>Ga0187847_10000179_pt1 | contig 75598 bp, 77 predicted proteins | sample June2016WEW_4_10_FD_132458 | JGI IMG/M metagenome (GOLD analysis project Ga0187847, IMG submission 132458) | Peatland microbial communities from SPRUCE experiment site at the Marcell Experimental Forest, Minnesota, USA - June2016WEW_4_10 | ecosystem: Environmental > Terrestrial > Soil >...
CGTGGCCCCAGCGGGCGAAGGACTCCTCCTGCGTTTTTGAGAAGCCGAAGTCGATCTCAGTGCCCCACAGCTGCTTGGCGCCATAGTATTCATCGGCCTTGAGGAGCTCGTTGGTGCGGATGAGGCCGAGGGCGCCGTCACTGTCTGAGGACATTGCGTTCTGGCCGCCTTCGCCACGAGTCAGGGTGAGGAGGATGCAACGGACGCCGAGGCTGCGGGAGAGAGTTGTGAGCAGCGCGCCGTCCTCGTCGTCAGGGTGCGCGACGATCATCATGAGGCTGGCGGTGGTGGAAAGGCGCTTGAGCGATTGCTCAAGGGCTGCGGCGCCGCGGTCTTCTGCGATGGGCAGGGCGATGGGGTTGGGCTCGACCGATGGGAGCTGGAAGGGCGCGGCGTCGGGAATGGACGCCGGCGCGGATTGTTGGGCCGGAAGGCGCACGGAGAGAGCGCTTGCAAGAATCAGGGCGGTAAGGACCGTCCCAGCTGCGTGTCGTTGATGCTTATTGGCGAGGAACATACTTTCCGTCAGTGTACAATCCGGGGAGCGAATCAGGTTGATGACATTGGCTCCTTCCACTTCCGGCAGTAGCGGCACACTCCAACGGCGGATCGGGCTGCGGGCTGCCGTGCTCTTCAATATGTTGGAGATGATCGGGGTGGGGCCGTTTATTACACTGCCGCTGGTGATTGCGGCGGCGGGATACCGGCTGAGCGTGTGGGCTTGGGTGCTGGGCGCGGTGATCGCGGTGGCGGATGGGCTGATCTGGGCGGAGCTGGGGGCGGCGTTTCCGCGGGCTGGCGGGTCGTATGCGTTTTTGCGCGAGATTTATGGGCCGAAGGGCGCGGGGAACTGGCTCAGCTTTCTTTACGTTTGGCAGTTGAGTTTTTCCGCGCCGCTGGCGATTGCTTCAGGGTGCATCGGGCTCTCGAGTTTTCTGGGGTGGTTTTGGCCGGGGCTGGAGAATGCGCCGATTGCCGCGTGGCCGGCGTTGCACTATGCGAATTTTGCCGCGGCGGGGACCTGTCTGCTGGTGACGGCGCTGCTTTATCGCAATTTGAGCTCGATTACGCGGTTGGCCTGGGTGCTGTTTGCCGGGGTGATGGCGGCGATCGCTGGAGTGATCGTTTCAGGGGTTGTGAATTCAGGCGGGGGTTGGCATATGCCGGTCTCGCCGGTGCAGCCGCTTGGAGTGGCTCTGGGCGGGCTGGCGCAGGCTACACTGCTGACGACCTATTGTTACTGGGGCTACTACAATATTTGTTTTTTGGGCGGCGAGGTGAAGCGGCCGGAGCGGACGATTCCGCGGGCGATTCTGCTTTCAGTGTTGTTTGTAGCGGCTTTTTATGTGGCGATGAATCTGGCTGCGCTGCCTTCGATGCGCGATGCGGCTCAACACGTGGCTGCCGGGGAGACGGTGCGGCTGCAACTGGTGGCGGATATTGCGAAGGCGGCGTTTGGAACGCTGGCCGGGCGGCTGATCGCGGCGCTGATTGTTTGGACGGCATTTGCTTCGGTTTTTTCGCTGCTGCTTGGCTACTCGCGCGTGCCGTATGCGGCGGCTCGGGATGGGAATTATTTTCGCTTTCTTGATGCGGTGCATCCGCGGCATGGGATTCCGCACCGGTCGCTGATAGCGCTGGGGGTGGTGGCGGCTTGTTTTTGTTTTTTCTCGCTGGCGCAGGTGATTACGATGCTGGTGATTACGCGCATTCTGCTGCAGTTCTTTTTGCAGCAGGCGGGAGTGATGGTGCTCAGGGCGCAGAGGCCGGAGTTGGTGAGGCCGTTCAGGATGCCGCTTTATCCGCTGCCGCCGCTCGTAGCGATGGGAGGATTTTTGTTTATTTTGGTCAATCGGACTCACGCGCTGGGCGGGCTGGTGTTGGCCGCGGGGATTGGGATTTCCGGGACGCTGATTTATATTTATCGGGCTTGGCGGTTGGGGCAGTGGCCGTTTTTAGAGGGGAATTGAGTGGAGAACGGCGAGCGTTTGTGGAATCCCAGGTCTCAAAGGCGAGACCTGGGGCAACCTAACTGATTCGATCCATCAGTCAAATTGTAGGAAGGCTTGGGATACAGGGTGGAAGGATTTGCGGTGGAGCGGGGTAGGGCCGAGACGGGCCAGGGCTTCAATGTGCTGGGGTGAGCAGTAGCCTTTGTGGCTGGCGAGGCCGTAGCCGGGAAACTGGAGGTCCAGTTCGACGAGCAGGCGGTCGCGGTGGACTTTGGCCAGGACACTAGCGGCGGCGATGGACAGGCTGATTGCGTCGCCGTGGATGACGGGCTGCTGGGCGCAGGGCCAGTCAATGGTGTCGAGACCGTCGATGAGAAGGTAGTCGGGGGCCTGGACTAGTTGCTGGACGGCGAGGCGCATGGCCAGTAAGGAGGCCTGGCGGATATTGATGCGGTCGATGGTTTCGGCGTCGACGGCGGCGATGGCCCAGGCTACGGCTTTCCGACGGATCCGGGGCTCGAGATTGTTGCGCTGCTTTTCAGTGAGTTGTTTTGAGTCGGTGAGGCCTTGCAGACGGCAGCCTTTGGGAAGAATGACTGCGGCGGCGACTACCGGGCCGAAGAGTGGGCCGCGGCCTACTTCGTCGAGGCCGGCGATGCGGAGGAAGCCGCTTCGGCGAGCGGCTTCTTCCAGCTTTAATCCGGAGAGGTGGGTTTCCGCCATGGATTCAGTATAGGAATATTGGGTGGTGGTTGAGGGTTGTGGATTCCCAGGTCTCAAAAGTGAGACCTGGGCCACCCGGAATTCGTTGGGCATCATAAATAAACAACCCCGGCTGTTAACCGGGGTTGCTGGTGAAACAAAGTCGATGTTGGGCTTAGGCGCGGACTTTGCCGGTTACGCGGTCTACTTCCTTCAGGCGGGCGGCTTTGCCGCGGAGCGCGCGGAGATAGAAGAGCTTGGCGCGGCGGACGCGGTAGCTGCGCACCGTCTCAATCTTGTCAATGACCGTGGAGTTGAAGGGGAAGATGCGCTCCACACCCTGGCCAAAACTCATTTTGCGGACGGTGAAGGTGCCCTGGGGGCCGCGGTTGATGGCTATGACCAAGCCTTCAAAGGCCTGGAGGCGTTCTTTGTCGCCTTCCTTGATCTTGACCTGGACGCGAATCTGGTCGCCGGGAGCGATCTCTGGAAGGTCGGTGCGCTTGAGCTTATCGGCCAGGCGCTGCATTACGGGATGAATGGACATTGTGTTTTCCTGCGGTTGGACTCAGAACTTCAAGATTATCAGAGAAGGGGCGGCTGTGCCTAATTGGTTCCTGTATAAATGATCGCCTCGCGCCGTCCCTATGGGACTCCGTATCCAATTTGTGGAATCCTTTTCCCCACGCTAAAGCGCGGGGCTAACAAACTCTGCGCCTCCGGCGCGCATGTAGCCCGCAATAGAGCCCACGATTACGGTGCGGATATTACTTATACAGTCCTCAATCATTGGAGCGCGGCTGGTTATGCGGTATATTTTCCGGTATGGACGAGAAACGGGAGTTGCTGCGGCATACGCTGGCTACGGTAGCCTATCGGGCCGCTCGGGCACTCGAAGATGCGCCGGAGAATTTTGCGGGGTTTGATGGAGCGGGGCGGACGCCGGTGGCTATTCTGGCGCATATGGGAGACCTCTTCGACTGGGCGCTGAGCATGGCTACAGGGAATCCGAGCTGGCACAATTCCGCGCCGCTCTCATGGGCTGACGAAGAGCGGCGGTTCTTTACCTCGCTGAGCGCCTTTGACGACTATCTGGCTTCTGCGGAGCCGCTTCTTGCGCCGGTCGAGCGGCTTTTTCAGGGGCCGGTGGCCGATGCGCTGACGCACGTGGGGCAGATAGCCATGCTGCGGCGGCTAGCGGGAAGCCCGACGCGCGGTGAGAATTTTTATGTGGCGGCGATTGAGGTGGGGCAGGTGGGAGAGGAACAGCCTGCGCCGATGCAGCCGTTCCGGTAGAAAACGACAGGGAATGGTCTCCCCCGTTCGCTTGCAAAGCGGTGGCGTGCCTTGCAAGGGAGACGTTTGAAAAACGTAATGTTACTATCGCGTAAAGCTTGTGTTACCACCGATGTACCAGTCTTGCACGACGGTGTTGTACCAGTCTGGCACCACGGTGTGCCACTCTGGCACAAAGCTGGGATTGGCCTCGCAGCTCTTTTTTAAGATTATGTCGAGTAGAGGTTATTGCATCTACCGCAATGGCTCTGAGGAAAAATGTTTGGCCCCAGGATCCCTGCGATCCTCCACCGGTGGAACGAGAACGAGACAAGAGAAAGAGAAAGAGAACACAATGAGCAAAAAGAACGTAGTTTTCGCGCTGTTTGGATTGGCCATGGCACTTGCAATCACTCCGGCCGCGACGGCCGATTCATTCAGCTTCACATATTCGGGTCCCGTGACCAGCGGGCCGGCGGGCACGGTCACCCTTGATGGCATCTTCACCACTTCGACTCCTTATGGTCCCAACGGAGGCGACATCGTCACCTCCTTCACGGGCACCTATTCGGATACAGGAGATGGGGTTTCCGGAGTTGCGAGCCTTTACCCCGGCGTCGGCACCGATGAAAGCTACCTCACCTCCAAGGATGGTCTTTGGTTGTATGACAATCTGTACTACCCCGGCAAAAATGCGCCCAACACCAGTGGCGGTCAGTTTGATTACTATGGCCTGATGCTTTATGTCGGCCCGTCCAGCGACCCCAAGGAGTGGGAAGTGAACTTCTGGGCAAACACGGACACCACCTATCAGTTTGAAGAGGCGCTAGTCGGGGAGGGCCTGTTGAGTTCTTCAACCGGCATCGGCATCGCGGATGGCGACGGCTCAACTGGTCCGTCGATCACGCCGACTCCGGAGCCTGGGTCTCTGTTCTTGCTCGGCACCGGGCTGCTCGGTCTGGCATTGGTCGCTTTTCGCAAGCGCACGGCGTCAGGCCACAACCTGATTTCGTAATTTCACACTTTCTTTGTAGGAAACGAAGGGCCGGGAGCCAAGCGAATTGGCTGCCCGGCCCTTTCTATTCGTGTGCGTCTTGCTGGCGGATGAAGTCGAGGAGTTTGCGGTCTTCTTTGGACAGGGCGGCGTGCTCGAGGAGATCGGGTCGGTTCAAGAGGGTCTTGCGGAGCTGCTGCTCACGGCGCCAGAGGCGAATTTGGTGGTGATCGCCGTTGAGGAGGACCTCAGGGACGCGCATTCCTGCAAATTCGGCGGGGCGGGTGAAGTGAGGGTAGTCCAGGAGGCCACCGGCCCCGTGCTGGGAGCGGGGAACGCCCTCGGTATCTGAGGTGATTTCGGAGTCGGGAACGCCGAAGCTCTCAAATTCTCCGGAGGATTCGTTGCCGAGGACGCCGGGAATGAGGCGCATGGTTGCATCAAGCACGACGGCGGCGGCCAATTCGCCTCCGCTGATCACGTAGTCGCCGATGGAGAGTTCCATATGGCAGTAGAGTTGGTTGACGCGCTCGTCTACGCCTTCATAGCGGCCGCAGAGAAGGACTATGCGGTCGAGTGTGGCCAGTTCGCGGGCCACAGCCTGGGTAAAGGGACGGCCCTGGGCAGAGAGCAGGACCACCTGCGGCGGGGCAGACTGCGCTTGCGCGCATTGAGCTTTGGGGCCGATGCCGAGTGAGGTGAGGGCTTCTGCCAAGGGCTCGGGTTTGAGGACCATGCCTTCGCCGCCGCCAAAGGGGCGGTCGTCAACGGTGCGGTGACGGTCGTTGGTAAAGTTACGCAGATCGTGGACGCCTATCTCGACCAAGCCTTCGGAGAGGGCACGGCGGAGGATGCCGTTCTCGAAGATGCCGGCAAAGAAGCCGGGGAAGATGGTTACGATCTCAAAGCGCATATCTTACGATGATACGGCTGCGGAGCGTTCCCGCTGCCAGCGATGGCCGGAACCCGCACGGTTCCGCTCAGAAGCCGTAGTGCTTGAACGGAATATCGACGTTGAAGTAGAAGGTCTGCTCCGTTCCATCTTTGGCATCCTTTACTTTCATGACGTCGTAAGAGTGGCCGTCCTTGTTCACCAGGCTCTGCCCAGAAGGCTTGAAGCCGAGGACGCGCAGAACCACATATTCCTCCTGGACGTTGATCACCACCCAGGCCTTCTCCAGCGATTTGCCGTCGCCCGAATCGAGGATCGATTTGATCAGCCCGTGAAAAACAGTGCTGTGAAACTCTGACTTGTCCTTCGCGCCCAGTTCCCGGTTCGCCACCATGGCTACGAAGTGTGCATCCATATTCACGTACGCGCTATCGAGCACAATTTCGGCATTTTTGATAGCCCTGGGATAGTTTTTTTCGTTCAGCGCATCGACCATGGCATTCTCGGAATCGGAGGTATCTTTGGCCGCCTTGTATTCGGGAGAATCCATGTAGCTAATGCGCAGGCGTGCATAGTCGATATCGGTTTTGCCCGCTTTGAGCGAGGCAAGCAGCGTGGCGTATTCGGAAGGTTGATCGAGGGCGGCAACGGACGAGGGCAGAATCGCCACGGCAAGCAGGCCAAGAAACACGAATATCGTGCGCATAATGCGGGAATTCTACTCTGCGCACAGTACGGTGTCTATCCGTCCATGCAGCGGGTTTTCGGCTTCCTCTGGCGCGCATTTGGCTGCGGCGCGGCAATCCTCCGCATCTTCTACCGTGCATGGCCGCCTGGATGTGATGTAATGTTTGGCAACAGTTATGGCTGACATCGATGCATTGTTAACCCGCTGGCAAACGGCTGGCGTCCTGAATGCGGAGGCTGCCGACCGCATTCGCGCATTTGAGGGGGAATCCGCAACGACGGACAGGCACGCCGGGTTGCGCTGGCAGGGGATGGTGGCGCTGATCCTGGGGGCTATTCTGCTGGCCTGCGGGGTGGTGCTGTTTGTCTCTGCTCATTGGGACGAGCTCGGGCCGGGCGCGCGGTATGCGCTGGTGATGGGGATGGTGGCCGTCTTCCACCTGGGCGGGGCGTGGGCACGCAACGATTTTCGCGGGCTTTCGACGGCGCTGCACGCGGTGGGTACGATTTCAACTGGGGCGGCGATTGCGCTGGTGGGGCAGATTTTCAATATTCAGGAACATTGGCCGACAGCGATTCTGCTTTGGGCCGTGGCGGCGTTGGCGGGGTGGGTTCTGCTGCAGGACGAGGCGCAGCAGACGCTTACTTTTTTGCTGTTTCCAGCCTGGATGCTTTCGGAGTTTTCTTACCACGCTCAAGGCCACATCGGCGAAAACGCCTATATAGGCCGGTTCCTCGTGGTTTGGGCGGTTCTTTATTTGACTTTGTTTCTGGGCTCAAAGCACAAGGTGGCGCAGGGGATTCTGTTTGCCGCTTCGGCCATTTCGGCGGTTACTGGGATTGTCCTTCTTTCGGGGGGCTGGAGCTCGTGGGGAGATCAGACCTATTTGCCGTTTGGAACGCGGGTCTGGGGATGGGTATTTATTGCTGTGCTGCCACTCTGCTTCTCAGTCTGCAGGTTGCACAAGAGCAGCGTGCCGGTGGCAGCGGCGATTGCATTTTCGGTTGCGCTGCCTTGGTGCCAGCGAATTTGGACAGAGAACTACAACTACGGCATTTACCACCATACCTATATTCGGAATGAGCCCAATCTTGCTGCTCACGCGCTGGTTGCGGCGTTCTGCGTTTTTCTGGTTTGGTGGGGGGTGCACCACGCCAGTAAGGCGCTGGTGAACCTGGGCATTGTGGGGTTTGCGATTGCGGTCGGGTGGTTTTACTTCAGTGACATTTACGGCGCCATGGGACGCTCGCTGGGGTTGATCGGGCTGGGCATTCTCTTCCTTGCCGGGGGATGGGCGCTCGAAAAGATGCGGCGCGGGCTGCTGGCCGGGATGGAACATAAAGACGCTGCGACCAAGGAGGCCAAATGAAGCTGGGCAGGATTTCGCTCTCTGTGACTTCGCTGGTATTGCTGGTGGTTCAACTGGCGATTGTTTCAACGATTGCGGGCAAGTATCTTTACCAGCGATGGAGCTGCCCTCGAGTTTGGACTCGCGCCACTATGTACGATCCGCAGTTGCCGATGCGGGGGCGCTATCTGAGCATGCAATTGGTGGTGGACGGCTGCAAGAGTACGCTTCCTTCAGCGAAGGAGGCCGTGATGCCGAGGAACGTGGACGGCGTGCAGACGGGGAAGACCTACACGATTCATTCGGATCAATCGGTTCGGTTTCCGGCGCAGCTCAAGGTGATCAACGGCAAGCTGCTGGCGATTCGGATTCCGGAGGGAAATGGAAGGCCAAATGAGCTGATGATCGATGGACGGCCGGGGGCTTCGTGCGAGGATCTGCGTTTGGAAGATCCCGTCGATTTCTTTATTGCGGAGCATGCGGCTGCCCCGGGGCCGCTCAAGGCGGGGCAGGAGCTTTGGATTGAAGTGACGGTGCCGTCGAAAGGACCGCCGCGGCCGATCCAGTTGGCGATGAAGGATGGGGCAGGCTGGAGGCCGTTGGCGTTTCAATAGAGCGTAGATGACTATTTATTTTTTTCCGGCACATTCAGGTTGGTGAGGCCTTCGGGGAGGGCCATCTCTACTCGTTTGGCGGCGAGGTCGATGGTGCGGAGATAGCTTTTGGCGAAGGGGATCAGGATTTCTTCTGTGGAACCTGGGCTGCTGACTTCAAGGATCGATACGGGCCCTGCTGAGCGGTCTACTCCTTCGATTTGGCCTACGAAGACGGGCGTGTCTGATTTTGCTAGGTCATAGAGAGTGCAGCCTACCAGATCGGCGATATAGATTTCATCTTCGGCCAGCGGGGCCCGGTCGGCGCGTGGAATGGCTACGGTGAGGCCGGCGAGGGTTTCTGCGGCGGAGATGGAATCAATCCCTTCGAAATGAAGGACGATGCCGCCTTTATGGAGCCAGTGGGCGATGAGGTCGATCTGGCGAGGCGTGGGTGCGGGTAGCGATTTGTGGCGTGTTGAATCCGGATCGGCTAGCAGCCACAACTGGCGGCGCTCGGCGAATTTCTCAGGGAAATCGGTGAGAATGTCGGCGAAGACTTCGCCTTTGCGGCCCTGGGGCCGGCGGATGCGAGCCAGCGCTACCCACTGGGCAGCTTGATCGCGCTGTTCCGACGCGGTCATAGAGGCCTCCGAGATTGGATGGAGGCAAAAGCGACGGCCATCTCAGAGGTCGTCGTCTTCTTCCAGGATATCGAGCGTATAGCGATGATGCAGCTTGGTGCTGACGGCGCCAAGTATGGTGCGTACCGAGCGCGCGGTGCGCCCCTGTTTGCCGATCACCTTGCCCACGTCCTGTGGAGCAACTCGGAGCCGGAGAGCGGTGCTCTCGTCGCGGTTGACGGATTCCACATCGACAGCATCCGGTTCATCAACCAGGGCCCGCGCTATCTCGCGAACCAGTTCTTCTACAGCGACCATATTGTTTTGGGTCATACTCGTGCCTCTGACCGTATGAATCCAAGAATTATATGCCAAGAATCGGCGTCTTGGGTCGGTGCGCGCATAGTATCAGCACACACCCACCCCCGTCAGTAACCGAAAAAGAGCGCAGGCCCGGATGCCTGCGCCCATGGGTCGATGAGGAGGGGGCGGGCGCAGAAAGGGATCAGGCTTCGACAGGGTCGGTGGCCGGGGCTGCGGCGACCGGGACAGGGGCGGGGGCAGCAACGCCGGCCGGGACCTGTTCTGGGTTCTTATCCACCAGCTTTGCGACGATGGTGGAGAACTGCGCACCCTGGCTGCGCCAGTAGGCGATGCGATCGCGCTTCAGGTCGACTGTGGCCGGGCTGGTGCGGGGGTTATAGGTGCCGACGACCTCGATCGAACGGCCATTGCGGGCGCGGTCTTTTTCAATGACCACGATGCGGTAGTAGGGCTGCTTGGGGGCGCCAACGCGCGCCAGACGAATCATTACCACGGTTATACGGTTCCTTTCAAAATCCAGTGCTCTGTTGCGATTCTTGGGGGCTTTTTTCGACCAGCGGCGGAGTGCTTTTGCGCAGGGCCAAATCAACGGCCAGGCGTGTGCGCCCGGCCACACAAGACTCAACATCTAAGTATCGCCGAAAGGGCGGCTTGGAGCAAGTTGGGTAGGAATGGGGGCGGCCGGGCGGATGGGGCGAAAGGGGCTTTTCGGTTTTGATGAGAAGATGGGAGCAAGCTGCATTCTGAGGGGGTAGGGCAATGAGCGAACTGAATCCTTATGAGCGGTTTCTGGATGCGGGGGCGCCGGAGACGATTCTGCCGGCTACTCCGGAGGCGATTGCTGCGCTGCTTGAGAACATTGGGGCGCAGAAGGTAGCGATGCGGCCGACGCCGGGCAAATGGAGCGCGGCGGAGATTGTTTGCCACCTGGCCGACTGCGAATTGGTTTTCGGGTTTCGGCTGCGGCAGACGCTGGCGGAGGATGCGCCGGTTATTCAGCCCTTCGACCAGGACAGGTGGGCGGCGACTTATGCCGGCATCTCGGCGGATAAGGCGCTGGAGGTATTTGCGGCGCTGCGAGAGTGGAATCTGCGGCTGATAGTGGGGGCGATGCCACGGGCGGCAGACAGAAAGGTCACCCACCCTGAGCGGGGCGCGATGACTTTCAAGACCATTGTGGAGACTATGGCCGGACACGATCTGAATCACCTGGGACAGTTGCGGAAAATGGCTGGCGTGGATCAGGGTTGAAGAGATCGATTGCGTCTGGGAGGGATTTTTGAAATCTTCCGGATTTTTTACAGGCTGGACCGGGGTTCTGTAGAATTCTGCCATGCATGGTAACCCAAAGGTCATCGAACATTTGAATCGTGCGCTTCGCGAGGAGCTCACCGCCATCAACCAGTACTTTCTTCACGCGGAAATGTGCGAGAACTGGGGATATGACCGTCTCGCCAAGTACATCAAAATGCAGTCCATCGGCGAGATGAAGCACGCCGAGTCGCTGATGGAGCGCATTCTGTTTTTAGACGCCACACCAAGTATGGAGCCGCTGAAACTTTCGATTGGCGGAAACGTCAAGGCCATGATCGAGGCCGATCTGAAACTGGAGGTCGATGCCGTGGCTATGTATAACGAGTCCGTTCGGATTGCGACTGAAGAGAAAGACAACGGCTCGCGCGATCTTTTTGTCCAGCTTCTCAAGGATGAGGAAGACCACGTGGACTGGCTTGAAGCGCAGATGCACCAGATCACAGAGCTTGGGTATGAGCGGTATTTGACTATGCAGATGAGCGAGGAAAAGTAGCCACAGCGCTGTGCATTCCCAGGTCTCAAAATCGAGATCTCCACCCCAGCGACTAAGACCTGTCGCTGGGGACCCCGGCCTGGGGCACCCGGCTTCCTGCGGTTCCGCACTACCGCAACGGAAAAATCTATCCAGCTTTACTACCCAGTTTTATTTGCCGGGCTTGCGTCCGGCAGGCTTGTTGCCGGCTGCGACCTTGGCTGCGGCCTGCTCCGGTTGGTCCCCGCTATGGTGGCGCTTGTGGTGTGCGACGGCCTTGGCGATCTCTTCCGGGGAAAGATGGCTAGAACTGCCAAGATGCAGAACATCGTTTGCGATTGAATTGTCCGGTTTGGTTGTATCCATGGATTTCTCCTTATTCAAGGGAGGGCGCTCATCTGCAGGCTGCCGTGCAAGAGTACAGACCGAGCCCCTTCCGGATTAGCGGAAAATCCCCAGCGACGCGGGGAAGGCGCTCTGAGGCAGGCAGGGAAGGCCCGAAGTATCCGCCTCGGCCACCCTCAAAAAGAAGAGCCGCATTAGGGCAGCTCTTGCTATTCAAGATCGTCTCACCCGCACATGCGGATAGTATGGTTTGTTTTGCTCAACTGCTAAGCTTTGATCTTATTCAGCAGCCAGGCCATATTCTGGCCCAGAGTTCTCATGGTCTGAATGCCCTCTTCGTCCTTTTCGACATCGCCGATCTCGCGGCCGATACCGATGTTCCAATAGGACGAGCCGGGTACGATCATTTCGCCGATCAGGAAAAAGTGGTTCAGGGTATCGAAGGCGTGAAGGGCTCCAGCGCGGCGCACCGCGACGACGGCTGCGCCTACTTTATGGCGAAAGATGCCGCCGTTGGATTTCGAAACGAGGCAGGCGCGGTCCATCAGGGCCTTGATCTCAGGGGAGACGTCGGCAACATAGGTGGGCGAGCCTAGCAGGATGCCGTCGGCCTGCTCCATTTTTTCGATATAGGCGTTTCCCATATCGCTGGTTTGCGAACAGCGGCGATTCCTGTTTTGAGAGCATTTGCGACATGCCAGGCAGCCGTGAATTTTGGTTCCGCTCATTTCAATCAGTTCAGTTTCGATGCCTTCCGCCTCAAGTTCCTTAAGGACGTAACGAAGCAGGATGGATGTGTTTCCGCCTTTGCGGGCGCTGCCGTTGAATGCAACAACTTTTGTGCGAATGCTGTTCATGAATGAATTTTCCCTTGCCGGCGTTCCACTACACAGGACGCGAACTCTTTCCAAACTCTCCATTGTGCTCCTCTGATGGCTTGAATGGCCAGTGGGAGCAGAAATTGGTTGGGGTCGAAGAGGAGAGCTGGATAACCTGTACTCGGAATTCGTGCTTTCCCGGGTCTCAAAACGCCAGAATCGAAACCTGGGGCACCCGGATTCCTCCGTCATCTAGGCCCTGTGTTCTATTGCTTCTTTCGTTTGTCCGGTCATGGCATAGAGGATCACTCGGGCAGTGGAGTCTTCATCTTTTTGGGAGCTGATCATCAGATCGTAGAGGTGGAGATTGCACCAACTCTTGCCGAAAAACTGTTGCAGGTATTTTGCACGCTGTTCATCTACGGTGCGGATGCGCTGCTCGATGTTTGCGCCCTTCTCGAGGCGTTCGCGGCAGCGGAGGATGCGCTCTTTCAACGGAGCGTAGACGAATGCGTGATAGACGTCTGGCTTGTGCTGGAGAATGCACTGGGCGCCGCGGCCGACGATGACACAATTGCCGTCCTTCCATGCTTGCTCGACAATCTTCTGGGTGAGTTTTACCGTCTGCTCGGCATCGAATACGGAATCTTCGCGGAGTTCGAGGCCTGCGGCCAGGGCGGCGGAGCGCATGGCCTGCTGATTGAAGCGGCGAAGCCATGAGTCAACGTGCTCATCGTAGTGGCGGACTACATGGGGGCTGACGTGGGCCTCATAGGCGATGGCATCGATGATATCGCGGTCCAGCAACTTCCATCCGAGCCACCCGGCGATGGTTTCAGCAATTCGCCCTCCCCCGCAGCCGAATTCCCTGTTGACGGTCAATACCCGATATTTCATTCTTGCCCCCTTACTTGTGATTCCCGTCGATGGATTTGAGGTGCATGGAGTCTCGCCGGAATTACGCTACGGTTCACAATATAACTCGCTTGCGGTTGCAAATTATAGCGCACGGCATTGCGATGCGGCTGATTCCGTTGCACGCCTGAAAAATCAGGCCGCATGGACACAAACAAGAACCCCGGCCTTGGCCGGGGCATTTGTATTTGCAAATGAAAGCGGAATTACATTGCTGCTACAAAATCGGGGACGACGATGGCTGCATTCTCCTGCAGCAACTGGATCATGCGGGCTGCCATTCCGGTATACATTTGAGCGGCGCGGAATGCATTGATGCGGACGCCTTCGCTGGCCTGCGAGAAAGCGTATTGGCCCAGGGCCATAAGAACGCAGAGGCGAATCTGCATGGCGTCGCTGCGCAGCGTTTCCAGCAACAGGCGATCAACATCCTCGCAGTGCTTGGAGGCAAAGTCTGCCATCTCCAGCATCACCTTGGCATTCTGGAACATCACCCACAGGCCTTTGGGGCCGTCCATGCGCTGCCATGCGTCTTCAGGGGTTGCGCTCAATCCTTCTTTCCACAAGAAATGATCGCTCAGCTCACGAGCGCTCCAGTCGGGGCGCAGCCGGAGCAGGAGTGAATCCCATGTTTGTGCGTTGCGACGTCTTACTCCATTGCGCCACTTAACAAAGTAGAACGCAATGCCTGCGATCGCCGCGAGTTGTAGCAGGTATAAATACATTGGTAACCTTGATGCTGGCTTTTAGTCACCGGCTAGCCGGTAACTGCAGCTTGAACGTAGTTTTGCCGTACGTACAACTTGTAACAGAATATTGTTCCGATGTGGGTGGAAAAATGGGGAGAATACCACTTTAGTTGCAGAACAAAAGAGCATTATGGAGAGCGTACCAAAGTAACAAATCGACCCATCCGGGCGCTTGCCAACAACTTCGGGCTGAGAAAGCAGGCCAAGAAATTATGTGGTCCGTGCTGTCCAGCGTCAAAGCTCTCGCGATTTGTTCGATTTGGCGGCAATGGAGTCCGTCAGACCCACGCGAGTGGATCTTGCAGCTCCAGCCACAGCCAGGAGAAGATTCTGCATCTGGGGAGTGAATTCTCGACGCGCGGCCTCTTTCTGCTCGAAACTGTAAACCCAATAGAACATGGAGCAGACATAGCTGGCAACCACAACTTGGTTTAGGTGAGCATACAGCGACCACCCTGTCAGGTGCGTATGCAACATCGCCACGCCAAGGCTGACAAGGGAAAAGAAGCCAAGCCCGGTGGCCACTTGCAACTCGCGATCCCTCCAGCCGATTGAGAGCAACTGGCCGCATCCGACGAAGGCCAGGAAGAATAAAACTTGGAGAATCGAGACGGTTTGCTGTAACCGCATCAGAAGATGCCACTCCGGCGGCAGATAGCTGAACCCTGGGATGACTGCAAAGGGCCAAATCGCAGCGCCAATCGCCACGACCAATCCTGCAACCATCACCAAAAAGCCACGTGGCAGGGAGGACCGGAGCGGACGGAACACGGACCAGGCCAACTCGATGAGAACCCCAAACACGAGGGCCGAATCTATGATCATCTCCGTCAAATATGCCGTAAGATAGCTGGCTGGAAAGAAGCGGAAGATTGCGAACGCCCCGGCAGTGCTCAAGAGATCCCAAGCACAATACACGCAAAAAAGCGGTAAACTCTTCCAGACGCGGCGATAAATGAGCAGCGCGATAACTGCTGCATTGGCCACGATCGACAGAAACCAAAGTGTATTGTCGAGACTCATCGCCGGGATTGCGTACACACAAAGCTACGCGCTAAGTTGAGTGTAGCAGTCAACTCGAGCCCGTCAGACGGCAACAAGCAAACTACAGCTAACTATATGACCATGCTCGGCGGTGGAGGCGGCGTCGGGAATGGGTTGCCAGGATATGTGCTGGCGACCGTTATGCTCGGCGGCGGAGGCGGTGTCGGGAATGGGTTGCCAGGATATGCGCTGGCGACCGCTATGCTCGGCGGCGTCGGCGGCGTCGGGAATGGGTTGCCAGGATATGTGCTGGCGACCGTTATGCTCGGCGGCGGCGGCGGCGTCGGGAATGGGTTGCCAGGATATGTGCTGGCGACCGTTATGCTCGGCGGCACCGGGGGCGTCGGGAATGGGTTGCCAGGATATGTGCTGGCGACCGCTATGCTCGGCGGCGGAGGGGGCGTCGGGAATGGGTTGCCAGGATATGTGCTGGCGATGGCGAAGGCAGAGCAAGTAACCAATATGGTAATAAGAGCGATTGAACGGACTTTCGTGTTCATTACGAAATTCTCCTGTCTGGAACTAATACAAACAGCGTAACCCATTAGGTGTAAGTGGTCTACAACAAAAGTGCAATATTTTCGCCTTTTCTTCATTATTTCTTCAAAAATTGCAAATTTCTATCCACTGGAACCCGATTCGACAACATATAGCGCCCGGTGGGCGGGCTGGGGCGGGCGTTTCATGATCAGCATAAAATTATTGAAATGAGAAATATAAGTGCAGGAATTGGAGAGATCTAACTGTTCGAGCGGGGCTGCAGACCCCATGTGGGTACGACCGTTCACTTTCAAGAAACTTTAGTGTTGCCGCCAGGGAGGAAATTTGGTTGGAGGAATCGAAAGTTGGGTAGAGTGACTTAAGGACCCAACCGATAGGGGGCGCTCATGAACGTATTGAAGCCAGAATCAATGCCGCTGACCGCTCTGCATGAGCCTGTTGCCTCTCAACAGGAGGTGCGTTGCGCGGTGCGTTTTCCGCTTGTGCTGCCTGTGGTGCTATGGATCGATAATGCGGAGGTAGCCGCGCTTACCCGGAATGTATCAGCCAGTGGGGTTCTTTTTGAGCTTGACCGGCAGTTGGAAGTGGGTCATGAGATTCGATTCTCCGTGCGCATGCCGGGAGCGATTCTCGGCACTCCACACGATGTTCTGGTTCACTGTCTGGGACGTGTGATACGCTGCTCAAAGAGCCAATCGCTATACCTGGCCTCCGCCACCATCGACGAATATCAATTCGCTGAGCAGTGACGGCGCAGGTTAAGCCTGGCAGGCCCTTATGACGGATATCCTGGAAGAATCGTCCGATGGCGAGATAGTCGACGTACCGGTGAAGCCGGGTACGATTCGCATTATTCTTGCGGATTCGCAGGCGATTTATCGTGTTGGCATTCGCAAGGTCTTTGCGCTCGAAGACGATTTGCGCGTAGTGGCGCAGGCGGATTCGCTCGAGAACCTGAAGCTGGCGATCGAGCGCTATCCAACCGACATTGTTTTATTAGAGGGAAGCCTGCTGGCCGGCACGGCCAACGTGATCCCCGATATGTTGCGTGCATCGCCGGACGTGAAGCTGATTGTGCAGGCGGTGGCGGCGGACGAGAACCACACGGTAGAGCTTTATCGCCGCGGAGTGCGGGGCATCATCTCGCGATCCATTTCACCGGACCTGCTGGTGCGGTGTGTGCGGCGGATTGCGGCGGGTGAAACCTGGATCGACAACCAGTCAGTGAACTGGGTGATCGAAGCCTATCGCGCACAGGCCGCATCGCTGGTGAGTCCCCGAACGCTGCCCCGGCTCTCGCCCAAGGAGATGGCCATTATTACCTGCATCACGCAGGGCAAGCGCAACAAGGAGATCGCTTTCCAACTGGGAACCACGGAGCAGGTGATCAAGAACTATTTGCGCAAGATCTATGACAAGCTGGGCGTGAGCGACCGGCTGGAACTGGCTCTCTATTGCCTGCACAACAAGATTATTCAGACGGATGCAGATGAGGTTTTAGTGGCGCAAAAGCTGGTGGCGGAGGAGTAGGAAGGGCGCGTCATCTACTTTCAGAACGAGGGCGGCTGAAGCCGCCCTCGTTTTTTATTGGTGCGGTTTACTGCTTGATAATTTCCAACTCGATGGTCAACTTGACGTCGTCGCCAACCAGGGCTGTGGGGATGCCGGTTCCGATGCCGAAGGCCGTGCGGCTGATGGTGGTGGTAGCGGAAAAGCCGGAATGCGCTTTGTGGTCCTTCATGCCCTCCACCGGCGTGCTGGGGCCTTCCACATCGAGGACCACCGGCTTGGTGACGCCATGCACAGTCAAGTTGCCGGAGACCGCTAACTTGTTGCCGTTCTTCGCCACATTGGTGCTGGTGAAGGTGGCGAATGGGAATTTTACGACTTCAAAGAATCTCTCGGACGACAGGTCGGTATCGCGGGCTGCTACGCCGGTGTTTACGGTGCCAACGTCGATGGTGGCCGTGACGGTGGATTTAGTGACGTCGGCCTCGTTGTAGATGAGGGCGGCATTCACATTGCCGAAGCGACCATGGACGTTAGAGACTCCGCCGTGGCGGATGGTGAAGTCGACCTCGCTGTGGTTCGGATCGGAGTTCCAAGTGGAATATTGCGCTATTGCCATGGGAGCCGCGAGCGCCAGAATGCCGGTGATCAAAGCCAAACGCTTCATGAGAGAACTTCCTTTCGGTACCGGGGCCGTTGGGCCCGCTGTTGGGTTGGGGAGAGTGATGAACTCTGACCGGATGCGCGGGGACGGGGATTATCCGGGTTGCTCCGCGGTGAATACGCTTTTGTACCTTTAGATGCGGTGGTGCATATGCCCGTTGCGGCAAAAATCTTGACCCGCTCTGGTATTCTGCCGCCTATGTCCGCACTCGCACCATTCCGAAAACTGACCGGCCCGCAGCGGCACACGTTTGTGGCTGCTTTTCTGGGCTGGACGATGGATTCGCTGGATTTTTTCCTGCTGATTTTCTGCGTTAAGTCGATTGCGGTGGAGTTTCACACGGAGCCTTCGGCGGTGCTGGGGGCGGTTTTTTTGACGCAGGCCTTTCGTCCGGTGGGCGCGGTGGTATTTGGAATGCTGGCTGATCGCTATGGCCGGCGGCCGGTGCTGATGGTGAATATTCTCAGCTTTTCAGTGATCGAGCTGGCCTGCGCCTTTACGCCCTCGTTGACGGTGCTGCTGATACTACGGGCTCTGTTTGGGATCGCCATGGGCGGGGAATGGGGCGTGGGCGCGGCGCTGGCCTTTGAGACGCTGCCAAAGGAGGGGCGTGGCGCCTTCAGCGGGCTGCTGCAAGAAGGCTATGCGATGGGGTCGATTCTGGCCTCGGCGACTTTTGCGATTTTCTTCCACTGGATCGGCTGGCGGGGTCTGTTCATGCTGGGTGCTGCGCCGGCCCTGCTGGTGTTCTACGTGCAGGCTCGGGTGGGCGAGTCGCCGGTGTGGCTGGCGGGGGCAAAGAAAAGACGGGAGCGGGCGGCGAGAGCATTCTGGCAGGCTGAGGCTGGGACTTGGGGCCGGTTGCTGGCTTTTCTGCCTACGTTTCTGTTTCTGGTGCTGCTGATGACGGCCTTCATGAGCTTCTCGCATGGGACGCAGGATGTCTATCCGACATTTCTTTCAGTCGAGGCGAAGCTTTCGCCGGGGACGGTGGGGACGATTGGCGTGCTGTATGGGTTGGGGTCAATTGCGGGCGGGTTTGTGTTTGGGTCGCTCTCAGAAAAGTGGGGACGCAAGAGGGCGATTGTGACGGCGGCGTTGCTCGCGATTCCGGTGATTCCGCTGTGGGCTTATGGGCATTCGGCGTGGACGCTGGGGGCAGGCGCAGTGATGATGCAGTTTATGGTGCAGGGGGCGTGGGGAGTAGTGCCGGCTTATCTGACTGAGCTGACGCCGGCTCCGATTCGGGCTACTGCGCCGGGTCTTGCCTACCAGTTGGGCGGGCTGGTGACTTCGTGGAACGGAAAAGGACAGGCTTTGGCGGCGGAGCGCTGGGGGAATTATCCGGCGGTGCTGGCGGTTACCGTGGTGGTGGTGGCACTGGTGCTGGCGGGGTTAGCGATGTTGGGGCGCGAGGCTAAGGGGAGTGAGATGGCGGCTTGAGGCTGCGGTCGCTGCATGCGTGGTTTCTCAACACACGGCGCGATTGTTGTAAGTTGGTTGCCTCGCTGACTTTACGCGTATCTATTCTTTCCCTCGCGTCTTAGAATTGAGTTCCATGAGCCCCAGTTCAAGCCAGAACGTCGCGATTGTTGTGATCGGACGCAATGAGGGCGAGCGGCTGAAGAACTGTCTGCGCTCGGCGAACTGCGGCGGGAAGACGGTGGTTTATGTCGATTCTGGATCTCAGGATGGGAGCGCGGATGATGCTCGTTCGGCTGGCTGCAACGTGGTGGAGCTCGATGCGGCGCTTCCGTTCACGGCGGCGCGTGCGCGTAATGCCGGCTTTGCCTGTGTGATGAAGCAGGATCAGAATGCCGCCCTCGTTCAGTTCGTGGATGGGGACTGCGAGTTGGCGGAGGGCTGGCTGGAGCGGGGAGCGGCGGCACTCAATGCCCGACCCGATGTGGGGATTGTCTGCGGGCATGTGCGCGAGATTCATCCTGAGGCGAGCGTCTATAACAAGCTGTGCGAACTGGAATGGGAACAGACGCCCGGGGAGATTCGGAGCTCGGGCGGGAGATTCATGATCCGCAGAGAGGTTTTCAGCGCGGCGGGGGGCTTCAGGGCTGATGTGATTGCGGCTGAGGACGATGAGTTTTGTGTACGCGTGCGGGGGCTGGGCGCAAAGATTTTGATGGTAGATGCGGAGATGGCGCGGCACGACGCGGCCATGACGCGATTTAGCGAGTGGTGGCGCAGAAGCAGGCGGACGGGGCATGCGTATGCTCAGGTTGCGGCGCTTCACGGCAAAGGCGAGGAGAAGTATTTTGTGCGCGATTGCCGGCGGGTCTGGTTTTGGGGGCTGGTGCTGCCGGTGATTTCGCTGGTGCTGGCGGCTTTTACGCGCGGGTGGTCGCTTCTGCTGCTTGGGGCTTATGGGCTGCTGTTTGCCCGGATCTATTTTCGCGGGAGAAAGCGCGGCTGGGCTGGCAGGGATGCGTTGATCTATGCATGGTTCACGGTGATTGCCAAGCTTCCAGCGCTGGTGGGGATGCTTGAGTATCATTGGCGGCGGATGAGCGGTAACGCGCCGGCAATTATTGAATATAAGAGGAGTTCCTCGTAAAACAGGGACTAGGGAATAGGGAATAGGAATCAGTTCGAGGCTGCAAAGATCTGGATATTGCCGTAGAAACTGGAGCCGATTGAGGGTGCACAAGGTTACGACGGGGCTTCGGATGAGCCGGGTAGAGAGTGGGCTGGAGATATGAACGCTTCTGACCAGAGCCGCACAGATTATGTTCGCCGGGTGGGGCTGGTGGGCGCGGGATATATTGCCGATTGGCATGCGCAAGGACTTCGCTCGGTGGAGGATGTGGAACTGGTTGCGGTGTGCGATCGGGCGCTGGCGCGGGCGCAGGCGCTGGCTGCGAAGTTTGGCGTGGAACGCGTGTATGGGTCGTTCGAAGAGATGCTGGCCTCGGAAAAGCTTGATGCGGTGCATGTGCTTTTGCCGCCGGACCAGCATTTTGAATCGGCGCGCACGGCGCTTGAGGCCGGCGTAAATGTGTTTCTGGAAAAGCCGATGTGCGATCGCGCTGCCGATTGCGAGGCGCTGGTGCGGCTGGCTGCGGAGCGGGGACTGCGGCTGGGAGTAGGACATAATTTTCTCTTTGCTGAGCCTTACGAGCAATTGCGGCGGGATCTGCGCGCCGGAGTGCTGGGACGGATCGACAATGTGAGGATCACCTGGCACAAGCCTTTGCCGCAGGCGGTGCATGGGCCGTTCGATGCGTGGATGCTGCACGATCCGAGGAATATCTTGATCGAAACCGGGCCGCACTTAGTGGCGCAGATGCTGGACCTGGTGGGTGAGCCGGAAGAGATGGAGGCGCGTGCATCGAATGCCATCGAGCTGCCCACGGGGAGAACGTTTTACCGGCGCTGGCAGGTGAATGCCTGCAAGGGAAAGACGGCTGTGGAGCTGCGATTCTCCTTTGTTCCAGGGTTTGGCGAATATACGATTCATGTACGCGGATCGCTGGCGTCGGCGACAGTGGATTTTGAGCGCAATACCTATTCGCTCGACGAGCATCGGCCTTGCGATCCGGATTTTGACAGTTACGAAATAAGTGTGAGCCGAGCGAAGAGCCTGAAGCGGCAGGCTCGGCGGAATCTGTGGAACTATGCTCTCTCAAAGGCGCATCTTTTTGCGCGGGGCAATCCATATGGTGCGAGCATTGCAGGTGCGATGGATGCATTTTACGATCCGCAGATTCTTGACGAGCGGGTCAATGGACGTACCGGGGCGAATGTGATTCGAATTTGCGAAAAGCTGGGAGAGCTGGCGCACCTGCCGGCGGAGGAAATTGAAGCGTGGACAGCGCCGGCGGTGGTTCAGACGACTGCGGCTACGCGCATTCTTGTGCTGGGAGGCACGGGTTTTATTGGCAGGGAGCTGGTGCGGCAATTGATCGCTTCAGGCCACACGGTGCGGCTGTTGGTTCGGAGCGTTGCCGGGATTCCAGAGGAGCTGCGGAAGCAAGGAAAGCTGGACTGCCGGATTGGAGATTTGGCGATCGGCCAGGATTTATCGCAGGCGATGGAGGGAGTGGAGTGTGTCTTCCACCTAGCGCGGGCCAATGTGAAAAGCTGGGCCGACTACCAGGCGCTGGAGATTGAGGCGACCCGTCGAGTGGGCGAATGCGCGCTGGAAGCAGGAGTGCAGCGGCTGGTGTATACGGGGACGATCGATTCCTACTATGCGGGAGGAAAAGCGGGCATGATTACCGAAGCCACGCCCCTGGACCCGAAGATTGAGCGACGGAATCTGTATGCTCGGGCCAAGGCGGCTTCAGAAGAGATTCTCATGCGGATGCACCGGGCGCGGGATTTGCCGGTGGTGATTGTGCGGCCGGGGGTGGTAATTGGACGCGGCGGGAGCCCGTTCCACTGGGGGGTGGGGATGTGGTGGAACGATTCAGTATGCCAGATGTGGGGGACGGGAAAGAACAAACTGGCGCTGGTGCTGGTGGAAGATGTGGCCAAGGGCCTGATTGCTGCGATGGAGAAGCCAGGGATTGAAGGCGGGTCATTCAACCTGGTGGGCGAGCCGTGCCTTAGCGCCCAGGAATATTTGGACGAACTGGATCACGCAGGCGGGATAAAGATTCAGCGCCACGCCACGCCGATTTTACGGTTCTATCTGGCTGACCTGATGAAGTGGATTGTGAAGGTCGCGGCGGGTCACAAGGATCGGCGGTTTCCTTCATATCGCGACTGGGAAAGCCGCACGCAAGGGGCGGTCTTCGATTGCGCGGCGGCAAGGACTACATTGGGTTGGGAGCCAGTGCGGTCGCGGGACGAGTTGGTGCGGCGGGGGATCAAAGAACCGATGAAGGAATATATGAGGTAGTGCCGACGCGGGCGCGGGGCTCACATCCAGCCGGCTAAAAGCAGGACGACAACAACCGCGAGGATGAGTCCAATTCCCCCGCTTGGGTAATAGCCCCACCGTTTGCTGTACGGCCATGCGGGTACGACGCCTGTAAGCGCGAGGATCAATAGCAGGATCAGAAAGATTCCAAGCATGATTCACCCCAACGTTCGTGCGCTGCTGCTCTGGCGACGCCAGTGCCCGATTGCGGCGACTAGATGAGTCTTTCAACTTAGTGCGGGTGCCGTCTGTACAAATGGATACAGGACAGATTGGCTCGCCAAGTGCTGGAAAGGGTGCTTCGATTTGCATTTTTGTTACCCCGGCTGCGATCATCGCAGCGAAGTAATCTTCAGGAGATTCTCAGCATGAACAAACGCATGGTTATTCTTGCCGTAGCTATTTTTTCCTCCGCAATTCTGAATGCACAGCAGTTGGGCTGGCCGCCATTACCTGACCATCTCACAGTGCCGGTGTGGCCTGGCGCCGCGCCAGGCGCCGGTGCCAACCTGCCCCCGGAGGCAGATATCACCACGGCAAAGGACGGCGTTATCGCCGGCAGGCCCTTAATACGCTTAGGCAATGTTTCAACGCCGACGCTGACGCTCTACACGCCCAGGGGACTGAACACGGGGGCAGCGGTTGTGGTTTTTCCCGGAGGCGGCTACAACATCCTGGCCATCGATCTCGAAGGCACGGAGGTGTGCGACTGGTTGAACACGATCGGCGTCAACTGCGTGCTGCTCAAGTACCGCGTGCCCGGCTCAGGACCGTACCCCAAATCCAAGGCCGCTTTGCAGGATGCGCAGCGAACCCTCGGCCTGGTGCGCCAGCACGCGGCGGAGTGGGGCATCGATCCCAAGCGCATCGGCGTGCTGGGCTTCTCGGCCGGCGGACATCTGGCAGCCGCCATCAGCACCGACTACGACGAGCGCATTTACGACCCCATCGACGGCGCTGACAAACTCAGTTGCCGACCGGATTTTGCTGTGGTCATTTATCCCGGCTACCTGGCCCTCGAGAAAGAGAACTTCGCGCCCAACCACGACATTCTGCCCACTGCGAATACGCCGCCCACGTTCATTGTTCAGGCTGAGGACGATCCGGTGCACGTGGAGAATGCGCTGGTCTACTATCGGGAACTGAAGGACGCCAAGGTTCCGGCCGAGTTGCACATTTATGCCCAGGGCGGACACGGTTATGGATTGAGGCGCACCGCGCTGCCGGTGACCACATGGCCAGAGAGCCTGGATACCTGGCTGCATACAATCAAGGTGCTGCCTGCCGCATCGCATACGATACCTTAGTTTGCGTTCTTCAGCTGGAATGGTTAGGGAGGGTTGTTGTTTAAGGGAAACGCTTACCATAGGCAGGAGAATCCAGCTTTTTATCCCTGGATTTTTGGTGAGCTGTAGCCGGGATTCGTCCCGCAAATCAAAGTGTTTAGATCGTTTGCGTGGTTTTCCTAAAAAATTCTTGATTGAGTAACAGTGGGAAAGCGTACAATTTCACCCGTGAGTACGACGACAAACGAAGACTCAAATCGACGGCCGCGGGCCGTCAGCATCCGCGACGTAGCCAGGCGCGCCGGCGTTTCCATCGCGACCGTTTCGCGCGCCGTTAACCGGATTCCTACTGTCGACACTGAACTGGCCAAGCGCGTTTGGAAAGCCGTGGACGAGGTGGGCTATATGCCCAACACCCAGGCGCGCGCGCTGGTTTCAGGACGCAGCCGCATGCTGGGCCTGGTGGTTTCAGAGATTACCAATCCTTTCTTCCCAGAGCTGGTGCAGGAGTTTGAAAACCTGGCGGTGGGGCAGGGGTACGAGGTGATGATCGGCTCCACAAACTACGAATCGGCGCGGACCGAGTCGCTTATTCGCCGCATGCTGCAGCGTAACGTGGACGGCATAGCGGTGATGACCTTTGGCATTGAAGAGGACCTGGTGCAGAAGTTGGTGGATCGTGAATTCCCGCTGGTCTTTGTGGATCGCGGACCTCAACTTCCCAATCTCCGCTTACTCAAAGTTGACTATGGCGAGGGGATTCGCCAGGCGGTGCAACACCTTGCCGCACTGGGCCATCGCATGATTGCGTTCATCAGCGGACCGCTGCGGTTGCGCTCTGCCGTGGCACGGCGCGATGCCTACCTGAAGTCCATGGACGAGTTGGGTCTCATCGTTCCTGCCGAGCATTTGGTGGAGGGCGACCACACCATGGAGGGCGGCATGAGAGCGATGGAGCGGCTGATTGCGTTGAGCGAATTGCCCACGGCCGTACTTTGCTCTAACGATATGACCGCCATCGGCGTGCTTCATGCACTTTACCGTACGGACTTGAAAGTGCCGCGGGATATTTGCGTAGTGGGATACGACGACATTCACCTGGTGCAGTTCATGCTGCCGCCGCTCACCACAGTGCAGATGTCGTGCAAGGAGCTGGCCGCGGCTGCTGTGGAGGCGCTGCGCGCCGGGATCGAGAAAAACCACCCCATGGCTGACAGAACCGAGTGGCAAATTCCTACGCGGCTGGTGGTGCGCCAATCCACAACTTTTCCGCGTGGGTCGCTGCCGGCGCTGATGATGAAGGGCGCAGGTCAACCCCACTTTGCTGATGTGAAGTAGAGCTTTTTTGAGTGGTGCTGGAATGCGCCTGATTCTATTTTTTCTAAACCGCGCCGTTTTGAGGCGGAGGAATTACTTAACTTGACCGAAGCGCCAGGAGATGGACGCGCCCACAAACGAGACCATGCGGACGCCGACGGCCTGCTCGTTTGTCCCACAATCGAAATCGCTCGGGAGTCCGCTGGGTCCCGAGCCAGGTGCGCAGTAAGGAATGGCGCCAATCTGCCAGGTGGGATTGAAGGCTTCTGTAGTCTGGCCGGTATAGCCGCGGGCGATCATGCCGTTTACGCCCAGTTCCAATCGCCCATTCAGGAACGACCGCACTACGGCCATACGGGTCTCGCCCACGGGAATAGCTTCGCGCTGGGTCTCGTGATCCTCGGCGTTGGGAACATCGAGCAGTTTGTGGCCGACATACTCGTACTCGCCACGTGCGTGCAGGCCCAGCGGCAGCCGGTCGAACGTGGCAAGGGCGTCGAAGATGGTGCGCGGCGCCTCAGGCGTGATCTGCGGGAGGATAGTGACATCGCCAATGGCGCCTCCTAACAGGCGAGCATCGGCCTTGGAAAAGACTGCTTGCAGGGTGCCGTAGCCGTCGAATTGATGGCGCACGCTGGCAGTGAAAAACTTCAGTGTGCCTGGTCCCAGGTCAAAGGGTGTGCCATTGTCGGGATCGATCTTGCCCGTGGTTTCTGTGGTCGTTGTGCGGGCCAGCGTAACGCGGACGTCGGTTGCGGAGATTTCTTTTTCGAGCACCAGTTGCAGGCAGTGGGAGCGCTCGAAGGGGGATGAGAGAGCCGCCGCTCCGGTTGGGCCTCCGTTTGAACCGATCACCGATGTGCGCGGATCCTGGGTGAAGAAGGCCTGTCCCATGCTGAACGATGCCGATGGTAACCAGTGGGCTGGCCCGTAACCTGGTGAATAGGCCAGCGTTGCCTTGGGAGCCAGAAATGTGCTCCATAGGTCGAACGAATATTGGGACATTTGTGGCATCAAGTCGGTGTTTTTCAACTCGATGGTATCGGGCCGCACTCCGGCGTATAAGCGGAGATGCTTGCCGAGGTCGCCGTGCAGGGCAGCGTATGGCGTCAGGTCGCGAATGGCGACATTGCTCGAGAGCACTTTGAGGAAGGAACCGTAGGACTGCGCACCGGCAGAAAGATAGTGGTCCAGATTGTCGCGGTGAATGTCGTCCTCGTGGTAGTCGAGCCCGGCCATCGCCTGCAACCAGGCTGCGAAAGTGTGCGTTTCGCGCGCCTCAAAGCCTTCGACGGTGCGAAACTCGCTCTGCCTGATTAGCCCTTCGCCGAAGTTGGAATAGAGCGACAGATTGTAGGTGCGAAAGAATCCGGAAAAAGAAAGCTCGTCGTTGGGCCTCAGCTTCCAGCGGTCATCGATGGCCAGGATGGATGTGTGCGTTTGGTCCTGCTGGCGCGGGTCGACGGTATCGCCTAATTGCAAACCGAATCCGACCGGAACCAGATTTCCTTCGTGAGACTCGCCCCAATAACCGAGGCTGAACAGAGTGATCTCGTGCCTGCGGGAATCGAAGACGCGTAGAGCATTCCACTTGACTTGCTTGCGATGCTCCAGGCGCTTCAACAGGCCGTCGCCGTAGTTTGCTTCGAGAGCCAGCCATTCCTTTTTATTAGGATCCCTGGGCGCAAATCCTGCCGTTAAATCCGCGTCGCGATCGTCGCCGGTTAGGGTGAGAAAGCGTTGAAGCTGCGGACGCGAGCTGTAGGTTGCCGCCAGGTTCACAGCATGGTTGCCTTCAAGTACGTTGAACGCGCCGCCGTCGGTGGTCACGCTGTCCAGCACGCTGGAGACGTAAATATTGGGATCTGCGTAGCCGTTGCCGTGGGCGTTGGCGGAGAGGTTGTTTGTGACCAGGTAGCCGCCTACCGCGATGTATTGTGCAATGGGCTCGCCATGATCGCCGGCCACGCCGGGTGCAAAGTACTGCGGGGCCTTAATGCCGCCGGACGCGGTTTCGACTGGCAGGCCGGGAATGGAAACGGGCTCGCCGGGGCGGCCGGGGTTGGCGTCGAGCAACTCCTCGCGCACCATCACTTTTTCTGAAGGGTCGGGTGAGGTGAGTGCGACTTCGCTCAGGTCGGCGGTGACGATCACCTGTTCGGCCGTAGTGGCCACCTGCTTGAGCCGCAAAGTCATGCTCGATGATTCAGCGCTCAAAGCCAGCTTGCTGGTAATCGGGGCGAATCCCGCAGCTTTCACACGTGCCGTGTAGTTGCCCCAGGTGGGCAGCAGCAGAATGAATCGGCCATCGGCTCCTGAGGCGGTGGTGAGCCGTGTTCCGGATGCGAACTCAAGTTCGATGCGCGCTCCGGCTACCGGCTTTCCTGCTGGATCGAGAACCGTGCCGGTAATGCCAGGAGGGACGGATTGCGCTGCTACGATAGCGCAGGCCAGGGCGATGATCGCGGGTATTACAAATATATGAATCGTGCTACCGGGTCTCATGGGCCTTCTATTGTATGTGGTTTTTGGGGGCATCAGTGTTTGTGGTCGTGATCGTGGGGGTGCTCAATGACGTGCGCGGGAACGGTCATCACCAGGCGCCCGTGCTGCACGCCTTTCAGGCCTATGAGGCGATCTGCAAACTGGGACACCCGGGCCGATTTGCCGTGGACGATCAGTACTTCAAGGCAAGAGTCGTGGTCGAGGTGAGCGTGGCTGGTAGAGACCACAAGTTCGTGATGTGCATGCTGGACTTCAGTGAGCTTTTCCGTGATGCCGTGAGCGTGGTGGTCGTAGATGAGGGTGACCGTACCGACCACAGTTGAGTCAGAGGCAGCGGTTTGCTCAGTGACCAGCCGGTCGCGAATCAGATCGCGAAAGGCTTCCGACCGGTTCGTGTAGCCGCGATGGCGGATGGAGCGGTCAAACCGCTTGAGAAGGTCGGAATCGAGGGCAATGCCAATTCTGCTCAAGAATCCCATACATACTCCTTCAACGAAAGTTGACTCTCCCGAGGGAAAATTCATAGTAGCACGAAAGGATAGATCTTGCTACCCATCTTCGCACTTCGTGATGATCGGTAGATGCGATAAGCATTGATTCAATCTGAGTTTATGTGTCAGGTGAGCTAATTCAGAAACATTGTCCGGTAGAGCGTGTCGCGCTGGACGGGCTTGAAGCCGGCGTCGCGGATGATTCTTCTGAGTTCTTCTTCCGTGGTGCAATTGCTGGTGCCGGCGGCTCTGACTACGTTTTCTTCGAGCATCACCGAGCCTACGTCGTTTCCGCCGAAGTGAAGGCCTACCTCCAGGACTTTCAGGCCCTGCGTCACCCAACTGGCTTGCACGTTTTCGATGTTGTCGAGATAGAGGCGGGAGATGGCCAGCACTTTCAGGTACTCGACCGAGGTCGCTTCTTCCCAGCCGTGACCGCCGAGGGCTGTGTTTTTGGGCTGGAAACTCCAGGGGATGAAGGCGGTGAACCCGCCGGTCTCTTCCTGCAGACGGCGGACAACTTCAAAATGATTGATGCGCTGGTCGTAGGTTTCACCAACGCCGAACATCATGGTGGCGGTGGTGCGCATGCCGAGTTGATGCGCGGTGCGATGGACGCTGACCCAGTCTTCAGTGTTGCATTTAATACGAGCAATGCGATGGCGGACGTCGTCGTCGAGAATTTCCGCACCTCCGCCGGGGATGGAATCGAGGCCGGCATCGCGCAGGCGGATGATGACGTCGCGGATGCTGAGATCGGAATATTTTGCGATGGCCAGCACTTCGGAGGCGGTGAGGCAATGCAGCCAGATCTGCGGGAAGCGCTGTTTGATGCCGCTGAAGAGGCGCTCGAACCAGTCGATCTTTAGATCAGGGTGAATGCCGCCCTGCATCAGAACGCCAGTGCCGCCCATTTCGAGGGTTTCGGCGATCTTCTCGTAGATTGTTTCGAAGTCGAGGATATAGCCTTCCTCGGAACGCGGCCCTTTGAGCGGACGGTAGAACGCGCAGAAGGTGCAGTACTCGGTGCAGAAGTTGGTGTAGTTGATATTTCGATCGATGATGTAGGTGACCACGCTTTCAGGGTGCAGGCGGCGGCGCACGGCATCGGCCTCCATGCCCAGGCCGATGAGGTCGGGGGAGTGGAAGAAGTCGAGGGCCTGTTGGCGGGTCAGTCTCGCGCTCTGGGGCATAGTTTAGATTTTAACAATTCAAGGCTTGCCGGAGGCCGGCCTGGGGGCGGGTTTCGGCTTCTTTGCCGGGCTGGAGACGCCGAAGCTCATGAGTAAGAAGCCGAATCCCTTGCGCAGCGTGTCGAGCAGGCTCATAGTTTGATCCCTTTCTGGAGCATTCTTTGTGCGGTCTAGTGCCTCTTCGCCGGGGCATTGACCATGGCTGGCCCCGCCGGTGTTGATGGCTGGGCGTGCAGGATATCCACGGCCTCAGGGGGCAGCGGCTTGTCAGCGTTGGCCAGCAGCAGGCTCACCTGCCACATCTCGGAATCGGTGAGCACGCCCTTAAAGCTCGGCATGCCTGTGAGGCGAATGCCGTTGACAACCTTCCAATAGGTCTCGCCGGGCGGGTCGTCGGTCACGCCCATCATTGTCTCCGAGCCATGGTGATGCATTTCCCATAACGGAGGTGCATCGGGATACATGTGAGCGCCAAAGGAAGATGGCTTGCCGTGCTCACCATGGCAGACCGCACAGTGGTCGCGGTAAATTTCGGCGCCTGCCACCAGGCTGTTCTCATTGACCTGGATGGGTGGAGTCTTGATGAGTTCGCGATCAACGCGCTCGTGCAGCGGAACGTCGGTGAGCAGCCGCTCCTGGGGCAGCGGCGGATCGTCCACGGCGACCGGCACGCTGCCAAACTTAAGCCACGCCAGCACGACAGCGGGTACGAGAATCACTCCGAGTAGAACTCCCAGCAAAATGCGAACCATAGTATTGATGGCCTCCGTCGGTTTCATCGTAGCATTTTGCGGCTTCTTCGCAGAATATATGGATTGATTTCCTCGTCAGGTGAGAAAAGCGAAATTTTGCCGGACAAATTCCGGATGGATTTAGCGCTCTGTTCAAGCCGACTTTCGAGCACAGGGTAAAATGCAACGGTACGCTGAACAAATCTCAAAATGAAGGCAGCGATAAGACCATGGCGGATCACTCAAAGATGAAACTTGGCCGCAAGGCAATCAAGATCGACTCACGAACGCTGGCATTTGGCGATTACCTCAGGCCGGGCCTGCCCTCTCCGCCACCCGCAGCCGATTGGACCAAGGGAATCACTGCGTGGGGGATGATGCTTAACGACACGCTTAGCGACTGCAGCATTGCCGCAGCTGCTCACGCCGTGCAGGTGTGGACGGCGAACACAGGCAGCATGGTGACGGTTCCGGACGCAACGGTCGAGAGCTACTACGAACAGTGGGCCGGATATGTGGCTGGCAATCCTCAAACCGATACTGGCGGCGTCCAGCTGGACGTGCTGACCGACTGGCGCAAGCAGGGGTTCGTCGGAAATGCGCTGAAGGCCTTTGCTGACCCCAAGTTTGCAAGTCTCGAGGAGATCCGCCACTCGATTGCGTTGTTCGGGGGCGTCTATATAGGGTTGGCGCTGCCGATGACGGCGCAGACGCAGGATGTGTGGGATGTCGTAGCTACAGGCGGCGCCAATGCCAACCCGAATAGTTGGGGCGGGCATTGCGTATTTGTTCCCAAATATGATGAGAAAGGCTTTACCTGCATTACCTGGGGACAGTTGAAGACCATGACCCTCGCCTTCTGGAAGAAGTATTGCGACGAGGCCCACACGCTGCTGGGGCACGATTGGCTGAGCGCCAAAGGCGCGCCCAACGGCTTTGACCGTGCGCAATTAGAGGCCGACCTGGAGGTCATTGTGTGAGGGTTTTCAGGGCCTAATTGATCGTGGTGCGTCAAAACAGAGACGGCGGCCCGCAAGGCTCGCCCCTAAGGTGATTTAATACGTATGGGGGAGCGCTGCCCTAGCGTGGTGGTGTGCTTCCGTACTTAAGTGGAGGAAACCCGAAGCCGATGTCTTCATTTCGCCGTTTTGCCCTTCTGCTGGCGCTGATTTTGCCAGCCGTGTACGTACTCGAGGCGCAGAGTTCAAGTTCGAGCAGCAACCCAGCAACCCCGGCACAGGACCAGGCACAACAGCCGGCGGCCCAGGATCAGGGGCAAATGAGCGTCCAGGCCCGCATCAGGGCTCGCCGTGAACAGCGCCGCGCTGCCGCAATCCACGACGCATACGGTCATCTTTACGATATATATGCCGGGGAAGGCTACATGCGGTTGAGGCTACCCTCACCGCTCATGAGGGTGAATGAGAACATGTGGAACACGGGCCTGACCCGCAACTACAGTGAGCGCCTGGGCGTGACCCTGGATGCTCGCGGTATTTACGGCACGGCATTCATCGAGCCTCAAGAGGGCAATGACCCCAATTCAGGCGTCGCAAAGCCTGCCATCAGCCAGTATGCCGTGATGATTGGACCCAGCTACCGTTTCTATGCGCAGCCGAGGTTTTCAGTCTCCGTCCGGGCGATGGGCGGGTATGCACAGGGGGACTTCACTGGGGACACGAACGGGAATGGCACCCTGGGAGTTCTCTACCCGGATGGATATACTTTTGCCGCGAATGCCAGCATCATCGGTGAGTACAACCTATCCCCGAATCTCGGCTTCCGCGTGGCGCCCGAATACACGCTGACGGGCTTCGGGTCATCGACGCAGAACAGCCTGGGCTATACGCTGGGGTTGGTTTACCGGTTTGGAAAGCAGTAAAAGAGCAGGGATTAGGGGTTAGGGTTTAGGGATTAGTTAAAGGCCAGCCGGGTGAACGGGGTTTCAAGAACCTTTGTTTATCCGGCTGGCCTTTTTGAATTCTGATGCAGGCTGTTTTTCCTGATCTCTGACCCCTGATCTCTGTTATTGCAGTATCGGAATTCCGGCGATGCGCTGCTGCCACTCGGCTGGGCCGGTCTGATGGACGCTAGTTCCCTTCGAATCAACTGCAACCGTGACCGGCATATCGCGCACGTCGAATTCATAAATTGCTTCCATGCCCAGGTCGCCGAAGGCCAACAGGCGCGAACCGAAGATGGCCTTTGAGACCAGATAGGCCGCGCCGCCCACAGCCATAAGATAGACTGCGCCAAATTCGCGAATGGCATCAATGGCAACGGGGCCGCGTTCGGCCTTGCCCACCATGCCTAGCAGGCCTGTTTCCGCGAGCATCTGGCGGGTGAACTTGTCCATGCGCGTGGCCGTGGTGGGCCCCGCGGGGCCGACTACCTCTTCGCGCACGGGGTCGACCGGGCCTACGTAATAGATGAAGCGGCCCCGGAAATCCACGGGAAGTTTTTCGCCACGGTTGAGCATATCGGTCATGCGCTTGTGGGCGGCATCGCGGCCAGTGAGCAGCTTGCCGGTCAGGAGCAGAATTTCGCCTGGCTTCCAGGCGGCGGCTTCTTCGCGAGTTACTGTATCGAGATTCACGCGGCGGGCAGAGGAGACATCGTAAGTGAGCTTGGGCCAGAGATCGAGGTTGGGCGGGTCGAGATAGACCGGACCGGAGCCGTCGAGCACAATGTGAGCATGGCGGGTGGCGGCGCAGTTGGGGATCATGGCGACCGGCAGATTGGCTGCGTGGGCGGCCGTATCCAGCACCTTTACGTCGAGCACGGTTGTCAGGCCGCCCAGTCCCTGCGCGCCAATGCCGAGACGATTCACTTTTTCGTAGAGCTCGATGCGCAGTTCTTCGGCGCGAGTTTTTGGGCCGCGGGCGATCAGTTCCTGAATGTCGATGGGGTCCATGAGCGACTGCTTGGCCAGCAGCATGGCCTTCTCCGCCGTGCCGCCGATGCCAATGCCGAGCATTCCCGGCGGGCACCAGCCCGCGCCCATGGTGGGTACGGTTTTAAGTACCCAATCGACCACCGACTCGTATGGTTCAAGCATGATGAATTTGGATTTGGCCTCAGAACCGCCACCTTTGGCAGCGACGGTGACCTCGACCGTTGCGCCTTTGACCAGCTCCACATTCACCACGGCGGGGGTATTGTCTTTGGTGTTGATGCGCTTGCCGGCGGGGTCGGCCTGGATGGATGCGCGGAGCTTGTTGTCAGGGTCGAGATAAGCGCGGCGCACGCCCGCGTCGACCATCTGCTGCAGGTCCATCGACGGGTCACCGGATTCAGCCGCGAAGTGAACGTCCATGCCCAACTTCACAAAGACGTTCACGATGCCTGTGTCCTGGCAGACGGGCCGGTGGCCCTCAGCGCACATGCGGCTATTGATGAGGATCTGCGCGATTGCGTCGCGGGCGGCGGGAGATTGCTCGCGGTCATATGCTTTAGAGAGGCTGGTGATGTAGTCCACCGGGTGGTAGTAGCTGATGAATTGCAGCGCGCCCGCTACACTGGCAACAAAATCTTCCTGGCGGATGACGGTCATGGAGACTCCTCTACCGCTATCAGAATACAACCCGGAAAGTCGTACGAGCAGCAAGCTGGAATGCAGGCTGGCCTCTTTGAGTCAGCGGCCACGCGAAATCAATTGTCGGGCTCTTGCGGAGCGGGATACGTGAGTTGCCCGTTTACCACCTTCAGGAAGGGCGTCAAGTGATGATCTGTTGGCGGCTTCGAAGTCATGATGTCCCGTACGTTCCATCCTTTTTCGATCATTGCATCCGCGATCAACGAGCGGTGGCATCGCCACGGCACCGCTTCCGCGCACATTATTGCAGTTCTTCTCGCGCGTGCAATCTGAATCAGAGCGTCAAGGCCCTCGGAAAATTCCGGCGTTGCCATGTAATCGGCATATCCTCTGAAGGAGGCGTTACGCCAGCCGAGATTGATCGAGCCTTTTCTGGTGTGGCGAAGACCGCCCAGTTTCTCGATGTGTGTATAGCGAACATCTGCCTGTTGCAGAGACTCGCTGAGAACGTCCGAGTTGAACTGCGGGCAGTGGCGTGACCTCGGCACCGATCTTACGTCGACAATTTCCCTGACGTCGCGATCTTTTAACAACTCGATGAACTCTTTGATCGTCCTAGTTGAGTGGCCAATGGTGAGAAGAAGATTGATTGGCACTTTACCTTCCTCCTGCAACGCCGGCGGACCCCAGCTCTACGTTTTCATTTCCCGGTATCTGCCGCCATTTCTTTTTGCTGTTGCTGCAAAATTTTCCACATGGTTCCGGAAAAGATCATGGCTTGCACCCTGGGCGGCACCTGGCAGGCATCAAGCATGGCGTGATAGCGAGCCTGGTTGCTGTCGAATTCGTCCAGATTTCCGCCCTGTATATCGGAGCCGAAGACGAGCTTTTCAAACGCGTCGGGGGCGTCGGAGGGAGTCATCGAGTTGGGTTCACTTGTCCACCAGAAGATTGACCGGAAGAATTCATAATCGTGCTTTTTCTTGATGAGGCTTGAGCCGGTGAGATCGAAGTAGAGATTGAAGTTCCAGCGTGCAACTTCGCCGGCTTCAGCGTAGTCGGGGTTGCCGAGATGTGCGCCGATCACGGTTAACGTTGGCCAGTGGCGGGCAATCAGATCCAAGCGCGTGGGGCGCATGCGGTCAAAGCTGATATCAGCCGGCACTTGCGGCGTCGGCCGATCCACAATGCCGGTATGAAAAAGCAGAATCATATGGTACTTTGCCGCGCGATCGTAAATGGGCCAGTAGGCACGATCGTCGTAATTTTTCTGGGCGGAGGTAATCTCGCCCAGGCCGCGAAATCCCGCCTGGTGGAAGCGGTCGATCTGGTTGAGAACATCGGGATCGTCCAGCTTGATATCTCCGAAGCCGATGAAGCGATTGGGGTGCTGCTGGATAAATTTGCTGGCTTCGGGAAATCCATTTGGAGTGACGAGCAGGATGCCCAGCCCGTCGGCGGCATTCAATTTCACCAGCAGCCGGTCGAGCATGCCGGGCTCTCCCCTGAAATGCTCATGCACGTCGATGAGTTTAGGCTGGGCCGTTTGGGCCAGGCCGGCCAATGAGGCGGAGAGGACGATGAGTACGGTTGCCCACGCGGAAAATTGCTTGGACGATTGTCTTGCCGGACTGCTCTGATGGTTTTTCCGCGAGCCGAAAACGAATGTACGGGGCTGTGTGTTCATAGCAAGAAGGATAGCGCAATGAATAGGCGGCTGCAGGCTCCTTCTGACCTGAGCCACTGCGGAGATTGCGGCGGACGTAGCGAAGCGGGGCACATTCGCGTAGAGTAATGGCATCCCTCGAATCGACCCGCATGGAGTTCCATGACCAATCCATCCCTCGCCGCAACGCCCGCCCCTCGGCTGCTTTCGCTGGACGTGCTGCGCGGCATCACCATCGCCTTCATGATCATGGTGAACAACAACAGCGGCCCCGGCTCGTGGCGCTTCATGAATCACGCCGCGTGGAACGGGCTGACGCCCACCGACCTGGTCTATCCTACGTTTCTATTCGTGATGGGAGCCTCCATCGTCTTTGCTGTTGAGGCGCGGCTGGCACGCGGAGCCACACGCGCCCAACTGGCATGGAATACGATGCGAAGGGCGGCGATTCTGTTTCTGCTGGGAATTGTGGTCAACTCGTTTCCGTTCTTTGCGCTTGCACACATGCGGATTTATGGCGTGCTGCAGAGGATCGCCATCTGTTTCCTGGTGGTTGGACTGTTTTACCTCTGGGAGAAGCGAGTCTGGGTCCATGGGTTGGCGCTGGTGGTGGCGCTGGTGGGTTACTGGGTTCTTGTCCGCTGGGTTCCGGTGCCGGGAGCCGGGATGCCGGGACGCGATATTCCCTTTATGGATCCGTTCACGAACATTGTGAATTGGCTTGACCGGCTCATGATTCCTCATCATCTCGGCGAAAGCTGGCCCGACTATAACCTGCGCGAAACCCAGGGGATGCTCAGCAATATTCCCTCCGTGGGCACGACGTTGCTCGGTCTGCTGACTGCCCTGTGGCTGCGCGGGCGCAAGACGGTTGCGGCCAAGACACTTGGGCTTGCCGTGGCCAGCGTGGGTTGTCTGGCCACAGGCTACCTCTGGCAAATCTGGTTCCCGCTCAACAAGAGGTTGTGGACCAGTTCATTTGTATTGGTGTCCGCCGGCTGGTCACTGGCCGTATTTATGGTGGTTTATTGGGCCGTGGAGCAGCGCGGCTGGGGCAAGGAGCGGGGCAGAGGATGGATTTGGCTGTGGCTGGTTTTCGGCTCGAACGCCATCGTGGCATACATGTTCAGCGAGTTGCTGGCCAACGGACTTTGGAGCATTCACTTTACGGCAGACGGAAAGCGGACAGACCCGCTTCTCTACACATTCACTCACGTCTTCACACGCAACATCCCCAATCCTGGATGGGCTGCCTTTGCCTACTCAGTTTCGTTTCTGGCAGTTTGCTTTCTGCCGGTCTGGTTCCTCTACCGTAAAAAGATCTTTATCAAGGTATGAGGGAGCCGGGCTGGTGAGCTTTTTTATTAACTCCTGACCATTCCCGGAACCGGTCGCTTTCATTCAACAAATTCTCCGGGCGCTCAGTTTGCGGCGTCTGCGGCCATTTCTTTTTGTTGCTGTTGCAAGATGCGCCACATGGTTCCGGAAAAGATATTGGCTTGCACGTTCGGTGGCACCAGGCATGCATCGAGCATGGCGTGATAGCGTGCCTGGCTCTCATCGAATTCGCCTAACTCTCCGTGAAAAATATCGGAAGCATAGACGAGCCTTTCAAAGGCATTGGGCGCGCCGGGCGGCGTGTGCGGGCTTACTACCCCGGACCACCAGAAAATGGAGCGGAAGAAGGTGTAGTCGTCCTTTTTCTTGATGAGGCTTGAGCCCGAGAGATCAAAGTAAAGATTGGGATTCAGGCGCGCGATTTCAGCTGCTTCAGCATAGTCGGGGTTGCCGAGATGGGCACCGATGATGATCGTCTTCGGCCAATGGCGGGCAATCAGATCGAGGCGGGTGGGGCGCATGCGGTCAAAACTGATATTCGCCGGCTCATCCGGGCGCGGCCTTGCAACGATTCCGGTGTGAAAAAGCAGAATCATATGGTACTTTGCCGCGCGATCGTAGATGGGCCAATAGGCTGGATCGTCGTAGTTTTTCAGGGATGAAGTGATCTCACCCAATCCGCGAAATCCCGCCTGGTGAAAGCGGTCGATTTCATTGAGAACATCTGGATCGTCGAGCTCGATATCTCCAAAACCGATGAAACGATTGGGGTGTTCGTGAATAAATTTGCTGGCTTCAGGAAAACCTTTTGGAGTGACGAGCAGGAAGCCGATCCCTTCGGCGGCATTCAATTTGACAAGCAACCGATCAAGCACGCCGTGCTCGCCGTCAAAATGCTCATGCACATCGATGAGTTTGGGTTGAACTGCCTGGGCGAGGCAGGCGAACGATGCGGAGAGCAGGAACAGAATGGCTGCGCACGCTGGAAGCCGCTTCGGCGATCTCCCTGCCGAACTTTTCAGCCATCTTTTCCCAGGGGAAAAGATGAAAGTGCTATGCGGTTTTTTCAAACTTTTCATACCAAGAAGCATAGCGCAATGCGTTCTTGGCTGCTATGCTGCGAACCAGCTTGCTTTTTCATCACCTTTAATCAATAGCGCCATTCAATTTCGGGCTGCTATTGATTGCTATAATTCACGCACTTGAATCAGGTATCGCTGATTCAAACACTCTGGGGGCATATGAACGAAATATTGAAAACGCTGGTGACGCAGGACGCTAACTTCGATCTATTAGTGGTGGGCGCGGGGCCTACGGGGTTGGCGTGCGCCATTGAGGCGCAAAAGGCCGGACTGCGGGTTGTGGTAGTGGATAAGGGCTGCGTATGCAACTCACTCTTTCACTACCCATCACACATGACTTTTTTCACCACGCCGGAGCTGCTGGAGATTGGAGATATTCCCTTTCCCAGCCCCAATCCCAAGCCCACGCGCAACGAGGCGCTGCAATATTACCGGCTGGTGGCGGCCCACTACCGGCTTGATATTCGCCAGTACCATCGCGTAGAGAAGGTGACGGGCTCCGACGGCGGCTTCACGGTGCATGTCCTGGACCGCTTTGGACGCGCGAGTTCGCTGGTTGCGCGCAAGCTGGCCATTGCTACTGGATACTACGACCTGCCCAACTATGTCGGCGTGCTGGGCGAGAGCTTGAGCAAGGTGCACCACTATTATTACGATTCCCACCCCTTTTTCGAAACGGACGTGATTGTGGTGGGGGGCAAGAATTCGGCGGCGATTGCGGCGCTGGAGCTTTGGCGGAGTGGGGCGCGCGTAACGCTGATTCATCGCGACGCCGAGCTGCACCGGCACGTGAAGTACTGGATCAGGCCAGACATTGAAAATCGCATCAAGAACGGAGAGATCAAGGCGTACTTCAACTCCCGCCTGGTGGAGATTACGCCTGATACGGCGGTCATTGAAACGCCGCAGGGCAGCGAGACGCTCAAGAATGATTTTGTATTCGCCATGACCGGATACCATCCGGACTTCGATTTTCTTCAGGGGATGGGCATTCGCTTCGAGGGCGAGGATAAGCTGCCGGTTTGCGACCCGGAGACGCTGGAGAGCAATGTGCCGGGGATTTATTTGGCCGGGGTGATCGTGGCCGGCTCGCGGACCAATGAGATTTTTATTGAGAACGGGCGTTTCCACGGGCGGCAGATTGCCAAGGCGCTGGCGGCATTGTGAGGTATGTCTTTTCGCTTCGCTGGTTGCTTCCCGGATGGGCCATGCGCCGCCTACTGCTTGGTTCTGTACTGTGAAACGGAAGGCCACAGTTCTGAATCTGAATCGCAGCCCAATACAGATTCCATGCAACCAAGATTGAAGAGGTCTGCCGAGTTAAGCGAAGCTCCTTGCTGATGAGCGTGGTCCAGAACCCTTACAAAAGTCCAGTTCCCAGTCCGATGGTTTTGCCGCCATTCCAATGTCGGATCTTCGTGGAAGTCGGTGGAGGAGAGCGTCGTTCCGATAGAGGTTTTGCCGGTTGAATATTCCACTGTGACTTCTGAAAATCGATCTGAATGTAAGTGGATGTTGGCTACAAGGTATGTCGGTCGGAAGACAGATATTCTAGCGAGAACGAAGTCCTGAACCGCAATGATGGCACTTTGCGAAGACTCGGGATAGTTTGCAAGCTCGACCCCGAACCCATCGCAAGGACCGTTGAAGGATGAGCATGGCTCGTCAATTGGGACGAGGCCGATCTGGCGCAGTTCCGATTTCACTTCGGTTTTGGAAGTCACCCCGAGCGCAAAACGGTCTATTGTCTGGAGCAATTGAAGCGCCTTGACTTTTGATCGCCGAGCCTCTAGTCCCAATCCAACTTCTAGCAACACAAATAAACACGCAAGCACCGCGAATACGCGTGCGATCTTCATGCGGGCTCTCTTTCAAACGGAACGATTGAGGATCATCCGCTCCGTCAATTCAGATTCAAACTCCGAGATCTAAATAAGTCGAGCAGGTTTAAGCCTTGAGGCTGAGCGGTCGCGGGCGTGCAGTTGTGTTTCGGCCGGATCGGGACTGCGTAGGAGCGGGTTACGTGCATGCGATCCATGACGATGTAACGCGTGCGGAGGCCGTCGACGGTGGGGGGTAGCTGGGCGGGCACCTGCCTGCGGTCCACGTAAACGACCAGCGCGGCTTCCCTGGGATTGTCGAGGCTCTGGCCCACGCCTACGCCGAAGAACGCTGAGTTTCCGCGCATCATGTTTTGCGCGGCTTGCTGCTTGATGGCTGCGGCGGAGTTGAGGACCGCGGCGGGCAGGGACGGGCCGCCATTGCCGGGTTGGGCAGGGAGCTGGGGGGCTGTGCCGAAGGCTGCCGCGAAGGCTGTGGTGGGAATGACCAGGGTGCGCACGCCGTCTACCGTTGCCGGCGCGCTGACATTCATGTTTTCATCCACGTAAAGGATGATTGCTCCCTCGCCGGGGTGATCGCTGCTCTTGCCCGCAGCCACTCCCAAAATTCCAGCCGAGGGACTGACAAGCATATGCGCCTGCGTGAGGGCCTGCTGGGTGCGCGCGTTCTCCTGGTTAGTGAGCGTGCGAGATTGCGCGGCGCTGAGCGTGCTGTCGCCGTAGTTGAGGCAACTGACGGGGTGGTCGGTGGCGCCCACATATGAGTAAGCGATCCCGCCTGCCTGCGCGCTCAACTCGTTCAACACATCGGTGGCGGGATTGGCTACGCCCTGGCTGACGCCGGATACGTCTCTGCCGCCGGCAAAGTAGAGGCCCACGGGCTCTGCGTTGCCGGAATCGACCACCAAGGCGCCAGAGTCGCCCGCGTCGCTGAACTGGTTGCCGCTGACGGCCAGTTGATGGGTGAAGGTCTTGGTCAGGTAGGGTCTGGTTTCGGCGCAGTCGCGGTAGTAATCGACGCTAATGTCCACATCAAGGGCTGAGACGGCAGCGCATGTCAATCCCGTCGTCCGGCCGCTCTTGGCTACGGTCTGGTCGAGCCAGCCTGTCTCGCCTTTGCCACCGGTGGAGGATATTCCGGGAGGCGCAGCAGCGAGCGTGCCGTCCGGCTGGCGGGGGCCAAACTCAAGAATGCTGCCGTTTGTGCTTACGGCACCGGAGTTGACCTGGGCGATGGCTGCGTCGGCGTTGGTGGTGCTGGAGCGGAGCGAAAGCCAGTTGGTAAGGGTGCCTACGGGAGTGGTTCCGGCGCCGTCGCCGTTGGGAGTGCAATTGTTGTCAATGAGCCCCGGCTGGATGATGGCATCGCCTACGGCGCCATGGTCGCTGCGAGCAAGGACATGATTGTTGCTGAGAAGGTATTGGCGATTGTTGGAGTCCTGGATGAGCGCGCCCAGCGTCCCGCTGCAACAGTCGACGATCTGATTGCCGTTGATGTCGTAGTCTCGGTTGTTGCCGCCTGAACTGCCGAGCGGAATTTGCGTGGTCGACTGCGCCTGGTGATTGGCGGGGTTGCTGGAGATTCCGGCGGAGTTCAGCAGCACTTCAGCCGCATCCTTTGAAGAGGAACTGCCGATGGTGGCCACGACGTAAGTTGCCGCGGTGGAGGAGACCAGGGCTGGTGACGAGTAAGTGACGGTACAGTAGGTGAAGGTCTGGCTGCCGCGCTGGCAGGTTGTGCCGCCCAGAATGCCCTGGCCGCCGCTGGAGCCGGTGGGAGAGTTCGAAAGGGCGAAGTTGATGCCAGTGTAGCCGCCTGCTTCAGCCAGGTAGCCGGTGACGGTGACTTGCCCGTTGGCGCCCAGGGCGACGTTCTCCGGCGTGAGCGGTTGCAGAAAGCCTGGCGTCACGGTCAGTACGGCGGTGGCTGTGGAGGTAGCGCCGGTTGCGGAACTCAGCGTTGCTGTTACCACCACATCGACGCGGTCGGCGGTGAGATAGCTGGGCGGAGAGTAGAGCCCTTCGTCGGTAATGCTGCCTGACCCGCTGGTTGCGTCGCCGCCCGAAAGCGACCAGACAACGGGCGCTTCGCCGCCGCCCGAGAGCTTTGCAGTGAACTGCTCCACGGGTGTTCCATGCTTGCTAATCGCGTTACAGCCGGTGCAATTGGTGTCAATCAAGCTGGTGCCGGGAGAGATGGAAAAGACGTCGTTTGAGGGATCTGCGGTCACACGCCCGTCTGCGCAACCGGCCGCCAAAAGCAGAGCCGGAGCCAGAATCATCGCAAGGTGACGTAAAGATAGGCTCCGCATGGTTGAAATCTTAGTATAGGCCGGTTGCGCATCGCCGGATAGCTGAGATTCGGGCTGAAGGGATGACCGCCAGCTGCGATCAGTTTTGGTCACATCTCTTTGAATAGACGAAGTTTGTGAAAGAGTGGCACAAGTCAGATGAAAATTTGTACTTTCGCCTTCTCTTCACAGGAATGATGCCTAACATATTTTGTTTCATTGCTTTACTGAAAAAAAGGGGGAGAGGGCGGGGTGTACCTCCTGGGGGGGTACAAACCAGCCGCATCGTTAGCAGATTGAAGGTCAGGGGGCGGTTGTGCTCATGCGATGTTCTCCTGAGAATATTGTGCGCGGAGTGGGGATAATATTCTGCAAAAAAACGAACAGGGATTGCTGTAATGGTTGAAGCTCGGGCTGAATGGCCAGCCTTAAGCCCTAATTCAATGGAGTTCCAGCTGACAAGGGTACCGAGCAAATATATCTTCGCGTGTTATACTTGTTCTGGTATAATAGATGCGTGCATACATCAGAAAAGCCACTTTTCTGGATTGGGAGCAGCAAAAAAGATTTGATGGGGCTTACGGTCGGCATCCGGAAGTTCTTCGGTCACGCCTTGAACTTTGCACAGAACGGTGAACAGCATGACGCCGCCAAGGTGTTGAAGGGATTCGGTGGCGCCGGCGTGCTGGAGGTGGTGGAAGACGATGCCGGCGGGACGTACAGGGCCGTCTACACCGTCAAGTTCAAAGAGGCAGTTTTCGTTTTGCACTGCTTCCAGAAAAAGAGTAAGAGCGGAATCTCCACGCCCAAAAAGGAGATGGAGATCATTCATGCCCGGCTCAAGTTAGCCGAGGCGCTGGCAAAGGAGATACGAGATGGCAAATCGCGTTATTAAGGGCATCGAAGTCGAAGTCAGTTCCGGCAACGTGTTTTCCGACCTGGGCCTGCCTGAGGCCGAACAGCTCAAAATCAAGTCCGGGCTGGTCATTGAAATCACACGTGCCGTGCGGCGTCTGGGACTGACTCAAGAGGAAGCCGGACGGGGGATGGGAATTTCGCAAGCGAAGGTATCCGGCCTGATGCGCGGCGATTTCTCCAATCTGTCGGAACGCAAGTTGATGGAGTGTCTGAACCGGCTCGGATACGACATTGAAATCAAGCTCAGTCCTGCTACAGATTCCGTTGGACGACGCACTTTGGCCGTTGCGTGATCGGACTCGTTCTGAGATATCGGGCATCCGGCTTGTTAAAGTGATTTTGTGCGATCAACAAGTAGGCCACGGAGAGAAAACACTAAGTTAACAAGAAGCCATGTAAATGCACCGACAACAGCATAGAGGACTACATTCTCAATCAGCGCGATCGCGTAAACTGCAACGACGGTAGATGTTGGAGCGGGAGTTGGAACGTCGAGTGCCATGAACATAATTGAACTGGGCCAAAGCATGAATTCAAACTCATTCGCATACCCACCGAAGAGGAACCAATGCATACAAGAGACCGCCGGAACGAGCAATCCGAGTGCTCCAAATAGCAAAGTCCATTTCCAGAATTTAACCTTCAGCTTCATCTGTACCATCATATGCCGGGTGCACCATTCTTGAATCACTCTTTGATTTAATGAATGAGAAACCGCAAACCTCAATCAACTCAATTTACGAAAGAACTCTGCCTAAAAATCCCTTGAGTCCCCAGCGGCCCAGTGCCGCGGTGAAGAAGACCAGCGCGACGAGAATCGCCCACCAGGGCATGTGCGCGATGGAGGGAGTTACAGCAGCGCGCAGGCCTTCGCTCATGTACACGATGGGGTTGAAGAGGACGCCGACTTGCAGCCAGCGGATTTTTTCAAGATAAGCCCAGGGATAGTAGACGCAGCCTAAGAATGTGATGGGCACCACGATGATGGAGAAGACCAGGCCAATCTGTTTTGGATTGACCGTGGAACCGATTACCAGGCCGAGCGAACCGGCTAACAGGCTGGCGAGCACCAGCACCAGCGCGAAAAGAAACCAGTTGGCTACATGAGCGCGGACCGGGATGGCGGGGACGTAGTAGGCCATGGGAATGACCAGCAGGGCAGCGATGATGCTCTGCATGGCGCTGAAGCAGACCTTCTCAAGAGCGACGGCCCACAGGGGCAGCGGGCACATGACGCGGTCGTCGATTTCGCGGGTGATGCCGAACTCTGAAGAAAGCGGCAGGGCTACGGCGGCGATGCCGGAGAACATGATGGCCACGGCCATGAGGCCGGGCAGGAGTATGGTGCCGAAGTCCACTCCGGCGGCGGCCATGGGGTTTCCGCTGGCCATGCGAGGCAGAATGAAGGTGAAGACGAAGAGGAAGAGCAGCGGCTGCATGCCTACGCGGAGTACAAAAGGAATGAACTCGCGGGAGAGCACGCGCAGATCGCGCAGAAACAAACCGAGGAAGGACTTGATGAAGATTCCGGCGCCGTGGACGCCTCTCCCCTGTTCCCTATTCCCTATTCCCTCGCTCTTATTCACGCAGGTCCCTCCCTGTGAGTTTGATGAAGACGGTTTCAAGGCTGGGCTCAGTGATGGCCAGATCGCGGAGGCCGAAATGAGAGGCCGCTTGGACAATATCAGGGAGTAGGCCGTCGGAGCTGGCGGCGATGACGCGAATGCCTTCTGCGGTGGCCTCGGCGCTGGTTACGTCGGGACGCGATTTGAGGGATGCAACGACCGGCTCGAGGTTTTCGATGGACTTTAGCTTGAGGTCGAAGATGGTATTCGCGCCGAGGGCGGACTTGAGCGACTCCGGAGAACCGAGGGCCAGCACGCGGCCGTAGTCGATGATGGCTACGCGGTCAGAGAGCGAGTCGGCTTCCTCCATGTAGTGAGTAGTCAAGAGGACGGTGATGCCTTCCTTGCGCAGGCCTTCGACCGCTTCCCACATGGCCATGCGGCTCTGCGGGTCGAGGCCGGCGGAGGGCTCGTCTAAAAACAGCACCGTGGGACGGTGAGCGATGGAGCGGGCGATTTGCACGCGCTGGGCCAGGCCGCCGGAGAGTTGCGCGGGATAGACGCCTTTGCGCTCGGTGAGCATGAACTGGTTAAGCAGTTCCAGGGAGCGGGATTTGGCGTGGGAATGAGAGAAGCCGAAGTAGCGGCAGTGGTAGTAAAGATTTTCGTAGACGGTGAGAGAGCGGTCGAGGGTATTGAACTGAGGGACCACGCCGATGAGCCGGCGCGCGTGGGCCGGATGCTTGACCACGTCGATGCCGGCAATGCGGACGGAGCCGCTGGTGGGCAAGGTTCGGGTGGTGGCGATGGAGATGGTGGTGGTTTTGCCGGCGCCGTTGGGACCCAGGAGGCCGAAAATCTCTCCCTGCTTCAACTCCAGGTCGACGCCGTCCAGGGCTACGACGCGGAGTTTGGAGTCATAGATTTTGGTCAGCGCTTCGATTTCGACAATCACGGAGTTCACCTGGGGGAAGACAGGGGAGTATTTGCGGAGCTTAGAAAATCGCGCTATTGGAAAAACCCGCTTGGGGATAGTGGAATCCCAGGTCTCAAAAGCGAGATCTCCACCCCACGGACGTGGGGCACCCGCTCTGAACTACTTAGCGCCTTCTTTGAGGATCTGGTCGGCCAGGTAGTTGTGTACCTTGGCTTCGTCGTGGAGCATCTCGAAGTAGGCATTTTTGAGCAGTTGCGCGTGGCCGTCGCGCAGGCCCTGGCGGATGGTTTGCTGCACGCGCGGGTCATTCAATTCGCGCTGGCCGGCCGGCTCCCTGGCAATCAGCTTGTAGATGGCGTAACCGATGGTCCGCCGTGTCGGGCCGTCCTCGACGGGAAGAATCTCAGTGATCTGTCCCGGCTTGAGCTTGTTGATGGCGGCATATGCTTCCGGCTGGCTGTGCAGGGCCGAATCTGCTACGAATCCCATATCGCCGCCATTGGAAGCGGTATTGGAATTTTCTGAAAAGTTCATGGCCACGGCGCTGAAGTCCTCACCACTCTCAAGCTTGGCGTGCAGGGCCTGGATTTTCTTGCGGGCGTCGGCGTCTCCGGAAGCCTTGTTGTTTTGCAGGTTAGCGGTCTGCTGGGAGGGCCCGGCGGTGACGACGATCTGCGCCAGGTGATATTGAGGCTCGATGAGGTTGAACTCCGCCTTGTGGGCCGCGTAGTAATTGCCGATCTCGGCGTCGGTGATGTTGATCTTTGACTCGATCTCCTTGTTGAGCAGCTTGGTCTTGGTCAAACCACGGCGAATGTCGCGCTTGATGTCGTCGATGGTCAGGTTTCGTTGCTTGAGCTGCTTGTCGAACTCCTCCTGCGTGAAGGGCGCCTTCATCTCGGTGAGCTTGGCGTTTACGTCTTCATCGCTGGCGGCCAGGTTGAGCTTGGCGGCGCGCTGCTGCAGGATCTCGTCCTCGATCATCTGGTGAAGGATATTGAGGCGGACAATCCCGGCTTGCTCAGGAGATGGTTGCTGGGGGCTGTCAGCAAGGCTCGATTGGTAATACTTCTCCAACTCCGAGCGCAAAATTTCCTTGCCATTCACAGTGGCCATTACGTCGGGAGCGGGGGAACGGTGGCAACCGGCGATAGCGGGCAACAGAACTGCACTAGCAACGGCGAAAAAGGCGAAGCCGAAACGAGCCTTACGAAAGGATTCGAATTGCAACGTGGTGTCTCCTGTGGGGCCACCTAGGCACCCGATCTTGAAGTATAAATCCATGAACCGGCATGGGGATATGTATTTTCATACATATCCCCATGCCGGAAATGAATCTCTGTTTGAGCGGCCGCCTAATGGCCCGCACCCGAGGCCGCTGTTTGAGGTGGTGGCGGAGGCGGCGGGGGCTGAACGCCGGCGGCGATGAGGGCGCGGTCGATGACCAGCCAAACCTGATCCTGCGGCATTGCGCCGTCAATGCGTTCGCCATTGATAAAGAGCGCTGGCGCTCCCGCAACCTTGAGTGTATCTCCCAGGCGCATCGAAGCGCGCTCTGCGGATTCGTCCTGCGCGGCCAGGCAGCCATCGAGTTTGCTGGAGTCCACTTTGGCCAGCGTGCCTTGCTGGCGGGCGATGCGATTGAGCGCGTCAAAGCTCTTTGCCGCGTTACGGTCCGGGCCGCTGATCTCCTGGCCGTGAGAGTGGAGGTAATCGACGTAGTTCCAATAAGCATCGCTGCTCTGCGCGGCCAGGCAGTTTGCGTCCACCGCGGCGTGCATGGCCCAGGGATGAATTTCAGTGAGCGGAAAGTCCTTGTAGACGAAGCGGACCTTGTCTTTGTAGTGGTCCAGCGTGGCCGGAAAGAGCGTCTGGTGCATGCGGCCGCAATAGGGGCACTGGAGGTCGTCAAAGCTGACGACGGTGACCTTGGCGTCAGGATTGCCGCGGATGGGGCGGCCTTTGACATCGATGTCGAAGACTGGATCGTTTGCCAGGTCGAACTTATCGAAGTGAGCAAGGAATTTGTTGTCGGTGGAGATCAGGAAGTCTTCATTGGTCGAGTTCGAGCCATGGCCGATGACGACAGGCAGCGTGTCATAGCCAGGAAACTTGCTTGGCTTGCGGGCTCCCAGCATTACCGTGTAGTTCGGAGGGAGGTTGAATTGATAGCGGATCATGATCTCAATGTGACGATTGAACGTGGCTAGCTCCTGCGGGCTTTGCAGGGCGGTCTGAGGCGGGGCGGACTGGGCTTTGCAGCCCACGGCGATGCAGATGGCGAGCAGCGCAGCGAGTAAACGAATACGTGACAAGTTGACTTCCTCTCAGGAAAGAATACTCCAGCACGGGGGTAGTGGGCGACGAAGGGGATGACCGCCCAGGCGATATTCAACTGACGCTGGAGGAGGGAAAAAGGCAACCAGTATCGCATCGAGACGATCAATCTCCAGTGGTAACTGCGTCTAATTGCCCGTACCCGAGGGCGCCGGCTGCGGGGCGGGCAGAGGCGGCATCGGAGGCGGTTCTATGCAGGCGTCGCGCAGGGCGCGATCGATGACCGTCCAGAGCTGATCCTGAGGGACTGCGCCATCAATATACTCGCCGTTGACATAGAGCGCGGGCGGACCCCGAAACTTGAGCGGATCGGCCAAGCGTATCGATTCGCGAACCTTGGATTCGTCCTGCGCGGCCAGGCAGCCGTCAAGCTTGCCGGCATCGAGATGAGCCTGCGCTGCCTGTTCGCGGGCGACCATATCGAGCATGGTAGCGCTCTTTACCGCGTCATGGTTGGGGCCGCTGATCTCCTGTCTATGGGGGTGGATGTAATCGACGTATTTCCAATAAGCATCGCCGCTCTGCGCTGCCAGGCAGTTTGCATCCACTGCGGCATGCATGGCCCAAGGGTGCATTTCGGGCGGGAGCGGATAGTCCTTGTAGACGAAGCGAACCTTGTCTTTGTAGCGATCGAGCGTGGCGGGAAAAAGCGTATTGTGCATGCGGGCGCAGAATGGGCACTGAAGATCGTCGAAGTTGACGACCGTGACCTTGGCGTCAGGATTGCCGCGAATGGGGCGGCCGGTGACGTCGATGGTAAAGGCGGCATCGTTGGTCAGGTCGAAGTTATCGAAGTGAGACAGGGTTTTGTTGTCGGTAGAGATCAAGAATTCTTCAAAAATGTCGCTAGAGCCGTGAGAAAAGACGACGGGCAACGTGTCATAGCCTGCAAATTTGCTGGGCTTGCGGGCGCCAACACTCACGGTGTATTCGGCGGGAATGTTGAACTGGGAACGGATCAGAACACGAATGTGGCGATTGAGCGCTGCAAGGTCCTGCGCGCTCTGCGCAGCTGATTTTAGTGGAGTGGATTGGGCTTCGCAGCCCACGGCGATGATGATAGCGAGCAGGGCAGAGAGTAAACGAATTCGCGACAAAGTGATTTCCTTTCAGGAAAGAATACTCCAGCGGGGAGGTGCTCGGCGAAGGAGAAGATGATTGGGTTCGTGATTAGTTCGCTGACGGTGGCGGCGGAAAAAGGCAAGCACGAGTGTTATGGTTTCCACCCATTTCGTCCGCCGCGGCGGGCGAAATGGATGGGGCACGGAGCTTTTATGGGCTGGTTAGGAAGAGCAAAGCAGTTCTAATAAGTGGGCGGGAGAGTCGGGTCACGGAAGATGGACTTGGAGCGGCTGATTCCGGGGACGGAGCCGAAGTTGGCCAGGGTGAAGCTGTAAAGCCACTGGGAGTCGTCGCCGCGAATGGAGCCTAGATCGAAGCGCCGGTAACCCAGGGTTAGGCCGCAGCAGTTCCAGTTATAGGTGGCTTGCACGCCCTCATATTGGAACTCGCCGAGAATAAAGTCGTATCCACCTTTGGCTGCCAGATTGAAGCCGCTGCCGCTTTGCTTGCCGATGGCCAGGTAGGGCTGCACCTGCTGGCTCTTGACGGTGGAAGCAGAGCCGCTGCTTTCGTCGACGGCGTTGAGCATGGAGTGGCCCACGCCGACGGTGGTGCGTCCCCAACTGTATCCGGCATAGAGGTTATCCGCGTCGATCCGTTTGGTCACGGGGTCAAAGTCCATGTCTGACTCAATGCGAAGGTTATCAATGGCTTCAAAGCGCAGGCGCGAGGTGATGGGAGCGAAGTTGCGCGGAGCGGTGAGGAAGGCTACGCCGGTGAGGTCAAGAGTGGAGTCGAAGACGTTGCGCCGGTTGGGGATGATTGCGCGGCCGAAGTAGGGGTCGAAGAAGAACTTCTGGGCAACGGTCCAACTGGCCCACTCGCGCGGCGTGGCCGGGCATTGGCCGGAGGGCAGTACTTCCTCAGGGGCGCATCGCTGCGGAGCTGTGGAGCGCAGGTAGAAGCGCTGCGTGAGCGAGTAGCCGAGTTCGTTGGTATTGGTGGCGATATCCGTAGTGTCGATCAGGAGCACATTCTGGGCCTGCATGGCGATGCCGCCGACAAAGCGGTAGAAAATTTCAGGCTCGATAACGTGGCGCAGTTCGCGGTTAAAACCGGGAAGAGCAAAGTCGCGCTCGACGGCCGGAGGCCGGATGTCCACGCCTGCCTCCACGTCTATGCGATCGAGTGAATCGTGGTTGATGGTGGGCGTGCCACCGTTGAGCCCGGTCAGGTCGGGATTCTGGCTGATGGAGTAGTAAGTGTCTCGCAGCGCAAACTGGGGAACCACGCTCCAGCCGCCCGCCACAAGCGGCACATAGAGATGGGGGTAAACGTCGAATCGGCCTACGTTGCGGGCATGGAAGCCGGTGCCGATGCCGCCTCCCTGCAAGATCGGCTCACCGGGTTCTGAACGAGCCAGGTAGCTGAGCGACGATTGGCCACCCCAGTAAAAGCGCGAATTGCTGAGCGGCTGGTCGAGCACGTCGTAGCGCACCGTGGGCAGATGCAGAATCCTCGCCTGGTCGCCGTTAATGGCGTCTGGACTCTCGTTGCTCAATGTAGAGCCGGCAAAAGTCTGAAAGCGGTCCATCGCAATGGAGGGGATGAAGCCGTTATGTTCGTGGGTGAGAGAAGCTACGCTGGAGACTTGGGAAGTGGTGGCGAGCGAGTAATTGTCATTGAAGACCAGGCGGTAGACGTAGCTGGAAAGGTATTCGATGATGCCGGCCAGGCGGGTATCGGGAGTGAGGTCTTTGCGGCCCAGGGCAATCACGTCCACGCCGCCCTGGTTGACCAGTTGAACGGCGGTGGTGGGAGTGGTGGAGGGCGGAATGGGCGGGGTGGTGACCGCGGCTACTACTCCGCGGTCGAGCAGAGCATCCCACCGCGACGTGAAGTGGTCCCGGCCGGGGCCTTTATAGCGGAAATCGCCGTTGGGCGCCCAACCCCGCTTGCTCCAGTACTCGGCGCCGACAATCATGTCCATGTTGCGGCTGATGACCCAGTAGTATTGTTCGCCCAGGACCAGTCCCTTGAAGGTAGATCCATATCCAAACTCGGGTGTCAGCAGCCCGCTCTCGCGGCCCGTCTCGTCGGTTGGATGGCGGAGGTAGGGCATATAGAAGACCGGCACGTGGAGAAACTCAAAGAATGCGTTCCTGGTGGAGGCCTTGCCGTCGGCGAGGTTGATGGAGCGGGAGATGATCTGCCAGTCGGGGCGGGGCAGGCGGCAGTTGGTCATGGTGCCATCGACCAACCGGTAGTTGCCCTCGCCGAGTTGCAGCATTACCCGTCCTGAGAACAGAAACGGATTGGCGGTTGAATAGACAACGGTGTGGCCGGCGGAGCGTACTCCCTGGGAGCCGCTCACATTATAAAAACGCCCGGTATGCATATTCAGGCGCATGTCGCCGTGGGAGGCGTTGATCAGGGTATCGTTGGGGCCTCCGCTGACCTGCAGGTGGCCTTCGGCCTCCAGTTCCGAGGTGGACTGGTGGTAGATGACTTTGTCGGCGCGCAATATGTAGTCCCGGTAGTAGCCCACCACATCGCCGGTGAGAGTCAAGGTATCGCCCACACGGGTCTGGTGCTGCGCTTCCCAACGGACGGGCACTCCGGATGCGGGCGCGGGCTCCGGCTGTGCGATGGGCAAAATTTCCTGGCCGGGGTCGTCGGGGAATTGCGAAGTGGAGTCGGCCTGAGTTTGGCCGGAGGAAACCTGGATGATCGAGGGTTGCTGGGAGGGGGGTAGCGCATTGGTTAACGTCTGTCCCCCAAGTTGCGGGTGACAGAGGGACAACACCGTGATAAACACTAAATTACGAGGGCGCATTCCCAGACCAAAATCGGTGTAAGGCTCAGCATAGCAAAAGCCAGCCACTCTTTGGACGGGATGCTCGCCACTCGAGCTCTGGCAGCAGGCAAAGTCGGATTGTATTCCCACGCACGGACCCATGATCCTTGCCGCGTCTGCATATTCGCGCGAAATCTTTCTTTTTGTTCAATTGCAAGCGACGTTCGGGATGCTCCGTTTTGGCTGGGCAGGGCGGACCGGAACAGCGGGACAGGGGGGATCGAAATCAGATCTCAAGAGCCGCATTAGAAGGGGTAGTGGAGCTTTGAGCACATCCGCAAGCCAGATCGGAAACACGCCCGCGTGGAAGCAGGAAGTGAACCGGCGACTGGCCGCGCACAAGAGACGCATGGGTGCTACCGCCGAGCCGCAGGCTGCGCGGGAAGACCAGCATAGCGCACGCAGCCGAAGCGCCGAAGTGGCCGCGCGGGTGGCAGCACGTTATGCCCATGCTCCCAGCTATAACGAATCGCTGGCAGACGAGGCACGTGTTGCCGTGCGCGCCGCAGAAGCCGCGTCCCGGGCCGCACTTGAGGCGCAGGCCGCCGCTGAATCCGTTCTAGCTGAGATTGAGGCTGCGTCCGAGGCTGAGGCCGCTCAAACTCGTGCCGCGCAGAGGAAGAGAATTTTTGAGATCCCGGTGCCGGGCGCGCAGGAATTATGCGAGAGCGCGAATGATCCGCCAGTGGCCTGCGATGGCGTTAGCGTTGCTGAAGCTGCTCAGCCGATGCACGCGAACCTGATCGAATTTCCCATGGAGCTTGATACAGCGCGCAAGCCTCGGCCGCGTCGGGGCGAAATATCGATGGCCGCGCCGGTTGAGTCTGAGAGACAGTTGAGCATCTTCGAGGTTGACCCCGGGAGCATCCTCATCGAAGAAGAGCCGGTAGAGGTAGAGGCCGAAGTTGCGGCGAGTGCGTGGACTGGATCGGATTGGCTGAGGATTGAATTGGAAGAAGAGCCGCTGCCGGAGGAGACCGAGTCCCAGGCAGCCTCAGCAACTCCCGCATTGCAACCCGCTCCCATCAATCTGCGGATGATGGCTGCCGTGATGGACGGCACGCTGACGGCGGGGGCTTGCGTGGCGGCGGCGCTTATAGCGGCAGTCAATGCGCATGACCTGCTGCTTAGCCCGCGCCAGATCGAGGTGGGAGCGGCAGTGGCGCTGGCAGTCATCGGCGTGCTTTACCAGGTGCTTTTCTTCGCGCTGGCCAGGAATACGCCAGGGATGAAGTACGCTCACATCAGCCTGTGCACTTTCGACGACCAGATTCCGACCGGCGCGCGACGGCTGGGCCGGCTGGGAGCGCTGTTCTTATCGCTGCTGCCGGTGGGGCTGGGAGTGGCGTGGGCCATCTTCGATGAAGAGCACCTCAGCTGGCACGACCGGCTCTCGGGGACTTATCTGCGCAAAGGGTGAGTGACGGGGGCGAAGAACGAATCGCACAATTTCAGGCTAAATTTGTTTCCGCGCGAGCCGGCATGGGAGCGCCCTGCAGGGTGACGAAGCGCGCGGGCTGGCAACAGGCTCGGCTCAGGCGAGCCAAGTCAGCTTGCATCTCCCGGTCCATCTTCAGCGAATCGAGCGCGGCGGCAAGTATGGCGTCGGCCGCCGCATCATCTGGCCGCTCAAGGCGGTAATGCATCCACTTTCCTTCTCTTCGCGCGGCCACTATTCCAGCTTTTCTCAGGTAGGCGAGATGCCGGGAGATCTTCGGCTGACTTTGCCGCAGGATTTCGACCAGATAACAGACGCAGACCTCGCGGCCCGCAATCAGGTTGAGCAGGCGCAGGCGAGTGCGATCAGCCAGAGCAGCAAACAGCGGAACCAGGGGCGAGGATTTGGGACCAGAACTCATACCTGAATAATATACGGATTGACGGATATGTCGAGTCGGAGATATATTCGCATTAGCGTATATGAGGAGAGCCTGAATGAACGCCAATGCTGAAGTCAAAGAACAAGTGAAGCGCAAATACGGCAGCGCCGCCCGCGCGGTTGCAGAGACCGGAAGCCTGGCTGCCTGTTGCGACCCCGGTCTGCGCTGCTGCGACCCGATTACCACCAATCTCTATAGCGCCGATGATAAGGGGCTGATTCCGGAGAAGGCCGTTCTGGCCTCGCTGGGTTGCGGCAATCCCACTGCGCTGATCGAGTTGAGGCCGGGCCAGGTGGTGCTCGATCTCGGCTCGGGCGGCGGCATTGACGTGCTGCTCTCCGCCCGCCGGGTTGGACCCACGGGCAAGGCTTACGGGCTTGATATGACCGACGACATGCTGGCGCTGGCCCGCGAAAATCAGCTCAAGGCGGGCGTGGAGAACGTGGAATTTCTGGAGGGCGAGATCGAGAGCATTCCCCTGCCGGATTGTTCCGTGGACGTGGTGATCTCGAATTGCGTGATCAATCTCTCCGCCGACAAGAGCCGCGTACTGCGAGAAGCATTCCGCGTGCTTCGTCCCGGAGGCCGCTTTGCGGTTTCTGATGTGGTGGTGCGCGGCGAGGTTCCCGATGCTGTGCGGCAGAGCATGCTGCTTTGGGTGGGATGCATTGCAGGGGCGCTCGATGAGGCCGATTATCGCGCCAAGCTGCTCGGCGTAGGATTTGTCGATATCGGCATGGAGACAACGCGGACTTACAACGTTGAAGATGCACGCCAGTTTCTGGAGCAATCGGGAGTTGATGTGGACGCGATTGCGCCGCTGGTTGAAGGCAAATTCCACAGCGCATTTATTCGCGCAACCAAACCCGGCGCCATCGAGAAAGAGTGATGACTATGACCACAGCCGCACCTGTCCACTACAACGTACTGTTTCTGTGCACGGGCAATTCCGCCCGCTCCATCATGGCTGAGGCCATATTGAACCATAAGGCCAAGGGAGCATTCACGGCCTACAGCGCCGGCAGTCACCCGTCAGGCACAGTAAGGCCTGAGGCGCTGAAACAAATCGAGCTTTCGGGCATTCCGACTGCAGGATTTCATAGCAAGTCCTGGAATGAGTTCGCAGGCGCGGATGCGCCAAAGATGGACTTTGTCTTCACGGTCTGCGACAACGCGGCGAAGGAAGTATGCCCCTTCTGGCCGGGACAGCCAATGACCGCTCACTGGGGAGTTCCCGATCCGGCGGCGGTGAAGGGAACGCCGGAAGAGATAACCCGCGCCTTTCGCGACGCATTCTCCATTCTCGACCGACGCATAAGTCTGTTTCTCTCATTGCCGCTTTCTACGTTGGGTAGTTTCGCAATTCAGAGAGAACTCGACAACATTGGCCGGCAATGAAAACAAACCTTCTGCGCTGCGTAGTTGCGGAGTTCATTGGAACCCTGTTTCTCCTGGCCGCCGTGGTTGGCTCCGGGATTATGGGAGAGAGGTTAGCTGCGGGAAACGTCGCCATCGCCCTGCTGGCCAATACCATCGCGACCGGTGCGGCACTTATTGCGCTCATCCTCGCCCTCGGTCCAGTCTCCGGGGCTCATCTGAATCCCGTCGTAACTCTGGCAGATGCATGGCTAGGTGGAATTTCGTGGCGCGAAGTCCCGGCGTACATTCTTGCGCAGTTGGCCGGTGCTCTTGCCGGGGTAGCCGCGGCTCACCTTATGTTCGGCTTACCTGTGATCTCAGTCTCGACCCGCGTCCGCAGTGGTCCGTCTCAACTCTTCAGCGAGTTTGTAGCCACCTTCGGATTGATGGCGGTGATCTGGGGATGCGCGCGGCGGCGACCCTCTGCCGTTGCCTATGCTGTCGGCGCCTACATCACGGCAGCGTATTGGTTCACCGCATCCACGTCCTTCGCCAATCCTGCCGTGACCATCGCCCGATCCCTCAGCAACACCTTTGCGGGAATACGGCCGCTGGATGTGACGGGATTTATTGTCGCGCAAGTTGCGGGCGGATTTGCCGCAACCCTTCTCTTCAAATGGCTCATACCTTCGTTCAATATTCACCATACCGATTAAATATTGACTTCCCATCTACCTTCACCGTCTCTTCCCGCCTCAAACCTCGCCGCGGCATAACCGTCTAATCGGTCAGAGCATGAATCGCGTGCACGTATACTAAAGGTTGGCAATGCCGCTTTGAATGGCTGCGGCGTGAGAAGGATTTTTCTTCGATTTAAGGCCATTTCCGTTGGAAGGAAAACGATGGGAACATTGCTTGAGTCCATCCACTCGCCGGCCGATCTGAAGCGCATGAATATGGCGCAGATGACGGAGCTGGCGGAGGAGATCCGCGAGTTTCTGATTCAGACGCTGTCGAAAACCGGCGGCCACCTGGGTCCGAACCTTGGCGTGGTGGAACTAACTCTGGCCTTGCACACGGTCTTCAATACTCCCGAAGACAAGCTGCTCTTCGACGTGAGCCACCAGTCTTATATCCACAAAATTCTTACCGGGCGGCTGGAGCGCTTCGAAACGATTCGCCAACCGGGCGGGCTGAATGGCTTTATGCTGCGCACGGAGAGCGAGCACGATTGCTACGGGGCGGGGCACGCAGGCACGGCGCTCTCTGCCGCGTTGGGAATGGCCGTGGCTCGCGATCTCTCCGGCGGCAAGGAGCACGTGGTTGCCGTGGCCGGCGACGCGGCTTTTACCAACGGAATTTCTTTTGAAGCGCTGAACAACATTGCCGCACAGACCAAGCGAATGATCGTGGTGCTCAACGATAACGAGTGGTCTATCGATCGCAACGTTGGCGCCATCGCCAGCTACTTTCATCGCATTGTTACCAATGAGCACTATCAACACCTGCACGACTCGGCACACCGCATCATCGAGCGGTTTGGCGGCAAGACGGCGGCCGAAGTGGCTCGCCGCGCCGAAGAGGCCGCCAAGGGCCTGCTGTGGCCATCGATGATGTTTGAGGAGTTCGGCCTGCAGTACTTTGGCCCGATTGACGGCCACAATCTGCCGCTGCTGGTGGAGACCTTCAAATTTCTCAAGAGCGCCGATCGGCCCGTGCTGCTGCACGTGCTGACGCAAAAGGGACGAGGCTTTCAGCCGGCTCTCGAAAAGAAGAAGAAGTTTCACGGCCTGGGCCCTTACGATCCTGAGACGGGAATGACCGAGCCGGCCGGGTTGCCGAGCTACTCTGAGGTTTTTGCCACTACCCTGGCCGACCTGGCTGACAAGGACGAACGCATCGTGGCCATCACCGCGGCCATGCCCAGCGGCACGGGACTGGATCTTTTCAGGCTGCGTCATCCCAAGCGATTTTTTGACGTGGGCATCGCCGAGGAGCATGCGGTGGTATTTGCCGCGGGCATGGCGACTCAAGGCTATCGGCCGGTGTGCGCCATCTACTCGACCTTTTTGCAGCGGGCCTTCGATCCCGTGGTGCACGACGTCTGCCTGCAGAAGCTGCCGGTGCTTTTCTGCATGGACCGCGCCGGACTCTCCGGCGACGATGGACCTACGCATCATGGTCTCTTCGATATCAGCTACCTGCGCGGCATTCCGGGGATCGTGCTGATGGCTCCGAAGGACGAGGATGAACTGGCCGACATGATGAGAACCGCCCTGGAGGTTTCGGGCCCGAGCGCCATTCGTTATCCACGAGGAGCGGTCGCCTGCGTGGAGCGCAAGGCCGAGCCGCAAGCGATTCCCGTGGGCAAGGCTGAAGTGATCAAGGATGGCTCGGACGTGGCCATCCTCGGTCTGGGGCCCATGATTACCATGGCGCGCGAACTGGCTGAACGGCTGGAGTACATTGGCTACTCGGCCGCGGTCGTCAATCCGCGCTTCGTCAAGCCGCTGGACCTGCAAGTGCTGGAGCAGTATTCGCGGCGCGTTGCTGCCTTTGTCACTTTTGAGGATCACGTGAAGATGGGGGGCTTTGGCTCGGCGGTGATGGAGGCGCTGGAGGAGATGGGATCCACGGTGCCGGTGGTGCGCATTGGCTGGCCTGACAAATTTATCGAGCACGGCAAAGTGCCGGAGCTGCGGGCGAGGCACGGATTGAGTGTGGATGAAGCGCAGGCCCAGGTGCTGCCCCTGCTGTCGCGGCGCGTGCGCAGGACCCTGGTGGCCAGCTAGGAACCAATAGTAACCACTTCAGCGACCCATCGTGACGATCGATGCAGCTTGATTGTGCTCCCAGATTGGGCCGCTGCCTGAATCGCTGTGCGACAATCCACAACAGACAGATTTTCATATGCGAAGCTCTCGTATTTGTTTGTTAGCTGTGACTGGATCGGTTCTGGTCGGGGTTCTGGCGAGTGTGCTGGCCTGGGCACAGGCGCCGAATACCGGTTTTCCTAAAGTGCAAGCCTCAGTTCCGCTGGTTCTTACCGGGGGTACTGTAGTGGACGTGACCGATTGGGGCCACTCGGCAAGAGATTTACAGGATGCAGTCGTCGTAATACGCGATGGACGCATTGCCCAGGTGGGTAACCGAGGAGCTGTACTGGTCCCCAAGGGCGCTCGGGTGATCGACTGCACGGGGAAATATCTGATTCCTGGGCTGGTGGATGGTTATGCCGGGATGAACTCGCAGGGCCAGGCTAATGCCAACCTCTATATGGGAGTGACCACAGTAGTGGTTCGCAGCGACTACCGGCATGGGGTAATCGATACGGCCGCCCATCCCAGCCCGCACCTCTATTACATTGATTCGATCGGCACAACAGATAACTGGAGCCTTCTGGCCAAGCGCCCGGAGTGGGCTCTCAAGTTGCGGGAAGGCGACCGCCCAACCGAGTTGAGCCCTGAGGATACGGCTCGCCAGCTTACCGATACAGCCGGGCTGGGCACGCGGGTGCTGCTTCTGGGCCACGACCTGACCGCTGCCAATACCCAGTGGATCATCGCTCATGCTCACCAGATGGGGCTGGCCACCTACGGAGAGTTCATCTCCACGCCTTACGATGTGGGCATCGAGGCCGGCGTGGATGCGCTGCCGGAGATGAATCGCTATGCACTGGGCGTGATTCCCGACGAACTGCAGCGGCCCCTGGTTGACATACCCGAAGGGCCGCCCGCGGCTACCGCATACGATTACTCGCAACGTCTGCCGCCGGACGATTCGCACGTGCGCGCCTACGCCAGATTTCTGGCCGCGCACCATGCCGCGCTGATGCCCGCCTTCAGCCTCTTCTATCTTGAATTGCCGGGGCATCGCAACCTGTGGAAGGAGCCGGCTGCGCGGTTGCTCGATCCAGCCCGCATGTTCGAGCCCTCCAACCGCTCGACGGGCGAGGTGGACTATCCGCTGGCTTCCTGGGCGCGCCATCTGCCCGCGATGGCGCAACGCTACCTGGAAGAGGGCCAGCGCAAGAAGGCTGACCAAACAGCGGTGCGGCTTTGGCACATCAACGAAACCATCTTCTCTGCTTTCCCGCACTACCTGGCGGGTTCCGGTGCGTCGGCGATGGGCACCATGGCCGGCATCTCCCTGCATACCGAGCTTGAAATGCTGGTCCGTCTTGGACTCAGCCCACGCGAGGCCCTGGCCTCGGCCACAAATAACTATGCGCTGCAATTCGGCTGGAACGAGCTGGGACAGATTACTCCCGGGCGCCGCGCCGATATTCTGGTCGTGGACGGCGACCCGACGGTAAGCATCTGGAACGCGCGCCGCATCTCCGGAATGATTATTGACGGCAATGTAGTGGATCGCTACCGCCTGCTGACGCTGAAAAATTAGAGCCTGCCTGCTATGCTCGTTTGACCGCTTGTCGCGCCGCAACCGCCAGAACCTCCGGCAGCCGTTTTTGCCGGTATGCGAAGGATTGTTCCAGCTTCCGCCGCACCAGCGCACCGCCAATTCTGCCGATCAAGGCGTAGGGCAGGGCATACTCGATCTCATCGCTGACCAGCGTTCCCTCCAGGCCATCTCGCGCCTCCGCCCGGATGCCGTGGCGATGATGAAACTGGCTGAACGGGCCACGGACCTGCTCATCGCAGAAATGGCTGTTCCACACGAACTCCGTGATGCGGGTCATCCAGCTCAGGCGCTTTGGAATCCAGGGGAGGGGGAAAAAGCTGATGAGAATTTCCGAGCCAGGGCCGGCGGCTACACTCAGGAAACGCCGTGCCGGGTCAGGATGCAAGGGCCGAGAGGGCGGAGGAGCGATGCGAGCGTCTTCAATGCAGGTCTCAAGCCGGGGCGGCATCACATGGGGCAGGTTGGCTGGATTGGCGAAAAACGCGAAGACCAGTTCCACCGGGAAGGGAACCCACTGGTGAGTCTCGAATCGCTCTGTCATGGATTCGATGGTAGCTGTTGCGGCGATCGAGTGCTCGGTTAGGAGAACTGCCGCGCATCAGTTAACGTAAAAGATAGCAGAGGCTTCCAAAATAGGTTTTCCCCCATATCATGACCGATTCCTCATTGCAGGCCTTATCGAGATCCACACCGGGGCCCCGGCACCACAATCGATGGCTCATCCTCATCGCGGCCTTTAAGCTGGCCCAGGCGCTGCTGTTTATCGCCGTTGGCGTGGGTGCTATCCGCCTGCTGCACAAGAATGTCGGTGAATTGATCGAGCAACTGGCCCATCATCTCCTTCGGCACAACCCGGAAGGACGCCTGATCAACTTCCTCTTCGAAAGGGCCTCCCTTCTGAATGACCACATTCTCCGCCGTATCGGAGCAGCCCTGTTCGTCTACGCAGCCCTCGATCTGATTGAGGGAACCGGCCTTTATCTTGAGAAAGCCTGGGCTGAGTACCTGACCCTGGTCATCACAGCGTCGTTCCTGCCCTTCGAGATCATCGAGCTATTTCACAAACTGACATGGATCAGGGTAAGCCTGCTGACCGTAAATATGCTGGTGCTTTTCTACCTGCTGAAGTTGGTGTTGGAACGCGGGCGTCGGCGCGGAATTAGCGCAACGGGATAAATAGAATACGAATCCTTGTGCTTTGATATTCGGTACAAAGCCGCCTTACAGAAGTTTCGCCTTTTCTTCTCCTATCATGACTTGAATGTTCTGTCCAGTAGGGGAACCAAAGCGGTAAACACTGCATATTGTGGCTGCTGATTTTTAAGTATCTATGCGTAGACCTTGATCGAGTTGCCCGCTCTATCCACAGCCTTCCACTGATTTTTCACTCGACGGGACCACGAATACGGGGTACTATCGGCACTATGGAGTTAAATGGAACGAAATGGAGTGCGATGGAGTCCAGCTAAAAATCCGCTGAATTAACTCCAAAAGCAAGTCTACTCGCAATCCATTCTCTCCAAACAGATTTGTGGCACCAAACGGCCGAGTGAACCAGCGTTGCAAACCGGAATGGGCGGGTCAGAGCCTCAGAGGCAAGGAATAAGCGGCAGGCAACAAGGAATCGGCAGCAAGAGGCAGACGGAAATGGAAGCGTTTCGCGGTAACCATCCAGCGAAGGTCGAAGACGGCGGGAGGCTTAAGCTCCCCGGTCCGTTCAAGAAAATTCTGGATGATGCGACCGTGACGCAGTTCTATATCACCTCGCTGGATGGGCTGAGCGCACAGATATGGCCGTTGCCGGAATGGGAAAAGCAGGAAGCGTTACTGGCCGAATCGAGCACCATGGACGACGCCGTGGACAAGTACCTTAACCTGACCAGCTACTACGGTCAGCAGGTGGAGATGGACAAACAGGCACGGGTGGTGCTGCCGCAGATTTTGCGGGAATCGGCAAAGTTGAATGGGGAAGTTGCCGTTCGGGGAAAGATGCACTACCTCGAGGTCCAGGACCTCAAGAATCTGGAAGAAAGCTTGCCGGTCAATGCATTGACGGTGGAAGATCGCCAGACTTTGAAGCAAATTTTGAAGCCGCGCAGTTGAAACAGATACCCCCCAGGGGGACGCATGACGAATTCGAGTGAGCGCCATGTGCCAGTTCTTTTTAAAGAAGCGATCGAATTTCTCAATGTCCGCGCGGGCGGAACCTATGTTGACTGCACGTTGGGGTTGGCCGGGCATGCCGAGGGAGTGATCAGGAAGCTGGGTCAAGAGGGGCGCCTGATTGCATTTGACCGGGATGACGAAGCCATGAGTTTGGCAAAGACTCGGCTGGGCAGAGTTTTGAACGAGTTGGGCAACAAGGCTCCGCGGGTAACGCTCGAGAGCGAGGCATTCAGCACCATCGAGAAGCACGTGAAGCCGAATTCCGTGGATGGTTTGCTGGCCGACTTTGGAGTGAGCAGCCTGCAGTTTGATGAGGCGAGCAGAGGATTCAGTTTTCAGGCGGACGGGCCGCTGGATATGCGCATGGACAGGCGCTCCAGCCCAACCGCCGAACAAGTGGTAAACGAGGCCGGTGAGCGCGAGCTTGCAGACCTAATTTACGAATACGGAGAAGAAAGGAGGTCGCGGAGAATCGCCAGAGCCATTGTGCGCGGGCGGCCGGTTACAACGACGAATCAATTAGCCCGTCTTGTAGCTTCAACCGCCCCGCCAATGAAGCATGAGCACATTCATCCGGCGACCAGGACCTTTCAGGCGCTTCGTATCTTCGTAAATCGCGAGTTGGATGAAATCAAGGCGCTGCTCGAAGCCGCGCCCAGGTTGCTCAAGCCTCAGGGAAGATTAGTGGTCATCAGCTTCCACTCGCTTGAGGATCGCATTGCAAAAGACAGTCTGCGCGATGGCGCGAAAAAAGGAATCTGGGAAATCCTGACAAAAAAGCCGGTAACGGCCAGTGAAGAAGAGATCGAACGCAACCCCCGCTCAAGGAGCGCAAAGCTGAGAGCGGGGGAAAGAACTGGGACTAGGGACTAGGGACTAGGGACTAGGGACTAGGGAATCTGAATCAGTTGGAGAGAACCATGGTGGCATGCACTACAACCTATCTGTCGACTGATTTCGAAGCGGTCCGCGGCGCTGGTACACGGCTTGCCGATCGCAACGCCAGGCTGATGGCCCTGCAGCCGCAGCGCAGGCGGGGTGCAAGCACGCCGGAGTTCTTTTTTGTAAAGCGCTTCGACAATTCGCGGCTGGTCAAGGCACCGGATCCGGCGCGGACACGCCAAATTCAATCGTTTTCAATGGCCATGGCCGCGCTCCTGTTGCTGTTTATGATCTACGGCTTGCAGCACTTCAGCGCCATCGAGAGCGGCTATCGCGTGGAGTCGGAGAAGCAGGTGCTGGACCAATTACGCGAGGACAACCGCCAGTTGCGCTTGACTGAGGCCCAGTTGACTCAGCCGGGACGCATCGACCCTATGGCCCGCGAGTTGGGTCTTGTGGAGCCGCAGCCGGGCCAGGTGATTCATCCCAACGCCGGCTCCGAAATGGGTGCTCCTGCCATTGCCCAGGTAACTCCTCCGGCGCCCGCCGCGCAGTAGGTCTGTCTGCGCGAGTTTTACCACGGAGCGATTTCTAATGCGGGCACCCGATCGAGCCAACCGGAACATCACCAAGACGGCACCCGCGAGACTCCTGAAGCAATCGCGTTTCTGGGTGATCTGCGTGCTTTTTGTGGCGTGGTCGTGCGTGATTGCCGCTCGGCTGTTTCAACTCCAGGTGGCGCGCCATCATGAGTTTGTTGAGCGCGCCCAGAAACAGCAACAGCGCACCTTTGAGGTAGCTCCGCGCCGCGGCATTCTCTACGATCGCAACCTGCACGAATTGGCGATGACCGTGCAGGTGGACTCAATCTACGCCGCCCCCACAGAGATTGACGACAAGCAGACCGCCGCACGCGCGCTGGCCGCCGTGGTGCACACTGACCCCGAAGATGCACAAACTACCGAGGAGCAAATTGCCGCGCGGCTAAATAACGGCCACAACTTTGCCTGGGTGGCGCGCAGGGTAACGCCGGAGGTTGCGGCTCGCGTGCATGCGATAACGGGTGCCGGCGCCGGCAGCGGCGCAAGCAATATCAAGGGCATCTACTTCACCAAAGAGTTTCAGCGGTTCTATCCGGACAATGAGATTGCAGCACAGGTTCTCGGATACGTGGGCGTGGACGATAACGGGCTGGGCGGACTGGAGCAGAAGTTTGAGCCGCAGCTGCATGGAGTTCCGGGCCGCATGTATACGGCGATGGATGCGCGGCGGCGCGTGCTGGGCTCGAGTGAACACGATCCGGAGCCAGGCCAGAACCTGGTGCTGACGATCGACGAGGATATTCAGTTCCTGGCCGAGAGAGCGCTGGATCACGCGATGCAGCGCACCCATGCGGAGAGCGGTACCGTGGTTATTCAGGACGTGCACACGGGGCAGATTCTAGCGCTGGCGGTTCGTCCCACGTTCAATCCCAACTCCTTCCGGCGCACCGCGCCGGAGCTGCTGCGCAATCACGCGGTGAGCGACGTCTACGAGCCCGGCTCGACCTTCAAGCTGGTTACCTACTCGGCCGCCCTTGAGCAGCATGTGGCCTCGCCCGACGACATCATTGATTGCCAAGGCGGCCAGATCAAGATGCCGGGCGGCCGCATCATTCACGACGATAAGGGCGAACATTTTGGCCGCATCCCGATGCATGAGGCGCTGGAGCATTCCAGCGACGTGGCCGCCGTGAAGCTGGCGATGAAAGTTGGCCCCGACCGGCTTTACCAGTATGTGCGCGATTTCGGATTTGGCTCCCGCACTGGCGCGGAGATGCCGGGCGAGACCCGCGGCCTCCTGCGCCCGGTGAGCAAGTGGGGCCCGTCGTCGATCGGCTCCATCGCCATTGGCCAGGAAGTTGCGGTCACGCCGCTGCAACTAGTCTCGATGGTTTCCACCATTGCCAACGGAGGAGTTTACCTGCCGCCACATGTGCTTATGCCAGGCCAGGTGGATTCCGCTGCGGGTCAAAAATCTGCCGTCCCGCTCAAGCCGTCTCCCTTCAAGCCGGGCGGAGACCTGCCCAATCCTTTGCCCGCCGGCGCACACCGCGTGCTCTCCACGCTGACCGCGGCCCAGATGCGCAAGATGATGGAAGGCGTGGTGCTCTTCGGCACGGGCAAGGAGGCGCAGCTTAACGGCTACTCCTCGGGAGGCAAAACCGGCACGGCGCAAAAGATTGATCCGGCCACGCGCACATACTCCAAGACCATGCACGTCGCCTCTTTTGCCGGCATCGCGCCAGTCAACAATCCGGTCATTGCCGTGGCCGTCATCATGGATAATCCCAAAGGCGATTACTACGGCGCCAGCGTTTCCGCGCCGGTATTTTCCGAGGTTGCGCAGCAGGTGCTTGAGTATCTGGGCGTGCCCCACGATATTGACGTGCGGACGCCTCGATCAACGGAAAAGTCCGGTGCGCCTGTTGTCGAAGATGCCGCAGGAGAGAATACCGGCGATATCGAGGCGCTCTATGCAGCGGCCAATGATCTTCCCAGCGACGATCCGCTGCGGAACGGCAGTCAGAACCAGAGCGCAGCGCCAGGCTCGTCAAAGACCGCAAGCCAGACAGCTGCGCCGCCGAATAAAACTGCGAATTCAAAGACAAATCCTGGCGGTATGCAGACCGTATCCATGACGTCGCAAACTCCGCCATCAGCTGCCACCCAGGGCAAGGCACAGCTGACGACTGCGGTGATGATCCTCAACGCTCAAAGCCTTCGGGTTCCATCGCTCATCGGGCTGCCCGTGCGCAAGGTCATTGAGCAAGCCGCCGCCGCTGGACTTGAAGTGCACATCTCCGGCAGCGGCTCAGTGCGCGAACAGGCTCCCGCTCCAGGGACGATGGTCGCCCCTGGAACGCAGATTGTGGTCCGCTGCGGGCGTTAATCCAAGCGGGTTCAAACCGAATTCATCTAGGCAGTCACGCACTGATCCAGGTGTGCGAGCACATTCGGCCAGGCCTGTTCGTGCCGATACTTCGATTCCTCATCTGGAAAGCCCGTATGTGTCAGATGCAGTTGCGTGCCGCCATTCAATGGCATCAGTTCAACCGTCACCAGCGTTTCATATCCATTGGTTGCAGCAGTGACCCACGTCAGTTCCACGTGCCGGTTGCGATCCAGTCGAATGAACCGGCCATAGTGAGGATGCCGCGCACCCTCAAAGTGGGTCTCAAAGAAAAACGCCGTGTTTACCTCGCCCTTCATCAGAAGTGTTCCGGGAGCAGCAAACCAGCGATCGAACTCTTCAGTCCAGGCGCTGAACAGCACGTCTGGCGGCGTCTTCATGGAGCGTTCGCAGGTCAGGCTGAGTGGCCTTGAAGTTAGATCGGGTGGAGCAACGATTGCGGTCACAAACACCCCCATATTGTTGCGGCTTCAAATCGGAAATGCAGCATCACACTCCCTCCGGCCACTTCCGCGTTCCTTCCAGCGATTCGCCGGTCTCAAGCAGGCTCTTGAGGCTGGCGAGGATCATCGGCCATCCGCCGGAAACTGCCTTGATGAGCTTTGAGTCGGGCTTGTCCATTTCATGCGTGACCGTGAGCTTGACGTTTTCACCCTTTGGTTCGAGCTCGTAAGTCAGGCGCGAAAAACCCTCCGCGGTCATCTCGGGAAACATATGATTCTGCCACTTCAGGACCAAACGCTTGTGCGGCTCGATTTCAACCACCTCACCGCTGTCGGCGATGTCTTTGTTTGGTTTAACAAGCTTCCAGGATGCGCCCGGCTTCCATTCAGACTCCTGCGTTGTATTCATCCAGAACTTGCGCGTAAATTCCGGTTCCGTCAGCGCCCGCCAGAGTTTTTCAGACGTGGTGCGGATAAAGGTCACATACACAAACTGAGATTCAGCCATTGTTTTCTCCTTCGAGTTTTTCCTTGAGTTCGGCGAGGGCGCGCAATCGTCCCCGCTCGTATTTGTCTATCCATCGCTCGGCGATCTCGTGGATGGGCATCGGATTCAGATAGTGCAGCTTCTCCCGGCCTCGTCGGATGGTCGCCACCAGGTTTGCCTCTTCCAGCAGCTTGAGGTGTTTGGTCACGGCCTGGCGTGACATATTTAGGTGCGCGCAAAGCTGCCCCAGGGTTTGCCCGTTGTCTGCGCGCAGCCGATCCAGCAGGAACCGGCGCTCGGGAGCTGCGAGCGCCTTGAAAACCTTGTCTACGTCAGCGCCCATTGTCGGAATAATAGGCAACCATAAGGTTGCATGTCAAGAATTATTTTTGCGGTTTTCGCAATTTTTTCCATTGATTCGATTTCGCCCCGCCGCGATAATCTCAGAGCATGGCGGTATGGTACCCATTCGACAAAGGCACAACGATCGGCCAGAAGGGCTCCGAAGAAGGAATCATTCTTCGCGACGAAGAGCATCCGCAGGAAGCACGGATTACTCTTGAACGCGACACGCGCAATGCGCCTTTCGCAATCACGTGCGGCATCTACGGCTGCATGATGCACACGCGCTTTTTCTTGCTGGAAAGCGAAGCAACTTCGCAGTACGACGACATGAAGATCGCCCTGGCTGTGCTTCTGCTCACCGAAGTTGAAGGCGGACCGGAAGGATGCCGAACCTTTACGGACAGTCTCACCGCATTTGTCGAAACCTATCCGTGAGCGTAAAGATTCTGAACGCCGCAAACAAACTACAATTGATCACGTGATGAAGTGGAACGATCTGATTGAGGAAGTAACCGCGGTTGGAGCGGGCGGCGGCTCAGATGAGCCGGTAACCGGTGTGGAGTACGACTCGCGCCGGGTGCGCAAGGGCTCGGTTTTTGTGGCCATGAAGGGCGGCTCAACGGATGGCAATCGTTACGTGGAGAAGGCTATTGCCGCGGGTGCGCTGGGAATTATTACCGACTCACCGCCAACATTCGACCATCTGCTGGTTTTCGAGGCTGGTCTGCCGTTGCTTGAGGTTGAGCATGGGCGGCGCGCGCTTGCACAAGCGTCGGCGGCCTTCTTCGGCCATCCCGAGCGCAAGCTAGCGGCGACGGGCATCACGGGCACGAATGGAAAAACCACTACGGCTTTCATGATTGAGGCGCTGCTCAATGCGGCCGCCCGGAAGACTGTGCTGGTGGGTACGATTGAATATCACGTGGCGAGCGACGTGCGCCCGAGCGTTCACACGACGCCGGAATCGCGTGATCTCTTCGAGCTGATGGCCGAGGGTGCGGAACGCGGAGCCACTGAGCTGGTGACAGAGATTTCAAGTCACGCGCTCGACCAGGGACGCGCTGCAGGAGTGAATTTTGACGTGGCCCTCTTTACCAATCTCACTCGCGACCACCTCGATTATCACCAGACGATGGAAAAGTATTTCGCCGCCAAGCGACTGCTCTTCGACGGCACGGTTTATCCTGCGCCGCGAGTGGCGGTGATCAACGCGCACGATCCGCACGCCGAAGAATTGGCTAAAGCCGCAAGCAAGGCTGGCGCCGAGATTCGCACCTATGGAATCGGCGTGGGCGAGTGGCGCGCCGAAAGTTATTCGCTTACTCCAGGCGGCGCGTTGCTCAACCTGAAAACTTCGGCAGGCGAGGCAAAGGTGATTTCGCCTCTGGCCGGCGAGGTGAACATTCTCAACCTGCTGGCAGCGCTCGCTGCTGCTCATGCGCGGGGGGTGCCGTTTGCGGAATTGATCGCATCGATTCCGCAACTCAAGCCGGTTCCCGGACGCTTTCAATCAGTGGACGCGGGGCAACCCTTCACCGTGATTGTGGACTACGCTCACACCGATGACGCTCTGCGCAACCTGACCGCATTGGCGCGGCAGATGACGGCGCAATCCGGCGGGCGCGTGATTACGATCTTCGGCTGCGGCGGCGATCGCGACCGCACCAAGCGGCCAAAGATGGGCCAGGCCGCCGGCGCGGGCAGCGACTTTGTGGTAGCCACCAGCGACAATCCCCGCTCCGAGGAACCGCTTTCGATTCTGGCCGAAATTGAGCCGGGATTGAAGCAGAGCGGAGTTCGCTACACCGTCGAGCCGGACCGCGCCACAGCCATTCGTTTGGCGCTCAAAGAGGCCGCTGCTGGCGACGTGGTACTGATCGCCGGCAAGGGCCACGAGAGGGAACAGATCCTGGCCGCCGGAGTTATTCCGTTCGACGATGCGGATATTGCGGCCCAGGCGCTCGCGGAAATAGGCTCCGAAATGGGATATGGTAAAGGGCAATGAAACTCTCATTGGCAGAGGCGGCAATCAGCGCAGGCGCAGTGCTGGAAGCGCCGCAGAGCGCGGCCAACGCTGGCGCGCTCGAAGTGTGCGGCTATTCCATCGACTCGCGCACTGTTGCCCCGGGCGAGCTGTTTTTTGCGGTGCGCGGAGAGAGGCTGGACGGGCACGACTTTGTGGAAGCGGCGCTGAAGCGTGGAGCCGTGGCGGCGGTGGTTTCCCGCGCACTGGTGGCCACACTGCCCGATGCGGCGCTGGCCGTGCCACTGCTTATCGCCGAAGACCCGCTCCTGGCGCTGCAAGCCTTGGCCGCTCACGTGCGTCGCCAGTGGGGCAAGCGAGTTGTGGCCATAACCGGCTCGGCGGGCAAGACCACCACCAAGGAAGCAGTGGCCGCCGCTCTGGGAGCAAAGTTCAACGTGCTCAAATCCCAGGGCAATCTGAATAACAAATTCGGGTTGCCGCTGCAATTATTGCGGCTGGAGCCGGAGCATGAGGTTGCGGTGGTCGAGATGGGCATGAACCACCCCGGCGAGATTGCCGCGCTGGCGATGATTGCCTCACCCGACTGGGGCGTGGTGACCAACGTAGGCACCGCGCACATTGAGAACTTTGCAGACGGCCAGGCCGGCATTGCCCGAGCCAAGTTTGAGCTGGTGGCGGCGCTGCCCTCGACCGGCGTGGCTTTCCTCAACAGCGACGATGCTTATGTTTCGCAATTCGGACGAAATTTTCAGGGGCGCGCGGTTTACTTTGGCTCCGGACCCACCGCCGATCCGCAACTGCTGGAGACGACCGAGGATCTGTCAGGGCTGCATTTGACGTTTCGCGCCGGGGAGCGCGAGGGCGAACTGAACCTGCACATGCTGGGCGCTCACAACGCACTGAACGCGCTTGCCGGACTGGCCATAGCATTGGAAGCCGGCGTCGAACTGGATGCGGCCGTCTCCGCGCTTGCGACGCTGACCGCCGGCGACAAACGCGGCCAGTTGATCGAGATTGGCGGCGCGACCATTCTGAACGACTGCTATAACTCGAATCCTGAGGCGCTCAGCTCCATGATCCGCACCCTGGCCGGCCGCCCCGCAAGTCGCAGGATTCTGGTGGCTGGCGAGATGCTGGAACAGGGCGAGCAGGGACCTGCACTGCACGCTGCCTGCGGACGAGCCGCAGCCGAGGCAGGGCTCGACCTGGTGGTTGGCGTGAGCGGCAACGCCGAGCATTTGGCCGCCGCAGCCTGCTCAGGCGGAGTTGCCGCGCTGTTCCTGCCTAATGCCAAAACTGCCGGAATGTGGCTGCTTGAAAATCTCGAACCTGGCGACGTGGTGCTGGTTAAAGGCTCCCGTGGCGTGCATCTGGAACAGGCAATCGAAATTGTGAAGAGCGGAATCGGGGCAGTTATCTCTCCCGCGGATCTGGACTGAACCGGCGCTTCCACAGACCGGGCGTGCCCCGGACTGTAAAATCAAGCTGAAACCCGCCTTCTTCCGGCTCTGGAGGCCACTTGTTTTACTGGCTGCTCTACGAAAAGCTGTATCCGTACTTTCACCCGCTCCGGATCTTCCGCTACCTTACCTTTCGCACTGCCTTTGCTTCGCTTACTGCGCTGCTGATTACGCTCTTCATCGGTCCCTGGGTGATCCAGAAGCTGCACGAGTTCCAGATTGGCCAATTCATCCGCGAAGACGGGCCGCAGTCGCACCAGAAGAAATCGGGCACCCCGACCATGGGCGGGGTGCTCATCCTGATTGCCATTTTGCTGCCCACGGTGCTCTGGTCTGATCCGTCGAACTTGTTTGTCTGGATCACGGTCTTTTCAACCCTGGCTTACGGAGCTATCGGTTTTGCCGACGATTACATCAAGGTGGTGCAGCGGCGCAGCCTCGGCCTGACGGCGCGCGCCAAGCTGCTGTGGCAAGGGCTGGCGGGATTGTTGATAGCCGTTGCGCTGGTGGCGATGGATCAGTTCAAGCTATTCAACACGCGACTTTCCGTGCCTTTCATCAAAAGCCTGCGCCCGGACCTCTTATGGCACGCATGGCCCAGCACAGTTCCGCATCTCGCCTTGCTGGCTTTTGTGCCCTTTGTTATTTGGGTTGTGTTGTGGCTGGTGGGCACGTCGAACGCGGTGAATCTGACGGACGGGCTCGACGGTTTGGCGATAGGCTGTACAATCATCGCTGCCGGCGCCTTGGCCGTGCTCACTTATGTCAGCGGCCACGTGGTCTTTGCCGACTATCTTGAGCTGCAGCGCATGCCCATGGTCGGCGAATTGACGGTGTTTTGCGGCTCCATGGTGGGCGCGTCGATTGGGTTTCTCTGGTATAACGCCCATCCGGCGGAGATTTTCATGGGCGACGTGGGCTCACTGGCCCTGGGCGGCGCCATCGGCACGGTCGCAGTCATCATTCGCCAGGAACTCCTGCTGCCCTTTATCGGCGGCATCTTCATCCTGGAAGCGGTCTCTGTAATGCTCCAGGTGGGCAGCTACAAGCTTCGCAACGGAAAGCGTATCTTCAAGATGGCCCCGCTGCATCACCATTTCGAGCAGTGCGGCTGGAGCGAGTCCAAGATCATCGTTCGCTTCTGGATCGGCGCCCTGGTGTTTGCATTGTTTGCACTCACTACCCTCAAATTACGTTAAAGCCGGTTCGCGCGGCGTACCGTGCGGGGCACAATAAAGAAGCCGCGGAGACCTGAGGATCAATAGCTGTGATGGAACTCAAAGGCAAAAAAGTGCTGGTCGTGGGACTGGGGAAATCCGGTCTGGCGGCGGCGTTGTTTCTGCGCCGGCAAGGCGCCCAGGTTACAGTCTCCGATGTGCGCAGTGCCGAGGCGCTGTCAAAAGAGATTCCCGCCCTGCTTGAAGAGGGCATCAACGTTGAGGCCGGCGGCCACGGCCTGCTGACCTTCCGCCGTCAGGACCTGATCGTCGTCAGCCCCGGCGTGCCGCTGAATACGCCGGAACTGGTGCAGGCGATGATGTTTGGCCGGCCGGTCATCGGCGAACTCGAGCTTGCAGCCCGCTTTCTCAAGGGCAAGATGCTGGCCATCACCGGCTCCAACGGCAAAACCACGACCACCGCGCTGGTGGGCGAAATCCTCAAGGAGGCCGGCATGCCCACCCTGGTGGGCGGCAATATCGGCTTCCCGGTTGTGGGGCTCATTGAAGAAAGCACGGACGAAACCTGGTCGGTGCTCGAGGTTTCGAGCTTCCAGCTTGAAAGCACAGTCGAGTTTCATCCCGCCATTGCCGTGATCCTGAACATTACCCCCGACCATCTTGACCGGCACGGGAGCTTTGAAAACTACGCGCTGGCCAAAGAGCGCATCTTTGCCGCGCAGGGCGAGCACGACAGCGTGGTGCTCAATGCTGACAATGTTCGCGCCGCTGAAGCCGCCGTCCGCTCAAAAGCCACCGTCTATTGGTTTTCCATCGAGCATCCGGTCGAGCGGGGAGCATGGCTGGAAAATGGCTCCGTCGTCTTCCGGATTGCCAAGGACGCGGCGACGGAAACCGTGATGCCTCTGAGCGGAATCCCCCTGAAGGGCGCGCACAACGTTGAGAACGTGCTGGCAGCGGTGGTTGCGTCCCGGCTTGCAGGGGCGCCTGTTGACGCGATTCGCGAGGCCGTCGAGGGCTTTCAGGCCGTCGAGCACCGGCTTGAATTCGTGGCCAAGGTCAACGGCGTTTCGTTCTATAACGACTCCAAGGCCACCAATGTGGACGCGACGGCCAAAGCCCTGGCAGCCTTCGATTCCGGAATTCACCTCATCCTCGGTGGCAAGGACAAAGGCGCCGGCTATATGCAACTGGCGAGCCTGCTGCGGGAGCGTGTGCGCGCCGTTTATACCATTGGCACGGCTGCGGCCAAAATCGAGTCTGAACTGCGCGGGCTCGTCCCCATCCAATCCTGCGAGACGCTGGAAAATGCCGTCGCCGCGGCAGCGTCTGCAGCGCGGCCCGGCGAGGTTGTGCTGTTGGCGCCGGCCTGCTCCAGCTTCGACCAGTTTGAAAACTACGAACACCGCGGCCATGTCTTTAAAGACCTGGTCAGTGAATGGCAGGGAAGGAAGGCATGCCATACCGCGTAGGGGTGGATAAATGGCTGTTCTTTATCACCATGCTGCTGGTCGTAGCCGGACTGGTGATGGTCTTTTCCGCTTCGGCCGTGGTTGCGCAGGAACGCTTTCACTCGCCTTATGCATATCTGGGCAGGCAGGCAATTTGGGTAGTTGCCGGAATGGCCGCCTTGTTCGTCCTGATGCACATTGATGTAAGCCACTACAACTCTTCCAAATTCATCGGCGCCATCGTATGCGCGACTACGCTGCTGCTGGTGATGGTCTACTTCTTCCCCGGCTCTCACAATACTCATCGCTGGATTCGCTTCGGCGGCCAGTTCACCTTTCAGCCCTCGGAGCTCGCCAAGCCGGTGCTGGTGCTCTTTCTGGCCTGGTTTCTCTCCACCCGCCTGGACGCAATGAAAAGCTGGAAGCACACGCTCGGGCCAGCCATGCTCATGCCGCTGATTTTTATCGTGCTGGTAGTTTGCGAGCCCGACCTGGGAACGGCTCTCGTTCTCGCCGGCGTAACCGCCATGATGCTCTTTCTGGCCGGGCTGGAGTGGAAGTATCTGCTGGCCGGAGTGTGCGTGGCGCTCCCAGTCCTTGCCGGTCTGCTCATCTGGGTTCCCTGGCGTTTGCAGCGCATGCTGGTCTTCTTCAATCTGAACTGCGACGCAAAGGAAGCCGGTGGCGCCGGCTACCACGTCTGCCAGTCGCTCATCGCGGTAGGCACTGGCGGCTTGACCGGCCGCGGTTATATGGAAGGCATGCAGAAGCTCTTCTACCTGCCCGAGTCCTCTACCGATTTCATCTTCGCCAACATCGCCGAAGAGCTTGGTTTTGCCGGCGCAATCCTTATTGTTGGCCTCTTTGTGGCGCTGGGCGTGCGCGGTATGCGCGCCGGTTTCCGCTCCAAGGATCCATTTGCGCGTCTCACCGCCTTCGGAATTACCACGGCAATTCTGCTGCAAGCCTTCTTCAATATCAGCGTGGTGCTGGCGCTGGTTCCGACCAAGGGAATTACGCTGCCGCTGATCTCCTCCGGCGGCACCTCGGTCCTGATAACGCTGGCCAGCATCGGCATTCTGCTCAACATTTCAAAGAAGGTGGAGTGAGAAAAGCAGGGAATAGGGAATAGGGAATAGGGCACCCCTTCAGTCGGGCCGAAGCTGTTTGGGTGCCCCAGGTCTCGCTTCTGAGACCTGGGAAAGCAAGCACGGCGAACCCCAGTTGACCGTTCCCCATACAATCAATACAGGTGCAACGCGCGAGGGAGGATTTCCGATGCCCGCCTACGAATACCAATGTGATGCCTGTGCAGGCCGTTTCGAGCAGCGACAGAAGATGTCGGACGCAGCCATCGAAATCTGCCCGCAGTGTGGCGGACGAGTGAAGCGGCTCATCAGCGGAGGCGCGGGCGCAATCACGAAAGGCTCCAGCCACCACTCGGACGCGCCCTCACCCTGCGGCGCCGGTGGCCCCTGCTGCGGCCAGAACGCCGCCTGTGCCAACGGAATGTTCTGCGAGAATTAGAGCGCCACGCGGATCGGCGAAACTCCAAACGAAAGGCAGCGGCTTGGCAGACTTGCGTGTTCTGATTGCTGGGGGCGGCACAGGCGGCCACATCATTCCCGCACTGGCTGTGGCGCGTGAACTGGTTGCGCGGTACAAAGCTGAAGTGCTTTTTGTCGGCACCGCCCGAGGCATGGAGACGCGGCTGGTGCCAGAGGCTGGCTTTAACCTTCGCCTCATCGATGTAGGCCCGCTCAAAAACGTCTCGCTGCTCACCCGGCTGCGCACCCTCATCGATTTGCCGCGCAGCATCACCGACTGCAAGGCGCTGATTCGCGAATACCAGCCTGGTGTGGTTTTTGGCGTGGGCGGCTACGCATCCGGCCCGACGATGGCGGCCGCGCTCCAACTCAAAGTGCCTACCATGGCTTTCGAACCCAACGCCATGCCGGGGCTGGCAAACCGGCTTGTCGGCAAGCGGGTGAACGCAGCTGCGGTCAACTTTCCAGGGGCGGCCAAATGGTTTCGCAATGCCGAAGTCACCGGCATTCCGGTGCGCCCGGAGTTTTTCACGCTCGAAGCGGATAGTATTGTGCCAGACGGCGGCTCCGTGCCTCACCTGCTAGTCTTTGGCGGATCGCAGGGGGCGCGCATCTTCAATACCCACATGCCCACGATACTTCCTGGGCTGCTGGATGCAATCCCCGGGCTCACGGTTTTGCATCAGAGCGGTGTACGTCATTTTGATGGGACTCACGCTGCCTATGCCGCCAGCGGAGCCGACCCGGCCAGATGGCAGGTGCTAACTTTCCTCGACGATATGCCGGCGCGCGTTCGCCAGGCGACCCTGGTGATGGCGCGCAGTGGAGCATCGACTGTGGCCGAACTGGCTGCCGCCGGCAAGCCCAGCCTGCTGGTGCCCTTTGCCGCCGCCGCCGACGAGCACCAGAAGCGCAATGCCGAAGCCATGGTAGACGCCGGAGCCGCCGCATTCCTGCTTGAGAAGGATTTGGATGTACCAGGGAAATTGTTGAGTACTCTGACCGGCCTGCTGACCTCGCCGATGCAAATGGCGGCCATGGCCGAAGCAGCCCGAACTCAAGCCCATCCCGCCGCCGCAGAGCAGATTGCCGCTAGACTCGTCGCTCTAGCCGAAAAGAAGGCTTCAGCCTAATAACCCTTTTGTCTGATCCCGGAGTAGATTCTCGTGCCCAATCCATGCATCTTTTTCTGATGCATGGGTGGGAAACCCGACCCCCACGCACCATCCGCTCTTTGTCCCAACGCAAAAGGCCCGCCTACCGAAGCAGACGGGCCTTTGTGGGAGAGCCGCATCTCTGGTGAACGTCTCAGCTATTACCGGTGTCCACCACCACCGCCGCCATGGCCGCCGCCACCGAATCCACCGCCATGGCCGCCACCGAATCCGCCGCCGTGTCCGCCGCTAAACCCGCCGCGGGCACCGCCGCCGGATCCATGAGCGGCGCCGCCCCGTGCACCACCACCGTATCCGCCGCGTCCACCATA
>Ga0187847_10000181_pt1 | contig 75292 bp, 60 predicted proteins | sample June2016WEW_4_10_FD_132458 | JGI IMG/M metagenome (GOLD analysis project Ga0187847, IMG submission 132458) | Peatland microbial communities from SPRUCE experiment site at the Marcell Experimental Forest, Minnesota, USA - June2016WEW_4_10 | ecosystem: Environmental > Terrestrial > Soil >...
AGAGAAGCGAGAATATAGACCCGGTTCGGGAAATCTGATACCACTTCAAGCGGCAGACCTATTGGCATACGAAGGATGTAAGCGCCTCAATGATCATCTAGTGGGCAAAGAGGATGTGCGCTGGCCCTTAAAGACAATTGTAAACGAGGTTCCACACCTACTGGTTCATTTCAATCGCGAGATGCTATATACTCTCAATAGGCAACTCGAAGAAAAAACTGCATATGAAGGTTGACTCCCACACGTCAAGCGCAGAGTTCCAAGCCTTCGACCTGGCAATGGTAAAGATACTCTCGGTTCCACACGATGAGGTTCAGCGCCGCATCAAGGCACACAAAGCCCTATCCGCCAAGAACCCCCACAAACGCGGACCGAAGCCTAAGGCTAACGGCGGCTCGAAGTAGCCGCTAGCATCATCGAGACAATCTGCATCATTCCCGCGACAACGCCGCAAATCTCTGTAAATCTTCGCTTGTATTCTGTCGCACGAGCGTACATCTTTCCGCCCGTGCTTGCCACTGTGATAGGATACGGTTGAACGTTCAACCGGCCCCGTGCGACCTTCACGGGCCAACTGGAGCCGCCCTTTGATAGAGAGCGGCTCTAGTGCAATTATAGATCATCGGCGGCGCTTTCCGCGCCGCCGAACAAATCTAGAATCGCGTTTCTTCTCCCTCTTGCCCAGACTTGCCGGTGAGTTCTTTGTAGGTGAGCCGCTTGCCAACGATCTGAGTAAGCGCCTTACTGAAGCGGTCCGCGTCGTTCATGTCCTTGCGGTTGTTATAGCGGAAGGCCTGTTCATCGAGGTAACGGAACAGGTGAAACGGTTCCACGCTCACGTAGGTACCGGACAGGTTGCGTTTCAAGAGGCTCCAGAAGTTTTCCAAACCGTTGGTATGAATCTGGCCGTTGGCATAGGCTTCAGCGTGGTTGATGACATCGTGGACGTATTCCGGTCCCAGGCCGAAGTAAGCCGATGCTTCATCAGTGAACAGGTGAGCGCCATTTTCAACGTTCTGGTGGATGTTCGGGACCAGGGTACCGTACCGGGAATCTCGGATCACATTCAACCGTACTTCGCCGCCGCGCTCCATCGCACCTTGCACTCCCACTTTGCCGACTACGCCGCCGCCCTTGCCTTGCAGTACGCGGGCTTTGCGGTCTTTGTGCATATTGCGGGCTTTGCCGCCGATATAGGTTTCGTCTACTTCGACCTGACCGGACCCGCCGCCTAGTTTTCCGGCTTTCTCATCCTGCATTCCGAGGCGGATTCTCTGGAGCATGAACCATGCGGTCTTTTGGGTAACGCCCAGCGCCCGGTGAAGTTCCCAGGAGGAAACGCCATTCTTGGCGCTGGTGAGCATCCAGACCGCAGTGAGCCACTTGTCAAGGCCGATAGGGGAATCTTCGAAAATCGTCCCAACCTTCACCGAAAACTGTTTTTTTGCGTGCTTGCCTTTACATTCCCACCGGCGTTGATTGTGAAGAAAGTTTACGTTGCCATTACCGCAAGTGGGGCAGGTAACCCCATTAGGCCAACGCCTTGCGACCAGATAGCTCAAGCAATGATCTTGGTTTGAGAAGTAAACTATTGCTTCCTGAAGGGTTTTCGGTTCCTGTTCCATACTTCGATCATAGCCGAAATCCTTCCCTTAGTCAAGTATATTTATGCCATTTTAGTTTACATAATATCGGTTATCGGAAGCTGAGAATGCGGACCTCATGCGCCCGAAAACGGGCGTTGGCGAGCTGAAGCGTGGCCTGCCGGGCCTGTGGGATAATCGGTTGAGTTCCCCACAATTCATGGACCGCGAATTCATCCGCAATTTCTCTATCATTGCGCATATCGACCACGGCAAGTCCACGCTGGCGGACCGGCTGCTGGAAACCACCGGCGCGCTGTCGGCGCGCGAAATGATGGAACAAGTGCTCGATACGATGGACCTGGAGCGCGAGCGCGGCATCACCATCAAGGCTCACGCGGTCCGCTTGAACTACCGCGCCGAGGACGGCAACCAGTATCAGCTCAACCTGATCGATACGCCCGGCCACGTGGACTTCTCCTACGAGGTTTCGCGCAGCCTGCAAGCCTGCGAGGGCGCGCTGCTGGTGGTGGACGCCTCGCAGGGCGTCGAGGCGCAGACGCTGGCCAACACCTACCTGGCGCTGCACCATAACCTGGAAATCATCCCGGTGATCAACAAAATCGATCTGCCGGCGGCCGAGCCGGAGCGAATCCGCGAGCAGATCGAGACCATCATCGGCCTGGATGCCTCGGGCGCCGTGCTGGCGAGCGCCAAGTCGGGCGTTGGCGTACACGAAATCCTGGAGCACATCGTGCACCTCGTCCCCCCGCCCAAGGGATCGTCCGAAGCGCCGCTCCGCGCGCTGATCTTCGATTCCTGGTTCGATTCCTATCGCGGTGTGATCATTCTGGTGCGCGTGTTCGACGGAGTGGTCCGCAAGGGGCAGAAAATCCGCCTCTGGAGCAATCAGCAGAGCTATGAAGTGGAGGCGGTCGGCTACCAGTCGCCCAAGGCCACGCCGTGCGACGAATTGAGCGCCGGCGAGGTGGGATTCCTGTCGGCCAACATCAAGACCGTCTCGGATGCCAAGATCGGCGACACCATCCTCGACGACGAGTTCCCCGCCGAAGAGCCGCTGCCCGGCTTCGAAGAGATCAAGCCGATGGTTTTCGCCGGCCTCTATCCGGTGGAATCGCACGAGCACGGCCTGCTGCGCGATGCGCTCGAAAAACTGCGGCTCAACGACAGCGCGTTCAGCTTTGAGCCGGAGAATTCGGTGGCGCTCGGCTTCGGCTTCCGCTGCGGTTTTCTCGGCCTGCTGCACCTGGAAATCGTGCAGGAGCGGCTCGAACGCGAATTCAATATCGACCTGATTACGACGGCGCCGGGCGTCCGCTACCGCATCACCACCACGTCGAACGAAGTGATCGAGGTCGATAACCCCACCAAGTTCCCGGATCCGTCGGTGATCCAGCAGATCGAGGAACCGATCATCCTGGCTACCGTGATCACGCGCGAAGAATACCTGGGCGGCATCCTCAAGCTGCTCGAAGAGAAGCGCGGCGAGCAGAAGAAGTTCGAATACATCGGCGGCGCCCGCGTGATGCTGACCTATGAGCTGCCGCTCAACGAGATTGTGCTGGATTTTTACGACCGCCTGAAATCGGCGTCGCGGGGCTATGCTTCGCTCGATTATCATTTGGCGGGCTATCGCGTTTCTTCGCTGGTGAAGCTGGACGTGCTGGTGGCGGGCGAGCCGGTGGACGCGCTGTGCATTATCGTCCACAAGGAGTTCGCTTTCGAGCGCGGCAAGGAGCTGATCTCGCGCCTGCGCAAGCTGATCCCGCGCCAGATGTTCGAAGTTGCGTTGCAGGCCGCCATCGGCAACAAGATCGTGGCGCGCGAGAACATTTCGGCCCTGCGCAAGAACGTGCTCGCCAAGTGTTATGGCGGCGACATTTCGCGCAAACGCAAGCTGCTCGAAAAGCAGAAGGAAGGTAAGAAGCGGATGAAGCGCGTGGGCCGCGTGGAAATCCCGCAGGAAGCCTTCCTGGCGGTGCTGAAGGTGGGCAACACGGAAGAAGGCGGGTAATTCGGGTAAGGGGCCTGCGCGTTCTTGAACGCGCTTCCCCGCCCCAAATCGGGTGTACCACCCGCAAAACTCGGGCGGCCGGCCTTGTATCAGGGCATGGCTTCAGCCGTGCCGTAGCGTATCGGTTGTCGAAGGCTGTAGCCGCTGAGGCCTTCCCTGCATCCGCGGGGGCTGAAGCCCAGACCTTTTTCCCTACGGTCTCGGCACGGCTAAAGCCGGTGCCCTGATACAAAGCCTCGTGAAAGAAAGAGGCCGTGCGTGCCCCAACGTTCAGATTCGTGGGAATTCACTGGGGATGGAGAGTCTCGCCGTTTTCTGTGTCCGACCCGCGCCGATCCGTCTTCCGCGGCCTCTGTTGCTACCATCGAATTATGGCGGGTACCGCGAGCCGAGCCTCGCGCAGGGCGTTCCTCGGATCGGCAATGGCCGCCCTCAAGCTGGCCGCGCAAAGTCAAAGGGAGACCGCGCTTGCCCCGGAATGGCAGCGCTATGAGGACCCCACCACCGAGATCGCAGTCGTACGGCTTACCGATCCCGCGCATTCCAGCACGCTGCCGGCCTATTACAACCGCGCCCTGACGCGATCGAGCTCCGGCCTGCTATTCGCCAGCGACCGCACCGGCCAGCCGCAAGCGTTCCGTATCGACCTCAAGACCGGCGAGGCGCGCCAGTTGGCCGAGGCCGCGGAACTGGACGCCGCTTCGCTCGCGCTTTTGCCCGACAGCCGCTCCTATGGCTGCTTCGCCGGCCGCTCTCTGCTCCACGTCAACCTGGGCACGCTGCGTCAGCGGGAACTCTACCAGATTCCGGACGCCTGGCAACGGTGTCCCGGAATGAGTTTGACGCCGGACGGCGCGCACGCACTTTTCGCCGAACGGCGCGGCGAAGGCTCCCGTTTGCGCAGCGTCTCGCTGGCGCAAGGCGCCGCCCGCACCGTGATCGAAGCGAAGTTTTCGATCGAGCATCCGCTGGCACGGCCCGGCCGCGACCAGATTCTGTACCGCCAAGGCGCCGAAGCGCTCTGGCTGGTGGATGCTGGCGGCGCCAACAACCGCTGCCTCAAGCTGGCGCCGGGCCGCATTGGTTCCGCCCTCTGGAGCCCCGACGGCAGGAACATCCAATATCTGAATTTTCCGGATGACGCCGCGCAGTTGCACGCCATTCGCGAGTTTTCGCCCGAGACCGGCGTCGACCACCTGGTCGCCAAGACCAGCCAGTTCGCCTGCTTCAGCGCCAACCGCGATTCGTCCGTGTTCGTCGGCGCCAGCGCCAACCGGAGCTCGCCCACGGTCCTGCTGCTGCTGCGCGTCACCCGCCGCGAATTTACCTTGTGCGAGCACAAAGCCAGCCGCCCGGAGACTGTGGCGCCGGTCTTTTCCCCCGACAGCCAGCATGTGCTTTTCGCGAGCGATCGCGACGGCCACCCGGCAATCTATATGGTTCATGTCGACAAACTGGTCGAACCGACCGAAAGCGACACCGGCTAGCAGGCTGCTTGGCCACGGCACGAGAGTGCGAACTTTTCGGCACACAGAAGAAGAGCCGAGACGAGTCTCGGCTCTGCGGCCTAAGAGGCCGCGCCACGAAGACTGGTCGAACCGGCCGAAGCCGACACCGGCTAGCGGCCACGAGCTAGAATCTTACTTGATGCGGCGCGCGCAAACGCGCGGCGCGAGGTTTTTCGGCGCGAAAGGACTGAGAAGAATACCATGGACCACGTACTTTCGACGCACGTGTTCGTCAATCACCGGCTGACCAGTTCGACACTGCAACGCATCGAACAGGCCGGGATTCCGGCGGTCGAGATATTCTGCGCGCGGCAACACCTGGACTACCGCGACAAGGCGCAGATCGCCGAGCTTGGGCACTGGTTCCGCGACTCGGAGTTGAAACTGCACGCGCTGCATTCCCCCATGTATACCGACGAGATTTGGGGAAGGTCGGGGCCGCACGCGGTGATCACGATTACCGAGCCGGTGAAGGGCAAGCGGCTGGAAATGGTGGACGAAATCAAGCGCGCGCTGGAGATTGCCGAGGTGATCCCGTTCCGCTACCTGATTCAACACATCGGGGTGGGCGGCGAGGAGTTCGACCTGCGCAAGTTCGATGCGGCCTTCGCGGCGCTGGAGGAATTGAACATGTTCGCGCGCCAGCGCGGCGTGGACATACTGCTCGAGAACATTCCGAACGAGCTGTCGAGCGCGGAACGGCTCCAGCTTTTTCAGGAGCTGACGCACATCGGGCTGAACTACGTTTTCGATACCGGCCATGCCAACATGAACGAAGGCGTGGAAAAGGCGTTCCGCCTGATGCAGCCGCGCATCCGCTCCACGCATATACACGACAATAACGGCCAGACGGACCAACACCTGTTCCCGTTCGAGAGCGAGGGGGGGACCGTGGACTGGAACCAGACGATGGAGCTGCTGCGCGAGCCGGCCGGGCAGTTTCCGCTGGTGCTGGAACTGAAGGAGAAGCCGGAACTGCCCCACCCGATGGACGCCATTATGCGGATTTTCGACCGGCTGGAGGAAGCGTAGGGCAACGGCTCCCGTCGGCGGCGTCGTTCCTCGACTCGCCGCGACTGGATGGGGAAACCTCGGCCCGGCCCGCAAGAATCCTTGCTAACATACCAATCGGTGGAACGCCGCGCAGCGCCATTCCGGCCGGCGGCATCCTGCCAAGGAGAGCCTGATGAGCGCTGATTCTTCCCGCCGCCGATTCCTCGAAGGCGCAACCGCGGCCGGCAGCCTGCTGGCGGCCAAAACCGTTTTACTCGAACCTGCGGCAGTGGCCCACGCGCCCGGCCCCACGCCGGCCAGCGACCGCGTCCGCTTCGGCATGGTCGGCATCGGCATGCAAGGTTCCACGCTATTGCGCGATTCCATCTCGCTTCCCGGCGTCGAGTGCGCCGGCGCGGCCGATCTCTGGGACGGCCGCCACACGCTCGCCCGCGAGATCACCGACAACCCCGCGCTCCCGGTGAGCCGCCGCTATCAGGATCTGCTGGCGCGCGCGGATATCGATTGCATCGTCGCCGCGGTGCCCGACCATTGGCACAAGCGCGTGGTGGTGGATGCCTGCAACGCGGGCAAGGATATTTACTGCGAGAAGCCGATGACGCACGCGGCCAGCGAGGGTTTCGAGATGGTGGAAGCGGCGCGCAAGAACAGCCGCATCGTGCAGATCGGCTCGCAGCGCGTCAGCTCCGCGCTCTGCGCCAAGGCTCGCGAACTGTATCGCAACGGCGCCATCGGCGAGGTGGAAATGGTGGAGCTGACCCTGGGCCGCAACAGTCCCACCGGCGCATGGGTGTATCCGCCGCCGTCGGATTTCACGCCGCAAACGATGGATTGGGATACCTGGCTGAACGATGCGCCGAAAATCCCGATCGACGCCATCCGCTTCGCGCGCTGGCGCTGCTGGCGCGAATACGGCACCGGCGTGGGCGGCGATTTGATGGTGCACCTGCTCAGCGGAATGCTGTTCACGCTGGGCTGGAATGAGCCGCCGCGGTCGGCCTCGGCGCTGGGCGGCATCTTCCGCTGGAAGGATGGCCGCAACATGCCGGACCTGCACGCGGTGCTGTTCGATTACCACGGCACCCCGGTCTATGTGCGCCTGGGCCTGGGCACCGACACGCCGGAAACCAGCCGTTTCATGGGGCCGAAAGGCGTCCTGGAGGCGACCGGCGGCGAGCTGCGCTTTGGGCCGCAGAGCGGCTTGGATACTTCGCCCAGTTATTACTCCGCGTCGTTCCCGGCCAAAATGCGCGCCGATTACGTGAAGCAGTGGCACGCCGAGCACGATCCGCAATCGGGCCGGGAAATGCTTCCTTCCGAGACCACCTATCAAGGCCGCGACTGGGACGACATCAAGCCGCACCTGTGGAACTTTTTCCAGGCCGTGAAGTCGCGTCAGCCGGTGATGGAAGATGCCGTCTTCGGCAACAACGCCGCTATCGCCTGCCACATGGCCAACGAAAGCTTTTTCCGCCAGAAGGCGGTCTCCTGGGATGTAGCGACGCATAGCATCAAGTAAGGCTCGTGGCGCGGCCTGTCAGGCTGCAGAGCCGAGAGTCATCTCGGCTTTTCTTAGGGCGACTGTCCCCTATCTCGCGATCAAGTTGCCGAGGGCCTCCGCAATATCGGTCAGGACCCTCGGCGCGCCTCCGGACAGACTCAGAAAAACTAGCCCGTAGGAGTAACCTCCAAGCCCCACAAACAGGGCGACGAACTTGATAGTCCAGTGGATCGGAACTGGCGAGAAAGCGCCGGATTTCAGGACAAGCAACGCGGCCCCCAGTTCAGCGGCCAAGAAAAGCCCCGAGGCAATGTTGGCGGCGCGGTCCAGATCATCCGATCGTTGCTGCGCTTCCGGACCCTCATTCGCTATCTCGCCGCGCTCAAAGCCAAAACCCACGGCGGCTATGAGGAACGCCGAGGCCATTAGGAACAGGGCCAGCGCGAGGGCCAAAAACAACGCCCCTCGGCTGAGCTTCCCGGAAATCACCCCTTGTTCGCTCCTTCACAAGGTGTGACGGGCGCAGGCACGGAGTATTGCAAGATCGGCGAGATTCGTGCAAATCCCTCGCTTGCAGGTCGAGCAACGGTCGGCAGGCAAAAGCGCCTGCCAAGCCCCCGTACGAAGATCGCCTGCATCACGACGCTTTCGAAATCGTGCTGAGCCTGGCGACCTTTCGAGTCCGCGCCGCGTCAGTATCCTTATCCGACGCTGTTGCCTGTTCCTAACGGCACCAGACTGACAGAAGGGGTTTGAGCTGAAGCGGGTTCTGTTCGCGACCATCGGGAGCTTGGGCGATCTGCATCCGTGCCTTGCCTTGGCGCTGGACCTGCAGCGGCGCGGTGATCGGGTGACGGTCGCTTCTACCGAGTTTTACCGGTCGAAGGTGGAAGGATTGGGAGTCGGATTCCTCCCGCTGCGCCCCGATTGGAGCCCAACCGACACGGACCTGATCCGCCAATGCGAGGACTTGAAGCGCGGGCCGGAGGTGCTCTTCCGGAAGCTGGTCCTGCCGCATCTGCGAGACACCTACGACGATCTTCTCTCCGCTGCCGCCGGCGCTGACCTGATGATTGCTGGGGAGCTGGTCTATGCCGCTCCCCTGGTTGCGGAGAAGCTCGGGCTGCGATGGGCATCGGCCATTCTTTCGCCCGCTTCGTTCCTGTCGGCTCACGATCCTTCCGTGCTGGTGAATGCGCCGTGGCTCATCCACTTGCGCAAGATGGGTTGGCCGGTCTATAGGGCGGCGCTGAATATTGGCCGCATGGGCATCCGGCATTGGTTCGATCCGGTGCGGCGCTTGCGCCGGGACGAGGGACTGCGGGCGGATTGCGACCCGCTGTTTCGCGACAAATTCTCGCCGGACCTGGTGCTGGCGCTCTTTTCGCCTTGCCTGGCTCAGCCGCAACCCGACTGGCCCTCCCACACCGTGCAGCCCGGCTTTATTTACTTTGACCGCCCAGGGTCGCAGACCGATTTTTCCTCTCCGGAGCTGACTGACTTTCTCGCCGCGGGACCTGCGCCAATCGTCTTTACCTTGGGGTCCACGGCGGTGCACAATCCAGGCGATTTTTACGAGGCGAGCGCAGAGGCGACCCAACGCCTGGGCGCGCGAGCCGTGCTGCTGCTGGGATCGAATGCGGCGCCTCGGCTCAGTGCGCCGGAGATCCTGGCGCTGCCCTATGCGCCGTACTCCCAGATCTTCCCTCACGCAGCGGCGATCGTGCATCAGGGCGGTTCGGGAACCACTGGCCAGGCGCTGCGGGCGGGGCGACCGATGCTCATCGTGCCTTACGGCTGGGACCAGCCGGACAACGCGGCGCGGGTCGAGCGGCTCGAGGCAGGGCTTCATGTGCCGCGGACCAAGTACTCGGCTTCGACGGCGACCGCCGCACTGAAGCGGCTGTTGGGAGATCCGCGTTTCGCTGCGCGGGCGGCAGAGGTCAGTGCGCGACTGCGGGGAGAAGATGGGCTGGCCACGGCCTGCGATGCGATTGAGGCGGTTCTGGGGAATCCGTAGATTCTGCGGAGCAAGCTGGGGACAGCGCAGAGCGAGCTCCGTACGCCGCAAACTGGAGTCCCCAGTTTGCTACTCGATGATCGCCTGCATCACGGCGTTTTCGAAATCGCGCTGCACTTGCGCCACCTGCGTTTGAATCATGATGATGGTAACCATTTTCTCCTTGGGATTCACCCACACCTGCGTGCCGAAGGCGCCGTCCCAGCCGAAGCTGCCATTGGAAACGCGCAGGCCGGCGGCCACGTTGTCTTCCACCACCTGCACGATCAGGCCGAAGCCCATCCCATGCGCGGGCCGGCCGAGCTTGCCGTTGAACATATCGCCGACGTAATTGGAGGCCATCAGCTCCACCGTGCGCGGGCCAAGCAGGCGCTTGCCGTTCAGCTCGCCGCCGTTCAAGAGCATCTGCGCGAATTGCAGGTAATCCGCCGCGGTCGACATCAATCCGCCGCCGCCGGAGAAGTAAGTCTTGCTCGAAAATCCGTCCTGGTTCGCGTCTTTCTCCAGGCCGTTGGGGCTCTTCCGGTACAGGGTGACGAGGCGCGGCCGCTTGTCGTCGGGCGGATAGAAGAAAGTGTCCTTCATGCCGAGCGGCTCGAAGATGCGGGTGCGCAGGAATTCGTCATACGCCTGGCCGGAGACAATCTCGACGATGCGCGAAAGTGTGTCGGGGCCCGCGCCGCCCGAGTACGCCCACTGTGTTCCGGGCTGAAAATCGAGCGGGATAGTGGCCAGCTTCGGCACGTAGCTCGCCAGCGTGTCGGCGGGCCCGCGCGGCGCCATCGTCGCCGCTAGTTTTACGCCAAAGCCGCCGCTCACCGTGCTTACCAGGCCGGACGTGTGCGTGAGCAGGTCCTGGATGGTAATTTCGCGGTTCGCCGGAACCGTGTAGAAATCGAGTGCGGCCGCCGCGCCAGGCGCCGGCGGCGCGCCCGCGGGCCGTTCGCGCGGCATCGCCACTTTCATGTCGCGGAACTCGGGCAGGAATTTCGATACCGGATCGTTCAGGCGGATCTTGCCCTCTTCCACCAGCATCAGAACGGCCACGCCGGTGATCGGCTTGGTCATCGAAGCCAGCCGGAAGATGGTGTCTTTTTCCATCGGCTTCTTCGATTCGATGTCCATCCAGCCGTGCGCTTCGAAGTTGGCCACGGCCCCGCGCCGCGCCACCACCGTGACGGCGCCGCAGATCTCTCCCGCGTCGATGTGACGCTGAATCGATTCGTGGACGCGCTTCAGGCGCTCGGCCGACATCCCGGCATCTTCCGGTTTCGCCGCCGGCTGCGCCGCTGCCACCAACGGCCACGCGACTGCGATGAGCGTAAGACTCTTGAGGAAGAACATATCTGACACCCCGGTCATATTATCCGCATATGCGCGGGCGAATGGGGGAGGCGGATTCTGAGAGGCTGATGGCAAAGACGAGAGTGATGCTGCGCAGCGATCCCCGGAAAACCAAGCGATCAAAGCCGCTCCCGCGCACTGGCGATAGAAGCAGCGTGTTTTGATGTAAACTCGATCTTGCGTCCCTCCTCGTACCAGAGTGTTTTTGGATAACTCACGATGATACGCTCTGGAGGGACGCATCACTTTTGGCTGCGGCCCCCAATCGGCTGGTTGGGGATGGCACGTGGATTCTTCCTATGCGACATTCGCACATAGCGGTGATCGGTGCGCCGCTCGACCTGGGGCAAGGCCGGCGCGGCGTGGATATGGGCCCCTCGGCGCTGCGGGTGGCCAATCTGAACTCGCGCGTGGCGGCGCTCGGTTATGAGGTCGAAGACCTCGGCAATATTGCGGTGGAGCAGGCGGAGAGCTGCGCGGAAGGCGACGCACACGCCAAGTACCTGGCGCAGATTGCCGCCGCGTGCGAACGGCTGGGCAAGCAGGTGGGCGATGCGCTGGAGCGCAGCCGGCTGCCGCTGGTGCTGGGCGGAGACCATTCGGTGGCGGTGGGCACCATGAGCGGCGTGGCGCAGCACTTTCGCCGCCAGGGACGCAACATCGGGCTGATCTGGCTGGACGCTCACGCCGATATGAATACGCCCGGCTCCAGCCCTAGCGGCAACGTGCACGGGATGCCGCTGGCGGCGATTCTGGGCCGCGGCGCGGCGGAGCTGGTGGACCTGTTCGGCTTTCATCCCAAAGTCAGCCCCGCCCACGCGGCGATTGTGGGACTGCGCGATGTGGACCATCAAGAGCGCTCCAACGTGCGCGATTCCGGCGTACGGGCCTTCACCATGCGCGACATCGACGAGCGCGGCCTGCGTGCGGTGATGGAAGAGGCGATTGGCGCGGCTACGGACGGGACCGACGGCTTCCACCTCTCGCTCGATATGGATTTTGTCGATCCCAAGGACGCGCCGGGGGTGGGCACGCCGGTGCGCGGCGGCGCCACTTACCGGGAAGCGCATTTGGCAATGGAAATGATCTGCGATTCGGGGAAGATGGTGTCGATGGAGGTGGTGGAAGTGAATCCGGTAATCGACGAATCCAACCGCACGGCCGATCTGGCGGTGGAGCTGATTATGTCGGGAATGGGAAAACGAATCCTATGAAGCTGCGAGTAGCGGTCGTATATGGCGGCCGCAGCGGGGAGCATGAGGTGTCGGTGCGCTCGGCGCGCACCATCATCGACGGCCTGGATCGGGACAAGTACGAGGTTCTGGAGTACTTTATCGACAAGCAGGGCAAGTGGTCGCCAAGGCCCATCCTGCCCGAGCCGGAAGCGCAGCCGGAAATCGACGTGGTGTTCCCGGCGCTGCATGGAACCTTCGGCGAGGATGGCACGGTGCAGGGATTGCTGGAGCTGGCCGGCCTGGCGTATGTCGGCGCGGGCGTGCTGGGCTCGGCCGTCTCCATGGACAAGGAGATGACCAAACGTGTCTGTATGGAACGGATGTTGCCGGTTGTCGACTTTGTCTCCCTGCCGCGTGGGACGGCCAACGTGGTGGAAGCCTGCGCCGCGCTGCCCTTCCCGGTTTTCGTGAAGCCGGCCAACCTGGGCTCGTCGGTGGGGATTTCCAAGGCGCACAACGCGCGCGAGCTGGAGGCGGCCTTCGCGCTGGCGGCCGAGTACGACCGCAAAGTGATCGTGGAGCGCGGCATTGTGGGCCGCGAGCTGGAATGCGCCGTGCTGGGGAACCAAGCGCCGGCCGCTTCCCTGCCCTGCGAGATCCTGCCCTCGCGCGAGTTTTACGATTACGACGACAAGTACACTCTGGACCTGGCGCAGGCCCAGGTGCCGGCCAATCTGCCGCTCCAGACCACGGCCGACCTGCGGCGGCTGGCGGTGGAATGCTACCGCGCGGTGGAATGCGAAGGAATGGCGCGGGTGGATTTTCTGCTCGAAAACTCCAGCGGGAAGCTGTACATCAACGAGATCAATACCATCCCCGGCTTCACCTCGATCAGCATGTACCCGAAAATGTGGGAGCACAGCGGCCTGCCGTTTCGGGCGCTGCTCGACCGGCTGATCGAGCTGGCGCTCGACCGCGAGCGGCAGCGGAAAGCCACCCGCTTCACGCGATAGAATACGAGTACGGGCGAATTCGATGGCAGGCTTTCCCACAATCCGGATGCCGATCTGCGTGGAACGGCCGCGCCGGGAAACCGCCGGGACACGGTTGCAACCGGTTCGCTCGACGGGCGTTCCGGCGGGCATCACCCGAGTTTGGCCCGCTTGATGGTTCGCCTCACCGCAGCTTTCCTGGCGGCCGCGCTGACGCTCGGCGCCGCCGACGATCTGGATTCCGAAATCAAATCGCTGATTTCGGTCTACGCGTCGCTCGAAACCAACGCCGCCGACCCGGTTGCGCCGGAACAGGCTTTTTATCAAGGCGCCATTCCGGGCCTGCTGCGCTCGCTCGATCCGCATTCGGTGTTCTTCGATCCGGGCCAGTTCGACCAGCTCAAGAAGATGGAAGCGTCCACGCAAAAGGGGTTCGGCAGCGTGGTGTCGATCCTTCCGGGACGGGTGATTGTGCTGCAAACGATAACCGGCACACCATCGGCCAAGGCGGGGCTGTCGCCGGGAGACGAGATTCTGGCGGTGAATGGCTACGTGATCGCGCGGCTCGATCTGGACCAGTTGGCCGAGTTGCTGGGAGAATCGCGCCAGCGGCCGGCGCGGCTGGAGGTGCGCAAACCGGGATCGGCGCACATCCTCGAGCTGACGCTGATCCCGGCCGAGATGCAATCGCCCAGCGTGGAGCGCGCGTTCCTGCTGGGGGCGGGCGTGGGGTATATACGCGTTTCGAGCTTCGACGAGCACACCGTGCAGGAGCTCAAGGAGGCCATCGAGAAACTCGGCGGCGACCGCCTGACCGGCCTGGTGCTGGACCTCCGCAATAACCTCGGGGGGCTGGTGACCGCGGCGCTCGAGACGGCGGCGCTATTTCTGCGGCCCGGCCAGACCATCTTCACGGTGCGCGGCCGGCACATGCCGGAAAAGGCGGAAACCGTGCACGCCGGCGCCAAGCCTTATGGCTTCAAGCTGGCGATTCTGATTAACGGCAAGAGCGCCAGCGCCTCGGAGATCGTCACCGGGGCGTTGCAGGACCACGACCGCGCCATCGTGCTGGGTGAGCCCAGCTTTGGCAAGGGGCTGGTGCAGACCGTCTTTCCGTTGAGCCAGGGCGCCGGCCTCGCGCTGACCACGGCGCTTTACTACACGCCCAGCGGGCGGTCGATTCAGAAGCCGCTCGACGCGGCCCGGTTCGAGCTGGCCGCCACCACTTCGAAGCCCAACCAGGCGAAGGAGTTCCATACCGATAGCGGCCGCGTGGTGACCGGAGGCGGCGGCATTCAGCCCGATATCGCGGTAGAGCCGCCGGCGATGAACCGGCTGCGGCAGGTGCTGGAAGCCACCGGATCGTTCACCACTTTCGCTACCGAGTATCTGCGCGACCACAAAGTCGAGCAGGACTTTACCGTGACACCGGCATTGATGGACCAGTTTCAGATATTTCTGGCCGCGCGCAACATTGAGCCCGGCGTGACGGAATGGTCGCAAGAGCGCGATTTTGTGGCCAATCGCCTGAAGACGGAAATTTTCAACCAGGCCTTCGGTGTCGAGAAGGGCGACGAAGTGGAAGCCGAGCGCGACCCTGCCATCCAGCGGGCGCGCGCCGCGGTGGGATCGTAGAGGGCTCCGATTACGGCAGCGCCTGTGTTTTTCGGGTGCGCGAGATGGAAGTGGAAACCCGCCCGGCTTTGTATCATTGATACAAAACTTGGCTGGACAGCGCCCCCGAGCCATGTCAGTGGCCGAAGGGCCACAGGTGGCCTAGCCAGCCGCGGGGCTGGGCGAAGCCTTCGAGCATCCAGATATCGGACTGGAAGTTGACCACGGAAGCGGCCAGCGAAGCGCGATCGCTCGACAGGCTGAGCGAAAGTGGATTGCCTTCAAACACGTACTGCGAGCCCAAGTCCGTAATGGTGCGTTCTGCCCCGGTCGCGACGTCGATCGAATCGAGCAGCCATTGGGCACCCTCGCCCTGCGCCAGGGCGTAGAGTTGACGGCCGTCGCGAGCCCAGGCAACGGCGGAATTGCGCGTCCCCACTTTGCGCGTCTGTTTGCCATCGGGCGAGAGCAACAGGACTCCATCGCCGACGGGGCAGGCGATCCATTCGCCATCGGGCGACCACTGCGCGGGACGGCGGCAGAATTCCTGGCGAAGCAGGACGGGCGGATCGGAGCCTCCCACGCGGGTTTTCATCAAGCCGCCGGCGCTCGAGGAATACGTAAGCCAATTGCCATCCGGCGACCAGCCCGGGGAGATCTCGAATTCGTCCGACGTGGTGACCGCGACCGGCGTTCCGCCGGCGATCGGAGAAATCCAGAGGCGGCCCAGGTGGGTGGTGCTGTTGCGTGAGTACGCCACGCGGCTGCCGTCCGGCGAAATGGCCAACGACCCCAGCGCCAGCGTAGCGTCGGCGAAATCGCGCTGCGTTACTAGCGGACGGTCGGAGCCGTCCTGGGCGTTCCGGAGCCAGATCTCCTGCGGCCCGCTGCGATCGGTGACATAGGCCAGCAGCGGCGCCACCGGCGACCAGGCGGGCGACATCTCATTCCGGCTGGTGGCCAGGATCGGGCGGACGGGGCCACCGGCGGCGGGGATCGCCACGATATCGAAATTCTCCGTCATGGAGGCGTAGGCGATTTTCTGGCCGTCGGGCGAAACCGAGGGGCGGACCTTGATGCCTTCGTCGGCGGTGAGAGCGTCCAGGTCCTGATCCTCTATATGCGCCATCCAAAGCTGCGGCTGGGGATGGCTGGCAGTGGGGAAAGACATCACCAGATGCTTGCTATCGGGCATCCAACTGAAAGATGGCGGCCACTGGGCGCCGCCCAGCATGGAGGCGAACACGCGGCGGGCCTTGCCCTTGGCGGCCGCGCCATCGGGAAACGGGAGCAGCCAGAGCTCGGTTCCCATGGCGGTGGGTTTGGCAAGCAGGAGCTCGCGGCCGTCCGGCGCGAAACGAAGGTAGACCGGGCTGAAGGAGCCCTGCTCTTCGAATAGGACGGGCTCGTATTTTCGCGGTGGCGCGCCCGGCGGAGAGGAGATCCACAGCTTGGGCTCCTTGGCGTCCTTCTCGCCCTTATTCAGCCAGAGAACCAGCGCCTTGCCATCCGGGGATGGCGCAGCGTCGCCGTAATCGCCTTTCAAAACCAAGCTGGCCTCGCCGCCGGCGCGGCTCATCGACCAGACGCCGGTCTTGATGACATAGTTCAGACGGGAGCCGTCGGCGGACCAGAACACACTCCGCGCATCGGCGCGGGCGACCAGGACGGGAACCAGCGAATCGAGGTTGCGCACCATGATTTCGTTGGGAGCGTTGATGACCTCGCGAACGTAGGCGAGACTCTTGCCGTCGGGCGACCAGACCGGCATATCCTGCGCGCTGGATTCGCTCGCCAGAGGGGTGTAGCGATACGATTCCAGGTCCACGCCGCGCGGGGCGGTGAGCAGGGCGAAGAGAGTAACCGCGAGGAGGATGGCCAGCGCGGCGATGACGGCGGGGACCGGGAAACGGCGTCGCGGCGGGGCCTGCAAGCGGAGCGCGGCGCCGGAGCCGGAGCTGGGAGAGGCCGCGCCGCGCAGGGCAAACGCCAGATCGGCGGCGGATTGAAAACGGCGCGAGGGCTCCTTTTCCAGGCAGCGCGTGACGATTTGCGCGACCGCCGGCGGCACGCTGGCGGGCAGGTCGGCCGGCTCATCGCGCAGGATGGCGCTCATGGTTTCGACCGATGTGGTGCGCTCAAATGCCAGCTTGCCGGTGAGCATTTCGTAGAGGATGATGCCCAGCGAGAAAATGTCCGATTGCGCGCCGGCGGGGGAGCCGGTGACCTGCTCTGGCGACATGTAGCCGACGGTGCCCATCACCAGGCCCGGCTGGGTGACCGTCATGGTGGCTTCGGGCGCGGAACTGGAACGCGGCTGATAGCGGGCCAGACCGAAGTCGAGGATTTTGGCGCGGCCAGCGCGCGTCACCATGATGTTTTCGGGTTTGAGGTCGCGATGGACCACGCCGGCCGAATGCGCGGCGGAAAGGCCATCGGCGATCTGCGCGCCTAAGTCAAGCGTCTTACGAACCGGGACCGGACCGCGCCGGATGAGGTCGCGCAACAGTTCGCCCTCCACCAGTTCGGAGACGATGTAGGCGACGCCGTCGTGGTCGCCGGCATCGTAAAGGGCCACGATGTTGGCATGGGCCAGGGCCGCGGCGGCGCGCCATTCCTGCTCGAAGCGGCGGCGCCGGTCGGCGCTCCGGGCGAACTCAACCGGCAGGATCTTGATGGCGACATCGCGGCCCAGGCGGGTATCGTGGGCGCGGTAAACCTCGCCCATGGCGCCTTCGCCCAGCTTGGCCGCGATCTCATACTGACCCAGGCGGGCGCCCGATTCCATCGGCATGGAAATCAATTGTAGCGCGGTATACTGGGCACGAACACGATGGCGGGCATCGGGAAAGTGGCGATTTTCGGCGCGGCGGGCGCGATTGGCCGCGCGCTCGGGCCGGAACTGGCGCGGCGCGGCATGGCGTTTCGCGCGGTTGGGCGCAGGCGGCAGGCGCTGGCGGATGCGTTTGGCGGACTGGCGGGCGCGGAGGTGCTGGATGCCGATCTTTTCGATCCACAGCAGGCCGAGCGCGCGGCGCAGGGCATCGATACGATTGTGTACGCGGTAGGCGTGCCCTACACCGAGTTCGACCAGCATCCGGTGCTGATGCGCACCACGCTCGACGCGGCGGCCCAGGCCGGCGTGGCGCGCCTGTTGTTGGTGACGGGTATTTATTCCTATGGCGTGCCGCGCACGTCGCGGGTGGCGGAAACGCATCCGCGCGAGCCGGATTCGCACAAGGGTCCCCGCCCCATCACGGCTTTTGATTCGTCAGCGCCTGCCTCGTTGCCCGGAGCGTGTTAGTGAGCGAGTCGCGCGGGAGAGTGCGAATGATGGGGTTGATCAGCCAGCCCAGGCCTGCCGGCACGTCGCGGGTCAGGGAAATGGCCTGGCACTCCAGGTACACGCCGCCGTCGCGCTCCTCGAACTTCCAGAACGTATTCAGGCGCCACAGGAAACCGTGATCGTTGCCCGGCGGCAGTTCGCGCTCATTGGGGCCCGGATCCTCGACCTCTGCGATGCGCGTTGTGGAGGACTTGCTGTACCAGCGCGTGCGGTCGAGCCGCACGTAATGCACGTCGTGCTCGGTATTGAGAACCACGGTGAGGATCTGCGTCTTGACCACGCGCAGGAAGACATGGAAGTCGTCGCCGTGGCGGCTGAGCAGGCGCGAATCGATCACTTCGGGGCGATAGATGTTCTTGTGGTTGGCGTAGTTTTCGACCAGACGCAACGTCTGCGCGAGCGTGACGCCGGGGACGAACACCGCGCCGGTCCAATCGTGGATCAGACCGCCGGGGATTTCTATATCGCCCGATTGGCTGGAGGGCTCAGCGAGAATCTTGCCTTCGCTTACGGCGTGCTTGCGCTCCGGTGAAGCATCCACCCAGAGGAAGGCGCCGCCGCGCAAGCCGCGGTCGAAGCGCTCCTGCGCCGCCTGCATATGCTTGTCGAAAGCTTCCACCGTGGGCGGCTTGAGTTGCACTCTGGTTGCGTCCGGCAGGCCGGCCAGCATCCACGCCGCGAGGCAAAACACTGAAGCGTTTGGTAACATCGCTCGTCTAAGTATTCGTCTACTCATTCAGCATGGCACGGAACAACGTTGCGGCGGATGGCGTCCGGTTTCAAGAAGCATCGCGCGCGCAGGTGAGTTTGCTGGCGCCGCTCGAAAAGCGCTGCCTGATCTGGCTGGCGCGCCGCACTCCGGCCTGGATCAATTCGGACCATCTGACTGTTTTGGGCCTGATTTCATTGGCTGGCGCGGGGTTGAGTTACTGGTATGCGCGATGGAGCCATGCCGGGCTGATGCTGGCGATTGTCTGCCTGGCGCTGAACTGGCTGGGTGACAGTCTGGATGGGACGCTGGCGCGCGTGCGCAACTGCCAGCGGCCGCGCTACGGATTCTATGTGGACCATATGGTGGATGCGCTGGGCACTTTTTTCCTGCTGGGCGGGATGGCTCTTTCGGGCTATATGAGTCCGCTGGTGGCGGGAGGACTAATGGTCACTTACTTCCTGTTATCGATCGAAGTGTATCTGGCGACTTACACCATCGGCACGTTTCATATCTCATTCTGGAAGTTCAGTCCCACCGAGCTGCGGATTCTGTTGATGATCGGCAATGTGGCACTCCTGTTCCGGCCGATGGCGCGAATTGCCGGCCACTCATGGCCTCTGTTCGACTTTGGCGGCGCGATCGGGATCTGCGGCATGGCGGCCATGCTGGTGGTGGCGGCGGTGCGCCACACCGTCTATCTCTATCGGGCGGAGCCGCTGCCGGCGCCGCCGGCCGGAGCGTGCGCGCGGTGATCCGCTGGCTGAAATTCAACGCGGTAGGCGTCATGGGCGTTGCGGTGCAGCTTGCCGCGCTGGCACTGCTCAAGAGCGGTTTGCACGTGAACTACCTGCTGGCCACGGCCATGGCGGTGGAACTCGCTCTGCTGCATAACTTCGTCTGGCATGAGCGCTGGACGTGGCGGGACCGCGGGGTGGAAAGCCGGGGCCGCCGCGCCGGGCGGCTGGTGCGGTTTCACCTGGCCAACGGGCTGCTTTCGCTCGCGGTCAACCTGATGTTGATGCGAATTCTGGTGGGGCGCATGCATTGGCCTTACCTGCCGGCCAACGTGGCGGCGATCGCGGTTGGGTCAGTGGTCAACTTTTTCCTGGGCGACCTGCTGGTGTTCCGGAAAGAACTGCGCCCGCAAGCGGGCGTTGACAGGTCGGGGACCTGCCCCACCGAGCTGTGACACAATGGGAGCGGCTCATTGGCAATGGTAACCTTTCATCATGAGAATCTCGTATATTGCTCTCCTTTTGGGGTCGGCGGCGGCCTGCCTGGCGCAAAGCCGCGACGCGATGTTTGACAAGTTGGCCGACCGCTATTACAACGAGTTAGTTTTTCGCTACGCCCCGGAAGCGGGCACGCAAGCGGGCTTCCATCAGTACGATGCGCTGCTGGCTTCCGGCGCACGGAGCGAAATTCAAGCCGAGATCGCCGCCCTGCGCGGCTTCGAAACGGAGGTGGCCGGCTTCGACGCGCGGGGCTTGTCGGCCTTCGTGGCGGCGGACCGCGAACTGCTGCTCTCCCTGATCCGTGGCCAGATTCTCGAACTGGAGTCGATTCGTGCGTGGGAGAAAAACCCGGACGTTTATTCTTCCGGCGCGGCCGGCGTGATCTTCGTCATCATGAGCCGCAACTACGCGCCGCCTGCCGAGCGCTTGAAGTCCGTGATCGCGCGCGAGCGCCTGATTCCAAAACTATTCCAATCGGCGCGCGAGAACCTGAGCAACCCGCCGCGCGTCTACACCGAAGTTGCGCTGGAGCAGGTGCCGGGCATCGTCGGCTTTTTCCAAAGCGATGTGCCGGCGGCGTTCAAACAGGTCACCGACCAGGCTCTTCTGGCTGAGTTCCATCAGTCCAACCAGGCGGTGATCGACGCGCTCCAGGCATATCAGGCCTGGCTGAAGAACGACCTGCTGCCGCGGTCCAACGGCGATTTCCGCATCGGCGCCGAGAACTATCGCAAGAAGCTGCTGTATGACGAGATGGTGGAAACGCCGCTCGACCGGCTGCTCGCGATCGGTTATGAGAACCTGCGCCACAACCAGGAGTGGTTTCGACGCGTAGCGGCCGAGATCGACCCGAAGCGGACGCCGCAGCAGATTCTCGAGGAACTCGAGAGCGAACATCCGGCGCCGGACAAGCTGCTCGACACTTTCCGCGGCGTGCTGGGCGGCCTGCGCGAGTTCATCGAACAACACCACATCATCACCATTCCCTCGAACGTGCCGCCGATCGTCGAAGAGACGCCCCCGTTCATGCGCGCACTGACCACGGCATCCATGGACACGCCCGGACCCTACGAGAACATGGCCAAGGAGGCCTTTTTCAACGTCACGCTGCCGGACGCCGGCTGGCCCGCCAAGGACGTCGAGGAATACATGCAAGGCTTCAACCGGGGCACCATTATCAGCACCGCGGTGCACGAAGTTTTCCCCGGCCACTACATGCAATTCCTCTGGCTGAAGCAGGTGCCGACCAAGGTGCGCAAGCTGTCGGGATGCGGTTCGAACGCCGAGGGGTGGGCGCACTACACGGAGCAGATGATGCTCGACGAAGGATACGGCAACGGCGACCGCAAGCTACGTCTGGGCCAGTTGCAGGACGCGCTGCTGCGCAATGCGCGCTTCATCGTGGGGATCAAGATGCACACCGGCCAGATGACTTTCGACGAAGCTGTTGAGTTCTTTGTGAAGGAAGGCTACCAGGTGCGGCCGGTGGCGGAGAAGGAAGCCAAGCGCGGCACCTCCGACCCGACTTACCTGGTCTATACGCTGGGAAAACTGCAAATTCTGAAACTGCGCGAGGACTATAAGAAGAAGAAAGGCGCGCAATTCTCGCTACAGGAATTCCACGATTCGTTCATCAAGCAAGGCACGCCGCCGATCAAGATCGTGCGCAAGGCGATGCTAGGGGATGATTCGCCGGTGCTATAAGGCGCAAGCGCGCTCCGTGGCCCGGGCTGCCAAGCCTGGCTGGTCGAGCCCGCTGTGTCGGGAGTCATCTTGACATTTCTTGGGCCGGCCGCTGCGGCGGATCGGCACAGAGTCGGTTACTGTACTCGCGAAACTGCCGGTTTGGTCCAGTCCGCCAGCCGTAGGCCTCGAACACGCGAGAACTCCCGCGTATTATTGGTCGCCAGGACCGCTCCACGGCTGACGGCAGTTCCGGCGATCAGCAGATCCAACGGCCCGATGACTAGTCCGCGAGTCTCCAGATCGAGACGGATGCGCGCCGCCTCTCGCGCGGCTTCGTGATCGAAAGGAATCTGGGCGAGCAAGGCCAGAAGTGCCGAAACCACGGTGCGGCGACGAGATGAGGCCGCCTTCAGACCCCCGTATTCGATCTCGTAGGCGACCACGCTTGGCACCGCCAGTTCGCGGGGGGACGCGGCCTTGAGTCGCGTCACGACCGGTTCCCTGCCTTTGAGGTAATGGATCAAGGTGTTGGCGTCGAGAAGAATCACCGGAGGGACTCCCGAACCGAGTCCCGGCCGTAGCCCCTGCGGATTTCCTTCAGGCTCGGGAAGTCCGGGATTGCGCCGGCCGCATTCAGCACACCCTCGGGCCAGGCATCCTCCAGGCGAGAGACCAATTGCTCGGCAATCCAGCGGCTGACCGAGCTTCGCTTCGCCTTGGCCGCCTTCCTCGCCAGTTTCTCGACGTCATCCGGCAGGTAAATTGTGATCTGGGCCATATACTATACAGTATACTATATCGGCGAGCGCGACGGGCTCGACGTCACAGGCCGCCGCGGAACCGGCCGAAGGTGCGCGCAAGCATGAGCGACATGGCTGCGATACCCGCTCCAAGGACGAGCGCGTGACTGGTCTTGCGCAGGTAGGACATTGACCGTCGAGGACTGTACAGATAAACTGTTCATAAAGGCTGGACAGATAAACTGTCTATATGGTACAGTGAAGGTATGAGCAATCGGCTGCGTCCGCCTCAGGCCGACCGTGCCTTCGCTCTCGCGGCGGAACTCCGGACTACCATCGGCAAGCTCAAGCGCCGGCTACGCGAACACGGGAGCCGGGACGATCTGACGCCATCCCAGGTATCTGTGATACTTCGTTTAGAGAGCGAGGGCTCTGCCACGGCTTCCAGTCTCGCGCGGGCAGAGGGCATGCGTCCGCAATCGATGGCCACGGTGATTGCCCCACTGGAGGCGGCGGGCCTGGTGAGCGGCGCGCCAGACCCGAGCGATGGACGGAAAACTCTATTGTCACTCAGCAAGAAGTGCCGGAAGCGGATCCAAGATGGTCGGGCGGCGCGGCAAGACTGGCTGACCGGAACGATTCAGTCGAAGCTCTCCGCTCAAGAGCAGGAGAAACTCGCGGCAGCAGTCGAATTGCTCGCGCGGCTCGCAGAGGACTAATGCACTCTTTCGCGTTCGCCACAGGCAACAGAACTTTACTGAAATCGCCAAGGAGAAGAATCCCGTGCCCCTCACAACACTCGATCCCCAAACTGCCCTGATCGTTGTCGACCTGCAGAAGGGCATTGTCAGTTTTCCGTTCCTTCACCCGATCGACGATGTTGTGAAGCGGTCGCGCGCTCTAATCGATGCATTTCGCGCACAAGGGCTGCCGGTTGTACTGGTCAATGCCGCCGGTGGGGCGCCGGGACGGACGGAACAGCCGCCCCGGCACAGAATACTGCCCGAGGGATGGACTGACCTCATACCGGAGTTGGGCCGGCAGCCCAGCGACATCGTGGTTACGAAGCGAACATGGGGCGCTTTTGCCACCACGGACCTTGAAGCCCAATTGAAGGCGAAGGGCGTTACACAGGTGGTCGTCACGGGCGTGGCCACCGGTACGGGCGTAGAAGCCACGGCTCGCCAGGCGTACGAAGCTGGCTTCCATGTGACGCTCGCCACCGACGCCATGGCGGATGTGCGCCCTGAAGCGCACGAATACAGTCTCAAGTATGTCTTTCCTCGCCTTGGCGAGACCGGCTCCACCGAGGACGTACTTGATTTACTCGCGAAAGGGAGAGCTCAACAATGAACTGGCTCGATGCTGTGTCCTACTTTTTCGGAGGCTTGTTTCTGGCCAATGCCGTGCCGCATTTCGTTGGCGGAATAATGGGAAAATCCTTTCAGACGCCGTTCGCAAAACCCCCAGGGAAGGGTCTCTCGTCATCGACAGTGAATGTTCTCTGGGGCTTCGCGAATTTCGTCTTCGCCTATCTGCTTCTGCTGCGCGTCGGATACTTCGATCCGCGATCCATCGCCTGCATCGCGCCGTTTGCGGCTGGCGCGCTCCTCATCAGCCTGCTGTCGGCGCGTCACTTCGGCCAGTTCCATGGGGGCAACACTCCGGGGCGCTCATGAGGAATCCGCTCTCCAGAACTCTCCTCGCTCTGGAGAACTTCAACTTTCGTTTGTGGACGGCAGGCGGTCTGGTATCGAACATCGGGACCTGGATGCAGCGCGTGGCACAAGACTGGATAGTGCTGACGCAACTCACCCACCATGACGCGACCGCCGTCGGCATTGTCACGGGACTGCAGTTCGCTCCGCAACTGCTGTTGCTGCCCTGGAGCGGTTTGGCGGCGGACCGTTTCAATCAGCGCAAGCTGCTGATGCTGACGCAGGCATCCATGGGTGTGCTTGCGACCGCGCTGGGAATCCTGACCATCTCAGGTTACGTCCGGCTTTGGCATGTGTATCTGTTTGCCTTTGTTTTTGGCGCCGCAGCGGCACTGGATGCGCCAGTGCGGCAAACCTTTGTTGCGGAAATGGTGGGCGACGAACACCTGCCCAATGCAGTCGCACTCAATTCAACCTCGATCTTCGCCGCTCAGATGATCGGCCCGGCCGTGGCCGGTCTGGTGATCGCAAAGATCGGGACCGGCTGGGCATTTCTCCTGAATGGCCTGTCCTTCGGCGCCGTTCTGCTCTCCATGGCTCTGCTGCGCGTCCAGGAGCTCAGGACCAGCGCGAGAGCCTCCCGCGGATCGGGTGGCTTCGTGGAAGGGCTCCGTTATGTGTGGCACAGGCCGGACCTCCGGTCCATCTTGATCATGCTCTTTTTGATCGGCACATTCGGCTTTAATTTCCCGGTATTCATCTCCGCCATGGCGGTGAATGTTTTCCATGCCGATGCGCGCGGATTCGGCTTGCTGTCGTCGATCATGGCGATCGGCACAACGAGCGCGGCGCTTCTGGCGGCCGGGCGCGGCAAACCAAAGTTTGGGACGCTGCTTCTCGGCACCGGAGTTTTTGGAATCGGTTGCACGCTTGCCGCGTTCTCTCCCGGATACTGGTGGTTCGCTGCGGCCCTCCCGGTGATCGGAGTGGCGGCCCTCACCTTCACGATATCGACAAACAGCATGATGCAGCTTTCGACCAAGCCGGCCATGCGCGGCAGGGTGATGGCGACTCGCGTCGGCGTGGGGCTCGGGGGAGCGGCGATGGGGGCCCCCATCGTCGGTTGGGTGGCGAGCCACTTCGGCCCGCGCTGGTCGCTCGGTATAGGCGCGGCGTCAGGCTTCGCAGCGGCCGCGGTAGCGGTCTGTTTCTTGACGTCGCAGGCTCGCGAAGCCCGAACATTGGAAACCTTCGAGTAGGTGGAATTAAGAAACGAACCGGCGGCGAAGACGACGCTGTTCAGCGGGAATTGCCTAATCCCCGAAGCTGCCGACTTCTTCGCGTTCTTCAACGGGCTGCGGAGCCACCGCGGGTTGGATCTCGTCGAGGCGCACCAGATTGGCCGGCGCGGGCGCTTCTTTCAGCACGTGCTCGCGGTATAGCTTGGCCATGCGGGCGTTTTCCTGTTGCTCGCGGAGCTTGGCGTCGCGGGCGCGGATCTTCTCTTCGCCGGCGGTTTTGGCGATGCCCAGGCGGTCCAGGTCGTGCTGGATTTCGTTGGTAATGATGTCTTCGCGCAGCACCAGCGAATGGTCCAGGTGCTTCAGCGGCACACTCTTGCCGCCGGCGAAGATCTCATGCTTACCGTGCTCCTCGTACCACTTGGTGAGGGTCGCGGTCATGTGCATCTTTTCGATGATGTTGCGCCAGCCGACGCCGGTATTGTAAGCGCAGAAGGAGATCTCGCCTTCTTGCGTGGCGTAGGGGATGATGCACTGCTCGGTGCGGCGGAAATCGTAATTGAACAGATCCTGGAACCACATGCCGGCGATGAACAGGAAGTTCCAGCGGTCGCGCCGGCGCTTCTCGATGTCGCTCATGGTGCGGTCCTTGCCGACCTTGCCGTAGTTCTTGCCGGTGGCGCCGAAGGTCTTGTCGAGCTTCTTAAACAAGTCGCTTAATTTGAAATGCGTAGGTGATTGAAAAGGATCGTAGTTGCGCGTCGCGGCGAGTGCCATACCGATGATCGAAAGCCACTTGCCGCGGGCGGCATCGTTGACGCGCGCCACGTCTTTGGCCAACTGGTCGGCGTTCCAGAACGCGGTCACGGGAACGCGCTCCTTGGTCTCTTTGTCGACCATCACGGCCATGCCGGTGCCGCAATTGGGATGGCAGCCGCAGCTCAATTGGCCCCAGTCGGATTGCGGGCCGTGGACCAGATCGCTCCAGTCAGAGAAGGTCGAGATGAAGGAAATCGGGAACCAGTCGCGCGCCGGCTCACCCAGGCCCATCTGGCTTTTGACGTCGTGCGCCAAGTGGGAGAGCGTGTACCGCTGCGCTTCGCGGCGTTCGTCGGTCACCGCCTCGTCGCGGCCGGTGAAAGAGACCGGCTGGAAGGAAAGGAACGGAATCTTCTTTGGATTGTCGAGCGCAAACTGGATGATGCGTCCTACCTGCTCATTATTGATGCCGTTGATGATGGTAATGACGGGAATAATATCGACGCCGTTGGCGTGCAGATTCTCGATCGCGCGCAGTTTCACGTCGAACAGGTTGCCCACCTTGCGGTGCTGATTGGCGGCGTTGCCGATGCCATCGAATTGCAGGTACGCGTAGCGCAGTCCTGCTTCGGCCGCCTGGCGGCAGAATTCGGGACTCTTGGCGAACTCGATGCCGTTGGTCGCCGCCTGCACGGAGGTGTAGCCGACTTCGCGCGCATAGCGCACCGCGTCCAGGAAGTAAGGTGAAATGGTCGGCTCGCCGCCGGAAAACTGCACCGACATCTGGCGCTTCGGCTTGATGGTGACGGCGTTATCGAGCAGGGTCTTAATGTCTTCCCAGCTCAGCTCATGGACGAACCCGACCTGGTTGGCGTCCATAAAACACGGATCGCACATCATGTTGCAGCGGTTGGTCAGGTCGATGGTCAGCACCGAGCCGCGGCCGTGGGTGATGGTGCTGGTGCCGTGCTTGTGCAGCGTGGCGTCGTTGTGGGCGCGGATGTCGCGGCCGGGGAAGACCTGCTCGATGTGGCGATAGAAGTCGGTATCGATCGCCATCACATCCTCGAAATGGCCGTGGATGGGGCAATCCTTCTGCATCAGGATCTTGCCGTCGCGCTCGACGATCTGCGCTTTGATCTCGCCGGGGCGCTGGTCGTAGAGGACTTCGAGCGGCGTCTCGCCATCCAGAATCCGCTGGCGGATTTCCGGCACGCAGCGGGGGCAGAGCGAATCGGTTTCGCGGGGCCAGCCGAGTGGCGGCTTGACCTTTTCATAGCTCTTGAGGAGCGGCTTGTCCGACCATTTCGGCGTAAATCCCGGATTCTGGTGGACCTGATTCAGCTTGTCGAAGACCACCCAGGCCGCGTTGGCGGCCACCGTCAGGACTTTTTCGGCATATTTTACCGGCTTGTGCATCTTGCGTTCACTCCTCTGGTGCTTTTGCCCAGTATAGGCAAAGCCGGGGCGCACACCTACCGGTTGGCATTAAAGCGTTGAAATTATTGGTTGTACGGCACAGAACGGGGTTGAACGGCGCAATTCGGGCGCGCCGCGGAAACTCCGGCGTAGGCATATGAAAGAGAACGGCTTAGAGTGTCAGGATGCGCGCTTCACAGCCAGGTCGGCGCCGAAACTGCCGTCTTCGGTTCCGAACTGGAAATGAATCTCGTCGCCGGCGACTTTTCCCTTGAACACCAGCTTGTAGGTTGTGCCCTGATAGTCGGTCGCAACCCAGAACGTGACGGTGTCGCCATCGATCTTGCCCTCTTTGATATCGGTGGGAGTGGTGGGCAGGCCGTCCATGGTCCCGCTCAGGTCGGCGTCCTTGGCCGTCAAATGCAGCACCACCGGCACGCTGTTGCCGTCGAAATCGAACGCCCCCTTCCAATCGCCACTAAGGCCGGCGGGCCAGGCCAGCGCAGCCAGGAAAAGGCACAGAGCCGTCACAGTGAACGCGCGTTTCATAGCATCTCTCCAGGTGGATATTGTACCAGCGTCGACGCCGCCGCGGGCCACTCAGTTCTTCGATTGGGCGGCCTTCTGCGCCGCGACGAACGCCGCCACGTTGCTCTTGTCGATCAAGGTCACGCCGGTGTCGACGAACCTCGGCAGGGTCGAATACGAATCGCGCGAGAAGTCGTCCAGCAGTGAGGCCGGCGGATGGTGGTGCAGTTCATCCAGCATCTTGATGCTCAGGAAAGCCATGGTGAAGGGCTTCTGGCCGAGTGTCGCGGTGATCACGCCGTTCTGGATGCCCTCAATGGTGCGCTGGTCCGCGTCCATGCCCATCACCAGCTTGCCGGACACTTTCTTGCGGCTGAGGACGTCGGCCACTTCCGGCGCGGCGATCGAGACCAGGCAGACAAATCCGTCCACCGGTTCCTTCTTATCGACAGCCTGCATGGTGCGATCGAAAATCACGCCCGGATCGCCCTTGGCATCGACGATCTCCGTGATATGAATGCCCGGATGCTCGGCGAAAACGTCGCGGTAGCCTTGCAGCCGCTCTTTCAGGTTGGGCTGCTCGGGGAACGTGAAGACGATCACGTTGCCCTTGCCGTCCAGACGATTGGCGACCAGCCGCCCTCCCATCAGCCCGGCCTTGTAATTGTCGGTGCCGACGAAAAACAGGCGCTTGCTGTCCGGAGCGTCCGAGTCCATGGTGATGACCGGAATCCCCTGGGCGATGGCCGCGTCGATGTCGCCCTTGAGCGACGCCGGGTCGCCCGCGGAAACCACAATCCCGGTGGGCTTCTTGGCCATCAGAGCCTGGAATTGCTCGTGCTCGCCCTTAGGATCGTAATTGTCGGGCCCCACCGATTCGGCGACGACCCCCAATTGCTTGGCTGCCTGGGTGACTCCCGAGGCCGCTTCCTGCCAGTACTCCATCTTGGTGGTGGCGCTGACCAGGTAATACTTCTCATCGGCGCTGTGCTGCGACCCGCCGCAGCCTGCTAAAGACGCCAGCGCTACCGCTGGCAGGAACCACATCCAACCTGACACGTTGCCTCCTGAATGGCGAGTATAACTTGCGGCTCGCCGCGAAGGAAAGGGGAGGCTGCGAAGATTGCGAGAGGTCCAGCACCAATTGCTTTCGCAAAGCGGGACGGACGGGACACCGCTGAATCGCGTTCGTCCGCGCACAGACCAGTCCCAGTTTCGAACGCTTCTGGCGGCGCCGGCACGCCGAGGCGCACGTTTCGCACTGTAATTGGCGCGGCGGGTTGGCAGCACAATTGCCCCTGATCCATTGTGCGAACGCTCATTCAGGATCTCCGTTTCGGATTCCGCATGGCCCGGCGGAGCCCCGGCTTCACTCTCATCGCGGTACTGACGCTGGCCGCCGGCATCGCCGCCAATTCCACCGTTTTCAGTTGGATCGATGGCGTCCTCCTGCATCCGGTCCCCGGCGTTACCGATCCGGCCAGATTGGTCGCCTTCGAAACCGTGGCGCCGAACGGCGATTCGCTGCTCACCTCCTACCCCGATTATCGGGATTACCGCGATCGCCTGAAGCTGATGAGCGGCTTGGCAGGCGCCATGATTCTTCCTTTCAGCATCGGCCAGGACGTTCACGCGGAACACGTCTGGGGCGAGCTCGTTACCGGCAATTATTTCGCCGTGCTCGGCGTGCGGCCAATTCTGGGCAGGACGTTCACGCCCGATGAATATGGCGACGCGCAGGGGGCTCACCCGGTGGTGGTGATCGGTGAACGCCTTTGGAGGCGCCGTTTCAACGCCGATCCGGCGGCCGTCGGCCAACTGTTACGCGTGAACCGCCAGCAGTTGACCATCGTGGGCGTGGTGCCTGCCAAATTTCTCGGCTCGGTGCCCGGACTGGCGTTCGACATGTGGGTTCCGATCACCATGGGCGCACAGCTCAAAGCGCTACAGGATTGGTCGCTTACAGATCGCGGAACGCGCCAGATGATCGGCTTCGCGCGTCTTCGGCCGGGCGTCACCCTGGAGCAGGCGCGGTGGGAAATCCAGTCCCAAGCGCGTCACATGGCGGAAGCGGACCCGGATCACAACCTCGGCATCGGCGCCACCGTGCTGCCCATCTGGAAAGCCCATTCCGGCGCCCAGACGTCGTTGCTGAAGCCGCTCGTCATCCTGATGGCGGTTTGCGGCGTGGTGCTACTGATTGTCTGCGCCAACGTCGCCAACCTGTTGCTGGCGCGCTCCACGGCCCGGCAAAGAGAGTTCAGCGTGCGCATGGCGGTGGGCGCGGGTCGCAGCCGCCTGGTTCGCCAGTTGCTCAGCGAAAGCCTGGTTCTGGCCTTGCTGGGCGGGCTCCTCGCCATCCCCGCCACCTCGTGGTTCAGCCAGTCGCTGGGAAGCATGGTGCCACCCTCCGGCCTTCCGGTGGCGATCGATCTTCCTCTCGGCGGCGACGTGGTGGCCTTCACTTTTCTGCTGTGCCTGCTGGCGTGCGCCTTGTCCGGCATCGCACCGGCCTGGCACATGGCCCGCGCCAATCTCAACGAATCCTTGAAGGAAGGCGGCCGCGCCGGATCGGGCGGCGCCAACTCGCACCGCATCGAGCGGCTATTGGTGGTTTGCCAGGTCGCCCTGGCGCTGGTCGCCATCATCAGTGCGGGCCTGTTCGCCCGCAGCTTCCAGGCGGCCCGCAGCATCAACCCCGGCTTCGATCCCAACAACGTGCTGGTTTCGCATCTGGCCCTCAACGGGTACTCGGTCGCGGAGCGAAAGCAGTTCGTGGAACGACTGCGCGACCGCGTTTTGGCGCAGCCGGGCATTACCGCCGTTACCTATTCTCACACCGTCCCGCTGTCCTTTTCCGGCCAGTGGTGGGAACCCGTGGAGGTCCAGGGCTACGTGCCAGGCCCCAGCGAGAACATGAAGATCAACCGCAACGTGGTGGCGCCGGGCTACTTCAACATGCTGCGGATTCCGCTCGTCGAGGGCCGCGATTTCACCGAGCACGACGACGAGAAGTCCGCGCCGGTGATGATCGTCACTCAGACCTTTGCCCGGCACTTTTTCGGCAACCGCTATCCCATCGGCCAGCATGTCCATGGATGGGGCCGCTGGTTCGATGTGATTGGCGTCGCCAAGGACACCAAGTACCAAAACCTGGATGAGGCGGCGAAGCCGTATTTTTACGTGCCCTTCCGCCAATGCTTGCGCGAGGATATGGGCATTCGCTTATACGTGCACACAGCGGGCGATCCGCTCGAAGCCGTCGAACCGGTGCGCCGTGCCGTCCGCTCGCTCGATCCCGACGCGGGCGTTTTCGACTCCATGCCGATGACCGAAAACATCAACGCCGCGCTATTTACCGAGAAACTGGCCGCCACCATGCTGGCCGTGCTGGGCGGGGTGGCGCTACTGCTGGCGGCGCTCGGACTATACGGAGTGATGGCCTACGCGGTTGCCGAACGCCGGCACGAGATCGGCATCCGCATCGCGCTCGGCGCCCGTCCCGGCGACGTGGTCGGCATGATCGTCAAGCAGGGCCTGGCGCTCACCCTGATTGGGCTCGCCGCCGGCACGGTCGCGGCGATAGCGGTTACGCGGGTGATTGCGTCCGCGCTGGTCGAGGTCAGCGCCACCGATCCGCTGGTGTTCTTGGGCGCGCTTCTGTTCCTGACCGCCGTCGCCGCCCTGGCCAGCTATCTGCCCGCCCGCCTGGCCGCCGGCATTGACCCGAACCAGGCGCTGCGCTCCTGATACGAAAGCGGGGCTTTGATACACTGGATTCGCAGGCCTATGTACTCGATGCCCAGCTTGTTGACATCGAGAGCATTTCGCGCGAGTTATGCTCTCCTGTGCGCGATCTTCGGAGTCTTTAACCTCTACGGGGCCATGGCGAGCGGGCGCCGCATGCCACACATCGCGCTAGGCCTGTTCTGGCTGGCGTTTGGCGTCTTTTGGGGCATCGGCTCTCTGCCGCGCAAGAAGGCCCGCCGCTAGCCCGCTCCCGCCCGTGGCGCGGCCTGTCCAGGCTGCAGAGCCGAGAGTCATCTCGGCTTTTTCGCCCTACGTTCCCATCACAATCCCGCCATCCACGCTGAGCACCTCGCCGCCGTGGCGCGGCCTCTTAGGCTGCAGAGCCGAGACTCGTCTCGGCTTTTCTCGCCCTACGTTCCCATCACAATCCCGCCATCCACGCTGAGCACCGCGCCGCTGATGAACGACGCCGCGTCCGAGGCCAGCCACAAATATGCGTTGGCGATATCCTCGGGTTGTCCCATGCGGCCCAGCGGCGTGTGCGCGCGCAGCGCCTCGCGAGCCTTCTCCGGGACGGCCCGCATCATGTCCGTATCGATGATGCCCGGCGCCACGGCGTTGACTCGAATGCCGAACCGGCCGAATTCGCGCGCCCACACCCGCGTCATTCCAATCACGCCGGCTTTGCTGGCGACGTAATTGGTCTGCCCGAAGTTGCCGTACAAGCCGACCACGCTGGAGGCGTTCAGAATCACCCCGCCCGCGCCAGAGCGTATCATGCGCGCGGCGACGGCCCGCGTGGCCACGAACACGCCCCGCAGGTTCACCGCGATCACCGCGTCGAACTGTTCGTCGCTCATCATGCCGGCGATGCCGCCTTCCTTGAACTTGACGATCTGGCCGTCGCGCAGAATGCCCGCGTTGTTGACCAGCGCGTACACCGGCCCCAGCGCGCGCTCGGCTTCCTCGATCGCGCTCTCCACCGAAGCCGCGTCGGTAACATCCACTTTCTGAAAGATGCCGCCCGCTTCGGGTTCCGCTTCCTTCACATCCCAGGAAGCCACCTGGCAGCCTTCCTGAGCGAACCGCCGCGCGGTGGCCTTGCCGATGCCCGCCGCTCCGCCGGTGACTATGACGACCTTTCCCGCCAGTCCCGTTTCAATCATGACTTTTCCATTATCGCCGGTAACGCCGGCGGTCTTCGCCGCCGGTGTTTTCCCGCGCGAGCTGAAAAAGTCCGAAAAGAACATTCTTGCGCCACGGATCAACACAGATGAACACGGATAAACCAGTTCTTCTTCAATCGGTGTTCATCGGTGTTTATCGGTGGCCGGATCTGTTTTGGCATTTTCCGGCGACTCCTCAAACATGCCCTGCCTGGTGAGACACGCTATAGTAAGAGTGTTCCCATGCGAGGCCCACGCTGGCTCCTGCTGCTGGCGATCGCCGCGATCCTCGGCGGCATAATCTACACCTATCGCGCGCAGAAAAGGTCGGCCGCGGCGCACGCGCCCGCCAGGCCCAAGGACCTTCCCGACGATCTGCATTCCAGTGCCCAGCTTTGGCATTGGGTGGAAACCGACGCCAAGACCGGCCACGTCCGCGCCGACATCACCGCCGAGGACTTCCGCGAGGTCAAGGATTCCTCGCGCGTCGACCTCAAGGGAATGAAACTGCGCCTGCCCGGCAAGAAGGGCGATACCTACGACCTGGTCAATGCGGCCAGCGCCCAATTCTACAAATCCGAGCACCGGCTTTATTCCGAGGGCGAAGTCAAGATCACGCTGAATCTTCCGATGGAAGGCGCGCCCCAGCGTGCCCCGGTGGTTGTCCATTCCGCCGGCGTCACGTTCAACACCGAGACCTACCGCGCCGAAACCGACAGCCCGTCCACTTTCACTTTTCAAAACGGCAGCGGCAAGGCCACCGGCGCCTACTACGACCCGAGCGCGCACGAACTGCGCATGAAGCAGGACGTCGAGATTCACTATCAGCCGCAAGGCCCCGGCGCCAGGCCGATGACGATCGAATCGGGCGGCCTGGTTTTTCACGAGAACAACCAGACCATCGAGCTCCCGCCCTGGGGCAAGTTGACGCGCGAAGGCACGGTGGTGGAAGGCGACGCGCCGCTGATCCAATTGCAGAACCACCAAATCCGCAACGTGCACGCCTTCAACGCGCGCGGCACGGAGGATAACGACAACCGCCAGATCGCCTACTCCGCCACCGAGCTCTTCATGGACTGCAACGATCGCGGACAGGTGGAGCATATCGCCGCCGTGAACAACGCCCGCCTGGTCGAGAATGCTCCCACTTCGCAAACCACCATCACCGGCGACCGCGTGGAAATGAATTTCGAGGTGCGCGATAACCGGAGCATTCTGCTTCGTGTGGCCGCCGCCGGCCACGGCGTGGTGGTTTCGAAACCGCTACCAGTGCCCGGTACCGAGCCCGGCGACACCCACGTGCTATCGAGCGACAACCTCGAAATGACCATGCGCCCCGGGGGCAAGGAAATCGACCGCGTGGCCACGCGCGGCCCGTCCACCCTGGAGTTCGTTCCCAACACTTCCGCCGCTCACCACCGCGTCTTGCGCGGCAAGGATTTTCTGATCGCGTACGGCGCCGGCAATCGCATCGACACCTTTCACGCCATGGACGCTCACACCGCGACCGACCCCAACGTGGAGGAACGCAAGCGCCAGCGCGCCCAGTCCGCCACCAGCAGCCACGAAATCAACGCCCGCTTCGATCCCAAGACCAGCCACCTTCAGGCGATGGAGCAATCCGGCGGCTTCACCTACGCCGAGGGAGACCGCCAGGCCCGCGCCACAAAAGCCACTCTCGATTCGGACAAAAACGTGATGCTCCTCGATGGCGCCGCGCGCATGTGGGATTCGACCGGCGCCACCAGCGCCGACCGCATCCGCATGGACCAGCGCACCGGCGACTTCACCGCCGATGGCAACGTGAATTCCAGCCGAATGCCGGAGCCCGACGCCAAGAAGAACTCCCAGGTGCTGGCCACCGACGAGCCGCTGCAGGCCCAGGCGCGCCGCATGGTTTCCACCAATAAGAGCCACAACATGCACTATGAAGGCGGCGTAGTGATGTGGCAGGGCGCCAACCGCATCACCGCGGAAACCGTGGATGTGGATCGCGAGAAGCGTTCGTTCATCGCGGACCGCAACGTGGTCAGCAGCCTTTGGGAAGAGCCCAAGGACGCCGAGAAGAAGAAGACCGCCGTGCCCGTGCTCACCGTGGTGCGCGCGCCGCGCCTGGTTTACACCGATACAGACCGGCTGGCGGTGTACACCGGCGGTGTGGATATGTCGCGGCCGGGCATGCACATCACCAGCCGCGAATTGCATGCCGTGCTGGCCGATTCGAGCGCCGATTCGCGCCTCGAGAAAGCCTTCGCCGATGGCGGCGTGAAGATTGTCGCCAACACCGTCAACGGCATTCGCATCGCAACCGCCGAACACAGCGAGTATTACACCGGCGACGCGAAGGTGATCCTCACCGGCGGCAAGCCCCGCCTGGTGGACGACGCCGGCCATTCCACCGAGGGCGATAAATTGACCTACTTCTCCAACGATGATAGGCTGGCGATAGATGGGGCTTCCAGCCGGCCTGTCCAGACCTTTATCACCCGCCACCGAAAATAGCAGCGGTGCGAGCAAACTCGAGACCTCGGAGATCTCCAAGGCCTATCGGGGGCGCCGCGTCGTGGACGACGTCACGGTGCACCTGCAACAGGGCGAAGTGGTCGGCCTGCTGGGGCAGAATGGCGCCGGCAAGACTACCACGTTCTACATGATCGTCGGCCTCATCACGCCGGATTCCGGCCGCATTCTGCTCGATGAGCAGGATATTACCGCCCTGCCCATGTACCAGCGGGCGCGCCGCGGCATCAGCTATCTGCCGCAGGAAGCTTCGGTTTTCCGCAAGCTCACGGTGGAGGAAAACCTGCTGGCCATCCTCGAAACGCTCTCGCTCTCGTCGCGCGAGCGGCGCGAGCGGATGGAGCTCTTAATTGAGCAGATGGGACTGGAAAAAGTCCGCCGCAGCCGCGGCTATATGCTTTCGGGCGGCGAGCGGCGGCGCGTCGAAATCGCCCGCTCGCTGGTGATCAGTCCGAAATTCCTGCTGCTCGACGAACCGTTTTCCGGCATCGATCCGATCCAGGTGCTCGAGCTCCAGCGCATCATCTTCGATTTGAAGCGCGCCGGCATCGGCATCCTGATCACCGATCACCAGGTGCGGGAAACCCTGATGGTGACCGACCGCGCTTACATCATCGACGAAGGCCGCATCTTCCGCGGCGGCAGCCCCGAAGCCCTGGAGCGCGACCCCGAAGTGAAGCGCATCTACCTGGGCGAGTCGTTCAAGCTGCGGCTGTAAGGGGCGCTGCAAAGTGGGGCAGGCGCTTCCGCCTGCCAACCCTGAGGTACGGCACGTTTGTTTTCCCGAACCCGCCTGTCGTGACAGCGATTTCTTCCAGCACGAGCAGCGTGTTCACGGACACGCGTGCCTCTTGCTTATGCCGCGTCCCCGCCGAACGCTTTCCCTCTTAGCTCTCGCGCCGCGGCTAAAAGGTCCTCCTCCGGCGAGCCGCCTTGAAAGCCTCGCGCCAGCCAGAGGTTGTACGCCAAATCGACAACCTCCCAGTCGGCCCCCGATACAACCACCTCTTGCCGGATGGGGATCACCACAATACTGTGCTTTGCCATGGTGCCGTTTGCTCCTTCGGGTTGTCCTGTTCATTCCAATGACAGGGGCGTGACCTTGAAGCACCCACTCGGAGGAAATAGGTGCTGAGGGAAGGCACGCCCCCGTTTGGACCGGACCACAGGCCGGCCCAAAACCAGAACGCTGCAAGAGCTCTACTGCCGATCTCTCAGTGGTCTCCTCGCTCGATACATTCGCCGCAGCTCGCGCTCGCCGTATTCGGCGAATGTGCAATCTTGGCGCTCGACGGCATAGCGGAATTCCAAAAGCAAGTTATTGAAATCGTGCTCTTCCTTGTCTTCGGACTCCAGTTTGTGCGTCCAACTCGCAGTCGCGAAAAAAGTCCTCGCTGATTTCATACAGACGGTGTCCTGATCCGCACACAGCAAACTCTGACGAGACAGCCGCCCCGTCCCCTTGACCCTTCTGATTTCGGTCACGGATTGTGCCGCTGCCGGTGTACCCCGCTCGGGGGAGTGTCCCTGCTTCGCCCGAGCCACTTGTTGAATCCTGTGCCGACGGTGTGCGCTCAAGATATCAAATTGGTTCATGGCTGTCTGTTCAGAATTGACCAGGCGGCGCGGACGCGGCCCTTGCGACGCGGTGAGCGCATCTACCCGGGCGAATCCCGCAAGCTGCGGCTGTAGGTGAAAGATAACGGTTGGCAGGCGGAAGCGCCTGCCCCACGAGTTTCTACATCTTCGTAAAGGCCTGGTAACGCCGGCGGTCTTGCCGCCGGTGTTCTGCCTTTCGCGCGCACGCGGGAAGAACACCGGCGGCAAGACCGCCGGCGTTACCGAAAACATAGGTGCTCAGTGGGCAGTATGTTGACAGGCGGAAGGGGCCGCCCCACAATGCTACGCCTCCCCCACTGCGCCGTTATTCTTATGTCTTCCCGGGCACCCGCGGTTCTTCCCAGCGGCCGGTTTCGGCGGCGCGGAAGATGGCGTCGATCACGGCCATATTGCACAGCGAATCCTCCAGCGGTACCGGCGGCTGGCCGCCCTCGCGGATGGCGCGCGAGAATAGATCGCCTTGAATCGTGTACTGATCGCAGGGTGCGAACTCTTCCACCGTGAGGCCGCCGCCGGACAGGTCGCGGCCGTCGTCGATGCGCAGGCGCGACACCTCATTCGCCCCCGGATTGAACGGGATGTCCAGCCAGATGCGGCCCTTGGTTCCCAAGTACAGCGCGCTCTGGTTCGCCGCCGCCTGCGTGCAGCAGGTGAAAACCATGTGGCCGGAGGGAAATTCGAGGACCGCCGAAGTCAGCCGGTCGATGCCATCAAGCCCGGCATCGCGGGCGATGGTCGCCGCCACGCGCTTGGGCTCCTCGCCGAACACCATGCGCGAGGTCTTGATCGGGTAGCAGCCGATGTCGAGCAACGCGCCACCACCCCAGGCGCGAACATGGCGGACGTTCTTGGGGTCGCGGTTGAAATAGCAAAACGAGCTCAAGCCGGAACGCAGTTCGCCGATGCGGCCGCCGCGCACCAGTTCGATCAAGCGCACCCATTGCGGGTGCGTGCGGACCATGAACGCCTCGCCGATGACGACGCCTGTGCGGTCGCGCGCGGCGATCAGCTCCAGCGTTTCGGCCGCGCTCATCGCCACCGGCTTTTCGCACAGCACGTGTTTTCCGGCTTCGGCGGCGCGGATGGACCACGGCACGTGCAGGTGGTTCGGCAACGGATTATAGATCGCATCGATCTCCGGATCGGCGAGCAGTTCCTCGTACGAGCCATAGGCTTTGGGCACGCCCAGTTCGCGCGCCGCCTGCTCCGCGCGGGCCAGCTCGCGCGACGCGATGCCGGTCACTTCGCTATACTCGCCCCGCTGCATGGCGGGAATCACTTTCTTGACGGCGATGTTCGCCACCCCGAACACGCCCCAACGCACTTTTGCCATGCCCATGATTTTAACTTCATCTGGGAGCGGCGCGGCGGAGACAAGCTGGGGACAATTGGACGCCTGCCCCGCAGTGACTGCGCTACAGTGAAATCGATGCCGCGTTTGCTCATCGGATTGCTGCTGGTCTGGGCCGCCATGGCGGCCGAGCGCGAGACCGTCATTTTCGACACCGATTCCGGCCTGTTCGGCGACGATGGCGCGTCGCTGGTGATGCTGATGCGCAGCCCGCAACGCGTCAATATCGCGGGAATCACGGTGGTACCCGGCAACGTCTGGCCGAAACAGGGCGGCGAGTACATGTTCCACATCCTCGACCTGCTGAAGCGGCCGCAGCCGCCGCTCTACACCGGGGCCCAGACGCCGCTGATCCACGCCGCCGCCATGGCGCGCGAGTACGCCCGCCGCTGGGGCGCGCTCGAATTCGCCGGCGCGTTCGACGACGATCCGTCGTTGGTGAAGCCGGCGCCGGGGGCCAAACTCACCGGCCGCCAGCCGCTACATGAAAACGCCGTGGACTTCATCATCTCGACCATCGAGCGCCAGCCGGGCGAAGTGACTTTTCTCGAGCTCGGTCCGATGACCAACCTGGCATTGGCGCTGCGCATGCGTCCGGACATCGAAACCAAGATCAAGCGGCTGGTCTTCATGGGCGGCAACGTGCACGTGCCCGGTAACGCTTCCTCCATGGCGGAATTCAATTTCTGGTTCGATCCCGAGGCCGCGCAGATCGTACTGCGCTCGCGCATCCCGCAAAAAGTGATGTTCGGGCTGGATATCTGCAACACGGCGCCGATCCGGAAAGCGCAATTCGACCGCATCGCCAACGCGCACACGCCCATCACGGACCTGTACCGCGAGGATCTCGGCAACCGCTATCCGGGATTTCTCGAACACCCATCCGCCACCGGATATATGTGGGATACGCTGGCCGCGGCGTGGCTGCTCGATCCCGGCTTCGTCACCAAGTCGGAGAGCGGCTACCTGGACGTGCTGACGGCATGGAGCAAGTTCTACGGCTCGACGGTCGCGCTGGACCGGCGGGTGGCGCCCAATGCGACGCCGGTAACCGAGATGCTGACGCTCGATTTCGAGCGGGTGTTCGCGTTGTACCAGGATTTGCTGACGCGCAAAGAGTAGCTCGGTGACGGGCCGGCCCTGCGTTTCGGCTTAACCGAGCCGCGACCGGAGGGAGCGGTCAGGTTGCATCCTCAAACACGGCCATTCGATCGCCTTGCCCGTCGACGACATAGCGAATGTCCGCCGTTAGCGTTTCAGGTAGATCGCGAGACCTCCTTTCGGCGTCGGTGTGCGAGGCGGCGTGACCGCTCCCTATGGTCGCGGCTCCGTTTGGGCGCTCCGATACGCCCTCAACGCGCAAAGTCCGCGATCAGCTTCGCCAGCACATCCGGTGACGCGCTCAGCGTCGCGGTAACGTTGCGGCCGGAGCGGCCAATCCGCGCGCCTCTGATCAGCTCTGCGATCTCCGGCCGACGGATCTCGGCCTCCGCGGCGAGCGAGAGAAAGCCGCGCAGACGCTCTTCCAACCGCTCGGCCGATTCCGCGGTTCGCCCGCGCGCATCGAGTTGCAGCGTGGCCGCGTCGCCCAAGTCCAAAGCCGCGCCGCCAAAATCGGCGTCTTCGAGAAGCACGTTCAGATTCGCCAGATTGCCGCTGAGGGGCAGCGGAGTTCCGCCACGAACTGCCATCCAGATGGCCCTTCCTGCGCCGACTTCGGAACCGTAATCGATCAGGCCGGGAGCGCCGGACGATCCCGTGCGGTGTTGCGCCACGGCGGACGAAATGAGCCTTGGCGATCCAGTCACGGCGAGTCCCGGCTCGACGATGGTTGCGCCCGGCGGCGTCTTAAAGAGCCCGCGCTCGACGATCACCAACTCGCGCGAGTTCCAGGCGATCAATAGCTTCGAGGCGTCGCTGTACTGCGCCAGCAGATCGCGCGCGGAGCCGCCAATGCCGTTCACGGCGGGTGAAGCGCGCAAGCGCTCGAGGTCGGCGCCGGCGAGAGCTAGCGTATCCGCGGTGATGCAGGACGCCATGCCGGAATCGACCACCGGCGGCGGACTGTGTTTGCAGGCGATGCCGGCAGCAAGGGCAAGCACGGCGAGGCAAAGCTCAGCTCGGATCCAAGTGGGGCAGGCGCTTTCGCCTGCCAACCCCAAATCGTCTACTGCAGGGCGACTTCTCAATAGCATCCCACCTAGCCGGTTGGCATCAGCAGTTGGCGGGCGGAAGCGCCTGCCCCACTTCGCCGCCATGCTAGCCCAGGCCGGCCAGTTTGTTGAGGCCGTCGACATACGCTTTGGCGCTGGCCTCGATCACATCCGTCGACGCGCCACGGCCTACCGCGCGCTTGCCTGCCATCTCCAGTTGCACGGTAACCTCGCCAATAGCTTCGGTGCCGCTGGTCACGGCGCGAATATCGTAGCGCTGCAGCTTCACTTTCGTGTTGGTGACCGCGGTGATCGATTTGTAGACTGCGTCCACCGGGCCGTCGCCGATGGAAGCGCCCTCGCGCGTCTCCTCGCCGATGCGCAGCCGCACGGTGGCCGTTGGGATGGCCGAGGTGCCGCTGTAGACGTGCATGTACAGGAGTTGATAGGTTTCGGTGACCGGATGCAGCTCGTCGTGCAGGATGGCGATCAGATCCTCATCGAAAACTTCCTGCTTCTTGTCCGCCACCGCCAGGAATCGCTGGTAGGTCTGGTCCAGCTCTTCTTTCGAAAGCTCGTAGCCCAGCTTGGCCAGCCGGTCGCTGAGTCCGTGACGGCCTGTGCGGGCGGTGAGCACGACGCGGCTCTCGTCGAAACCCACGTCCTCGGGCCGCATGATTTCGTAGGTTTCGCGGTCCTTGAGAAATCCATCCACGTGAATTCCGGAGCTGTGCGAAAACGCGTTGGCGCCGATCACGGCTTTGTTGGCGGGCACCGCCATCCCGAGCGAATCGGCCACCAGCCGGCTGGTGCGATAGAACTCGCGGGCGTCGATATTGGTGCGCACGCCGAAGTAATCGGCACGCGTGCGGAGGGCCATCACCACTTCCTCAATCGCGGCGTTGCCGGCCCTTTCGCCAACGCCATTGATGGTGCCTTCCACCTGGCGCGCGCCGTTGCCGATACCCGCCAGCGCGTTCGCCACCGCCAGGCCAAGGTCGTCATGGCAGTGTACGCTGATGACGGCCTTGGCGATGTTCGGCACATTCTCGCGGATGCTTTTAATCAGATTTCCGAACTGTTCGGGCACCGTGTAGCCGGTAGTGTCCGGTATGTTGACCACCGTCGCGCCGGCATCGATCACGGCTTCGAGCATGGCGAAAAGGTAGGCCTTGTCCGCGCGGCCGGCGTCTTCGGCGTAAAACTGGACATCGTTGACGTAGCGCTTGGCCAGCTTCACCGCTTCCACGCTCAGCTCTAGAATGCGCGCTCGTTTCTCTTCCAACGTGCGGCCATAGCGTTCGTCGCGGAACTTGCCCATGATGTGAACGTCGGAGGAGCCGATACCGGTGTGGATGCGCGGTTTCGCGGCCTTATCCAGCGCCGCGCCGCAGGCCTCGATGTCGCTTGGAACGGCGCGGGAGAGCGCGCAGATGGTAGGGCCCTGAATCTCCCGCGAGATCTGCCGCACGGCCTCAAAATCGTCCGGCGACGAAGCGGGATAGCCGGCTTCGATCACATCCACATTCAAGCGGGCCAACTGCCGCGCCACCGTCAGCTTGTCCCGGCTTCCCAGCCGCGTGCCCGCGGCCTGTTCGCCATCGCGCAAAGTGGTATCGAATACCGCAACCAGATCGGACATCGAAAAGCTCCTCGAACGCCAAAAAAGATCAGTACCTCCGATGTTAGCAAAAGGGGCTGCTACACCACCGCAGCAGGACGGCCCATGGGTTTGCGCGGCCCGTCGCCGGTGCGTGCCAAACTCCGGCAACGCCGGCGGTCTTTTGCCGCCGGTTCTTTTCTTATCTCTACTCTCATCCACCCGCCAGCGCCGCCTGCCGCAATGTCACAAAGAACCGGCCGCAAGACCGCCGGCGTTACCGAGCCGCCGAGTGCAGTCACCACCCATCTCCCCAACTAACTCAATCACTTACCTCTCAAACCCCTTGACGCACCCGTGATACTTAAGTCAGGACTGTGGCGCCAGGCTCCGACGGAAGACTTGGGATCTCGAGATTCCTAACCGCCGGCGGAATACGGATAGCTATTATTGCCGCCCGTCGGATATCAGAGAGTAAGGAACGAATCGACCCGACATTGTCCGCCATCCAGCGGGCTCACATCGACGAAGTTTCTACTCAACCCATCGGGTGGCCGATACGCACGGCGATAAGTCCGGTTTAGCCCGGCCACCCGCAACGAAATCTCTCCATCCCAAAGTGTCTGTCCCCCGCGCGGAGCGGGATGTCTCCATGAAAACGCTTCGGCAAGTGTTGATCTGCGCATTGCTGGCGGCGCTCACCGCGCTCGCCCTTGCGGCCACGCTTTTTGTGCGCGCCGCCACCGCCACGGTCGCGGCGGTTCCGGCCGAGATCCGCCTGACGCGCGCCGCGCTCGTTCACCAAGCCGACGCGGCGCGCCAGGATCTCACGCACCAAATTGCCGCGGCCCGCATCGCCGCGCTCGATCTCTCTGGCCGCCAGGCTACTAGGTTCCGCACCGGCATTCTGGCGCAGACCGGCGGTTTCGCCGACGCCGCCAGCCGCCAGCTCGGCGGCACGCTGTCGCGCGTCGATTCGGTCCTCGACACCACCGCCTCGCTCGAACGCGACTTGCGCCCCACCGTGCACCATTCCGCCGCCATCGCAGCCCAGATCGACGATTCTCTCCCCATGTTCCTCGATTGCGACCACAACCCCGATTGCTTGTTCAACCGTTACGTGGGGGTCTCCCGCGGCATCGAAACCGCTGCCGGCGACGTCTCCGGCATCAGCCGCGATTTCCGCCGCGACTGGCCGGATTATCTCAAAACCTGGCAGGACATCGGTGTCCAGACCGATGGCTTCGTCTCCAACATGAACCGGCTTACCCATCCGCACTGGTATGACCGGTTGATCGGCTATACACTCAACGGCGTCGTCATCTATCGCAGCTTGAATCCGGTAGGAGCCGCCGTCACCGGCGCCCAGATTCTCTCCTCCCGCCCGTAAATCGCCGGTCACCGATAGGCTTCACTGCGGTGGCGAACCCCGAAGATGCGCATGGTGCCGTCATGAAGCTCGAACATGACGCGGTAATCGCCGATTCGCAGCCGGAAGGAACCCGTCAAATCGCCGTGAAGTGGTCTCACATCACCCGAGCCAGTGCGAGCCTACCGCAGTATGGCTTCGAAGATGTGCATCGCGGCTGCACGGTCGAGCCGTCGCACCGCGGCCCTCGCTTCCGCGCGCCACTCGATCTTGACTGGGATACTCATTATGCCCGTCGCCCTAGCTTAGCTTCTTAAGGCGCGCTGTTACAGGAAAAATACGAGCCGTGTTTTGACGAACATAGGCTCAGATAAAACAGACCACCGAATGTGCTGCGCGGAACGGTGGAGCTGCACCGTCAATACGTTGCGACTCGATTTCCCTCATCGCGGCAGCCGCCTTCCACAGCCTTTCCACCTCCGCAGCAAACCCGCAACAAAATCCTCGGGAAATGTCTCCGCTCGGTAGATCTCCGCTATGGCGAGACGTGGCTATTTACTGAACGGGAAATCCTCGGTTTTCAGCCCGAAGTCGGCAAGAACCTCTTCCATCGGAATGCCCTTGCCGCCGTGTGCCGCGAACCATTCACGGCCCTCGCGCACCGAGCGGCGGTCCTCGTCGGTGATCGGCTCGTCGTCAACGGGCGCAGACGTGGAATTATCCAGCATTGCCTCCAGCAGACCGGCGATCGCGTTGAGCTTCGCCGCTGGCAGGCGCTCGATCAGTTCGTGGACGTGCTCGCGTGTCTCACTCATCGCGCTCTCCTCGAGGCCTGCTCTCATTTTGTCACAACCCCGCCTCGGTCGCCTCCGCGGGCGCAGGCCTTCTTGACCCTAACGGCTGACCAGTACCCTCACTATTTAACCTTCCCCCCCGGTCTGCTATCCTCTTAGGGAGCGCACTTCCGCGTCCGCGCCCTCCGGGAAAACCAGAATGAAATACACGTGTCTTGTTTTTTCCATTATCTTCTTCGCGTCCGCCGTGGCGGCCGATGCGCAAACCACCTCGGTCACGCTGAACGGCAGCCCGTCGCGTCAGATCGGCCAGCCGTTGCTGATTCCGAAAACCGCCAATCCCAACCTCGTGGAAGGCCGCGAATTGTGGAATCCCACCGGCATCGCCTTCGATTTCGCCCCTTCGACGCCCTACGTCTACGTGGCCGACACGTTGAACAACCGCGTCCTGGCATGGAAGAACTCGACCGGATTCACCAACGGGCAGCCGGCCGACCTGGTGATCGGACAGCCGGACAAGTATACGACCACCAAGGCCGGTCCGGGGACCGTGTTCACCACCGGCTTGAGCGATCCCACGGGCCTTGCGGTTTGGAACGGCGACCTCTACGTCGCCGACAGCGGCAACAACCGCATCCTGCGGTATAAGGAGCCCTTCACGCAGTTCGCCCAAACCGGATCGTATCCCACGCCGGATCTGTACGTGGGCCAGCCATCGCTCAAATCGAACTTGGTGAACTATCCGAGCGGCGCCCCCACCGCGCAAGGCCTCTCCCTCTCCCCCGGCGGCTCGGCGCTCCTCGCCGCCATCGCGTTCGATAGCAACGGTAATATGTGGGTCACCGACCCCGGCAACCGCCGCGTGCTGGAATTCAGGGCCGCCGATGTCAACAATGGAGGCGGCCTCTTGAACGCCGCCGTCGAGCTGGGACAACTCGATTTCGTCAGCCTGCAGCCCGCGCTCAACCCGTCCACCGGCCAGCAAATCGCTAACCAGTTCGCCGTGCCTTCCCAGTTGGCCTTCGACCCGGCCGGCAATCTCTATGTTTCCGATGCCGACCCGAGCGGGCTGCTCAACCGCGTACTGGTCTTCACTCCCACCGTCGTCAGCGGCGAATCGGCCGCACGCATCATGGGAGTGATGGGAGGAACGGCGCTCCAGGGACTCACCACCGCCGAGTTGCAGACGATTTCCGATCAAACGCGCTTCTATAACCCGGGTGGCATCTTCTTCCTCGCCGATAGCAGCGTCGGCATCGTCGACACCAGCTATAACCGCATTTTGATTTTTCCGCCGTATGCCTCCTGGCCCAGCGTGAGCACCTATTTCTCTCCGCAGGCGACCGGCGTGCTCGGCCAGAACGGTTCGTTCCAAACCGTCGGCGTTAACGGCAAGACGATTCCCACCGTCCTGACTCCGCCCGCCAACGCGGGCGTGTTTTCGAATCCCATCACGGCGGCCATGCTGCCGGCCACCAAGGAACTGTTTGTGGTGGATACCGGCAACAATCGTGTGATGGTGATGCCGACCCAGACTTCGGCCGGTGGAGGGACCGCGTCCGGTTTGCCTCAGTCCAGCGCGAACGGTGCGGTGCCGTTTGGCAACGCCACGCGAATCCTCGGGCAGGATACGCCAACCATGAATTCGCCCAACCTGATCGAAGGCCGCGAATTCCAGTTTTATGACGGCCAGGCCATCTTTAGCGGCGAGCCGCCCTACGATGCCGGCGTCGCCCTCGATACCTCAGGCCCGGTGCCCCATCTTTACGTGGCCGATCCGCGCAACCATCGCGTAATGGGGTTTTACGATGCCCGCAAGCTCTACCCCACCGGAGTGCCCGAAGGCCAGCAGGCAAGCAATGAAATCGTCCTCGGTGAACCGGATTTCAACACCGCGGTCTGCAACTATCCTACCGGCGATCCGACCAAGACCACGGCGAACGGCCTTTGCTTCCCGTCCGGCGTGCTGACCGATTCCAATGGCAACCTCTACGTGGCCGACACCTTCAACAGCCGCGTGGTCCGTTTTCCGGCGCCCTTCGCCAACTGGCCGAAGACGCAGGTGATGGAATCCGCCGACCTGGTGCTGGGCCAGACCAGTCTTACCGGCGCTCCCATCACCGATCCCAGCGCGGTCAATATGTACGCTCCTTATGGCCTGGCATTTACCGGAACCAACGGCTTGATGGTGTCCGATCTCGTCGATAATCGCGTCCTCTATATTCCTTTCTCGAGCGGCCAGACCACCTTCAACGCCCCAGCGGACAATGGCAAGGCCGCCACCAAGGTCTTCGGCCAGCCGGATTTTGTCACCGTCACAACGGGTTCGGCCGCCAACAAGCTGAACTCGCCGCATCACATCGCCTGCGATACCAACGGCCAGGTGTATGTCACCGACCCCGGCAATAGCCGCGTGCAGATTTTCGCCGATCCCAACAACTCCTTGACGCCGCCAGCCTCCGCCGATCCCATCCTCAGTCTGCCCAACCTGACGGGTTCGCAGGGCATCTTCGTCAACCCGACCACCGGTGAGATCTGGGTCACCACCGGATCCTCTGCCGTCCGCTATCCCAAGTACGACACGCTTGAGCTGAATCCCGCACCCACCGGCACGGTCCAGGCCGCCAACATTACGCTGGCGGTGGCTCAGGATCAATATGGAGATCTCTTCCTGGCCGATGCCGCCAGCCGCGTCGCGGTTTACTACCAGGGACTGGCCGGCCTGCCTGTTTCGGCTAGCTACTTGACCCAGCCGCTCGCGCCCGGGATCGCCGCCAGCCTGTATTCGGTCGCTTCGCAAACTCAGTTCCAAACCCCGGCGATGCCTTCCTCGGGAACCGCGCTCTCCGGGTATCCCATGCCGATGACGCTCACCGACGCAGAAGTGATGTTCAACGGAGCCGCGGCGCCGCTCTACTACGCCGGACCCGGGCAGATCAACTTCCTGGTGCCGATGAGCGCCCCCGTCACCGGCACGGCCGATGTCGAAGTCGTCCAGGTTTCCACCGGCCAGGTTCTGGGCGCCAGTTCCTTGTCCATGGCTACCGTGTCGCCCACCATCTTCTGCCCGGGCGCGTGTCCCCTGAATGGCGGCTTTTATCAGGCGGCCGTGCTCAACCAGGACTCTTCGGTCAACAGCGCCACCAATCCGGCACTGCGCGGAAGCATCATCCAGATCTTTGGCACCGGCCAGGGAGTCGTGAACGACCCGCCCAACGATGGCGCCGCCGCCGTCGGCATTACGTCCACCACGCCACAGACGCCGCGCGTGGCGATCGGGACCTGTTTTGTCGACGACTGCGGGCCGATCCTGGCCGGCGATCCGACCAACGGCAAGTGGATCACTTATTCCGGCCTGGCGCCGGGATACGCGGGGCTCTGGCAAGTCAACGTCCAGATCCCCATGGCCACTTTGCCCGGCGTGCAAACGCCGCTTGCCATCCAGTATGACGGCGTCGGCAGCACCAGCCTCAGCTCGGGATTCCATCTCACCATCGCCGTGAAATAACCCGCCTGGCGCGGGAAGTTGTCCGAGGCTTGAAAAGCACCGGCGGCGTTACGTGACGTGGGCGCTCGCTTTGCCGCCGGGTTCCTTTCAATTCCAACGCGCCGCCGCCGAGGTAACGCCGGCGGTCTTTGCCGCCAGTGCTTTTGCCCCGGACAATATGGCGCGGACCGGCATTGTTCCGGTGATATCATGGGAGTCGGATGAGCTTCCTCTCGCCAAGATTACAGTTACGGGTGTCGCAGAAGCAGATCCTCACCCCGGGCCTCGTCCAGATGGTCACGGTCCTTCAGCTCAACCGGCTGGAACTGAAGGAGATGATCACCCAGGAGATCGTCAAGAACCCGGTTCTTGAAGAGGCCACCGAGGAAGCCGGCGAGGAGATCACACCGGAAGAACTGCTGCCGCTGCTGGAGGCCGAGGCCACCGCCGATCCCGCCGACCGGCAGATCCTCGAGGCCACGCCCGGCAACCAGACCTCGACCGCCGATGGCGAGCGGGCCGACGTCGCCATCAACGGCATTCTTTTCCCGGACCCCGAGGAAACCGCCGCCACCGTTACCATGGCCGAGCCCGAAGCCGTCACCGCCGGCGATCCACCCACCGAGCCGGCCGCGGCCGACCCTTTCGACGAGATCGATTTTGGCACCTTCTTTGACGACTACCTCGACCCCGGCTACAAAAGCCCGGCCGCCGAATCGGTCGAGAAGCCATCCTTCGAAACCTTCCTTTCCGCTCCCGTCACCCTTGCCGATTATCTGCGCTCCCAGTTGGCCGTGGTGGTCATACCCGATGCGGTGCGCGACGCAGCCGAAGCCATCATCGGGAACCTGGACGAAGACGGGTATCTGACCGCGTCGCTCGATGAGATCGCGCCCCGCGGCGAGCACCCGGCCGAAACCGTGGAAGCCGCTCTTGCCGCCGTGCAATCGCTCGATCCGGCCGGCGTCGGCGCGCGCGATTTGCGTGAGTGCCTGCTGCTGCAGATCGCCAGCATCAACGGCACCGGCGGCGTCGCCTGGCAGGTTGTCTCCAACCACATGCGCCTGCTCGAAACCCGCCAGTTCAAGGAGATGGCGCGCCTGCTGGGACGGCCGCTCGATCATATCGAGACCGCCGTCTACATGATCCGCCATCTCAATCCGCGGCCCGGCTTGCGCTATTCCGGAGCCGGCGCGCGGGTGGTGGAGCCGGACGTCACCTTCATCAAGGACGGCGACGAATACATCATCCAGATGAATGACGAGGATGTGCCGCAGCTCCGCTTGAACGCCCAGTACCGGCGGATGCTCGACCGCGACCAGGGCGCCACCAAGGAAGTTCGCGACTACGTTCGCGAGCGCTACACCTCGGCCATTCAGTTGATGAAGAACATCGAGCAGCGCAAGCAGACCATCCTCAAGGTCTGTCAGGCCATCGTGCGCCGCCAGACCGAGTTTCTCTCCCATGGCCTCGATTCCCTCAAGCCGATGATGATCAAGGACGTGGCGGAAGAGGTTGGCGTGCATCCTTCCACCGTCAGCCGCGCCGTGGCCAGCAAGTATGTGCACACGCCGCAGGGCGTTTTCGAGCTGCGTTATTTCTTCTCCGAAGCCGTGCAAGGACCATCCGGCAGTGGCACCCCGCTGCTGCTGCTCAAGCGCAAAGTGAAGAAGATGATCGAGGCCGAGGACCGCACCAAGCCGCTCACCGACGAGCAGATCACCGCCATGCTGCAAGCCGAAGGCATCGACGTCACTCGCCGCACCGTCGCCAAGTACCGCGAGGACATGAAGATCCCCTCCACCCACCAGCGCCGCCAGCGCCAGTGACATTCGTGGCGCGGACTGTCCAGTCTGCCGAGCCAAGATTCATCTCGGCTTTTCTTGCTCTCTCCCACGCGAACCCCGGCCAGCTCCGTATCGTATATCCTGGTACGGAGACTTGATCATGTTCTGCGATCGCTGCGGTACCCAAGTACGCCCGGAGCAGCAGTTCTGTCCGAATTGCGGCCAATCGTTCGCGGCGCCGTCCGCTTCCGCTGTTCCGCCACCGCCCTCCTGGACGCCGCCCAGCAACGTGCAGGTGGACGCCGCCCGATGGATCGGAGCCGGCTGGGACCTGGTGAAGGCCGACATGGGCGCCTACGCCCTAGCCGCGCTGATCTTTTTCCTGCTCAACGGCGTGCCGTTTATTCAGGGCGCGCTGATCGCTGGCTTCCACATCTACACCATGAAGAAGTTATCGGGCCGCCGCGCCGAGTTCGCCGATCTCTTCAAGGGCTTCAACTATTTCATCCCGACGCTGGTGGCGACATTGTTGATTGCCGTCTTCACTTGCATTGGGACGATTTTCTGCATCATCCCAGGCCTGGTGGTAGCGGCTGCGCTCAAGTTCACCTACCTGTTCATCGTGGATAAGCGGATGGATTTCTGGCCGGCCATGGAGGCGAGCCACGCGATCGTGAAGCAGGACTATTTCGGCTTCACCATGTTCCTGATCCTGGCGTTCCTGGTGAACGTGCTGGGCCTGCTGTGCTGCGTAGTCGGGCTGCTGGTGACGTTCCCATTGACGATCGCCGCCGTTACCGTGGCATACAAAGAAATTGTCGGATTCGATCAGCGAACCATCGACGCACTATAACGGCTGGCGCGCGGCGCTCGCCCTGCGGCTGCTGGGCGCGGGACTTCTGCTGGCGCTGTTGTGGTGGGCCTCGCCCGCGGCCGAGCCCGCGTTTCGCGCTTGCCCTTTTTACTGGCTCACCGGTAAGCCGTGCCCGTTGTGCGGCCTCACGCGCGGGCTGTGCGCGCTCGCCAAGGGCCACTGGAGCCAGGCGATCCACTTCAACGCGCTGAGCCCGCTCGGGCTGATCCTGCTGTTCTCGCTGTTTTGGAATGCTGGGTGGCGCGCGCGCCTGTGGACGTACGGCATCGCGGCATTCGCCATCTACGGCGTTTGCCGCATTGCCTTCGCATGAAGCGAGGTCTTCGGCGGTTCGAAGAAAAGCCGAGACGAATCTCGGCTCTGCAGACTTGACAGTCCGCGCCACGGCGCCCTTGGGTGCGTTGTTACGGCTTCGGCTCCGGAACGTAGCTCAGGTCCGGCTCGAAGCGCCACATGGTCCATTCGATGCTTTCGACGATCGGCCGCAGTTTGGCTTGATAGGTTTTGTATTCTTCGGCGGACATTGCCTTCTGGACCCCATAGGGCTCGTCCAGGTCCGCCCATCCGTTAAAGGACGAGTAGGCGTGGATCTCGTTGCTGGGCGTACCATAGCGTGCGATCGCCACGCCGAAGGCTTCGACTCCTGCCTTCTTTAGCGCCGGAAAGGTGTCGCTCTTGAAAATCGCCAGCACTTCGTTGGTCTTACCGTACGCCACGCGCATCCTGCCTGTGCGAACCATCTTGGGAGTTTCCTTGCTCCGGATCGTCAGGTCCGGCTGCATCTCGTCGATCCAGGTTTCCAGGCTCGCGCTGGCGCCTTGCAGCCGGGCGAGAATGCGCGCCAGGTCCGCTTCGACCGGCTTGATCTTGGGGTCCTGTTGATCCAGTTCCTTCCACTTCGCCGAGTACCAGACGACGGCGTACTGATCGGGCCCGGTTTGCGCCGACCAGACGGTGAACCCCTGCTCGACGCCGGCCTTCTTCATCAGCGCCGCGTAGTCCTTGACCGCGGCCTTCCAGTCATCCACCCGGTCCGCCTTCACTTTGACAAACAGGACCGACCGTATATTCCGCTGTTGTTCTTGTGCCGGTGATGGAACCGACAGCGTCGTCATCGCAAACGCCGCTACCACCGAGCAGCGGTGAATCAAACGCATCTCTCGCATCCCTTTTTCTCTCCTTCGCTACGACTGGACAGTATCCGTATCCCCTCCGATATTCAGGCCGGAACTTCCCCGCCCGCTCCAAGTTTCGATTCTTGGTCTGCCGGATTCTGCCAAAGGTATCACAGCAGGCCGCCGCGATGGCGCCGATTCGGCCATAAATGTACCGCCCCGGCTGAATTGAGCGTACTGGAGCTTCGGTGCAAACTTGCGACCGCCGCTCGATTAGGGCACATGACGCTGGGATCGAAGGCGTCCCTGCTTCGTCTGGCGCGTCCGGAGGAAGCCCCAAAGGCGCTGAATCACGACTGAATCGACCGGAAAGACATCGCGCCTGGTCATTTCTGAGCCCGGAGGGCGAAAGACACTAGCCCACGGCGCAAAGCCGTGGGTCCGAGGTATCCCGGGCAGAGCCCCGGAACGGGGCGTAAGAATCCGCCGGCGAGAAAGTCTTCCGCCCCGTTCCGGGGCTGCCCGCGTTTCATGGCGTTCCCAAGGCTCACGCCTTGGGCTACTATCTTTCGCCCTCCGGGCTTCCCGAGTCAGCGCTAAGTTAACGCTTATGCGAGGAAGCCCCGTAGGTTGATCGCACCTCGGCGCCTCTCAGCCGACGGCGCACCATTTTCTCCCTCTCGAAGCTGCGATAATCACCTGTGGCAAGAGCTAGTGATACCACCTTTCACCGCTCCCTCTCGGTCGCGGCTCCGAATAGGCGCCCGCTTGCTGGATAATAGAAGAGCACATGACGGTTGAAATCGAAGGCGTTACTCTTCACCTGGCGCATCCCGACGAGCTGGCGGCAGAGTGGGTAGGGCAAAGCGAGCTGATGCGCCACCTGCTGGCGGCGTGGATGGTGATCAACGAACAGGATCTGCCGATGAGCCCGCGCCTGCTCGGCAAGCCCGGCGTCGGCAAGACCACCCTCGCTTACGCCGCCGGCAAACGCATGGGGCGCGAAGTCTACATCCTACAGGCCACGCTCGACACGCGGCCCGAAGACCTGCTGGTTACGCCGGTGATCGAGGGCACCGGCAGCCTGCGCTACGTGGCCTCGCCGCTGGTCACCGCCATGATTCGCGGCGGCATCGCCATCCTCGACGAAGGCAACCGCATGAGCGAAAAAAGCTGGGCCAGCCTGGCGCCGCTGCTCGACAACCGCCGCTACGTGGAATCCATCGTGGCCGGCATCAAGATCAAGGCGCACCCGCAGTTCCGCCTGGTGGCCACCATGAACGACGATGCCTCCACCTTCGAGCTGCCCGAGTACATCCATTCCCGGCTCCAGCCGCAGATCTTCATCGATTTCCCGGAGCGCGACGAGGAGAAACAGATCCTGCGCGAGAACCTTCCCTTCGCCGAAGAGCGCATCCTCGAATACGTCACCGACTTTCTGCAAATGGCGCATGCCGCCGACGAGCGCTACACCGTGCGCGACGGCATCAACGTCGCCCGCTTCGCCATCAAGCTGAAGAGCCTGGCCACCCAGAAGACTCACGAGCGCGAGGCACTCGAAATCTCGATCACCCGCGTCCTGGGAGAGGAAGCGCTGCGCTATGCCCGGCGACGGCCAGCCGATTCCTGAAGCCAGCAGCCTGCGGCGCGGCCGGTTCAGCTATTTCCCGGTGGTGCCCGGACGCCTCGAGTTTGCAATCGAGGTGCGCCAGGCCATCCTCCGCGAGCGCCCGCAGGTGGTCGCTCTCGAACTTCCCGTCAGCTTGCAGCAGGCGTGGATCCGCGCCGTGGAGCGCCTGCCGGAGATGTCGCTGGTCTTTTATCCGGAGCATGACGAGGCGACCTACGTGCTCGTCGAGCCGGCCGATCCCTTCACCGAGGCGATTCGCACCGGCCTTGAAATCGGCGCCGAGATTTTCTTCGCCGATCCCGAAGCTGGCGACCGTCCGCACCTGCCCGACGCTTATCCCGACCCTTATGCGATCCGCTCCATCGGCCTCGAACGCTACATTGAAGCCTATCGCGTCTATCCGCAGCCGCGCTCGGAGGAGATCGGGCGCCATGCCGCCGGCATCGCCTGGAAGCTCGAGGGCGCCGACCCCACGGCCAACGTGTTGGTGGTCGTCTCGCTGAATCTGCTCGATCCGCTGCTCGACGCCATGGAGGAGCCGCAGGCGCAGCCGCTCTCGCGAGTGCGCCATGAGGATATCGAGCTGCTCAACCCGCACCCGGAATCGCTGGCCGAGATCGCCGTCGAATATCCGTTGCTGCAATGGCGCTACGAGAACTACCGCGCCGGGTTAGCGGACGACAACCAGATCGACCGGCGCCACGCCCAACTGGCCGTGCTGCTCGCGGCGGAAAAAGAATACGAGGCTTCCACCGGCGAGCGCATCGCCCACTGGCAGCGCCGCCTGCTGGCGCGCTACACGCGCAACCTGGCGCTGGCCGCCAACGAATTGTGCGCCGGCGTATTCGATATGGCGGTGGCCGCGCGCGGCGTGGTCGACGATAACTACGCCTGGGATGTTTGGGAAGCCGCCAATCAGTATCCGCCGCAGCGCCTGGAGGCGCCGCCGCTGCTCACAGTCCGCATCTCCGGAGACCAGATGTGGCGCGACACCCGCCGCATACGCCTGCGCCGCCGCCTGCCCAGCACCAAACGCCGGCTGCGCCCGTTCGGATTGCGGCCGCGCAAGAAGGAGAAGTTCCCCGGCGAGTGGGCCAGCCAGGTTAACGGAACCGGCATCTGCTCGTATCCGCCCGAAGACCTGGTGGTGGAAGATTATGGCCGCTTCCTCAAGAAGAAGGGCAAGAACCTGCTCTCGGAAGACCGCGTGCGCGTCGAGCCATTCACCACTTCGATCCTCGATGGCATCGACATGCGCGAGACCATCCGCAAATGGTACGAGCATCGCATCTATGTCCGCCAGTTCCAGAAGATGCGCGGTGAAGTCGGGTCGGTGGTGGTCATCTTCGATGAAGACCGCGACAACCGCTATCCCTACATGACCACCTGGACCGGCGAAAGCCAGAACGAATCGGATATGGCGTTCTATTCGACCTTCCCCTTCGACAACCTGGTCGGCCCCGGCATCGGCCGCGCCGAATACGGCGGCTTCCTGATGAGCCTGCCGCCTCATCGTATGTATGACGTGTGGCGCGACGCCGATTACGACGACGCCGAAAGCAAATCCGAACGCCTGTTACTGGCCGCGCTGGATTACTCGATCCATCACTATGTCGTCTATGTAGCCGCCAAACCCCCGCGCACTATCTTCAAGACCATCGCCAACCGCGTCGGCCGCACCATCGTCTACATCCCGATTGGCCAGCTTTCGCCGGTATCGCTGAAGAAGATCCGCGTAGTCCACGTCCTCGACGGGCACGAAAAGCGCGAAATCGCCAAGGAGTACCTGTGGTAAGCAATCGTGGGATTCGCGCCTTGCTGTTTCTCGTTATCGCAGGTGTTGGGCTGTACGCTGGCCAGGCAACCGTCCAAGCGCGAGGCGAGCTGTTCCCGATGCAGACGGGCACGCGGTGGATTTACCAGGGAGAAGTTGCCTGGCAGCCCGCCGCACAAGGCTCCAAGGCCCAGACGAAGCAGATGCAATGGGAAATGAAAGTGGTGGATAGCGTAGAGCGCGGCCGGTACAAGGTGGCACTGATCGTGGGTCACCCTGCCGACCTCGCCTGGTATGACGAGGGCCGTGAGGGAGGTTGTCATATCCTGATCGCCTCCGATAATGAGAAGTTCTACCTGAGCAGGTGCAGTCCGGGAGCGTCACAGGAGAGACTTAGCCTTCCCGGCGGCGACCTCGCCGAGCTGGTTCATGATGAAGACCTGATCTTCAAACTCCCGCTTCACCAAGGCGAAGTGTTTGGCGCCGAGCCAGACAGGGGAGAAAGAGAGGACACATTCTACGAATGGTCTGTCGAGGAGGTCCGGCCGGCAGCGCCGCACCGGATCGCCGGCATCTCTTTCGACAGGCCGCAGCCGGAGTACGTCATAATCTACCGCACCATGCCGGACCACCAAATCGCTACATACGTTCCGGGGATCGGGCTGACCGCTTACGTTTACAGCCACCACGGGACCGTGTCGGAGGTGGATATGAAGTTGGTAAAGTTCGAGCCGCCTGGCCGGAAGTAACGCTCTGCGGCCCATGCAAGGCAGCGGCGCGCGGTTGGCCGGTCGGGGACCGGCAGCACACAACTGTCTCTCCGGCAAAGAACCGGCGGCAAAGACCGCCGGCGTTACTTTGCCGTGTTTCGTAACGCCGGCGGTCTTTGCCGCCGGTTCTTTGCTAGCTCCCCTTCTACATGTATTCCGGAATCTGAATGCCCAGAATGCCTGCGGTCCGCTCCAGTTGGCGGCGGATGAAATCGGTCATCCACAATAGGAAGACTTTCTTTTCGCGGCTCTCTTCCTGGAGGATCGGATACTGATGATAGAAGTTGTTGAACGCCTGCGCCAGTTGGAAGGCATACCTGGCGACATGCGCCGGTTCGCCGGCGCTCAAGGCGCCATCCAGGGCTGAATCGACCTTCGACGCGGCCAGCAGCATCTGCCAGAAATCTTCGGATTGCAGTTGCCGCGCGAGCGCCCCGGCGGAAAGCTCGACCGCGAAATCCGGCAGCGTCTCGCCGCGCTCTTCCAGCTTGCGCAGAATGTTGCGCGCCCGCACCGCCGCATACTGGACGTAGGGGCCGGTTTCGCCCTCGAAGCTGAGCGCCTCCTGCAAGTCGAAAGCGATCACCGACGTGCGCGTGAATTTGAGCAGGAAATAACGCAGCGCGCCGATGGCTATCTGCTCGGCCACGCGTTGCCGCTCGGCGGCGGGCTTCTCCATATGCCGCGCATCCACCTCCGCCAGCGCCTTCGCGATCAGATTATCCATCAGATCGTCGGCTTTGACGCCGAGGCCCTTGCGCCCGGAGACTTCCACGTACGGCCGCGCGCGGTCTTCTTCCGATAGCGGAATACCGAGATCGGCGCAACAGCGCGGCGATAGCGCCACCATCTCATAGGAAAAATGGACCGACTGTTCCGCCTGCGCCGCATATCCCAAACCGCGCAGCCCGGCCGCCACCACGTCCTGCAAGTAAGACTGGCGCGCGTCGATCACGTTGTAAACGCGCGACCCATGCCCGAACTGGTGCTCGCCAGGGTAAGGAGTGTCCGTGCTCACCCACAACACGCGCCCGTCGGCGTAAGTCATCAGCGGCCGGTAGTGAAAATCCTTACCGAGCAGGCCGAATTTCCAGAGCTGATAGGCGATGTCCTTGCCGACATAAGTCACCGTGCCATTGGAGCGCACGATCACCTTGCCCTCATCGGAAAGTCCGGGCATCACCCAGCAGCCTGCGTTCTTGCCTTCAGTCTCCAGGTAAATGGCCTGCCGCTGCTTGAGCTGCTCGAACGCGGCGGCCCAGAATTGTAGATGCAGGATTTCGCTTTCGCGCGGCAGCACGTCGTACTCGACGTCGAGCCGCAGCATGGTCTTCAAATGAGCCTGAACGACGGCGTCCGCCACCAGGTGCGCCATGCGCGCGAGTTCGCCCTCGCCAGCTTCGATCGCATGCAGCGTCTGGCTGCGCCAGGCGAGCGATTCCGGCTGCTCCTTGTAATAGCTCGACGTGCGCGCGTAGAGGTCCCAGCAATAGTAATCGAAGCGCACCGCCGGATCGGCAAGCAGCGCCTCGACATCGGCAGTCGTTTTGTGTTCCAGGAAATGGAAGCCCACCACCACGTCGGCCACTTGCACGCCGGTGTTGTCGATGTAGTTCTGCACCTCGACCTGCGCTCCGGAAGCGCGCAACATGCGCACGAACGTGTCGCCCAACGTGGCGTTACGCAGGTGGCCGATATGCGCCGCCTTGTTGGGATTGATGTTGGTGTGCTCGACGATAATCTTGCCGCCGGCCGCGGGCGCAGTTTCGGCTTCGCCGCGCAACAGCGCCGCGGCATAAGCGCCGCGGTCGAGGCGTATGTTGATGTAACCGTTGCCGGCTATCTCGATCGCCGCCACGCCGGGAATCGGCCCTATTTCGGCCACCAACTCGGCGGCGATTCTCTTCGGCGCCTGCCGTAATTGCTTGGCGAGCTGGAACGCGGCCGGCACCGCGATTTCGCCGAAATCGCTTTGCCGGGGCTGCTCGATGGCGACGCTCAAATCCACGCCGTAGCGAACTAGTATGTGCGCGTGAAACGCGTCTGCGACCTGCTTTTCAATGGAATGGAACACGGGAACTTTGAGTATAACAGCCGCGGGAAATTCGACCCGATGGTAGGGATAAGCAAGTTCTCTTTAATCTGCGCTCATCCGTGTTTATCTGTGTTCATCTGTGGCTTATCATGCCTTTGGTGTTTCTCGGCAGCATCGAGCTTGCCGTAGCAACTCGACTTAAGCAGTCTAAAGCATCTATTAACAGTAGCTTACAGATTAATCGGAATCTATCGGTTTAGCCCTGGCGGACGGGCTCGCAAACTGGTTGCGCAATAGAATCCGATCCGCCTTGTCCACAAACAAATCCTGCCGAGCGTTTCCAGTTTGAGAGCAATAATTATCGTGGCAACCTTTTTACTGGATTTGAGCCGAGGCGCGGAAAAGGACTCCATGAAAGAACGGCAACAGGAGTACGAGCGGCTGATTGCGCCCATCGAAGACCGCATGATGCGCGCCGTCTGGCGCGTCATGCGTGACCCCAACGAGGTCGAAGACGCCTTCCAGGAGGCCCTGTTAACGGTGTGGAAGCGTTGGGATCGCATATGCATACATCCGAATCCTCAAGCTCTGGTTTTGCAGATCTCGATTAATGCGGCGCACGATGCGCTGCGGCGTAAGTTGCGTCACGGCAGATTGCTGGAGACGGACGTAATTCCGGAAGACATCCCGGATGCGTCCCCATCCGCCGCCCAGGGTATCTCCGATGCGGAGCAGGAAACGCACGTGCTTCGTGCCATCGGACTTCTGCCGAAGAAACAGGCTCGGGCCATCCTGATGCACGCGGTCGAGGAAACCCCCTATGGCGATATCGCGGCGGCGATGGACTGCCGCGAAGCGACCGTCCGCAAGCACGTGGCCCGCGCGCGCGCCAAGCTACGCAGTTTGCTCTCGCATTTGATTCCCACGGTTCATAAGGAGGAAAGCAGTCATGCGTGACCAAGACGCCAACGACGAGATGGATGAGCTGATTCGAAGGAGTACGCAAGTGGAGATCCCGGCAGATGTGGAGGATCGCCTACGCCACAGGCTGGCGGAGTTCCGGACCAGAGTAGAACAACGTCCGCCGAACCGCTGGCGCTCGCTGGTCTATTCGCTGACTTACCGGCCGCCGGTTCGGGTGATGGCGATGGCTGCGGCGGTCCTGGTGGCAGTGGCCGTGGGACTGGTGCTGATTCCACGAGAGGCAAACGCGAGCCGCGTGTATGCGGCAGCGGCGGAACAACTCAGAAACGCTCAGTCGATCGAGTACAGCATCGTGTTGAACGAGACGCCGTATGTGGGAATCGATTTCAGCTACGCCGCTCCCGGGTACCGGCGGCTGAACTGTTCCTGGGGTATCGAGGTGAGAGCCGATCATACCGCCCGCAAGCAGATCGTTCTGATGCATATGGAGCGGATGTACGTGGCTGAATCCGGCAAGCAGGTGGAGGGCCTCGCCAACTCCGAGGACCTTGTGGAGCAGCTCCTGTCGCTTCCGCCGGCGGCGGGGCGGGTGCTCGGCGAGCGGCAAGCCGGAGGCAGGCGGCTAATCGGCTATCGCTTGCCCAATGCGACACTGGGCGCTTCATTTCCGGGGCTCAAGTCATTCGATATGTGGGTGGACGCCGGAACACGGCAGGCCGACCATGTCGATATCGCCATTGCGGAACAGGGCAAGCCGGTTTACCAGATGCACATCCGGAACATCCGCGTGAACGGGCAGGTGGATCGTTCGCTGTTCGATCTGACTCCTCCGGCGGGATATACCGTGATCACGGCAGCGAGTGCCGCGGCTAACGCCAGCAAGACTACGCCTCAGCAGAATGCGCTCGTGTTGCAGGCGCAGATTCGGCGGAGCGACGCGCTGAACGTGGTACTGCTGCCGATGACCGGCTCGTACGCGCAAACGCAAGCGGCCCTCGAGCGGGTTGCGTTTTATCTGAAGACGATTGGAATGAACCCGGCTGGTTCTCCGCTCGGGCGCTTCGAGTCTGAGCAGAATTGGGACGCCGGGTATCCCGTCCCGGCGGGAACGCACGTCGAGGCACCCTTTCGATTCGAGACTCTGCCCCCGGCGCTGGTTGCAATCGTGGTCGTGAACGGCCCTTGGGGAAAGGACTCGGACGCCCGCTGGGGAGCCTTCCTGAAGTCCGTTGTGGAGCAGGGCTACGTGCCTGTTGGGCAGCCAATGGAGAAGTGGACCGGCGAGGATGGCAAAGTGCAGACGCAATCGACGGAGATGAGCATTGCGGTGACGAAAGCAAACTGAGGATGCCCTGGCGGCCACTCCCTGACGGTCATGGCTCCGAGCGCATCGGAGCCGCGACCACAGGGAGCGGTCGATTTCCGTGGCAACGCGTAGACACTCCGGTTTCCGCGGTCGATTTCCTGGACGGGTGCGACGCGGGGTTCCGTTGCCGAGGCGGCGGGGTTTGTCGGCAAAAGAAAAGAAATGTCGGCACGACTGCCGACACAGCAGGCTTGACAGCCCGCGCCACGGGGGCATCCATGCCACGGTGGGGGCACCCTGCTACGGGGGCATCCATAAGGTAAGCTCAATGGGATGCCGAACCTGCTGGACAGGCTGGATGAGTGGAAACGGCGCTTTGGGCCGCCGGAGACGGGGCAACTCGAGCGGCTGCTGGCCGCGGCGGCGAAATACCGGGTGCGCGATGCGCCTGGGCTGATCCGCCTGCATGAGACGCTGCTGTTCCTGCGCGCCTATCCGCGCACGCCGGAAGTGGCGCGGCTAGCCGACGAAATCCTGTTTGCATTCGCCGATCGCGTGGCTCGATTGCGCGAGGCGGGGGTGGATCCGGAGCCGTTCGCCGAGCCGGAGGTTTCGGGCATCGCCGGCACGGAGCTGACCGCGGTGTTCAGCTATGAGGTGGCGCGCAGCCTGGTGGAGCGGCATGGCCGCGAGGTTCATTTGGCGTGGGATGCGCATGACGAGATCGACCGCTTAGGCCCCGGGTCGCCGGACTTCGCGCCGCTGATCGCGGAAGAGTGGCCGGTGGAAGCGCACACGCCGTTCGAGCGATGGCTGGCGGCGGCGCGGCCGCGCGCGGAGGGTGAACTATCCTGGCTGCTCAAGCGCGTGCGCGCGGTGGCGCCGGACCGCACCGCCGACCGGTATAACGCGATGGGTCTGCCGATCACTTTCGAGGTCGGCCGCCGCATTTCGCGGTCGTGTCAGCGCGCGCCGATGCGCGGCCTGTTCTGCCATACCGAGCCGCTGATGGCGCGGCGCGACGTTTCGATCGCCCGTGAACTGGAATCGCCTCCGCTCGCGGTGAAGCGGCCGGCGCCGGCGAATGCGCGCAAGATGCTGGAGCTGATTCTCGATACGTCGGCCATGCGTTTTCGCGAGCTGTACGGCTTCAGCCATCCGGACCAGGCCCACGTCTTCAGCGCGGATGCGGGCCGCGGCGTCGAAATCGTTTTCTTCGGCGTGCCGCCGCGCTGGCGGCTTCCGCTGCGCGCTTACCACGCCGGCATGTTTTTCAAGAATGGCGTGCCAGCCGGATACATCGAGACGCTTTCGCTTTTCGATCGCGCGGAGGTGGGGTTCAACTTGTACTACACTTTCCGCGAAGGCGAATCGGCGTGGCTCTACGCGCGGCTGCTGCATTTGTTCCACCAGGTGCTGGGAGTGAACTGCTTTTCGGTGGACCCGTATCAGATTGGCGACGAGAACCCGGAAGCCATCGATTCGGGAGCGTTCTGGTTCTATCGCAAGCTGGGGTTCCGGCCCGTGGACGCAACTCTCGCCGCGTTGGCCCGGCGCGAGGAGGAACGCATCGCGCGCGCTCCGGGCAACCGCAGCTCGCGCCGCACATTGCAACGGCTGGCCCAAGGAAGCGTGCTGTTCGAAGGCCCCGCGGCCGAGGCAGGCCAGTGGGACCGCTTTTCGATTCGCCAGGTGGGGATAGCGGCCACGCGGGCGCTGGCGGCGCGATTCGGCGGCGATATCGAAGCCATGCGGCAGGCCGCCGGCCGCTTCGCGGCGCGCCATTTCGGCGTGGAATCGGCATGCGGTCTAACACTTGTGTTGAGCGCGATTCCCGGCGTCGAGAGCTGGAACCCGGCCGAAAAGGGAGCCGTGGGCGAGATTCTGCGCGCCAAGGAACACTTCTCGGAAGCGCGCTACCTGCGACTGATGCAGCGCCACGCCCGGCTGCGGGCGGCGTTACTCAGACTGGGACGCTAATCCGCCTCGCCAAATCAGGGCTTCTGCTGAAGCGCCGCTAGAATCTTTTCCAGATTGCGGTTGGTATCGGTGAGGTTATGATCGATTCGATAAAGGAGCCTGCAGGGGATAACGGCTAATACGAGAGCCAGCAGGATCAAGATCGCGTTGAGTGTCATGCGCTCCATTCTACACCCGAACCGATCGATAAAACACTTGTCGATCCAGTTATCTGGGGGCTCACAGGTCCGGAATGGAGAAGTCGATCGAGGGCACGAAAGAACACGCCGCAAGCGGGCGTTGGCAAGCTAAAGCGTGCCCTTCCGTCCCGGCTTTAGGCGGTGGGCTGGGCCTTCTTGGCGTCGCGAGAGACTTTGTACTTCCTCTCGAAGCGGTCGATGCGGCCGGCGGTATCCATCAACTTCTGACGGCCCGTGAAGAACGGGTGGCAGGAGGAGCAGATTTCCACGCGGATGTCGCCCTTGTGGGTGGACTGGGTCTTGAACGTGTGGCCACAGGCGCAAATCACGTTCACCGGGGCATAAGCAGGATGAATTCCAGCTTTCATTTTTGTTACGGGGATCCTTTCGAGACTTTCAGTATAACAAAAACTAGAAACCCCCGTGGCCCTGTCAGGATACACGGGGGTTGCTTGCCTGCAAAATAGCCTGAGGCTTTGGTTGCGCAAGAGGCAGCCGGTCCACAGGAACTTGACCCCGCTAACTGGAGAGCGGGCGTCGGCTACGTGAGAGGCTCGACTTTAACAGTCGGCCACCTCCTGCGGTCGCTTGTTACTTTCCATCTTCTCTGGACCACCTCCTTTCCCAGTGATAAAAAAATTCTGCCACGGAGGCGTTGCAAAGTCAATACCGTTTTCCATATGCAGCGCTGTTTTCGCAAGCAGCCACGAAATGTAGTATTGCGGTTACAGATTGCGTGCCGCATACCGGCACATGGCGAAGCCATCCATCAGCTTGAACGGCAGCCGGCCGGTGGTGTAATGGCCACAAGGAAGGCTGTAGACCTGGTGCGGCAAATCCATCTCGCGGAAAGCCCGCAGCACCTGCTTGGAGTACACCGGCAGAAAGCTGGTATCGTGTTTGGCCCAGATCAACAGGCTGGGCATGTTGCGGTTCTCCATGCGGCCCATGTAGGCGGCCGGGCTGATCACGGACCAATAGCGGCGCAAATCGTCCTGCGAGACATCGCTCGAGAATCCTTTGCGCACGTGCTGGGTGGAAAGGCCGGTCCAGACGACGTCGGAAAAATACATCGAGACGTGATTAAAAATGCCCAGCTTGATTCGGCTGTCGTGAGCCGCCGCGATGAACGCCACGCAGGAGCCCAGGCTGGTGCCCAGGATGGCCAACCGCCGGTAGCCCTGCGTGGTGAGCCAATCCAGGCAGGCGCGGGCGTCGATCACCGATTGCCGGGAGGCGTGGATGGTGCGGCCCACATTGCTCGAGACGTGGTAATCGGCGCGCTCGAGCTCGGCCGGCATGCGCTCGGCATGGTACGCCATGCTCATGCGCAACGCACTGACGCCGAAGCGATTCAGCAGCTTGGCCAGCCCGATATGGCCGTCCACGCCGGCGTTCCATTGCGGCAGCACCAGCACGGCCCGGCGCGGCGAGTTCCCGGCCGGGAACCACTGGGCATGCACGGTGTTGTTCTCGGGGTACGGCGTCTCGACCGGACTGGTGAAGGTGAGATGACCGTCGCGCAGGCGATGATCGGCGGGAGCCCGATAGCTGAAGAAGCGATCCGAATCGCCCAGCGCTTCGCCGGCGAAACGGTCCAGGGCTTCGCGGGCATGGCCATTCACGGGATCGGCGAGCCGGGGAAAATCCAGCCGGCCGAGCCAGTCCAGGCCCCATTCAAACGGCCGCACCACGCGATTGGTGTCGCGCGTCGCGAGCTTGCGTTCCCAATTGTCGATCCAGCGGGCGTAAAGGCCAGGCATGCGATTGGAGGAGAACTCCTAGTTTAGCCGAAGCGGAGGTGAGGCACAGTTCGAGAGGCGCAGAGGAGTTTGTCAACGGTCTAAAGCAGGAAGCGAGGACGACTTCATTGCCACGCCAGTTCGACGTTGTGATGGAGCGGGATGCGGAGGGATACTACGTTGTCTCCGTACCGCAACTTCCCGGTTGCCACACGCAGGCACTTTCTCTGGACGAGGTTACGCAACGTATTCGTGAAGCGATCGAATTGTGCCTTGAGTGCAGGGCGAACCGGATGACGTGCTCGAGTTCATCGGCATCCAGCGCATCACCGTCGCGGCATGAGCAGAGCCCTGGCGCATCACCGGTTCCGAGTTGGTGTCGGCTTGACAGCTTGCGCCACGTGCGGAGTTAGAATAGCGGCTGCCGCGTGCGGTTCCATGCGGATTGAAGCAAACGCCCGGCCGGAGGATTATCGACAGCGCGGAAGAGGCGGCCGCGGCAAGCGGTGAGCGCCGATAAGATGGCGCTCGGTCAGTGTCGCGATAGCAACGATGGCGGCGGAGTGAATGGAAACAGGAGTTCCACGATGAAGTCCTTGACGATTTTGAGCGCGACGTTGCTGGCGTTTTCCGCATCGGCGCAAACGCAGTATCAGTACCCGTTTCAAGACCCGAAGCTCCAGGCGGAGAAGCGCATCGACAACGTGCTCTCGCTGATGACGCTGGACGAGAAGATTGCCAGCCTGGGCACGAAAGGCGTGGCGGTGCCGCGGCTCGGCATTCGGGGAACGGTGATCGGCGAAGCGTTGAGCGGCGTGGTCCTGGGCGGGCCGATGCAGGCGCTGATCAGTATGTTCCCCGGCGTTCCGCCCGAGGCGAAAGCGGTGACTCCCACCACGCAGTTTCCGCAGGGGGTGGGCCTGGGGCGCACGTGGGATCCGGACCTGGTGCGGCAGGCCGGCGCGGTGATCGGGTCGGAGGCGCGCTACATCTTTGAAAACGACAAGAATCCACGGGCGTTTCTGGTGTTGCTGACGCCGAATGCGGACCTGGCGCGCGATCCGCGCTGGGGGCGCACGCAGGAATCCTACGGCGAGGATCCGTTCCTCGATGGCACGCTGGCGGCGGCGCTGATCCGCGGCATACAAGGCGACGATCCGAAGTACTGGCAGGCCGCCAGCCTGCTCAAGCACTTCCTGGCCAACAGCAACGAACACGGCCGCTACGGTTCATCGTCGGACTTCGATGTGCGGCTGTTGCGCGAGTATTACTCAGTGCCTTTCCGCATGGGATTCGTGGACGGCGGTGCGCGCTCGTACATGGCCTCTTACAACGCCTGGAACCACGTGCCGATGACGGTGAATCCGATTCTCGAAAACATCACGGTGAAGGAGTGGGGCGTCGATGGCATCATTTGCACCGATGCCGGGTCGCTCGGCAACCTGGTGAGCCAGCACAAGGCCTACCCGAATCTGAAGCAAGCGGCGGCGGCTTCCATCAAGGCCGGCATCAACATGTTCCTGACCATTTTCGAAGATCCCAAGCCGGCGGTGAAGGGCGCGCTGGCGGAGAACCTGATTACGGAAGCGGATATCGACGCGGTGCTGCGCGGCAATGTGCGGACGGAGCTGCGGCTGGGACTGCTGGATCCGCCCGCGATGGTGCCTTACTCGAAGCTGAAGGGCGCACCCGACCCGGTGAATTCGCCGGAGCACAATGCGATTGCGCTGCGGGTGGCGCGCGAGTCGGTGGTACTGCTGAAGAATGCGGGGAGCTTCTTGCCGCTGGACCGGCACACGATCAAAACGCTGGCGGTGATCGGCCCGCGCGCCAACGAAGTGCTGGCGGACTTCTACGGGGGAATGCCGCCGTATGCGGTGACGCCGCTGGCGGCCATTCGGGCCAAGCTGGGCGCGGGCGTGGAAGTCCGCCACGCGGTGGACAACACGGACGGCGCAGCGGTGAAAGCGGCGCAGTCCGCCGATCTGGCGGTCGTGGTGGTGGGCAATCACCCCACTTGCGGACGAACGCCGCAGCAGTTGATCCAAGGGCTGACGACGACCAGCGGCTGCGCGATTCCGAGCGAGGGCATGGAAGGCAGCGACCGGCAGACGCTCACGCTCGAACAGGAGGACCTGGTGAAGGAAGTCTACCGGGCCAATCCGAAAACGGTGGTGGTGCTCATTTCGAGCGCGCCTTACGCCATCAACTGGAGCGAGCAGAACGTGCCGGCGATTATTCACATGAGCCACAACAGCCAGGAAGAAGGCGCCGCCATCGCAGACGTGCTGTTTGGCGACTACAACCCGGCCGGCCGGCTGGTGCATACGTGGCCGAAATCGACGGACCAGTTGCCGCCCATGATGGACTACGACATCCGCCATGGCCGCACCTACATGTACGCCAAAGAGGAGCCACTTTACCCATTCGGGTTCGGCTTGAGCTACACGACATTTCGATACGCGAACCTGCGAGCCAGCTCAAACACGCTGAAGGCGGGCGGCGAAATCACGCTCAGCGTAGACGTGACCAACACGGGCGCGCGCGATGGCGACGAAGTGGTGGAATTCTACGTTCGGCACCTCGGCTCGAAGGTGGAACGGCCGGCGCGCGAACTGAAGGGCTTCGGCCGGATCAACATACCTCGCGGACAGACGCGAACGGTGTCCGTGCCTTTGCAGGCCGAGGGGCTGGCTTACTGGGATGAAGCCGGAAACAGGTTCGTCGTGGAGCCGGAATCGGTAGAGATCCTGGCTGCCGCATCGGCCGCGGACATCAGGCTGCGGAAGACGATTCGAGTGACGCAATAGAGCGCGCCGTGGCGCGCGCGGCGAAGAAAAGTCGAGACGAGTCTCGACTCTGCAGGCCGGACGGCCCGCGCCACGGCGGACTTCAGCGCGCGCCACGGGCTGCGGGTTCAGTTCACTATCGCTAGTGGCACAGCCACGGGCGTGGCGAAGGGGCGCGTATCGCTCGTGAACATCTGCGTCACGCCGGTCGAGGTGTCGAACAATTCGAGCGTCGGCAGGATGGTGCAGGCCGATGGGAAAGCCAGAATCATGGTTCCGCCGGCGGGGATTGGCCCGCTAGTGATCGGGTTGCTTTTCACCACGGCGCGGATAGCGACGCGCAGGCCGGTGGGAGCGGTGGCCAGATCGGCCAGTTTCAAACTCAACGACGCCGCGATGCCGGGCGCCAGGGTGCTCACCTGGAGCGTTTTCAGCACGTTATCCTGCGCATCGCGAAACTCGAGGTCAACCGGGCAAACGACGGCTGGGACGGTCGTGGTGGTATTGGTGGTGGTGGCGGCAACGGCGGACGTGTTGAGCACATTCAATTGTGCCGTCTGCGTAGCGGGCGCCCAGCCGACGATGCCGGTGGTTACGGCGGATTCAAAAGTTGGAGTGTTGGTGGTTTGCGCCGTGGCCAGACCGGCGGGAATAAGAAGGGCCAACAGCACGCTGGTCCCCATCGAGTGGTTTCTCATACGGACTCCTTATTCGAATGGAGCTCGGGGGACGCGGGCAGCCCGTGACTCTCAGCATACTCCAACCCGGGCAGGAGCGAAAGGTTGCGATTGGTGGTAACGCGATTCGGTAACGCCGGCGGTCTTGCCGCCGGTGACTTGTGTTTAGGGATGGCAAACCGGGAAAAACACCGGCGTTACCGTGCTGGGCTACTTAGCGGACCAGCGTTCGCACCACGCGTGAGGCTAGCTGGTCGAAAGTGAGGATCTCGTAAACCGAAGGGTCCGACATGATGTGGGCCACCAGCGCGGCGTGCATGGCGTGGCCAGCGCGCTCGGCGATCACGTGGCCGAGTAGCGGCTTGCCGAGCAGCGCCAGGTCTCCAATCAGATCCAGAGCTTTGTGGCGGCAGCATTCGTCGGCGGCGCGCATCCCCTCCCGATTCATCACGCCGCCGTTCGAGAAGCATACGGCGTTGTCGAGCGACGCCCCGCGAATCAAACCCATGTCGCGCATCTGCGCCAGGTCCTTTTCCCAGCCGAAAGTGCGGGCGAACGCCAACTCGGAAGCGAAGCTCGCCGGCGTCACTTCCAACTCCAGCGACTGGCGGCCCACCGGGTCGGGATAGCTGGTGTCGCAAGTCAGACGGAAGCTTTCGGCGGGGAGGATGGTGATCCGCTTCCCTTTGTCTTCCACCGAAATTGGCCGGCGGATGCGCAGATACTTGCGCCGGCGGCGAAAATGCTGGATTCCCGCCTCTTCGATTAGATTCACGAACGGCAGGCCGCTGCCATCGAGGATCGGCACCTCCAGGTTGTCGATCTCGACGTAGGCATTGTCGATGCCCATGGCGTAAAAGACGCTCAAAAGGTGTTCGGTGGTGGAGATGAGAACGCCCTGGCGCATCAGGCTGGTGGCATAGCTGACGCGTGCGACGTGGCGCCAACTGGCGGGGATCGCGAAATTCTCCAGGTCGGTGCGCAGGAAGACGATGCCGGTGCCCGCGGGCGCGGGTACCACGCGGATTCGCACTGCGACTCCGCTGTGCAGGCCCACTCCCCGTGTCTCCACCGGGCGGCGAATGGTCGTTTCAAACCGCAAGGAAATTCCTATCGGGCATATGCCTTTCCAGGTAGCACGCCGAAACCCGAACCATATATGATTGATTGCAAAAGAGCGAGACAGGTTACACTGTGTCGAATTCGCGACACTTTGCTGTGAGTTTGTGGCGCAAACGCAACGACCGGGGAACGCCGGCGGTCTTCGCCGCCGGTGGGTTGCCACAGAAAAGAACCGGCGACAAAAGACCGCCGGCGTTACCGGATAGTATGATGGGCCAAGTGCCAGGCGAGCGGCTTTTTCTCATCGACGCGTTCGGTTTCATCTTTCGCGCCTATCATGCACGCGCACGGAGCGGGGCTCCTCCGATGCGGACTTCCAACGGGCTTTCCACGGAGGCGGTTTACATCTTTAACAACATGCTGCGCAAGCTGACGCGGGAATACCAACCGACGCACATCGCGGCGGTGTTCGAAAGCGGCGAGGCGACGCATCGGGTGGAGGAATTTGCCGAGTACAAAGCCAACCGCGTGGAAACGCCGCCGGATCTGCTGGAGCAGATTCCCTATGTGCGCCGGCTGCTGGAGGCGATGCGTATCCCGGTGCTCGAATATCGCGGCTATGAAGCGGACGACGTAATCGGCGCCATCGCGCGGCGCGAGGAAGCGGCGGGCATGGAAGTGGTGATCGTGTCCAGCGACAAGGACATGATGCAACTGGTTACGGACCGCGTCTCGATGCTCAATCCGGCCAAAGACGACGAATGGTACAGCCCGGCGAAGGTGAAGGAGTTTATGGGAGTGGAGCCGGCGCAGGTGGCGGACCTGCTGGCGCTGAAGGGCGACGCGGTGGATAACATTCCGGGCGCGCCGGGGATCGGCGACAAAGGCGCGCGCGACCTGATCGCGCAATTCGGATCGGTGGAAGGGGCCATCGCGCACGCGGGCGAGGTGCAGCGGAAGGCGTACCGCGAGAGCCTGCAGAACAACGTGGACCGCATACGGATGAGCAAGCGGCTGGCGACGATTGAGACCGGTGTGCCGATCGAGTTTTCGCTCGATGCGGCGGCCGCGCACACGCCCGATCCGGCGGCGCTGAAGGCGGTTTACCAGACCATGGAGTTTCACAGCCTGCTCAAGGAACTGGGGCCGGCGGAAGACACGCGGGCGCGCGAATACGCCACGTTCGCCGATGCGGGCGAACTATGCGCGTGGCTGGCCGAAGTGCCGCGCGGCGCGGCTGTCGCGGTGGCTATCGCCAGATCGGGCGAAGGAGAACTGGCGCTGGATGCGATTGGCCTGGCTTGGAAGCCGGGCGAAGCGCGCGCGGCATCGGGCGAGATGGTGAGCGCACTCAAACCGTGGCTGGAAGATGCGGGCGCGCCGAAGATCGCCTGCGATGTGAAAGCGGCGATGCTGGCACTGGAGGAGATGGGAATCGCGGGCGCCGGGTTCGATCACGACGTGATGCTGTACGCGTTTCTTCTGGATGCCGACACGGCGGGGTGTTCGCTCGAAGAGCTGGCGCGGAGGCGGCTGGATCTCAAGCTTGGCGCGGCGCCCGAACAGCACGCCGATATCATCCTCGAACTCAATGGACAACTGGAGCCGGCCATCGACGCGCGGGGCTTGCGGGAGTTGTACTCGACTATCGAATTGCCGCTCACGCGCGTGCTCCAGCGCATGGAACATACCGGCATACTGATCGACCGAGCCGAATTGCAGCGCCTTTCGACCATGATGGAAGGCGGGATTGGGCGGCTGACCGAACGGATACACACGCTCGCGGGCAAGCCGTTCAACATCAGCTCGCCGCAGCAGTTGGGACGCGTGCTGTTCGAGGATTTGAATTTGCCGGCGCCGGTGAAATACGGCAAGGGCAAGGCGATCTCGACGGCGGCGGACGTGCTGGAGACGCTGGCAGCGGATCACGAGATCGTGCGGCTGGTGCTGGAATACCGGCAGCTCAGCAAGCTCAAGGGGACGTACGTGGATGCGCTGCCGCTGCTGGTGGACCCGCGCACGGGCCGGTTGCACACCAGCTTCAACCAGGCGGGCGCGGCGACGGGGCGGCTTTCTTCGTCGAATCCGAACCTGCAGAACATACCGGTGCGCACGGAATTGGGACGGGAGATCCGCGCGGCGTTCGTTCCCCGCCCCGGCTGGAAACTCATCACCGCGGATTATTCGCAGATCGAATTGCGCCTGCTGGCGCATTTTTCGGGCGATCCGCTGCTGGTCGAATCGTTCCGCGACGGCGAGGACATCCACACCCGCACGGCGTCGGAAGTGATGGGCGTGCCGCCGATGATGATCACGCCGGAGGCGCGGCGCGACGCCAAGGCGGTCAATTTCGGCATCGTATACGGCATCAGCGCGTTTGGGCTGGCGGCGCAGTTGGGGATCTCGCGCGGCGAGGCGGAACGTTATATACGCGGCTACTTCGAGCGCTATGCCGGCGTGCGCCGATTCCTCGACGAAACCATTGCGGCGGTGCGCCTCTCGGGCGTGACGCGCACGCTGTTCGGCCGCGAGCGGCCCATCCCCGATATGAACAGCCGCAACCCGAACGCGCGCGGCTTCGCCGAGCGCACGGCGGTGAATTCGCCGTTGCAAGGGACCGCGGCGGACCTGATCAAGCTGGCCATGGTGCGCGTGCAGGCGGCGCTGGAAAGCGGCGGCTATCGATCCGAGATGCTGCTGCAAGTTCACGACGAGCTGGTTTTCGAGTGCCCGCCGGAAGAGGTGGAAGCGGTGTCCACGCTGGTTCAGCGCGAGATGGAAGGCGTTGGAAAGCTGGCGGTGCCGCTCGAGGTGGATATCGGCGTGGGCGACAATTGGCGGGATGCGAAGTAGGTGGGGCGGGGTTGGCAGGCGGAGGCGCCTGCCCCACTAGCGGGCACGGCGTTCGGCAGCGGTGACCAACGTTGTTGAGATGGGAATGAGCGCGGCGCCCCCCCTGCATCGGCACGAGTGGCGACGCGGCACGCAAGAGTGCGTGCGCCACGGGGGGAGCTGTCCGGGCCGTCCCGAAAGCGGACACGTGGGGAACTCGCGGCTGGCGCGCGGGGGCGGTATTCACGTGTTACGCGAGTGGCGACTGGCGTGCTTTTCACCGAAAGTGATAGGTTTGCGCTATCAATAGAATGGAATGAAAGTCGACGAAGACCACAGGCCATCGATCCTGATTGCCGACGATCAGGCGGACGTGCTGGAAGCGCTCCGCCTGCTGATCAAAGCCGAAGGCTACGTGGCGGAAGCCGTGATGGCTCCCGCCGCCGCGCTCCATGCGATTGAAGCGCGGGATTTCGACGCGGTCCTGATGGACCTGAATTACACGCGCGACACAACCTCCGGCCAGGAGGGGTTGGAGCTGCTGGAGCGGATTCTGAATCTGGATGCGGCGCTGCCGGTGATCGTGATGACGGCCTGGGGATCGGTGGAGCTGGCGGTGGAAGCGATGCGCCGCGGGGCGCGCGATTTCATCCAAAAGCCGTGGGATAACGCGCGGCTGTCGGCGATTCTCAAAACGCAGATCGAGCTGGGACGGGCGCTGCGCAAAGGGCAGCGGCTGGAAGAAGAAAACCGGGCGCTGCGCGCGGAGCGCTTTCCGCAATTGATCGCGCAATCGGCCGCCATGCGTCCGGTGCTGGACATGATTTCGCGGGTTGGCCCGTCGGACGCCAACGTGCTCATCACGGGGGAAAACGGCACCGGCAAAGGCCTGGTGGCGCAGACATTGCATTCAAGCTCGCTGCGCTCGACGCGCCCGCTGTTGACGGTGAATACAGGCGGCCTGGCGGAAGGCATCTTCGAAAGCGAGCTGTTCGGCCACGTCAAGGGCGCGTTCACGGATGCCAAGACTGACCGCGTGGGCCGCTTCGAAATGGCCGATGGCGGCACGCTGTTTCTGGACGAGATCGCCAATATTTCGCAAGCGCTGCAAGGCAAGCTGCTGCGCACGCTCGAAACCGGCGAGTTCGAACGGGTGGGATCGTCGAAGAGCCGGCGGGTGGACGTGCGGGTTTTCTCCGCCACCAACGCCGATCTGCACGCAGCGGTGGAGGAAGGGCGTTTTCGTCAGGACCTGCTGTTCCGGCTCAACACCATCGAGTTGCGGCTGCCGCCGCTACGCGACCGGCGCGAGGACATCCCGACGCTGGCCGCCCACTTCTTGCGGCAGCACGCCAGCCATTACCGCAAAGCCATCAGCCTGTTCGACGAAGGGGCGATGAAAGCGCTGCTGGCGCACACCTGGCCGGGCAACGTGCGCGAGTTGGATCACGCGGTGGAGCGCGCGGTGCTGATGGCGGAAGGCGAGACCATACGCGCCGCGGACCTGGGCCTGCGCGGCGGGCGCGAGGCTTCGTTGCGCCTGGAGGAGATGAGCCTGGAGGACGTGGAAGCGCTGCTGATCAAGAAGGCGCTGGCGCGCTTCAACGGTAACGTGAGCCACGCCGCGAACGCGCTCGGCCTGAGCCGCAGCGCGCTCTACCGGAGGCTGCAGCGGTACGGGTTATGAACCGGCCGCCCGACTGACCATGCCGCGCACCGATAAAGCCTCCCGGCTCGGCTACGAAAACCGCATCATGATGCTGGCCGTGCTGGCGGCGCTGCCGGCGTCGGCTGTGGCGCTGGCGCTGCTGTGGGGCGGCGGGTACCAGTCGCGCACGGAGTGGACGCTGACGGTGCTGATCGTTGGCGGTTGGCTGGGCTTCGCGGCGGCGCTGCGCGAGCGCGTGGTATTCCCCATGCAGACGCTCGCCAACCTGCTAGGCGCGCTGCGCGAAGGCGATTTTTCGATCCGCGGCCGCGCGCCGCGGCCGGACGACGCATTAGGCGAGGTGATGCGCGAGATCAACACGCTGGGCGTCACCTTGCGCGAGCAGCGGTTGGGGGCGATGGAAGCCACCACGCTGCTGCGCACGGTGATGCGGGAAATCGACGTGGCGATTTTCGCGTTCGACGAACATACCCGGCTGCGGCTGGTGAACCGCGCCGGAGAGCGGCTGCTGGATGCGCCCACCGAGCGGCTGCTGGGCCAGACGGCGGCGGAGCTGCATCTCGACCGGTGCCTGGATGGGCCGGCGCAATCCATGTTGCAGGCCGCCTTCCCCGGCCGCGCGGGCCGCTGGGGCATGCGCCGAACACGGATTCGCGAGCGGGGGCTGCCGCTCGAGCTGGTGGTGATCGCCGACCTCACCGAGGCGCTGCGCGAGCAGGAATTGCAGGCCTGGCAAAGGCTGGTGCGCGTGCTCGGGCACGAGTTGAATAACTCGCTGACGCCGGTGAAATCGATCGCCGGCAGTCTCGAAAGCATTCTGTCGCGCGATCCTCTGCCATCGGACTGGAAGGAAGATGTGATGCGGGGGCTGGGAGTGATCCACTCGCGCTCCGACAGCCTGACGCGATTTATCAGCGCCTACGCGCGGCTGGCCAAGCTGCCGCGCCCGCAACTGCAACCGCTCGATGCCGGCGATTCGGTGCGGCGGGCGGTGAGCCTGGAAACGCGCGTCGCGGTGGATGTGAAGGGTGGCCCCGCCGTCAGCATTCAGGGCGATCCGGACCAGTTGGAACAGGTGCTGATCAACCTGCTGCGCAATGCGGCCGATGCCTCGCTTACGACCGGCGGCGGCGTGCGGGCCGGCTGGAAGATAGACGGCGGCATGGTGGAGATTTGGGTGGAAGACGATGGCCCCGGCCTCTCCGGCACGGCGAACCTGTTCGTGCCCTTCTTCACTACCAAGCCCGGCGGATCGGGAATCGGCCTGGTGCTGAGCCGGCAAATCGCCGAAGCTCACGGCGGCGAGCTGGCGCTGGAAAACCGGGAAGGGGCGACGGGGTGTGTGGCGAGGCTGCGGCTGCCGGGGTGAGGGGGCGAGGGCGGTTGGCTGCGTTTGCGGGAATAATGCCGCTGGTATGATGAGAGAGGACACTTTCCATGCGGTTCGAGCGAATCACGGTTGACCCAGCCGTAGCTACCGGCAAGCCATGCATCCGCAATCTGCGCTTCCCAGTATCGCGGCTGCTCGGACTGCTGGCAGCTCGGGAGACGAGGGAGTCGATCTTGAGCGCCTACCCCTACCTGGACGAAGCGGACATCGACGAAGCCTTGCACTATGCCGCATGCCTTTCGGAAGACGAGACCGTTGAGCTGAGCCGGTGAAGTTCTTGGTCGATATGCCGCTGTCGCCGGATCTGGCGCGGTGGCTGAGAGCCGAAGGCCATGACGCCGTCCACGCGGATGAGCTCTCGATGAACCGGAGTCCCGATTCGGAGATTCTTCAGACCGCGGCCCGTGGCGGGCGTGTCGTTATCACGGCGGACCTGGACTTCCCGAGGCTTCTGGCCGGGCTGCGTTCGACTTCGCCCGGGTTGATTCTACTGCGCGGCGGGAACTACAGCGAAGCCGATAGCCAGGATTGTGTGCGGCGTGTCCTGATGTCGGTTGCGCACGCAGAACTGCCTGGGTCTGTGGTCGTGGTTGACCTCAAGAGTATTCGACGGCGCCGGCTCCCCATCTGAAGTTGAGTGTAAGAAAACGGGTCAGCCTGGGCCGGAACGGGAGGAAACGGAGGAGGAAACGGGTCGAGGAAACGGGTCGGAGGAAACGGGTCAGCCTGAGAGCCTGTCGGAGAGAAAATATCTTATGGGCGACTCTCCGTCCAGCGCGGGCCCTGCGCAGAAAGCGTTCAGTTGCGGCGAACATCGAGGAGACATTTTGCGGGCGG
>Ga0187847_10000184_pt1 | contig 75015 bp, 58 predicted proteins | sample June2016WEW_4_10_FD_132458 | JGI IMG/M metagenome (GOLD analysis project Ga0187847, IMG submission 132458) | Peatland microbial communities from SPRUCE experiment site at the Marcell Experimental Forest, Minnesota, USA - June2016WEW_4_10 | ecosystem: Environmental > Terrestrial > Soil >...
GACAGCCCCAGCCCGGTGCCGCCCAGCTCCCGCGAGCGCGCCTTGTCCACGCGGTAGAACCGTTCGAACAGCCGCGGCAGATCCTCGGCCGGAATGCCGGCCCCGCTGTCGCGCACGAAAACCTCCACGAAGCGGCCGGCCGGGCGCGCCCCCGCCGCGATGGATCCGCCCGCCGGCGTGTACTTGATGGCGTTATCGAGCAGGTTGCTCAGAATCTGCGAAACCGCTTCGCCGTCGCACCAGACCTCGGGCGTGGTGGGGTCCAGTTCAGTCGCCAGACGAATTGAACTCTTGGCGGCGATCGGCCGCACCAGATCCATCGATTCCTCGATCAGTCCCCCGATCGAATGCGGTTCGAACTCCAGCTTTTGCCGCTTCTGTTCCACGCGGGAGAGCGTGAGCAGATCTTCGGTGAGCCGCGCCAGCCGCTCGGCGTTGTGACGAATGATGCCGAGAAAGCGCATGTTGTATTGCGGATCGGCGAGCGCGCCATCGAGCAGCGTTTCCGTGTAGCCCTGGATCGAAGCCAGCGGCGTGCGCAGCTCATGCGAGACGTTGATGACAAAATCCTTGCGGATGCGCTCCAGCCGCTCCAGTTCGCTGTGCTCGAGCTGCAACTGCTCCACCGTCCGCTGCAAGTTGGCGGCGGTGTCGTTGAGTGTGCGCGACAGTTGGCCGAACTCGCTGCCGCCGGTGACGGCCAGGCGCGCGCGGAAGTTACCGCCCGCCAGCTCGCCGGCATGCGCCATAATGCTGGCGAAATGGCGTGAAATCCACCGCGCCAGCAGCGCCGCCACCAGGATGGCCGGTAGAAACGCCAGCGCGGTGCTGATCAGAATCTTGGCGCGGATCTGCGCCACCTGGGTCTCCACCTGGGCGTACGGAACTGCCAGGCGCACCACGCCGCCGCGGCATGGCGTCGCCACATACAGAAACGGAATTCCCAGCGTCCCGCTGCGCCGGATGGCCCAACCGGGGCGGCCGGAGAGCGCCTCGCGGATTTCCGGCCGTGTGGCGTGGTTCTCCATCTGCGAGGCGTTGGCATCGGAATCCACCGTGACGCGGCCATCGCTCCGTACCAGCGTCAATCGCCCGCCGGCTGCCGCGGCCATGGCGCGCGCGGCGGGCTGGCTCACGGCGCCGATATCGTCGAGCGAAAGCGCCAGGATGCGCGTCTTACCAGTGGCTTGCCGTACCAGGCTGTCGATGTAGACCTGCTTGGCGACGCCCGTGGTGAAATAGTCGACCGTCAGCAGCGCCAGCAGCAACAGGCCCAGCACGCCCGCAATCAGCTTCAGGAAAATCCGGCCGGTCAATCCGCGCCCTCGAAACGATAGCCGAACCCGCGCACCGTGGTCAGATAGCGCGGACTCTCCGGCGCCCCTTCGATCTGCTCGCGCAGGCGCCGCACGTGTACGTCGACGGTTCGCGGCGTCACGTAGTGGGACTGCCCCCACACCGCGTCCAGCAGTTGATCGCGGCTGTAGGCGCGCCCTGGATGAGTGAGGAAGAACTCGAGCAGGTTGAATTCGGTCGATGTCAGCGTCAGCTCCCGTTCGCCCACGTATACCCGCCGTCCGGTGCGGTCCAGACGGAAAGGACCGATGCCGGTCACCGCCGGTTCGGCGTCCATCTGCTCGCGGCGCAGATGCGCTTTCACCCGCGCCACCAGCTCGCGCGGGCTGAACGGCTTGGTGATGTAATCGTCGCCGCCGATCTCCAGGCCCAGCACGCGGTCCACCTCGTCGCCACGCGCGGTGAGGAAAATAACCGGTGTGCGCGCCATTGCCGGCGACTGGCGGATCTCCCGGCAAAGCTGGAATCCGTCTACGTCCGGCAGCATCACGTCCAGCACGATCAGGTCCGGCTTGGCGCGCTCCAACTCGTCGAGCGTTCCCTTATCGCCACGCAGGATCTGGGTCTGGTAGCCGTGCCGGGTCAGGTTGTAATCGATCAGGGAGGCTAACTCGGCTTCGTCTTCCACGATCGCAATTCGCTTCGGCATCGGGGGATGGAACGTCTTCCCGCCTATTGTAACGTCGCACGCGCCGCGGCGCGCCGCCGGTCGGCCAGCCGGAGCAACAGCCCCATTGCCAGCGCCAGCCCCACCGCTACGCTTATCAGCGTCCATGCATTGCGCCTCAGATAATCCTGCGCGCCCAGGCCCAGCCTGATTCCCAGATACGCTTCGCCAAAATAGCGAATCACGCGTGCCACCAGAATCACCGCTACAAACTGCGACAGTGGCGTGCGCAACACCCCCGCCGAAATGACAAACGCCTTCAACGGAAGCGGAGGAACCGGCAGCAGCGCTGGGATGAAAACCGACACCAGGCCGTAACGGTCGAACCAATCGCGAAATCTGGTTGGCTTGCCCGGCATGGGCGCCTTGAAGAAGCGGCGCACGCCGTGCCGCGAGAGCAGAAACAGCGTGAGATTTCCGCCGAGCGAACCCAGCACGGCCATGGCGGCCGTGAAATAGGCGCGGTGGGGAGACTTGTAGGCCACGAACATCACCAGGACGTCCATCGCCGCCGGCATCGGCACGCCCGCGGAATCGAGCACCGCCAGCAGGAACACCCCCAGCGGGCCGAACCGGACCAGTGCTTCGGATAGAGTGTGCAGCAATGGATGATCCTTGACTTCAATTCGGAGCCGCGACCAAAGGGAGCGGTCGGCTCGGCCACTTCAGCCATTGGCAGGTCGGGGACCTGCCCCACTACAGCATATCGGCGAACGAGCGGCGCAGTTTGTAGAAGCACGCGTGGCCCACCACCAAGACCACCAGCGCCACCACCGTCAGCTTCCACAGCGGGCCGAATTCCGGCGCGCGGTTTTCCAGAAAGATCGCGCGATAGCCTCGCACCAGAACGTAGAGCGGGTTCTTGGTCAGCAACGCCGCCGCGGCCTTCGGCAGAGACCCCTCAGGGTAACAGATCGGCGTCACGAAAAACCAGATGGTGAGCAGGAAACCGATCACTTGCCCCAGGTCGCGCACGAACGCGCCCAGTGCCGCCAAGAGCCAGCTCAGGCCGAGCGTCAGCAGAATCTGCGGAACCAGCAGCGCCGGCAGCCACAGCACCGTCACCGGCACGGCGTGGCGGATCGCCAGCAGAAACCCGCAGTACAGCAGCACCGCGAAGAATTCGCTGACCAGTCCGGCGGCCACCAGGTTGACCGGCAGCGTCTCCACCGCGAAGACCAGTTTCTTGACGAAATTGCGGTGCTCGAGCAGGATCGAGGGCGCGCGTCCGGCGGCCTCACTCAGCGCCAGCCACGGCAGCATGCCGGCCAGGAAGTACAGCACGAATCCGGCCCGGCTCGGGTCGCCGGGGAAACGCGACTGCAGCACCACGCCGAAAACGAAGTAGTACGTGAGCATCAGCAGCAGCGGGTTGATCAGGGTCCAGAAGGACCCGCCGAACGAGCCGCGGTAACGCCCCAGCACGTCGCGCCGCACCATCACCCGGATCAATCCCCGATTGCGCCACAGCGTGAGGAACGGATAAACGAAGGCGCGGCCCACTGCGCGCACGGCTTGCGCGCGGCCGAGCGCCGCCCGCGTGGACACGCCAACGTGGGTCAGGCGCGTCACGCCATCCCGCACCACGGCCTCCACCAGCAGGAACGGCCAGCCCTTTTCGTAAAACCAGCAGACGTGCTCGCGCAGCGGCGAAATCAGCGCCTGGAAACGCCCATTCTCCGTGGGCAGCGCGAGTTCCATGCCGATCCGCCCGCTCTCTCCGGGCGCCAGGTCGCGCTCGGGAGCCACCCGCGCGCCATCCACGATCAGCGTTCCGGTATCGGCGTCGAACAGATGGACGCCGACGAAGAAACCGTCCGCGGCTCGCCAGGTTTCGCCCGACTGGTTGCGAATTTCGAATTCCGCCCGCAGCTTGCCGGTCGCCCGGTCCAGTTCCACGCGCCGATTCAGATACGCCGCTGCCTTCATGTGTACAGCCAACCCGGGTAGCGTTCGCGCACCGCACCCGTCTTGCGGCCCACCACGTAGATGCCATCGCCGCGCAGCGCCGTGTCCAGCCGGTACCGTTCGAGCAGATGCACCACCCAGCGGAATTCGGGATGCGGCCGGTCGCGGAACTCGCCGGTCTCCAGCCGGTCCACTTCGAACCCGGAGTTCACCAGCAACTGATGGATCTCGCGCGGCGTGTATTCGCGATTGTGCCGCGCGTCGCCCTCGCCGTTCTCGTCCGGCCGCAAATAGGCGGTGAAAAAGCCGGGATGGTACCCCTGCAAAATGGCCGCCACCGCGCGCAGCCCGGCGATGTTCGGCGTGGTCAGCACGAAGTGGCCGCCCGGCTTGAGGATGCGGTTCACCTCGCACATCAGGTGCATGGGGTCCGTGAACAGGTGCTCGATCAGCTCGCAGCACAGCACCGTCGAGAAATGCCCGTCCGGGTAAGGGAAGGGGTCTTTCTCGGCATCGAAATGGTCGATCTCGCAGGTGAACGTCTCGCCGGAGGACGAAGTCACCGAGCGATGATCCACCCGGCCGGGTTCGCCAAAATAGCAGCCGCGGACCTCGCCGTAGCCCAGCTTGTCGCGCAGCGCGGGCGTCATTTGCATGTAGGCGCCCATCTCGAGAATGCGATCGTGCGGCCCTCCCGGCGGAATGAGCCCCAAGGTCTTTTCCAAACGTGTCTGGTGAACTTCCAGATAGCCCGCCGCTTCCTCGTTCACCGCCCAACCGCGCAAATAAGGCGTCAGCTCTTGGGCAGGAGTCTGCTCCGAGGCCTGCCCAGCCGGTTCTGGGTGGGGCAGGTCCCCGACCTGCCAATCCGAATCCACCCGGTGGGGCAGGTCCCCGACCTGCCAACCCGAAGCCACCGGCGCAGTGGATTCCGCCTGCTCCTGAACCGGCGCCGCACACTCGGCCTCCTCCGCCGCCTTCCACTCCCGGCCTTCCGTCACCGCTTCCAGAAACTGCGCGTACTGCTTCGCCACGACCGGCCAGTTGCACTCCCGGGCGACGTAATCCCGCGCCCGCCCGCCCAGCGCCAACGCCACGTCCGGCCGCGAAACCAGCAGGTTGAGGTATTCGAAAATCGTGTCTTCCTCGCCCGTGCCCACCGGCACTTTGAGGCACACATCGTCGGGGAACTCGGCGAAGCTGCCCACTTCGGAAACCAGCGCCGCCTTACCCAGTCCCATTGCCCGCAGCAGTGTGCCCGAGCTCTCTCCCACCGTCGGGTAGCGCAGGTTGAGGACGATATCGCAGGCCGAAAGGTAGCCGGTGAAATCGTCGATTGGCACGAAGCCCAGCAGGCGCACGCCGGCGGCGAGATCCAGGGAGCGAATCAGCCCCTCCAGCGGCAAATCCGGATGCGGCTCGCCCACCAGGATCATCTTCACTTCCGGCGCCAGGCGCAGCAGGCGGCGGAAGGCGCGGAGCGATTCGGCAATCCGCTTGTAAGGCTTGAGAAAACCGAAGACGCCCACCAGCGGCACGGTTTCGTCCAGGCCCAGCCGTTGGCGAAACCCGTGGCGGTCGCCGGGCGGAATCCAGGCGCCGTGCGGAATCACCGCTAGCGGTCCGGCAAACCCTGCGGCGCGGATTTCCGATTCCATGAAGCGGCTGTGTACGATCACGCCGCGCGCGCTTTCGAGCAGCCGGCGCGTCATCGGCAGACCGTCGTAATCCGGGCCCATCTCCAGCTTACGCACTCGTTCGGCAAACTCGCGCGCCGGTGCGCCGCCCGCGTATTCGCACTCGCGCACGTACCCATCCCAATCGCCGCGCCGGATGGTAATCTCCGTCATCAGGTGGTGCAGGTTGGATTCGTGCATCGCCACCACGCCGGGGTGGCGCAGCGCCGCTTCGTATACGAAACCGTGACAGGCGTTATTGCCCATCTGGTAGAGCGCGATGTCGAAGCGCGCCGGATCGAACGGTTGCGAGTCTTGCGAAAAGACTTCGACTTCCGCCAGGTGCCGGAGCGGCTCGAGCAGGGCCTCGGAATAATCGGCGATCCCGCTGCGCTCCGGCGGCAGCGGCGAGAAAAACGCCACCCGCATGGTCAGCGCACCAGTTCCAGCGAGAAAGTCCCCAACGGGAGCGGAATGCGGACGCTCAGCGGTGTGCGCGCCGCATCGCGCGCGAAAAACAGGTCGCACTGAAAATCCGCTTTCGGCCCCTTGACCGCCGCATGTACGCGGTCGGCGACCGCGGACTTTCCGCCCGCAGTCACGTTCTCGGCGCCGATGTACGAAAGGCTCGCCGAATAGGCCGACCCGAAGTAAACTTGCTGCGCCGCGGGCACCCGGCCTTGGCCCAACTCCACTCGCGCGTAATAGACGAAGGCCAGCGCGTCGCGGGCGCAGGCGGGAATGCTGAAATCGGTCCTGCCGCCGCCGGCCGGAAATGCCGTGGTGCGCGTCGCGCTGCCGGCGCTTTGATCGAAGCTGGTTTTCTCGTCGGTGCGCTTGCCGCCCTGCGTCAGGTCGCGCTCGAATTCCTGCGAGCACAGCCGCGGGTCTACCGCCGAATGCAGTTGGTCCGCCAGCGAAAAGCCGGGCACGCTCGCGTTCAGCGTCACATCCAGGTTCCAGCCCACGGCGGAGCGGTGCGCGGTCAGCGTGGCCTCGCCCAGGCTGGCGCCGCTTTGCCAGTTCATGTTATAGCGCAGCGATTCGTCGGCGAAGGGAAAACCGGCTTGGGCGGAAGCCGCCAGCAGCGGCAACAGCGCCGCGAATGTGAAGGAAAGAAGCCTCATAAGCATAGGATCTCAGGTAGGACAGACCATCGGTTTTGGTGGTCTGTCATGCCTCGCCAAAGTGCGACGCCGAGAAGACAGACGGCGAAAGCCGATCGTCTGTCCTACCTCTTCTGGAACAAGCCGGTTCATCGGTGCGCCAAGCTGCGGGAGGCCGTTACTGCGGCGGGCCGGCGTTGGTGAGCCACCTCGCGGAACACGTCCAGAATAGCGTCGGCCGTTTTCTGCCAACTGAAGTGGGCGGCGCGTTGCAGCCCCAGCCGTTCCATGCGCGTTCGCAGTTCCGCGTCTAACAGCAGGTCCTTGAGCGCGCGCACCATCTCATCGATACGGTACGGATCGAAGAAAATCGCGGCGCCGTCGGCCACCTCCGGCAGCGCGCTGGCGTTCGAACAGGCTACCGCGCGGCCACACGCCATGGCTTCCAGCGCCGGCAGCCCGAACCCTTCGTAGAACGAAGGGAACACGAATAGGTCGCAAGCGTTATAGAGCTGAAGCAGGTCGGTATCCGATACAAAACCCAGCATGCGGATGCGATCGGCGACGCCCGATTCACGCGCCGCGGTCTGCACCTGATCCGCAAACCAGGTGGGCTTCCCGGCCAAAACCAGATCGTGGCGAAGCTGCGGGCAGGCGCGCACCAGTTCGGCGAACGCCCGGATCAGGCCAACCTGGTTCTTGCGCGGCTGCAGGTCGCCCACCGAGAGCAGGAACGGCCGGTCGAGCGTAAAGCGCGCGCGAACCGAGGCCTGCGCCGCCTGGCGCGACACCGGGCGGAATTCCGCCCCGGCCGCGTTGTGTGCCACCACCACTTTGTTTTCGTCCAGGTGGCCGTAAACCCGCAGGATGGCGCGCCGCGAGAACTCGCTCACCGTCAGCACGCGCACCGCCTGATCCACCGTCCGCCGGACCGTCCAGCGCAACTGCCGCGCCCGGCCCTTGGTGAAGTACTCGGGGTGCTCCAGAAAGCTGACGTCGTGAACGCTCACCACCACCGGCACCGTGCACACCACCGGGGCGGTGTACTGCACGTGGAGCAAATCCGGCCGGTCCCGCCGCAGCTTCATGCTCAACTCGCAGCCGAGGCGCAAGAAAGGGTTGGTGGAGACGGAGCTGGTCCGAATGCACGCGGGCAGACTACTGCAAGCCTCCGCGGAAGACACATAGGCGAGAAACTCGCATTCTCGGTCCTTGGCGGCGGCGAATCCGTTCAGAAGGCTTCGGACGTAGACCTCATTGCCGGTGAGGTGACGACCGATGGCATGTGCATCAACGGCAATCCGCATTAACCGTACCAGTATAACGGAGCATTGTGACACGCGGTTGTCTCAAAATTCCAGACTTGCCCAAGCTGTTTCCCACGTAAATTCCTTTTCCAGCAATAACCTGCCGCGATTTCCAACGCTTTTACGTAGATCCTTGCACGTTAACAGCCGTGAAACCGCATCGGCGAATGCCGGGGCCGTATCGGCCAGCAGCAGATGCTCGCCATCCAGCGCTGGAAGGCCTTCGGCGCCGATGGAAGTGGAGACCACCGGCAACGCCGCTGCCCATGCCTCCAGGATCTTGAACCGCGTTCCACTGCCGGCCAGCAAAGGGACCACCGCTACCTGCGCCCGCGCCAATTCCGCGACCGCATCCTCCACCGGCCCACTTAACTGAATACGCGGGTCGTCAACGATCAGTTTCGCGACCGCTCCGGGAGCTTTGCCCACCAGCCGCCAGACCAGGTCCGGCCAGCGGTCCCGCAGCTTGGGCCAGATTTCGTGCGCGAAGAAACGCACGGCGGACAGATTGGGGTGATACTCCAGGTTGCCGGAAAAGACAATCGCCTGCTCTTTTGTTTTGGACGGCACCGGCGTCCACGGGATCGCGTTCGGATACACTCGCACCCGCGCGCCGGGAGCCAACAGCGCGACAGAGCGGACGTCTTCGCCCGAGGGCGCCAGCACTTCGCTGAACCGCGGCAGCCACTCCGCTTCAAAACGGGCCGAAGCCTCTCCGAATATGCGGTGCGCCAGCCCCACCGCGCCGCCTTCCACCTGGGCGCAGCGCGCGTGCAGCACCGATTCCACGTTGTGCAAATCGAGTACCGTACGCCTGCAAACCGGACCGATCCGCTCCACATAAGGCGCGCACCAGGAATGTTCGATGACGCCGATCTCGTAGTTGCGCCCCGCCACAACCCGCTCCACCTGTGGCTCGAAGCCGGCGAACCGGTCCACCAGCGGAGGCACGCCGCGGGCCAGCCGCGCGCTATTGCGGACGGCGCGCGCCGCCTGGCCGCGGCCGCTAGAGGGGAGATCGATCACCGTCACCCGCTCGACCAGCCCGGCGGGCAGTAGCGCGGCCGGCTCTGGCGCTCCCGGCTGCCGGAAAACGATCAGATCGAGCGCATAATGCCGCCCCAGGTACTCCAATAGAGACGCCGTGCGCAGCGAGCCGCCACCGGCCAGCGGATAGGGCGCTTCCGGCGCCAGCATCAGGGCCGCTCGTCGACCGTCACTTGTCAAAGCGTTTCCGGGCCTCTTGATAGACTGCGTAAGTTTGCCGTGCAGTGACTCGCCAGGAGAATTCGGCGGCCCGCGCGAGGGCGCGTGCGCTCCATTCGGCTCTCCAGGCGGGACGCTCCAGCGCCTCGATCATGGCCTGCGCCAGTTCCCGCGCCGTCCCGGCGTAGACCCCCGCCTCGCCGGCCGTCTCGCGCAGCGCCGGGGAGGCGATCACGCATGCCCCGCACTGCATCGCCTCCACCACCGGCAAGCCGAATCCTTCATAGAGCGACGGATAGACGAAAGCGGTTGCGCCCGAGTACAGCCCCGGCAGCCGATCGTCGGCTACTTCGCCCAATAGGCGCAATCCCGGTTCGTCCGCAATCGCGGGCGCATCCCCGCGGCGCCGGCCGGCAATCACCAGACCGGCTTCGGGCGCGCGCTTGCGCACTTCACGCCAGGCTTCGAGCAGCAGCGGCAAATTCTTGCGCGGTTCGATGGTGCCGACGAACAGGAAATACGGCGAATCCGGGTGCGTTTCCACCGGCGTGAACCAATCGGCGGCGGCTTCCGGCACGGCCACTACCCGATCCGGGCTGAGCTGAAACCGCGCGATCACCTCGTGCCGCACATGTTCGCCGGGAGTGATCACCATGGTGGCCAAGCCCATCTTCAACAACAGCGGAGTGCGCCGCATCACGCGCCCCGCGCCGTCGTGCCAGGCCGGGTCGAGCCAGGGTGAGAGGTCGTGCAGGGTCATCACACTGGGCCGGCGTGGCAGGTAGGGAACGGCGAAGTCCGGCCCGTGCACAACGTCGGCGCCAATCCGATTCAATTCGCGTGCCATGCCCCACAACCACCAGCGCCGCTCGATCGCGTTGCGCGGAGCCGCGCCGCGCTTCAAGTTGGCCGGAGCTCCCTCGGGCATCGAAAACACTTGATCCGAGATCAGGTAAAACTCGTCGTCCGGGTTCGAGCGCGCCAGCGCCAGGCTGAGCTGGCTGGTATAACGCTTGAGACCGCCGCTAGAAAGGCTCAAGCTCGCCGCTTCAATCGCCACCCGCATGAGAGTTAAGCCGAGGCAACCGCGGAAGAACTATAGCCACGGATAAACACAGATGAACACAGATTAGAATCAAAAGCTTTATCCGTGTCCATCTGTGTTTATCTTTGGCTCGAAATGATTTCTTCGCGCCCTTACGCCCGGTTCGCGTAATTGCGCTCGTAATAGTTCCGATACTCTCCGCTGCGCACGCGCGCGACCCACGGGGCATTGGCGCGATACCAATCGATGGTCCGCGCCAGGCCGCCTTCGAAATCCACCTGCGGCCGCCAGCCGGTCTCGCGCAGGATCTTTTCGCTCGAAAGCGCGTAGCGGCGGTCGTGTCCGGGGCGGTCCTTCACATATTCGATCAAACTCTCCGGTTTGCCAGCCAGTTTGAGCAGCTTGTGAATCACGTCCAGATTGGGCAGCGAGCGGTTGCCGCCGATATTGTAGACCTCGCCCGCGCGCCCTTTTTCGAGCACCGCCACGATCCCCCGGCAGTGATCGTCCACATACAGCCAGTCGCGAATCTGCATGCCGTCGCCGTACACCGGCAGCGGCCGGTCCTCCAGCGCGTTCGAGATCATCAGCGGAATCAGCTTCTCGGGGAACTGGAAGGGGCCGTAATTGTTCGAGGCGCGCGTCACCACCACCGGCATGCGGAAGGTGACGAAGTAGGAGAGCGCCAGCATGTCCGAGCCCGCCTTCGACGCCGAATACGGGCTGCTCGGCTGGAGCGGGAATTTTTCGGTGGCTTCCTCCGGCGCCGGCAGGCTGCCGTACACTTCATCGGTCGAGACGTGCACGAAGCGCGGAACCTGATTCAGGCGCGCCGCTTCGAGCAGCCGGAAAGTGCCCAGCAGATTGGTTTGGATGACCGGCTCGGGCGAAAGGATGCTGCGGTCCACGTGCGATTCCGCGGCGAAATGCACAATGGCGTCCGGCTTGGATTCGGCGATCAGCGCGTCCACCGTTGCCGCATCGGCGATATCGCCGTGCACGAACCGGTAGCGGCCGCACGATTCCACTTGCGCCAGGTTCTCGAGATTTCCGGCATAGGTCAGCTTATCCAGATTGACGACTTCGAAGCCGGTCTCCGCCACCACCAGCCGCACAAATGCCGAGCCGATGAAACCCGCCCCGCCGGTAACCAGAATCTTCATCGGTCCCTCACTTGTGCTGGGTTTCCCAATCGTAATGGATACCGGGATCGTCGAAAGCGACGCGGCCCTCGTCACTCGGATCGTAGAACCGGTCGGTCATGTAAATCAGCATCGCGCTCTCTTCGCCGATCACCTTGTACCCGTGACCCACTCCGGGCGGAATCAGGATCTGCCAGGGGCGCAGCGGGCCAACGTACATGGTGTTCCGCTTGCCAAAGGTGGGCGAGCCGAGGCGGAAATCGACCAGCGCCACCTGGAACAGTCCCTTGGCCGGCGTCCAGCAATCGGTCTGCTTCAGATGATAATGGAACGCCTTGACGGTGCCCGCATAGCTGAGCGCCGTGGAAACCTGGCTGGTCTCCGGCGGAAAGGCGCGCGCCAGTCCTTGGCCGAGGCGCTGCACTTCGAGGAAGTAGCCGCGGTCGTCCGGGTGCACCGCCAGGCGGGCAATCTCAATGCCCGCAATGAGTTCCGCGGAATCGATAGCGCCGATCACCGCGCCGATGCCCTTGGGACACTGTGGAACCGCGAGTTCTAAGGCGCCGAGCGATGCCAGAGGCCGCCCCGGCGCCGGTGTTTCCGCCGCCATCAGCTTCGCACGGCTCCTTCCTCGCGTTCCTCGACTGCTTTACCGCCCATGACCGATTCCTTGACCAGGTTAGCGGCGCGGAGCAGGGAGTCGAAGGTGCCGGCATCGGTCCACCAGCCGGAGAGGAACGAAAAGGTAAGCGAGCCTTCGCGCACGTATGCGTTGTTGACGTCGGTAATCTCGAGCTCGCCGCGCCCCGAGGGAACCAGGGTCTTGATCTTATCGAACACACTCGAATCGTACATGTAGATGCCGGTCACGGCGTAGTTCGATTTCGGATGCGCGGGTTTTTCCTCGATCCCCGCGATGCGGTCGCCGGCCACTTCCGCCACCCCGAAGCGCTCGGCGTCGACGACCTCTTTGAGCAGGATGTGGGCGCCCTTTGCCTGGCTGCGGAAACGGTCGGCCGCGGCGCGTATGTTGCCCTGGATGATGTTGTCGCCCAGAATGACGCAGATCTTGTGTCCGTCGGCGAAGTGTTCGGCCAGCGCCAGCGCGTCGGCGATGCCGCCCTCGCCTTCCTGGTAGGTGTAATGAATGTGCTTCAGCCCGAACTCTTTCCCATTAGCCAGCAGCCGCAGAAAATCGCCCGAGTTGCGCCCGCCGGTGACCACCATGATGTCCTCGACCCCGGCATCCACCAACGTCTGGATGGGGTAGTAAATCATGGGCCGGTCGTAGATCGGCAGCAGGTGCTTGTTGGTGATCTTGGTCAGGGGGAAAAGCCGGCTTCCGGTGCCTCCAGCGAGAACTATGCCTTTCATCAGCATCCATCATAGCAGGGGATGGGTTCGATGCAAGCCGGAGACTTGCTTCGGGTGTGGGACATGAAAGTTGCGCCATCGCTGGTTCCCCGGCGGTAACGCCGGCGATCTTGTCGCCGGTGATTTGCGAGCGTGCCGCGTACGCCTGATCTGTCAGAGGAGTGGAGCGAGCCAGCAAGCCCCGGCAGGGGCGAAAGACAACTAAAGACAATAGCCCAGTGCGTGAGCACTGGAAACGCAAACGAATCGCTCGAGCCCCGGAACGGGGCGGAAGAAAACGGAGCCGCGGCCAGCCTTAGCGGCGGCTGCGTTTCAGGTGCGCGTTGAGGTGGCCGAGCGAGGCGAACTGGCCGGCGTAGACGGCGGCGCGGGTAGGGCTGGGCTTGCGCCGCGGGTCGAAATCGCGGCGGCGAAAGAGATCGGAAGAGGCAATCACCGCTGCGCCCATGGGGCGGTATTCGTAGGTTCCTTGCGCCCACGCCACCTCATTGTCGAGCCAGAGATAAAATCCCATCGGCTTCATGTTAACGCCGAACCGTGTTGCTGAGCTAAGCTCTTGGTCTGGGAGGCTTTCCATGCGCCGTCGAGATTTCCTGCCCGCCGTGGCGCTGACGGCCGCGGCAGCGCAGACGCCCGCCCCGTCGCCCGGCAAGGGGCGTCTGAAACAATGCGTGACGCGCGGAGTGTTCGCGCGCGACATGAGCTTCGAAGACACCTGCCGGACAGCCGCGCGTTTGGGGCTGAAAGGCTATGACCTGGAGGGCCCCGAACAATGGCCCATGCTGAAGAAGTACGGGCTCACTCCCACCATGTGGCCGCCCGGACCAGGCGGCACCATTTCCAACGCGCTGAACCGCACCGAGAATCACGCGGCGCTCGAAAAGGCGACGCACCAGGCGCTCGACGACGCGGCGGCCAACGGCGTCCCCAGCGTCATCACCTTTAGCGGCAACCGCGCGGGGCTCTCCGACGCCGCCGGCGCGGACAACTGCGTGGCCTTCCTCAACCGCGTCAAAGCTCACGCCGAAGACAAAGGCGTCAACATCTGCATGGAGCTGCTCAACAGCAAGGTCAATCACAAGGACTACATGTTCGACCACACCGCCTGGGGTGTGGACGTGATGAAGCGGGTCAACTCGCCACGAGTGAAAATCCTGTTCGACATCTATCACGCGCAGATTATGGATGGCGACATCGTCCGCAACATCCGCGACTACCACCAGTGGATCGGCCACTTCCACACCGGGGGCAATCCGGGGCGGCACGAAATCGACGAAACACAGGAGCTCAATTACCGTTTCATCGCGCAGGCAATCGCGGAACTGGGTTTCACCGGATATATTGCGCACGAGTACACGCCCGCCCCGGGACGCGACGCCATCGCCAGCCTGGAGCAGGCAGTGCGCATTTTCGACGTGTGAGCCCAGGGGGAGGCACGGCATAGAAGTGGACCTCTTCCAGCGTCAGGCATGCCTCTAAGCTCCGTAGGAGTGAAAGAAAATAGCCCACGGCGCGCGCCGTAATAAGCGTTAGCCTAAGACCATCTGGACCCGGAACGCCTAGCCTCTGCTCATTTCTTAAGCCCGGAGGGCGAAAGATAGTAGCCCACGGCGCAAGCCGTCGGGATAGGTCGGCGGTGAGGACAAGCCCCGGAACGGGGCGGAAGAGGCTTTCGCCAACAGTCGTCCTCCCCGTTCCGGGTCTGGCAGGAAACAGCCAGATTCCACACGGCTTGCGCCGCGGGCTACTGTCTTTCGCCCTCGGGCTGCCGCGGCCCTGCGTATCTATCCACTCAGATACCAGCGGATCTCCTCGGAATAGGACAGGTCACCATTTTTATGTCGCCCTAGCCGGCTTCCCGCAGCGCGGCCGCGGGTATACACTGGGCCAATGAAATACTCCCGCAGAGATGTTGCCCTGCTGCTGCCAGCGCTGGCCGCCGCCGCCCAGGCCCAGGATCAAAGCGGCGCCAGGAAGGAAGACCAGAAGCTCATCGAATCGCGCGTCTACCGTTACGCCGATCTGCCGGTGAAGACCAACGGGGCAAACCAATCGCGCCAGGTTCTCGATGGCGCAACGCACACTGGCTATCACGTTGAACTGCACCTTACCGATCTCGCCCCTGGCATGGCGTCTCACCCTCCGCACAAGCACGCGCACGAAGAGGTCGTGATGCTCCAATCCGGCCAGCTCGATGTGACGTTGGGATCGGTCACCACGCGCGTGGAAGCCGGTTCGGTCGTGTGGGCCGCCTCCAACCAGGAACACGGCGTTCGCAACCCCGGACCCGGCCGGGCCCAGTATTTTGTGATTGCGTTGGGTCGCGAAGGGGAGTGAGCGAAACGTGGCGCACGCCCTCGTGCGCACCGCCTCGGCACTCGAGCCGACGCCCCGAGTTTCTACATCTTCGTAAGAGGCCCGGTAACGCCCGCGGTCTTGCCGCCGGTGTTTTTGCGCCGCCAGATCAGCTTTCAGAAACACCGGCGGCAAAGACCGCCGGCGTTACCGAAAACATAGGAACCAACTAAGTTGGCAGGATGTTTCCTGCCCGCGTCGGCACTCGTGCCGACGCCCGGGGCCGCGGCGAAGAGGCGTCGAGAAAAGTCTCGACGCGGCACGCACCGGTGCGCGCGCCACGGCGGCAGCCGCGGAGTTATTCTTGCGCGGTGCCTGAGCGCCCCTACAGCACCAGCACTACATCGAGCGTCCTGGGACCGTGAACGCCCTTGACGCGGGTCATCTCGATATCGGAAGTGGCGGAAGGTCCGGAGATGGTGGTGAGCGGCGCCGTGCGGAACTCCTCGACCCGGCGGATGGCTTCCGGCAAGGTTTCCACGATCTGTTGAGCCTTAACCACGCAGAGATGATAATCGGGCACCAGCGTGACGGCGCGGCGCGGCTGACCGGGTCCATGGCGCAGGATGATGGTGCCGGTGAAGGCCACCGCCGCCTCGCAGCCGGTGAGTACGCCGTTACTCTGATCGAGCGCGGCATAGGTGAGGGCGTTGTCTTCGACGAATTCGAAGCCCTCCGGCAGCCAGCTCGCGGGCACGCCGTGAGAAACCACGATGGCGGTGCGGCGGCGCTGCGTCAGCGCCTGCGCCACGGCATCGGCGATCTGCGGCGGTGTGCATCGGTAGACGCTGGCGCCGTAATCGTAAATGCGGGCGGTGAACAGCTCGATCCGCGCCTCGGGCGCCATGCTGCCTTCGCGCCGGTACTCGCGCGGAATCGCGGCATACCCCGCGGCGCAATCGCCGGTGCCGCCAGCGGCCTTGTGGATTCGTTGCAGGATCTCCTGCTTGGCGTCCAACTTGGCGGCGCTCATGACTTCTCCCTGGGCTTGCGCTTGGCCCACCACTGGCGGAACGATTCCGCGGGGACTTTCGGCAGGTCGCGGAAGCGCGTCCAGTTCGCCAACATGCCGGGCAGCCGCGTGATCGCGCCGTCTTCGACGTACGGTTTCTGCGCGATGCGCACCAGTTTCTGCGCCGATTCGAGCCGCTTGCCATTGGCAAACGCCCGCGCCGATGCCTTCATCGCCAGCCACTCCGCCAGCGGCGCCCCGTGACCTTTCACCACTTTGTCACGCAGGTGAATCAGAATCTCGGGGATATCGATCTTCACCGGGCAGACTTCGTAGCAGGCGCCGCAAAGCGTCGACGCATAAGGCAGGGATTGCGAATGCTTCATCGCCTGCAACTGCGGCGTCAGAATGGCGCCGATCGGCCCGGCGTAAACGGAGCCATACGCGTGGCCACCGGTCTGTCGATAGACGGGACAGATGTTGAGGCAGGCGCCGCAGCGGATGCAGGCCAGCGTGGCGCGCGATTCGGGGTCGTCCAGCACGCCGGTGCGGCCGTTGTCGAGCAGCACCACGTGAAATTCCTCCGGGCCGTCGCCGGGCGTAACGCCGGTCCAGATGGAGTTGTACGGGTTCATGCGCTCGCCGGTAGCCGAGCGCGGCAACAGTTGCAGAAACACTTCCAGATCGCCGAAGGTGGGAATGATTTTCTCGATGCCCACCAGGCTGATCAGGACCTTGGGCAGGGTCGTGCACATGCGGCCGTTGCCTTCCGATTCCACCACGCAGAGGGAGCCCGATTCCGCGATGGCGAAGTTCGCGCCGCTCAAGCCCACGCGCACGCGCAGGAACCGCTCGCGCAAGTAGCGGCGGGCGGCGGCAGCCAGGTCCTCGGCGCGCTCACCCAGATCCGTGAGTTGCATCTTCTCCATGAAGAGGCGGCGGATCTCGGCCTTGTTGCGGTGCAGCGCCGGCACCACGATGTGGGAAGGCTTGTCGGCGCCGAGCTGGATGATGAGGTCGGCCAGATCGGTTTCGATCGGCTTGATGCCGGCCGCTTCGAGCGCCGGGTTGAGCGCCGTCTCATCCGAGGTCATGGTCTTCACCTTGATGACCTCGGTTTCGTTGTGCGAGCGGATGATGTCGATGATGATCTGATTGGCCTCGTCGGCGTCGCGGGCCCAGTGCACTTTCCCGCCGGCGGCGGTGCAGGCGGTTTCGAACTGCACCAGATAAGCTTCCAGGTGGCGCAGAACGTGGTCCTTGATGGCGCGCGCGGAATCGCGGAGCTGCTGCCAGTCCAGGGTTTCGCCGACGGCATGCGCGCGCCGGGCGCGAATCACGTCCGTGGCGTTGCGCACGTTATGGCGGAGCTGGGTGTTGCCCAGCATTCCCAAGGCCGCCTTGGCGAACGGCGGCGCGCCGGCCGCTTGTCCTACCTTCACGCTCATGCGGACTCTCCCGGTGTGGATGCCAGAATCTCCGCCAGATGCAGGCAACGGACGCCGGCCCGCTGCCGGCTGAGCGCACCGCCGATGTGCATCAGGCAGGAGTTATCCACCGCCGTGCAGATTTCCGCCTGCGTATCCAGGATGGCGCGGATCTTGTCGCTCAGCATGGCAGCCGAAACATCGGCGTTCTTAATGGCGAAGGTGCCGCCGAAGCCGCAGCACTGGTCCGCTTGCGGCAGCTCGACATACGTCAGGCCGCGCACGGCACGGAGCAACTGCACCGGGCGCTCGCCGATCTTGATGCCGCGCAGGGAGTGGCAGGTGGTATGTAAAGTTACCGTGTGCGGAAACGACGCGCCGGTATCCACGGTGCGGAGCTTATCCACCAGCAGCTCGCAGAGCTCGTACACCCGCGGCAACAGCGCAGCCACATCCCGGCCCACGGAAGCGTCCGGGCTAGCCGCCGCCATTTTCGGGAAATGCTCCCGGATCATCGCCACGCAGGAGGCTGAGGGCACGCAGATGGTCTCAGCGTCGCGAAACACCTCGATGAAGTGCAGCATCATGCGCCGCGCGTCGTTTTGATAGCCGGTGTTGTAATGCATCTGGCCGCAGCAGGTCTGCGCCTGCGGAAAATCCACGGTGTGGCCCAGCCGTTCCAACACCGCGACCACCGCCTTTCCCGTGTTCGGAAAAAGCGTGTCGTTATAGCACGTGACAAATAGCGAGACGTTCACGGTGCGCCTTTTTTGTGGTGTATCGCAGCTATCCTAGCACGCTTGCAAAGTGACAGAGTGTCGGTAAGTACCGGGCTAAAGGGAGGGAACCATGGCACATCCCACGAAACGAGATTTCCGGATCGGGTTTTTCGAAACCGCCGAAGGCTATCGCGGCATGCCCGAAATGTCGGCCACGGCGCTGAAGGGCCTACCGCGTGATAGCTAGCGATTGATGACCAAGTATAGTACTGCGCCCTGCGGGCCACCGCCTGCGGAGAAAATAGACATGTACCGCCGGCAGTTGAACTCCGAGTACATCGACATCCTGCTGGAGCATCGCCTGCGCCCGCCCATCTGGCAACAGGATTACATGCCGCTCCAGGGCGCCATGTCCGAGGCCGAGGTCCGCGTGTTGGCGTAAGTGGGGCAGGTCCCCGACCTGTCAATCGCCCGCTTGCGGGCGTGTGTTTCTTTTCACGCCGCACCGGAAGAAAAGAAAAGCCGAGACGACTCTCGGCTCAGCAGACTTGACAGTCCGCGCCACAGCGGCTCAGGGAACGGAGCCGCGACCATAGGGAGCGGTCAACACCTGCTACCTCTCGACTCCCTCACCTCGCCACGGTGCGGTTCGAACGCATCGGAGCCCGCGACCATAGGGAGCGGTCAACACCTGCTACCTCTCGACTCCCTCACCGCCCCACAGTGCGGTACGAACGCTTCGGAGCCGCGACCATAGGGAGCGGTCAACACCTGCTACCTCTCGACTCCCTCACCGCCCCTCAGTGCGGTACGAACGCTTCGGAGCCGCGACCATAGGGAGCGGTCAACACCTGCTACCTCTCGACTCCCTCACCTCGCCACTGTGCGGTACGAACGCTTCGGAGCCGCGACCATAGGGAGCGGTCAACACCTGCTACCTGCCGACTCCCTCACCTCGCCACGATCCGCACCGGCCCCAGAATCCCCGCCGGCTGCGGCTGGACGCTCTTCATGTCCTGATCTTGAAACCGGTCGCCGTATTTCGCAATTAGCGCGCGATAGTCCGGCGGCGGCTGCGCCGCCAGCGCGTTGAGTGCGAGATTGGCCACCACGATGCGCAGCGTATTCTCGCCGGCGTGAAGTGGCCCGGTGATCTCGATTTCATACGGCGGATGCCACACCGAACCAGCGCGCTGCCCGTTGAGATAGACGACAGCAGCCTCGCGCACCGGGCTTTCCAGCAGCGCGCGCATCCCGTTGCCGCGCCGATCCGGCGCAGGGACGGGCGTGCCTTCGCCAAAATTGAGATACAGGCGGCGACGGTCCTTGAGCATCGCCGCATCCACGGCGAACGTCTTCTCATAGGTTGCCGTACCGGAGAAGTTCCTCATACCTGCAACATCGGTCCAGGAAGTCAGTTGGTCCATCGGCACAAGTTGCGCGGAACCGCCGAAGGTCGCTTTCCAACCGACGCTCAGATCCAGAAGCGTCGGAGGAGGGCCGCCAGCCACAGCGCCAGAAGCCACATAGAAGACTCCCTGCGGCCCGGGACGACAGAGGATGACGCGCGACTCGTAAGGCGCCAGGTCCAATTCCCTCGCATCCATAGTATTTAATACCGCCGTCCTACCAGTGAAAGGGTCCCACGATTCGTTTATCCAGCAGCCATCCCGGATCCCCAACTGGCCCTGCACACGATGGCTGGCGGTGTTGACAAAGAAATACGCGCCTTCCCGTGCCGTCAGCCTCCGATGCACAAACCCGACCTCCGGCGGCGCCATCACATCCGGCTTCAGCAGCCCGTGCAGAGCCTCGCCCAGCTTCGCATCGTCTTTCACCAAATGCCCACGCGCACCCGGTGCTTCGAACAATCCCTGCGCCAGTTCGCGGATCTGCGGCGTGTCCGTTTTGGCTTCCAGGAATCCTGGCGCCAGCGACGGCACCCGGCCGCTAGCGACGACGATGCCGCCTTTGCTTGCGTACTCGGCGATTTTCCTGATAGTAGCCAGCGGCATTCTCTCCACGTTTGGCAGCACCAGCACCGGGTACTGGATTCCCACCGCGGCAATTGCGTCATCGTCGATGAAATCGTAGTTGTAGCCGCCATCCAGAATCTGCGGAACCACGTTGGGCCCGAGCAGCCGGTCCATCGATTGATCCACCGAATCGTGCCCCAGCGTGAAGCCGGCGTAAGCGTCGGCGGTGGGCAGATACAGCGCGATATCGTTGACCGGCTCGCCCTGCCGCAACAGCCAACTCACCCGCTGCAAATAGGCGGTGATGTCCGGCATCACGATCCACCATGGGTTGTGCTGGTTGAAGACCGCCGCGGCGTAGAAGTGCCAGCCGGGCTCGCCCGCCTGCGGCGGCGAATAGGGCCAGCCGTGGCCCACCAGTTGATTGATGCCGTTCAAAAAATGCAGGTCGGCTTCCGCCTTCATGTCGAGCGGGGTGGCGCGGAAGACCGGCGAGTGCAGCCACGTCCACGTCTCCGACGAAGTCACCGGCCGCCCGTACAGATGGCTGGCCGAGGACGCCCAGCGCGTGGCCGAAAAGCGCCTCCACGCGGAATTCTCGCCTTCTGGCAAATCCACCAACGCGTTGCTCGAAAGGTTCACCGGTGGAATGCCATAGTTCTGCGAACGGAAGCGCGTGCCGTGCGCGGCGGCCCACTGCCGCAGCGGGGTCAAATAATGTTCGTTCGCGAGCTCGGTCAGCGTCTTACCCCAATCGTGCCGGATGCCCGGCGAGATCTCGCCCATCGGTTCGGCCAGCGCGGGAAGGTAAGGCGTCAGATCGTAGCCGCGGCGCTTCTGGAATTCCGCCAGGAAGTCGCCGGTCCAGTCCGAGCCATATACTTCCAAGCTGTCGCTGAATACCGCGTAAGGCGGGTGCGCGCCGAAAGCCTGCATCAAACGGTCGCCGACAAATTTCAGATGATTTTCGATCGCCGCCGCGCTATAGTGATCGAGCACCGGCCCCTCCGCGCCCACCGCCGCGCGCTTCACGGCCTGGCGCGTGCGGCTGGCGATGAAGATAAACGCACCGCCGGCCGGGCCTTCCGGCGAAAAATGCAATCCCGCGTCATCGATATCGCTGACGCGCTCGAATCCGTGGCCGCGCTCGACAAACGCCGCAATGAACTTCTCGCCCTCGGCGATCTTGGGCATCCTCAGCGTTCCTGCATTAGCCGGAACGGGCCGCCGCACCAGCCGAAGTCTGGCCGCAGCCAGATCGACCGATGTGTGCGGTCCGCCATAAGGCCAGCCGCTCGCGAGCGTAATATCGACGCGCATCCCCAGCTCGCGCGCTTTGTCGTTGGCGAAGCGCACGGCGTCGAGAAACTCGTCCGAAAGATACGGCAGGTTCACGACGCCCCCGCGCGCCGGATCGTCGAGCGTCAGCGGATACACGGGTTGGATCTCCACGCCTCCGATGCCGCCTTCTTTCATCGCGCGCAGCTCGCGTTCGAGCTCCGGCTTTTCGACCGCCGGGCCGAACCACCACCAGCGCATCATGATCCGGCAGTCATCCGGAGGGTGCGCAAAGGCAGCCCGCAAATCGGCCGCGGCGTCGCGCGGCGCGGGCTGGGAGCGGAGCAAAGCCGCACACGCCACTGCACCCGCCGTCAGAATGCTCCATCGCATTCTTACCATGCTAATCTAATGCCAGCGCCATGGCGCAGGCTTAGGTCCTCCCCGTGACCGTGGCATGACTCGGACGATAGGCGAGGCAAAAACGTGACCAACAATCGACAAAGCGAGCTCATTCACACCGCGCTCGACCGGTTTCAAATCGAGCTGCCCAGTTGGGGATTTGCCAACACCGGCACGCGCTTCGGCAAGTTCCAGCAAGCCGCCGCCGCCACTACCATCGCGGAAAAGTTCAGCGACGCGGGCCAGGTCCACCGCTGGACCGGCGTGTGCCCGTCGGTGGCGCTGCACGTGCTTTGGGATTTGCCGAAAGGCGTGGGCGACGTGGATGAAGTGCGCTCGCTCGCCGCCACGCACGGCCTGCGCGCCGGCGCCATCAATCCCAATGTGTTTCAGGACCAGATCTACAAGTATGGATCGCTGGGGAACCCCGACGCCGCCACTCGCCAGGCCGCGCTCGACCATCTGCTGGACAGTGTCGAAATCGGCAAGCGCCTGAACAGCCGCGATGTTTCGCTTTGGTTCGCCGATGGCAGCAACTATCCGGGCACGCAGAACATGCGGCAGCGCAAGCACTGGTTCGAAGAGGGCCTGCGGGCTACCCACGCCCGCCTGGACGCGAGCCAACGCATGCTGGTCGAGTACAAGCCCTTCGAACCGGCTTTCTATCACACCGATATCGGCGATTGGGGCATGGCGCTCGAATTCGCGCGCTCGGCCGGCCCGCAAGCCAAGGTGCTGGTCGACACCGGCCACCATTACCAGGCGCAGAATATCGAACAGATCGTGGCGTGGCTGCTGGATCTAGGGATGCTCGGCGGCTTTCACTTCAACGACCGCCGCTACGCGGACGACGACCTCACCATGGGCTCCATCGATCCCTACCAGGTCTTCCGCATTTTCCACGAGATATTGTTTTTCGAATGGGAAACCGGCGCGCGCGCCGACATCGCCTACATGATCGACCAGAGCCACAACCTGAAGGGCAAGATCGAGGCCATGATTCAGACCGTCCAGACGGCCATGGAGCTCTACGCCAAGGCCGCGCTGGTGGATCACGAAAAACTCGCCGCGGGCCAGCAGAGCTGCTCTCTGGTGGATGCCGAAAACTGCCTGAAGGACGCGTTCTCGACTGACGTGAGGCCGGCTATCCGCGAATGGGCGAAGGTCCGCGGCTTGCCCGCCGACCCGATGGACGCCTTCCGCCAGAGCGGCTACCTGGAGCGCGTGACCGCCGAGCGCCGCCAGCGCAACATGGCTGCGGTTTCCAGTTACGCATAGGGCTTATCGTGAAAGAACCATGCCAGGCCTTGCGACCGACGTGGCGCACGCACTCGTGCGTGCCGTGTCGAGACTTTTCTCGACACCTGCAGTTCAACAGCTCGCAGCAGTTGTTACAAAACGGTCCATAATATGCCACGCTACGCATACCAACTACGCATCAAGCCGGACGCCATTGAAGAGTACGAGCGCGAACATCAGCGCGTCTGGCCGGAGCTGCTCGCCAAATTGAAGCAAGTCGGCATTTCCGATTACTCCATTTTCCGGCGCGGCCAGGAGCTGGTGCTGAGCCTCACCGTCGACGACCTGGACAAGGCATTCGCCGAGCTCGACCGCGACCCGGTCAACCAGCGCTGGCAGCAGTTCATGAGCCGCCTGTTCGAGCCCGTGCCGGACTTACAGCCCGGCGAGCGCTTCGCCATGATGAAGGAAGTTTTCCGGCTGGACTAGGGGGCAGCCGCACCGGGCGGCGGTCGGTCGGGCTCATTTCACCGCCGGCGAAAGGCAGCTTCGTCTTCCTGAAGCGCCAGCGCCGACGTGCAGCTCAGATCCAAGACATCCACCAGTCTTCCACGCACGGTGTGCAGCCGGAAGGGCGCGGCCGCGCCGGAGGGTGATGCGGAGACAGCCGCTCGCATCGTAGCTGCCGAGTCAGAGCCGGGACAGACTATCTCTCACAGTGAATTACGAAAGCGGCTGGGTCTGTGAATCGTGGCCAGGCTTATTGACTCGCCGAATCCGGCAGGCTAGACCCCGCCCCCCTGCCCGGAACGCATTACACTGGTCTAGTCAACCATGCGCACACTTGCCCTCGCTTTCCTCGCCTCCTCCGTTTGCCTGCTGGCCGCCGACGCTCCCAAGCTGCGCCTCGGCGCGGATATTCGTCCCACGCGCTACGCCGCCGACGTGACGGCTGTCCCTGGGACCGCAACGTTTTCGGGCGTCATCGATATCGACATCGCGCTCGACAAGCCGGCCTCGCTGGTCTGGCTGAATGCCAGCGATCTCACCATCCAGCAAGCCACCGTCAACTCGCAGCTCGCGGCCGTCGAATCGGCCGGCGTCGATTTTATCGCGCTCCGCCTGCCCGCCGCGCTTCCCGCCGGGCCGGCGAAAATTCACATCGTCTACCAGGGCAAAATAAACGCGAACTCGATCGCCGGCATTTTCCCGGGTGAAGACGCCGGGACGCCATACTTGTTCACCCAATTCGAAGCGCTGGACGCGCGCCGCACTTTTCCCTGCTTCGATCAGCCCGACTTCAAGACGCCCTGGCAACTCACGCTGCACATCCGCCAGGCGGACCAGGCATTCTCCAACACCCCGCAGCTTTCCGAAACCGCCGAGCCCAATGGCATGAAACGCGTGGTCTTCGCCGAGACCAAGCCGCTACCGAGCTACCTGGTCGCCTTCGCCATCGGCCCCTTCGACGTGGTCAACGCCGGCAAGGCCGGCCGCAATCACGTGCCCGTGCGCATCATCACGCCGCGCGGCAAAGCGGCCCAGGCCAAGTACGCCGCCCAAGTCACGGCCACCATCATCGGCCGCCTGGAGAGCTACTTTGGGGTTCCCTTTCCTTATGAGAAGCTCGACGAAGTCGCCATCCCCTTGACGTTCGGCTTCGGCGCCATGGAGAATGCCGGCCTGGTCACCTATGGGCAGACGATTCTGCTGGCCGATCCGGCCACCGACAGCATCACTCGCCAGCGCACGTATGCCTCGGTTGCGGCCCATGAGCTGGCGCACCAATGGTCCGGCGACCTGGTGACCACCGCCTGGTGGAACGACATCTGGCTCAATGAGGCCTTCGCTACCTGGATGTCTTCCAAGATTCTGGCTGAGTGGCAGCCGGACTGGAACACCCGCCTGACCGACCTCGAAACCAAGTTCGGCGCCATGGGATCCGACAGCCTGGTCACCGCGCGTCAGATCCGCCAGCCCATCGAGGCCAAGGACGACGTCGCGAACGCCTTCGACGACATCACTTACGAAAAAGGCGCCGCCGTCATCCGCATGTTCGAAGTGTGGACCGGCGAGCGCCAATTCCGTGCCGGTGTGACCGCGTACTTCAAGCGGTACGCTTACGGCAACGCGACCGCCGACGACTTTCTCGATTCCATCGCCGCGGCGGGCAAGCCGCAACTCACCGCCGCTTTCAAGACCTTTCTCGACCAGCCCGGCATTCCGGAGATTTCGGTCGAGCTGAAGTGCACCGGCCAGCCGCGCGTGGCGCTCAGTCAGAAGCGTTACTTTCCGCTCGGCTCCACGGGCGCGCAGGGCGCCCAGTGGCAAGTTCCCGTCTGCGTGCGATACGACGCCGCCGACAGCTCCGCCACGGAGTGCTTCCTGCTCGATAAACCCAGCGCTGAATTCCCGCTCAAGAACGCGTCCTCCTGCCCAGCCGGAATTTCCGCCAACGCCAATGCCACCGGCTATTACATCACTTCCTATCAGGCAGGACTCTTGGAGCAATTACTCGGTGAGAAGAGCGATTGGCTGAATGCCGCCGAGCGCGTAACGCTCCTGCACGATCTGAAGTCGCTGGCCGGTTCCGGCGACGCCAAGGAGAGCGCCGCGCTCGCCGCCGCGCGCACTTTCGCCAATTCGCCCGAGCGGCAGGTCGCCGCCGAATCCCGCGAAATCGTGAGCAGTGCGCGCGCTCTGGTGCCTCCCGCGCTGCGTCCCAACTACGCAGCCTTCATTCGCAAAACGTTCGGCTCCGGCGCGGCCGGCCTCGGCTGGTCGGCCAAGCCGGATGACGACGCCGACACGCGTTTGCTGCGCGCCAGCCTGGTTCCTTTCGTGGCGCGCGAGGGTGACGACCCGGCGCTCCAAGCCGAAGCGCACCGTCTGGCCATCGGCTGGCTCGATAGCCGCGAGGGCATCGACCCTGACATGCTGCGCGTGGTGCTCTCGACGGCTGCCTTTGCCGGCGGCCAGGACTTGTTCGACCGCCTGCTCGCCGAGTTGAAGAAGACCCAGGACCGCGCCGAGCGCCGTGCCATCATCGCCGCGCTGGGCGGTTTCCGCGACCCCAAGATCGTTCAACAGGCGCTCGCCCTGCTCCTGGCTCCCCAGCTTGACGTGCGGGAAACATTCGGCCTGATGCTCAGCGGCCTCACCAATCCGCAAACCCAATCGCTGCCCTTCGAATTCGTCAAGGCCCACTATGACGAGCTTCTGAAGCGCCTGCCGCGCGGGGGCGACTTCGATGCTGCTGCGTCGCTGCCGCTCGTCGGCGGCCCGTTCTGCGATGAGCCCTCTCGCCGCGCGTTCGTCGAATTCTTTCAAGACCGCGTCGGCGGCTTCCTCGGCGGCCCGCGCAATTACGCGCAGGTGCTGGAAAGCATCCGCTTGTGCGAAGCCCGGCGCGCCGCGCAGTCCGAGGACGTGGCGCAATTCCTCGCGCGGCAGTGAAGGCCGCGCCCATTCGAAAAGGTGATTTTCATGACTCTGTTCAAGCCCACGCCACTTCGCCTGCTGGGCGCGATGCTGGCATCCGCCGCGCTTGTCTTCGCGCAAGCTCCACCCGCCGCCCCGCGGGTGATCTCCGCGGACCTGGCCCACGTGCGCGGGCCGCACAGCCAGGTCTTCCGCCGATGCGTTGGCGCCGGCCGCGCCAACGAGGGATTGCGCGCCGATTGGCAACGGCAACTCGCTTTGGTCCAGCGCGAAATCGGGTTCGATTATATCCGCATGCACGGCCTGCTGCACGACGATATGGGCGTCTACCAGGAAGATGCCAAAGGTAACCCGATTTATAACTTTCAGTACGTCGATCAACTATATGACGCGTTGCTGCGCTTGCGCATCAAGCCGTTCGTCGAGCTCGGTTTCATGCCCTCCGCGCTGGCCAGCGGCAAGGACACCGTCTTCTGGTGGAAGGGGAACATCACCCCGCCGAAATCCTATGATAAGTGGGCCGGCCTGATTACCGCCCTGATCCGTCATTGGGAACAGCGGTACGGCAAGGACGAAGTCAAGACCTGGTATTTCGAGGTGTGGAACGAACCCGATATCAGGCCGTTCTATACGTCGACTCTCGAAGAGTACCTGAAGCTGTACCGGGTTACCGCCGAAGCCATCAAGAAAATCGATTCAAGTTACCGCGTGGGCGGGCCGGCCTCCGCCAGTCCTTTCCATTTCGAAGAAGAACTGGTCAAGTTCTGCGCCAGGGAGAAAGTCCCGATCGACTTCGTTTCCACCCATGCCTACGGCGTGAAAGAGGGCTTTTTCGACGATACCGGGAACCGCGGAACCGTTCTCGATGCCGACCCCACAGCCGTCCGCGGCCGCATGGTTCACTCCCGCGAACTGATTCGGAATTCGCCGCTGCCCAATCTCGAACTGCATTTCACCGAGTGGAGCTCGGCCTACACGCCCACCGATTACATCCACGACCAGTATCATCAGGCGGCCTTCATCCTCGATAAGATCAAGGGCGCGCAGGAATCCGTCGATTCCATGTCCTATTGGACCTTTACCGACATCTTCGAAGAAAACGGCCCGCGCATGACTCCGTTTCACGGCGGTTTCGGCCTGCTCAATTACCAGAGCATCAAGAAGCCCGCCTATCACGCCTATCGATTCCTCAGCCGGCTGGGTGACACGGAAATCGTCAATGCCGACAAATCGTCCTGGGTCTGCACCAACAAGGACGGCGGCATTCAGGTGCTGTACTGGGATTTCACGCCGGTCGCGCCGCCGGATCGTTTGAACGATCAGGTTTACTATAAGAGAGATTTGCCGCCCGCGCCGAAGCCGCCGGTTACCGTCGATCTGGCGAATCTCCCGGGCGGCACTTACTTTGAGCAGGTCTATCGTATTGGTTACCGGCAGAATGACGCTTACACGACTTACTTGGACCTCGGCGCGCCGGCGCAACTAACTAAAGCGCAGGTCGATGCGATTTCCAGTGCCGCCAGCGGTGAGCCCTCCGAGAGCCGCGTGATTTCCGTTCGCGATGGGCGCTTCGAGTTTCGGTCACCCCTCTCGGCCAACGAGGTCTGCCTGATCGTGTTGAGCAAGATGTGAGGACGCCGTGGGGCGGGCGCCCTCGCCTGCGTCGGACCCCCCGGTCCGACAGCCGAGCCAGGGGCTCGGCGCGGGTCAGACGCTTCAGCGAAGCGGGCGCGCGCGTTGCTGGTGCCATTCGATGAATCGGGCGGCTTCTTGCTTGCCGAAGTAGCGCTCCAGAATGGCGGCGGGAGCGGTGCGCAGATCCACCATGATGAGCGCGTCCAGCACGTGGGAGAAACCGCGATCCACGTTGAAGGCTAGCAACTTGCCGCCGGTTCTGAGGTATTGACGGAGAAGGATGGGCACGCCTTTTCCGTCGCGTTCCAAGTCCGCCACCAGGCCGGAGAGTTGTTCCAGGTTCGCCGGAATGTGGCTGACCATGCCGGTGCGGCGAAACTGCCGCTGGGAACTTTTGTAGGGGCTGCGCGGCCTCACCAGCCCGGCGAGCTCGCCGGCGCGGTGGGCTTCGAGGAAACGAACCATCAGATGGCGCGAGACGGCATGATATTGGTTGCTGATGCTGACGCCGCCGAAGAGCACGCTCAATTCCGGCCGCATTGCCACGTAGCGCGTGATGCCTTTCCACAACAACAGCAGCGGAGCAAATTGCTTTTGATATTCCGGGCGTACGAAGGAACGGCCGAGCTCGATGGCTGGGCCGATGCGGTCGAACAGGTCCTTACCAAAGCGGAACAGCGTGCTGGTATACAGACCGCGCGTGCCATGGACGGGCAGAATATCGGGAGTGGGGCCGAGGCGGTACGCGCCGGCCACCTGGCTATCGCCCTCATGCCAGAGCACCAGGTGCTGGTAGTGGCGGTCGAATCGGTCGAGATCGATGGCGCGGCCGGTGCCTTCGCCGGCCTGGCGGAAGGCCAGTTCGCGCAAGCGGCCGATTTCGGCGACCACTCCCGGGAATTCCGCTTGGCTGGCCAGGTAAACCGCGAATTCGCCGTTGTCGCATAGCCTGCTCGCGGCCGGCAGAGCGGCGATTTCCGCCGCCACACGGTCCGTGGCGCGAGCCGCCGCGACCGGCGTCTGCCGCTTCGCCGGAAGCAGCCACACCGGCAGCCGGCGTTCGGGGATGGCAGTCGCCGCGCGCTCGTCCAACAGGTAAGTCCGGCAGCGCAGGTATTCGGTGGCTTCGCGCGCGCTCGAAAACGATTGGAGCGTGGCTGGCGGCACCGGACGCCCGATGCGCATGCGGACGTGGCGGCCGCGCTTGTTCAACAGTTCGCGCGGCAGATTGGCGGTGCGCAACCCGGGGTGGATCATGCCGGCGAGCTGAAATCCAACGCTGTTGGCCCCCTCGAAGAAGATAGGCACCGCGGCAGCGTCCGCCCTCTGCGCGATGCGCGCTAAAGCGGGATTCCAGTTCGGGTCGGCCAGCGTGCCGGTTTTCCAATCGAAGTGAGCCACTTCGCCTGCCGGAAACACCACCAGTGCGCCTCCCGAGCGCAGCCACGCGGCGGCCTCCAGCAAAGCCCGCGCATTTTCTCCCACCGCGTGTCTGGAGCCGAACGGATTCACGAAGATGCACCATTGGCGTAGCTCCGCAACTCCGGCCAGCAGAGAGTTGGCGAGGATGCGGGTGTCCGGCCGCACGGCTGGCAGCGCATTGGCCAGAATCGCGGCATCCAGCAGGCCGAAGGGATGGTTCGCCACCACCAGCAGCGGGCCGGAGCGTGGAATCCGTTCGATCTCCTCAGGCCCGGCTTCCCAGGTAATGCCGAGCGCCTCCAGTAGCCGGCCGGCCGCATTGCCGCCGTTGGCCATGCCACGCATGGTCTCCAGCGTTTGACGGAGCTGGTCCATGGCCAAAAGCCGCTCGATGGCGGGTTCCATCGGATCGAGGAAACGGCGTAGGGGCTCCTGGAACAAACCGGAGAAAGAAGGCAGGTCGTTGCTGGTCTGTGTGCGCATGGTTGGCGGCCATTCTGCGAGGCTGCTGTCCCAGCCTGACCCAGCTTGGTTTCAAACGAATTAACATTCGGTGAAAAGTGGTTTCGGAGCCGTTCTCCGGTGCGCCTCGTCATGCTGCCAAAGCCCCCTCTACGATCCGGCATGGGTTGCGTTGCAGCGCGGAAACACAACCTTCTTGGGAATGTAACGGAACCGAATCGGCCTGCATGGTACTTGATGAGACGGGGGACTCGATGCGACGAATTGCAATTGCCTTTCTGATGCTGGGCTGCGCGGCTTTGTCCGCGCGGCAACCTGAGGAGGCTGCGGAGCCGCACGTCATCGTGATCGGCGTGGACGGGCTCAGCATCGATGGCGTAGTTACGGCTGGCGGTCCCGCCCTGCGCGGGCTGATGGCGGGCGGGGCGTGGAGTCTGGAGGCGCGTGGCGTGATGCCCACGCTCAGCAGTCCGAACTGGATGTCGATGATTACCGCGTCCGGGCCGGAGCAGCACGGCATCACTTCCAACGGCTACCTGAAGCGGATGCAGGAAATCGTCCCCGCGTGCCAGGACGAATCCGGCGGTTTTCCAAACATTTTCGGCGCTTTGCGCACGCAACGGCCGGCCAGCCGCATCGCCATATTTCACGACTGGCCCGGCTTTGCCAAGCTGGTGGAGCGCAACGTACCGGATGTGATGGAGCACCAGAGCGGCCCGGCGCGGACCACCGCGGCGGCGATCGGGTACTGGAAGCGATACCGCCCGGAGCTGCTCTTCATCCACCTGGATAACGTGGATCATGCCGGGCATCACTCCGGCTGGTCGAGCCCCACATACTATCGCGCGGTGGAAGAAGCCGACCGGCAGATCGGCGCCATCCTCGACATGCTGCGCGAGAGCGGTGCGCTCGATTCCACCTTCGTGCTGGTAACGTCGGATCACGGCGGCAAGGGGCACAACCACGGCAAGAACTCGCTGGCCGAGATTCAAATTCCGTGGATTCTGGCCGGCCCCGGCGTGGCGGCGGGCAAGATCGACGCGTCGGTGTTCACCTACGACACGGGCGCCACGCTGGCATGGATTTTCGGGTTGCAGCCGCCGGCATGCTGGATTGGGAGACCGGTGCTGGCCGCGTTTCAACCCGCCGTGGTTGCCATGCACGCTTCCCAAGTAACCGGGAATTCCGGCTGCCTGGCCGCGGGCGCGCAGCCGGTCCCCGTCCCCGTTGCCAGAACGGCGGCTTCCGTCGTCCGGTTGCGCGCGGAAGGCGGGTCGCAATGAGGCGCGCCATCGAATTCATTTACATCGACGCCGGCGGCGGGCATCGCGCCGCCGCCACCGCGCTGGCCGAGGTGATTGCGGGCGAGCGTCGGCCGTGGGACATCCGCACCCACTCGGTGCAGGATCTGTTTCATTCGATCGATGTCGTCCGCAAGTCGACCGGCATCGATTTTCAGGACGTCTACAACATCATGTTGCGGCGCGGATGGACGCTGGGCACGGCGCAACTGGTGCCGGTGATGCACGCCGCCATCCGCCTGTTTCACTCGGCCGAAGTGCGCATTCTGGAGCGGCACTGGGCGGCGTCGCGGCCGGACATGGTGGTGTCCCTGATTCCACATTACAACCGCGCGTTCAAGCAGGCGCTCGACCGGGCGTGGCCGGGAACGCCGCTGGTGACCATCCTCACCGATATCGCCGATTATCCGCCGCATTTCTGGATCGAGCGGCAGGAGCAATACGTGATCTGCGGATCGCGGCGCGCCGTGGCCCAGGCGCGCGCTCTCGGTCTGGCCCCTTCCCACATCTTCCAGGTCTCGGGGATGATCCTCAATCCGCGCTTCCATCGGCCGCCCGGCGTGGATCGCGCACGCGAGCTGACCCGCCTCGGCCTCGATCCCGGCCGGCCCACCGGTATCGTGATGTTCGGCGGCGAGGGCTCGCTCGAGATGGTGAAGATCGCCAAGGCGCTGAATCAGTCGGATCTGAAGACGCAGTTGATCCTGCTGTGCGGCAAGCACCAGACGGCGCCCGGTGCGCTTCGTGCGCTCGCCCCACGCATACCGATGAGGATCGAAGGCTTCACCAGGGAAGTGCCTTACTTCATGTCGCTGGGAGACTACTTTATCGGCAAGCCGGGCCCCGGCAGCATTAGCGAAGCGCTGGCCATGCGGCTGCCCGTGGTGGTGGAATCGAACGCGTGGACGCTGGCTCACGAACGCTATAACGCCGAATGGATCCTGGAGCAAGGCGCCGGAGTGGTGGTGAGCAGCTTTTCCAAAATTGCGGATGCCGTTCGCGACCTGCTGCAGCCGGACCGCCTCGCCCATTACCGCGCGCGGGCCGCCGCCGTGCGCAACTCGGCCGTCTTCGAGGTCCCGGAGATTCTGGCGGAGATTTTCTCCCGCCGTGACTGCGGTGCGGAGAATCCGCTGTTATGGCAAGGCCGCGTCGCCGCCATGCCGCGAGAATCGCGGGTGCCGCTCCAGTAAGCCCGGCGCGGCAACGCTCAGTATGTGGAACAACGGCGAATTCCGCAGCGCGCCAGCGGTTCCATGCTAAGATTCTAGCTGTCCAGGCACGCTGCCGCGCCTTATGTACACCGCCTTTTTCGGCTTCTCGACGAGTCCGTTCGACATGAGCCCCGATCCGTCCTTCCTGTTTCGGAGCGCGCAGCATGAAGAAGCGCTGGCCACCCTCGTCTACGGAGTGCAAACCCGCAAGGGCTTCATCGTGCTTACCGGCGAGGTGGGCACCGGTAAAACCACCATGCTGGAGTGCCTGCGCGATTATCTGAATGCGCAGCGGGTCGCTTTTGCATCCCTATTCAATTCCCGTTTGACGGTGGAGCAATTCTTCGAGATGCTGGCCTATGATCTCGACTTGCACTGCAACCGGCTGTCCAAAACGGAGGTTTTGCTCTCCCTGAATCATCTGCTGATGGAGCGCGCGACAGCCGGACGGACAACCGTACTCATCGTGGACGAGGCCCACAATCTCGATTGGGATGTGCTGGAAGAAATCAGGCTGCTGGGAAACCTGGAGACCCGCCGCGGAAAACTCCTCCAGATCATTCTCGCCGGCCAACAGGAACTGGACCATAAGCTGGAGGATCCGGCCTACCGCCAACTGAAACAAAGGATTGCTCTGCGCTGTGCCTTGCGCGGTTTTGAGCTAAGCGAAACCGTCGCCTATATCAACACCCGTTGCGAGTACGCCGGCGTGGCCGAACAGAACATCATCGCTCCCGAGGTGATAGAAGAGATACACCGCAGAACACACGGCATGCCGCGTTTGATCAACGGGGTCTGCGACAACCTATTGTTGACTGCTTTCGCCATGGAAAGCCGCATCTGCACTCTGGCAATGCTCGATGAGGTGTCCGCGGATATGCGGTTGACATCCCAGGAGCAGCCATCCTTCGATCCGGGGCCAAAGTACCCGGAACAGACCTTCCACCGCCCCACCCAGATTTATCGGAACAAATAGTCCTAATATCAGGTATTAACCTGATGCCATAGGACTCTAATACCTCCTAAAGACAGTAGATTTGTCCTCACCTTTCGTGGCATTTTTAGAAGGTACTAGGGTAGACTGCAAGAGGGTACTTGGTTTTGGTACCTATAGTGCGTTGGGTTTGCAACGCAGGCGTCCAGCCGCGTTAACCGGGTGAAGGTCGCCAAGGGCCAGCAAGATCAAAAGGAGCAGGCAATGCGAACAAAACAAGTCCAGTTAGTGCGTTTCGCGACGTTGACTCTGTTGACAGCGGCGTTCACATGGAACATCGGCCAGTGTAGGATGATTTCTACTTTGGCTGGGCCATCGGCTGTTAACGCCAATGCCAAGACCGGCCCGCTGCTGCCGCCCGATCCGTGGGAATCCGATTTCGCCAAGACTGGCCCGCTGCTGCCCCCCGATCCGTGGGAATCCGATTTTGCCAAGACTGGCCCGCTGCTGCCCCCCGATCCGTGGGAATCCGACTTTGCCAAGACTGGCCCGCTGCTGCCCCCCGATCCGTGGGAATCCGACTTCGCCAAGACTGGTCCGCTGCTGCCCCCCGATCCGTGGGAATCCGACCTTGCCTAAGCTCTACCTTTAGCGCCGATACCGTCGCCTGAGTGTGCCTCGGATCGGCGATGGTGACTCTCCTCTTATCATTCCTTTACAGGCCGCGCGCCATCTACCCGCTGGCGGAGGTGCGGTCAATGATGCGGCCGTCGCGCATATGGACGGTGCTGTGGCCGTAAGCCGCGGCTTCGGGGTTGTGCGTGATCATGAGGACGGTTTGGCCCAGCCGCTGATTCAGGTCGCGCAGAACTTCGAGCACGGCATTCGAGTTCTCGGTGTCCAGGTTGCCTGTTGGCTCATCGGCCAACAAAATGGCCGGGTGGTTGACGATGGCGCGGGCGATGGCTACGCGCTGCTGCTCGCCGCCGGAAAGCGCGTTGGGCTTGTGGTCCAGCCGTCCGGCGATGCCGAGCAGGCCAAGCACCTCGTCGAACCGGGCATCCGGGTGCGCCCCCAGTCCCGCAATGTAGCGCGCCACCGCGATGTTGTCCCGCGCCGTAAGATTCGGCAGCAGGTTAAACTTCTGGAACACGAATCCGACTGTCCTGCGGCGTAGTTTGGTGCGGCCCGCGTCGCTCAGTGCAGCCAGATTCTGTCCACCCACTTTCACTTCGCCCGTGGTGGGCGGGGTAAGTCCTCCGATGATGTGAAACAGCGTGGACTTGCCGGAGCCCGAGGGCCCCACGACGGAGAGGAACTCGCCCGGCTGGACGCTGAGATCGACGCCCCGCAGCGCCGGCACATCCACCTGGCCCACGCGGTAGACCTTGCACAAGCCGCGTGTTTCGATGATGGCGCCGTTATTCATAAGCCAGCGCCTCGATGGGGTCCTGCCGCGCCGCGGTCAGGCCGGGCTGGAGCGCGCCAAGATTGGCTGTGGCGAGCGTGATCGCCGCCACGCGCGGCCACCACGCGAATACAATCGCCATTTGAAAAGAGGCCGGCACCAACGTGTGTATCAGCCACTGCGCGCCAAAGCTGAAGATAATGCCCAGAATCGTGCCTCCCACACCCAGCAGCGTCGCCTCGATCTGAATGATGCCGAGGATGAAAGTCTTGGACGCGCCCAGCGCTTTCAAAATGCCGATTTCGCGCGTGCGCTGCAAGACCACCATGTACATCGACAGCCAGACTACGGCGATGCCGATGATTACCCCGATCGCCTCCACCACCACGGTAAACGGCTTGATGGCGGGAATCTGGTCCACGTTGTACATGGCTGTAATCTCGGCCATCGTGTCTACCGGGTAAGCACCCTTCAGCAACTCGCGCAGTTCCTTCTTCACCAGATCGATATTGGCCGGATCGTCCACCTTGACGTAGATCTGGCCGACCCTGCCGGTGGCCGCGTCGAGTTCCTGTAGCGTGCCAATCCGTACCGCCAGCCGCGCCATCTTCCCCGGCTCGATCACGCCTGCCACGCGCCAGTCGTGATTGACCACGCCGATGATCTGGCCCACCTGCAAATGGTGCTCTTCGGCGTATAGCCGGTCCACCAGAATGTCGTCGGGACCCTGGAGCGGGCCGCCCCGGTCGAAAGTGAAGCCGCCGGTCATCCGGTTGAACTTCGCCACGTCGATGCCGGAGAGGAACATGATCACTTCCACCCGGTCGTTGATGACGCCCATGGCGACCTTCACGTGGGGCTGCCGTTCGACCAGGTCCACCATCGCCGCCGGAATGGTGATGCCGCTGGCGCTGGCCAGCGCTTTCACGTTCGAGGCGCGGATCATGAGGTCGGCCCCCACGCCGCGCTGACGGTTCTGCGCGTCCGACAGCATCCCCTGCGTCAAACCCACCAGCGTCAGGATCAGCGTCACAGGCACGGCGATCAGCAGGATGGTGAGCAGGCTCCGCATCGGCCGATTTCTTAGATTTTCCAGTACGATTTTGCCGATCACTCGGGATTCGTCTTTCCTTTGGTGGGGGACGCGGGCGTCTGGCCGGCCGGCGCCGCGGGAGGCTGCCCGAGAACCCGCAACGTGGTCCCGGGCGGTTGCTCTAATACGAATTTATCATCTGTCACGCCCTTGTTGATGTCCATCTTCACGATGTCGATCACCACGCCGTACTCATCCTGCGGGCGGTTAATCTCCACGTGTTTGGGGAAGGCCACTTTGTCGTAGGATTTCCAATCGGAATAGCGCGCATCGGTCAGAATGTTGCCCGCGGCGTCGAAGAGCACCTGGCGGACGATTTCCAGGTTCACGCGGCTGAACCAGATCGACCGTTCGAGCCGCAGCACGCCGTGGTCGTCGCGGACCACGAGCATGATGTAGACGGCGAGATCTTCGTCGGTGAAATTCTCCAGCAGTACCTTGTCGGTTGCCGGATCCACCGGGCGTACCATCAGGGCGTCGACGAAATGCTGCGGGCGCAAATTCTCGATCTTGTTTTCCGAGCGCTGCACGATCTCGTTGCCGCCCTCGATAAACGCGTCGCGGGACGGGACGAATAGTTCGAAGCGGGCGCCGTCCGAGGTCATGTCAAAGGCCTTATTGCGGACCACCGGGTACAACCCGATGATGCGGATGTGGGACGGCTGTCGAAAGAGAATGTAAGCGCGAACGTCCTTGTACTCGGTGATTTTGCTCTTTTCCGCGCTGCCCAGCGCCGGCACCATGTCGACGGTGGCGCTGAAATCGTGAACCGCCCGGTATTGGCGGGAGAGGGCTTCGAGCAGCGCCGCCTGGTCCGCCACCAGCAGCGGCTGCGTGGCGTTCGAGCCTTTGCGCACAATCAGTCTGCGGCGAGCCAGGCACGATGAGAATCCCATCGACATGGCACAGACCAGGACCGCAGCAGCTACGTGGCGCCGAAAACGCATCTTCTCATTGTAGGCAACTGCGAAAGCGCCCTGTCAAACCGCGATCGCACCCATGCATGTTATATTAGAGCGAGCCGGCCAGTGGGCCTGTGGCGCAGTTGGGAGCGCGCTTCCATGGCATGGAAGAGGTCGTGAGTTCGAATCTCACCAGGTCCACCAAAACATTTCTAAGAACATAACACCTGGACTCTCGTTCTGTAGTTTTCAAAGTTGCGGAACCCGTACGCTCGCCTCCCGACAGATAATGAGGAGCGGTCTCCTTGCAGCCTTCACCAGCAAGCGCCGTCGACGGAAACCGGCTCGTCGCCCACCTTACTAATTATGATTTGCCGTGACCTATGCCGAACGCCGGATCGGTACAAAACGGATCTCGACCCGCTGATTCAACGCGCCCGCTATCCTGCGCAACATCGCCAGAGAGTGGCCCTCATAATCGGCGTCCTCAAGGCGGCAGATGACCGATGCGGTGGTGCCTATGAGCTTGGCAAGCTGAGTTTGGGTGAGGGCCGCCGCTGCCCTCAGTTCTTGGATTTTGCGGGCGATCTCTTCGTTCGCGCGCGCCTCTTCAAGATTCTTCAGCCGGGCCGGCTTGCCTTCGTAGAGCCGGCGGTGAAGGATCTCCACCGCATCGCTGGTCGGTTTCAGCGTCTTTGCTTTGTTATCTGGCATCGTCAAGCCTCCTCATAAGTGTGCTTCGCCGGATTCGCCTCAAACCGCTTCTTGCGTTCGACGGCGCGATCGATCTCTTTCGGCGGGACCACCCGCTCTTTCACAAGACCGTGAGAAACCACGGCCGCAGTCGCGCCGTGGAAGAAGTACAGGATCCGGTGGTGAACCCCTCCCAGGCTGACGCGCAGTTCGTAGATGCCGTCTCGCAGGAAGTCCGCTTCGGGCCGACGCAGTTCGTGCCCCATCTCGCGCAGGCGCTCCAACCGGAGGTAGCACTTGTCCTGTACTTTCGCCGGTAACTTGTCGAACCACTCGATGAACGGGCATGATCCGTCTTCCTCCCGGTAAAGGGCGACTCTGGTCTTGGACACCGATTCCAGTCTATTCGCAATATTGCGAAAACGCAAGTTGGCTTTGCGAAACCGCAAAAGCGGTCACCGCGCCACGTGGGCATCATCACTTATGGAGAAATCATTTGCTGTCTGCTCAAGCAGACAACAATCACGACAGCTTGCAACCGCGCGCGCGAAAGCATGCGTCGTGCCGTTTCCGATGTGGAGTCCTGGCGTCCGCGCAGGTCCAGATTGCGAAAACGGCCGCCCCGTGGCGTCCGCCGGAGTCCACGTCGCCTCTTGCTAAGTCTTTTGTTTTGCAGCCAGACTGTCTGCAAGTGATTGATATTTCTTAAATGGCATGGAAGAGGTCGTGAGTTCGAATCTCACCAGGTCCACCAAAACATTTCAAATACTTACCGCCGAAACAGTTCTCGAAAGCCCCGTTTTGGAGTCCAACTGGAATCCAAATTCCACCGGGCAAAGCCCCTCGTCTTTGTCCCGAACCACACGTCCAACTCACGCTTGAAGCGGTCCGTGCTGTCATGCAGGCAATCCCAGGCGCAGTGGCCGATTTCTATGGAGACGGAGCACTCGATTTGGCGATCATAGGGCAAATGCAGTCGCCCGATCGGGGGACGCTTACCGTGCTCGATGGCGCCTTTGCAAAGACTGCGGCGGCGACCGCTGCCGCGGCGGTGATCTCGTCGGCGAACGCCAATGCCGGGGCGATCGCGCCGGGCTCGCTCGCCAGCGCGTACGGCGCCGACCTCGCTACCAGTACGCCAGGCTCCACTTCGGTACCTCTACCGGTGACCGATGCGGGAACTTCGGTATCCATTCTGGATGCCTCCGGAAAGACGACCGCGGCGCCACTGGTGTACGTTTCACCGAGCCAGGTCAACTTTTACATGCCTCCGGGCGTCGCTACCGGCTCGGCCACGGTGACGATTACCAGCGGCGATGGGACGCAATCCGCCGCCACGGTGCAAATTGCGCCGGTGGCTCCTGGCGTGTTCGAACTCAATAGCGCGGGCCTGGCCGCCGCCGATTTGTATCTTTATTCGGGCAGCAATGTGACATTGGAGAATGTCTACAGCGTGAACAGTGCCGGACTGGTGGTGGCGAATCCCGTCAGCCTTGGTTCGGGGACCACCCAGGCGTATCTGGCTCTTTACGGTACAGGCTTCCAAGCCGCCGGAACGGCCGGCGTCACGGTGACGGTGGACGGCGTCGCCGCCAGCGTGGCCTATGCCGGTCCGCAGGGAGCGTTTACCGGCCTCGATCAAGCCAACGTGCTGCTGCCCCCATCGCTGGCCGGAAAAGGCAGTGTCACCGTGCACCTCACGGCCAACGGGATGGCAGCGAATCCCGTAAATATCACGATCCAGTAGGACCGTCCGGCGGCATTAACGGGATGATAGCCGGCGGCCGATTTGTGAACCAGTTGATGCGGTTGGGGCTACAAATTAACTATATTCACTATAGTAAGCAACGTGTACACGGCCGATAAGTAATGTGAAGCTAGTGCAAGGGGCGGAAGTGTTTTTGGTCCCTATGCGAAGAGCGGCGTTGGCAATGCCATCTCCAACGTCAGCGAGAGGCCACGGTTGACAACGCCGATGATCGGTCAGGGTCCAGTTCCTTCCATCGCTTCGGTTCACGGGGTGCGGTCCGTTGCGCCGAAACTCTTGGGCCGACTGGGCCAGGCATTCCAGTTGCAATACCTAGCCGTGGGGGTTCTTGTCGCGTTGAGACTCTGCTTTCCGGGCGCGAGCATGGCTCTCGATCGGGATCGGCGGATCGATCAGTATGGCCACAACACCTGGACATCTCAAAATGGTCTGCCTGGGGAGAGCGTGTACCAGATCGTGCAGACCCGCGAGGGCTACCTGTGGCTGCGGACCTCGGCCGGACTGGTAAGGTTCGACGGAGTCCGCTTCGTGCTGCCATCGTTGGCAGTCGGCGGGCGTGGGAACAACGAGCCGGTCAAGGCGATCTGCCGGGGCGCCGACGGCGATCTCCTGGTGCGAACGACGTCCAGAACGCTGATTTACAGGAATGGGATCTTCGCCGACTACCGGCCGCCCGCGCCTGTTCCGGACGGAGATATTCGAGCCCTGTTCGAATCGAGCCGGCATGAGGTCTTCCTCGGCTCCGACGACTTCATCTACAAAATTGGGGATAGGGGGCCGCAACTGCTGCGGGCGCGGACAAGCTGGGTCTCCGGTTTTCTTGAGAACGAAGAGGGTACGGTGTGGATGGCCGGATTGATGGCGGTCTACCGGTATCGCGACGGCGTGCTGTCGGAAACCAGCCCGGATGCGAAGAAGCGGCCGCAGGCCCTCGCGCTGGCCGAGGACGCGGCGAAGCGCCTTTGGCTCGGAACGGCGGACGGCGTGCGCCGTTTCGATGGTGGCGCAGCGGTAGCCGTGCCGCCCGCGGGGCAGATCCAGGCCGAGGTGGGGGCCGTGTTGATCGACCGCCAAGGGAACCTCTGGGCCGCCACAAGCGGCGCGGGAATCTATCGGATCACCGGCAACCAGGTGTCTTCCTTCGGTGCCCTGGCTGGTTTGACCGATGATCGGGTCCTGTCGCTGTGCGAAGACCGCGAGGGCAACTTGTGGGTGGGGACGGCCAGCGGCCTCGACCGATTCCGAGACACCAGCCTGGTCACGCTTACGGTAAACGAGGGCCTTCCTTCCAATCTGACCGAGAACATCATCGCAGCCCGGGACGGGAGCGTTTATGTGTTTTCGAAAGGCGGTGGATTGGCGCGCATCCACGACGGCGTAGTCTCGGCGTTCACGAAGAAAGACGGCTTGCCGAGCGGGTACTCGAATGGAATGGTCGAGGATCCGGACGGCAGCATCTGGCTCGGCAACAGTGCCGGACTGACCCGTTTCCGGAACGGGAAGTTAACTGTCTTTCCGATGCCGAGGTTATCGGGACGCTATATTTCCTCTATCAACGAGGATGATGAGGGCCTGATCGTCGCCAGCGACGAATCGCTCGCCATGCGCCCCCATAATGGCGACGCCGTGCCGCTGACCATGCGGGGAGAAACCACGCCGCTTTCGGCGCCGGGCAATTACACGTTCGTGATATACCGGGACCCCCTCGGAACGCTGTGGTTCGGCACCGCCCAAGGGCTATACCGGTTCGCGAAGGGCGTGCCTCCGGATAGGGCACGGCAGAAGCAGATCGCTTTTCCCGTGACGACGATTTTCAACGACGGAAGAGGCAGTCTTTGGCTGGGCGGCAGGGTGCCCGGACTAACCAGGTTTCGCATCGACGACGGCCGGGTCACCCGCTATAACGCGAGCCAAGGGCTCTTTGACGACTATCCCAGCCAGATTCTGGCGGACGATGCGGGGAACCTCTGGATCAGCGCCGCGAGCGGGATCTATCGGGTGCCCCGGCGTGATCTGGACGACATTGCCGATGGACGCAGCTCCACGGTCCAGGCCACCAGGTACGGCACCGCCGACGGGATGAAGGATAGCGAGGCCGCCGATCCGCTGGCGCAGCCGAGCGGATGCCGCACGCGCGATGGCCGGCTGTGGTTCTGCACGAAAAAGGGCGTTGTGATCATCGATCCGAACCGCCTCATGAAGAACCGTCTGGCTCCCCCTGTGGTCTTGGAGGAGGTGGTGGCCGATGGGGGAAGCATCTCCCCTCGCGAAGGCTTCCAGGTTGCCGCCGGAACGGACCGGACCGAGTTCCACTACACAGCTCTGAGCCTGCTGGTTCCGTCGCGGAATCAGTTCCGGTACAAACTGGAAGGCTACGATCATGATTGGGTGGACGCCGGGTCGCGCCGGGTGGCGTACTACACCAAACTCCCTCCCGGCAAGTACCGCTTTCGGGTGACCGGCTCGAATGACGACGGCGTGTGGAACCGTGAAGGCGCGTCCGTCAGTTTCGCGATGCTGCCGCACTATTATCAAACCTGGTGGTTCCACTGCATCTGCGTGATTACTTTCTCCGTGGCGGCGCTCGCCGTACAGAAACTGTACACGCGCCGATTGCGGGCGCGCGCCCGGGATCTGGAGCACCGCGTGGCGGAACAGACCGGGGAGTTGCGCAAGGCTAAGGACGCAGCCGAGTCCGCCAACCGGTTCAAGAACGAGTTTCTGGCTAACATGAGTCACGAGATCCGCACGCCGATGAACGGCATCATCGGCATGACGGGCCTGGCGCTGGGAACCGAATTGACGGCGGAACAGCGGGACTTTCTGGTTACCGCCAAGACGTCCGCGGATCATCTGCTCACGCTGCTGAACGACATTCTGGACTTCTCCAAGATCGAAGCCGGGAAACTGGACGTCTCGCCGGTGGATTTCCCGCTGCGCGACTCGATCGCCGATACTCTGCACGCGATGGCGGCGCGGGCCGACGAGAAGGGGTTGGACCTGCTGTGCCGGGTGGCGCCGGAAGTACCCGACGAACTGGTGGGCGACCCAGCCAGGCTGCGCCAGATTGTGATCAACCTGGTGGGCAACGCGATCAAGTTCACTGCCCGCGGCGAAGTGTCGCTCGAGATCGGGATCGAGCCCAACATCGCGCAAGGCGTGGTGCTGCACTGCCGGGTGGCCGACACAGGGATAGGAATCCCTCCGGAGAAGCATCGGGCGGTGTTCGAGGCGTTTGAACAGGCCGACCGATCGACCACGCGAAAGTACGGTGGCACCGGCCTGGGCCTGGCGATTTCCCGGCGGCTGGTGGAACTGATGGGCGGACGCATCTGGCTGGAAAGCCCGCGCCTGGATCTCGCCACTGGAGCTCTCGGGCCGGGCTGTGCGTTCCACTTCACTGTGGCCATGGCTTTGGGACACGCGCTGCAACGTTCGGCGCCAGCGGCTTTGGACGGAGTGCCGGTCCTGATTGTGGACGGCCATCCGGCCAACCGGACGATTTTGGCGGAGATGCTGCGGGCGAAAGGGATGGAACCACAGGCGGTGGCGAACCCCGAGGCTGCGCTCGCGGCGCTCGATCAGGCGCGAGCCGCGGGCCGCCCAGTCCCGCTGGCCATCCTGGATTTCCAGATGCCGGGGATGGACGGGTTCACCTTGGCGGCGCGCATTCGCGCGCAAGAGGAGCTTCGCGATACCCATTTGTTCCTGCTGGCCTCGGCGGGGCAACGGGGCGACGCCGCGTGCCGCCAGGATATCGGAATCGAGGCCTGCCTGTTGAAGCCGGTCAAACAATCGGTTCTGATCGAGGCGATCACGCGGTCACTGGGACGGCCCACGGGGACAGGCGTGCTGCCGCCGGCTCACCGTTCGCCGGCCGAGTCGCCCCGTAAGCTGCGGATTTTGCTGGCCGAGGATAACCCGATCAACAAGATGCTGGCGGTCGTCCTGCTGGAAAAGCAAGGCCACTCCGTAAGAGTGGCCAACGATGGCAAAGAAGCGGTGGCAGCGGTGAAGGCTGACCGGTTCGACGTGGTTTTGATGGACGTGCAGATGCCGAACATGAGCGGCCTCGATGCCACGGCGGCCATCCGGGTGCTCGAGCGCGGCACCGGCAAGCACCTGCCCATCGTCGCTATGACGGCGCACGCCATGAAGGGCGATCAGGAGCGCTGCCTGGAGGCGGGAATGGACGACTATCTATCGAAACCAATCCAGCCCGAATACATGATGGAAGTGATCGCGCGAGTTACTTCGACCGCCGATGAAAGCGCGGAACGCGTTCCGGCTTCCAGCTAAGGGCCTGTCAGAAAAGAACTGTGCCATTCCGACGTGGCGCACGCACTCGTGCGTGCCGCGTCGGCACTCGTGCCGACGCAGGGCGCCGCCGGAAAAAAGACGTGTCGAGAAGACTCTCCGAACTCCTGCTGCGGCGGAATTTGGGTTGAGCCAGGCTGCCTGTGTCAGAGGTAGGATAGACGATCGGTTTTTGTCGTCTGTCGAGCGGCGGGCCCCCAACCCAGGCGCGACAGACGACAGAAACCGATCGTCTATCCTACCAGGCCTGCGCCGCCGATTCCCCGTCAGGGGGTCAGCTCATTTTCCGCATCGCGCGGAAAACACCGGACAACATCAGGAGTTCGGACTCTCGACACGGCACCGACGAGTGCGTGCGCCACGTCGGCCGCAAGGATTTGGCACGGTTATTTCGTAACAAGCCTCAACTGGAAGACGGGTCGCCGGCGCGCATCACAAGCCCGGCTACTCTTCGTAACACTCCCGGCCGGGGGCGCACTCTTCTTCGCCGACGGCCTGGCCATCCGGGCCCAGGCATTTGAACGTGTGCTGGCACCAGAAGGCGCGGTCGTCGGAATGCTGAAGCGTGGGGTCCTGCCACACGGCCTGGACGAACATGCCCTTCCAGCGCAGCTTCTCGCAGCGCGTGCCGATCACAGGTAAGGATTCCATTCTCAGGCTCTCACTTTCGCCGCCGCCAGCAGCGCGCGTTTGACGGCCGTCTTGGCCAGCGTCACTTTGTAAGCATTGTGGCTGAGCGGCTGCGCACCCTCGACCGCCGCTTTACCCGCTGCTCCGGCTGTTTCGATGGTGATGGTCTTGCCCGCCAGCCACTCGCCCGCCGCCTTGGCTTCCCAAGGCGTGGGCGCTACGTGGCCCAGCACGATCCGCGCCGAACCCACCACCGCGCCCTTCATTTGGATCGCCACGGAAGCTGCGGCCAGCGGCCAATCGAGCGCTTCCTTCTGCCGCACTTCATAGGTCGCCGAGTGCGTCGGCGCGCCGTGCACCACGATCTCGGTGAGAATCTCGTCCGGCCGCATGGCGATTTCGCGCGTGTTTTCATTCCGCGGCGCCACGAAGAAATCCTTCACCGGGACCTCCCGAGCGCCTCTCGCGGAAACCAGCTTTACATTAGCCCCCAGCGCGATCAGCGCCGGACCCAGGCTGGAGGCGCTGACGAAATACGCCGGGCCGCCGCCGAAAATGGCGTGATACAGGTTCTCGCCGCCCACCACCAGCGACTTGCCGTCCTTCATCGCCAGCAGCCCGAAGCCCTGCCGGTAATACCAGCAGCGCGGGCGCTGGCACAGGTCGCCGCCCACCGTTCCCATGTGGCGAATCTGCGGACTGGGGATGCCGGCCGCGGCATCGGCCAGCGCAGGGTATGCGGCCCGTACTTCCGCGCTGTGCGCCAGTTCGTCCATGGTGACCGTGGCCCCGATGCGCAGGCCCGCCGCGGTACGGACTATCCCTCCCAGCTCATGGATCGATTTGATGTTCACCACCCGCTTGGGCGTGTGCAGCGAGTCCTTCATCAGCGTGATCAGGTCCGTGCCGCCGGCCAGCACGTCGGCCTCGCCCCAGGCGGCCGCCAGCAATCCGGTGGCTTCCTTCAGGCTCGCCGGATTCGCGTATTCGAACGTCTGCATTACGCGTTCCTCCCTTCCAGCGCGTCGAGCACATGATCGGGAGTCATCGGGATGTGTGGCACCCGCATGCCAATGGCATTGGCTACCGCGTTGCCCACCGCCGCGCAGATCGCAATCGCCGGCGGCTCGCCCAATCCGATCACGCCGCGCTTGTCGTTTTCCGGCCGGATGTCCATGTGCACTACGATCTCGCCGATATCGCCGATCCCGGCCAGTTTGTAGAATTCCATATCGGCGTTCAGCATGGCGCCGGTCTGCGCGTCCATGAAGCGGCGCTCGTAGAGGGCCGTCGAAATCCCCATGATGATGGCGCCGTAAACCTGGCTCTCCGCCAGGCGCGGGTTGATGACCAGGCCGCAATCCTGCACGGCCACGTAGCGGTTGATCTTGACGATCCCGGTTTCGGTGTCCACCGATACATCGGCCACCTGCACGCCGCCGGTTCCGGAGGAGATCAGCTCGCGGCTGGGATTGCGTTGATCGTTGGCGCCAGTTTCCGTGATCACGCCGGCGGGGCCGATCTTCTTGCAGGCCGCCGTCCAGGTGAGGCTCTTCGAAGGGCTGCCTTTCACGCGGATCTGGCCGTCCACAGCTTCCAGTTGATCGGCGGTAGCGCCAAGCGCGGGCGCGGCCGCGTCGAACAGCTTGGCCAGCGCATTCACGGCCGCCTTGCGGGTGGAAGCGGATACGCCGCCCACGGTGGTGGAACCGCCGGATCCGCCGTCGGGCGGCAGATCGTTGGAACCGATGTTCAGCTTGATGGCCGCCATCGGCAGCCCCAGCGTTTCCGCGGCCACCTGCGTGATGATGGTGCGCGTTCCCGTGCCGAGGTCCTGGGTGTCGATATCCACCTGTACCGAGCCATCGGCGTGCAGCGTGACGTTGCATTGGCTGGCGTGGCCGCCGCCGCCCCAGGCACTGAAACCGAGACCGAGCCCCCGTTTCACCGGTCCCGCGCTTTGGCCTCGCGGTTTCCAGAGCTTCTTCCACTCGGCCATTTCCGCCGCCTTGTCGAACTGGTAACTGTAAAGATCCTGCCGAACTTTCGGTGCATACTGCAAGTTAAGCTTGAAGACTTCCAGCGGATCCAATCCGGCCTTAGCCGCGAAGTCCTCGATCGCGCTGCACGTCAAATACGCTGCCTGCTGGTTGTTCGGCGCGCGCCACGCGCGGAAGGGACCGGCGTTGGTGGAAATCGCAGTGTGGACCAGGCGCTTATTCGGGATCGGGTGATTCGAATCGTCGAGAATATAGGGCAGCGGAGGCGAACCGCCGCCGGTGAAGCCGCCGGTGGCCCAGGACTTCGACTCCCACGCCGTGATAGTGCCGTCCTTGTCGCCGCCGATTTTGATATCGGCGAAAGCCGACGGCCGGTTGCCGGCGATGCGCTGCTCGGTGGCGCGGTCAAGGAACAGCTTCACCGGCCGGCCACCGGATTTCTGCGAGAGCCGCGCGCACACTTCCCCCCAGGAATCGGGCGAGAATTTCGACCCGAAACCGCCGCCGATGTAGTCCATCCTCACCTTGATGTTGGTTGCCGGGACTTTCAGGTTCTGCCCAAGCTGGCCGGCGTAGCCAGGCACGTTCTGCGTGGAAGGCCACGCCCAGACGCTGTCGCCCTGCCATTGGATGGTCTGGCCGTGCGATTCCAGGCAACAGTGCGTCGCCACCGGGATGCCGTAATGGCCCTCGGAAACCACTGCCGCTTGCTGGAACGCCGCTGCCGGGTCGCCTTTGAGAACTTCGCCGGCCGCTTTGGCGCGCGTCCCTGCCTGCGCCACGTCCTCTTCCTTCACCAGGTGCGGCAGAACTTCGTAGACCACGCGGATGGCGCCCACCCCATCGCGCGCAATTTCTTCGGTAACGGCGGCCACCGCGGCAACCTCCGTGCCCTGCCACTGAATTTCGGTTCCCGCCGGGGAGACCACGTGTACCGCCGTCACGCCTTCGATCTTCTCCGCCGCACTGGTGTCCACACTGGTGACGCGTGCATGCGCGTACGGGCACGTGAGGTAGACGCCAAACAGCAGGTCCTTCGGATTCATGTCGGACGAGTAGCGCGCGCGGCCACTGGCTTTGACCGGGCCATCGAGGCGCTTCGGCGACTGGCCGATCACCTTGCGGGCTTCCATGGGAGGCCAGCTATAGTCGGGCGTGTTGGGCGTGTCAGCCATTCTTGCCTCCTTGCGCCTTCAGAGTGCGCGCCGCTTCGAGCACCGCCTGGCGTACGCCCATGTACGTTCCGCAGCGGCACAGGTTTCCGCACAGCCCGTGTTCGACGTCATCGAGATTGGGGTTGGGATGCTCGGCCAGGAACCCCTTGGCCGCCATCACAAATCCCGGTGTGCAGTAGCCGCACTGCTGGGCATCGTGATTCCAAAACGCGGCCGAGACCGGGTGCAGCTTGCCGGGCTCGGCGATGCCCTCGATGGTTTCGATGGCTTTGCCCTGCGCGTCGATGGCCAGCACACTGCATGAGTAAACGCTTTTTCCATCGATGAGAACCGTGCAGGCGCCGCACGTGCCGCGGTCGCAGACGCGCTTGGCGCCCGTAAGATCCAGCCGGTTGCGCAGCGCGTCGAGCAGCGTCACGCGCGGTTCCACGGTCAGTCGAACCGGCTTGCCGTTGATGTTGAGCGTGATGGGGACCGGGCCTGGCCCAATGCTGGCGGCCATCGCCGGCGCGGCTTCCGTCGCCTTCTCGAGTAGCCCGCTTCCCAGCGCGCCACTGCCGATTCCGACACCGCGGATGAACCCGCGCCGCGAAAAAGCGGATTTGGCCGGCCGGGAGCGATCCGGCTCTTTCCTGGAGCTCACCTAAGATACCTTCCTTTCGTCACTTGGTAGGGCATGCTTTAGAGCCTGCTGAAAAACACGAAAAGCATCATGGCCACCGATCAACACAGATGAACACAGATTGAAAAGAATTGGTTTATCCGTGTTCATCAGTGTTCATCCGTGGCCCAAAAATGTTTTTTTCGGAAGTTTTTTCAGCAGCCTCTTTAGCTTGCCTGTGTTGTTTGATTCGACCTTTTCCTGCGTCCGGTTTTCGTTCAGTCAATATATCAAATCCGCCACGCGGCATAGTGGCGCGGACGTGATAAACAGCACGCCCGCCGCGCTGCACGCTGAACATTGGATGATCGAGCGACTCGAAAGTGGCAGGCGCTCGACCCCTTTTCTCCTTGAATCGAAAACCCCTTCGGAGCAGCCGGACCCTGATGAATCGCACCGGAAAGAGCTTGCCCCACCGGTAACCGGCCAGTTGTTAACATAGCCGGTCGTGATCGCATGAACACTGTGACAGCCGGACCCGCCAGCGCGGCTCCGTTTCAACCCGAAAGCGCGCCGGACTATTTGCCCGTCCCGATCCTGCGGGAACTGCAACTAGCCCGGCTACGCGGCATTATCGAGCGGGCATGGTCGAATGTGCCGCTGCACCGCTCGCGGATGGAGGAGCGCGGCATCGAGCCGGGCGATCTGCGGAGCCTCGACGATATCGCCGCGTTGCCATTTACCACCAAGAGCGATCTGCGCGACACCTATCCGTTCGGTCTGTTCGCCAGCCCGATGCGGGATATCGTGCGGCTGCACGCCTCCAGCGGCACCACCGGCAAGCCGATCGTGGTGGCGTACACGCAGCGGGATGTGGATGTCTGGACCTCGGTGATGGCGCGTAGTTTCGCCACCTGCGGGCTGCATGCCGGCGACATCATACAGAATGCGTATGGCTACGGGCTGTTCACCGGCGGCCTGGGTGCGCACTATGGAGCGGAAGGCCTGGGCGCCACGGTGATCCCCATTTCGGGCGGCAACACCGACCGACAGATCATGGTGATGCGCGATTTCGGCGTCACCGCCGTCTGCTGCACGCCCAGCTACTTTCTGCATCTGATCGAGCGCGCCGGCCAGCTCGGCGTGGATATACGCGCACTGCCCGTGCGCGCGGGCGTCTTCGGCGCCGAGCCGTGGACCGCATCCATGCGCAAGCGCATCGAGAGCGCGTCCGGCATCCAGGCATTCGACATCTACGGGCTATCGGAAATCATCGGACCAGGCGTCGCGGTCGAGTGCCCGCACCAGGACGGCTTGCACATCTTCGAGGATCACTTCTACCCGGAAATCGTGGACCCGGAAACGGGCCGCGTGCTGCCGGAGGGCGAGGAAGGCGAGCTGGTGCTGACCACGCTCTCGAAGCTCGCGATGCCGATGATCCGCTACCGGACGCGCGATATTACCGCGCTGATGCCGGGCGCATGCCCCTGCGGGCGATCTCTGCGGCGGATGCGGCGGATCGGCCGCCGCAGCGACGATATGCTGATCGTGCGCGGCGTCAACGTATTCCCGTCCCAGGTGGAAGCGGCGCTGCTCGAAGTGGAAGGCACTCTGCCGCATTATCAGATCATCCTTACCTGCCAACACGGCCTGGATCAGATCGAGGTCCAGGTGGAAGTGACGCCGGAGACGTTCAGCGACCAGATCGGCGTACTCGAACGGCTGAACCAGGGGATCTCCGACGCGCTCGAGCACGTGCTGGGAATCCGCGCGCAGGTAACGCTGGTCGAACCTCTCACCATTCAACGCAGCGAAGGAAAGGCCCGGCGCGTGATCGACCGCCGTACGGTGCAGCCATGAAACTCCACCAGCTTTCCGTTTTTTCCGAGAACAAGCCCGGCCACGTCGTCGCGCCTTGCCGCCTGTTGGCGCAAGAGGGCATCGATATTCGCGCGCTGGCGCTGGCCGATACGGAGCGCTTTGGCATCCTGCGCATGATCGTCTCCGACTGGCGCCGGGCCAAGGAGTTGCTCGAACAAGCCGGCACGGTAGTGAAGATCACCGAGGTGCTGGCGGTCGAAGTGCCGGACCATCCCGGCGGCCTGGCCGACGTGCTCGAAGCCTTTATCGGCACCGCGATCAACATCGAGTACATGTACGCGTTTCCCTTCGTGCGTGGCGAAAAGGCGGTGCTGATATTCCGCTTCGATCAACCCGACGCCGCCATCGAGCGCCTGCGGGAGCGCGGTTTCCAGGTGCTCTCGAGCGGCGCGCTGGAAGAGCGGTGACTTCGGAATCCCGGCTCAGTCGATCCGAGCCACCGCGAAAGGCCGCGGCGATTCCCCGGCAAGGCGCATGCGCCACATGGTTTCGAACGCGCTTTCGATGTGACGCGTGAACCTCCGGCTGTCGAACAGCGCCGTGGTAAGCCGGTTCGCTTCGAGCTTTTCGCGAATCGCTCGCAGGCGGAGTGGGTCCCGCGCAAGCTCCAAAGCCAGCGCCTCGTAGCCGGCTAATGATCGGGTCACCAGTTCCGGCAGCCCGGCTGCCCGCAACAAGCTGGCCGCCACGCGCCCGGGAAACGCCCGGCCCACGCACGTAATCACCGGGCAGCCGCCCCAAAGCGCATCGCTCGCCAGCGTGTGTGCGTTGTAAGGAAGCGTATCGAGAAACAGATCGGCAACCGCGAAGCGCGCCAGGTGTTCCGGATTTGCGAGCGGCGGTGCGAACACCAGCCGCGCCGCCCCACCGGCGAGCCTCGATTCCGCCTCGCGCCGCAAATTCTCCATAGCGGTCGCGTTCGGTTCGAGCAACCACAACACGCTTCCCGGCACACCGCCGAGCAGCCGCATCCAGATATCGAACATCGGCGCCGCGATCTTGTGTGCGGAGTTGAAGCAGCAGAACACGAACGCCGTTTCGGGCAACCCGCACTCCGCCCGCGCCGGCGTGCGTGGTGCGATGGGCCGCCGCCGGTCGTTCACCTGGTAGCAATCCGGAAGGTGCACCAGCCGTTCGGTGAAGTACGGCTGCTCGCCGGCCGGGACCACGTGCCGGTCCACCAACACATAGTCCACCGCGTCGCTTCCCATGGTGCCGGGATAGCCGAGATAGCTCACCTGAATCGGCGCCGCACCCAGGGCCAGTATCTCCGGCCGCGCATCGGTCGTGTAACCCTTCAGGTCCACCAGGATGTCCACCGCGTCCGCCCGTATCCTGGCGGCGGATTCGGCGTGCGAACACGCGAGCAGATCCACGAACTCGTCGAATGACTGGCTCAACTGCCGGCGCGCCGCACTGCCATCGTCACGCCCATAGGAATACCCGATCAGCCGGAACCGTTCGCGATCGTGCAATTGGAACAGCTCCGCGGTCAGGTGCGCGGTGGCGTGCTCCTGAAAGTCCGCGGACAAATAGCCGATCGTAATGCGGTCCTTGCCTCGCAGCGCCGCTGGCCGTTCGCGCGCAGCGCCCAATTGTCCTGCCGCCCAGCGTTTCGCGCACAGCCACTGCTGGCGCGGCGTGGTATCCAGGCTCAGAAATATGAACGGATTTACGGCCGCGGATTCCGCTTCGACAATCCCAATCAGTTGCGCCGTCAGTTCGTCCAACTGGGCCCAATCGCAAAGCTCTTGCAACAGGCGCGTCAGTTGGGATATCGCCGCGGTGAACGCCGGATCGATCCGGATCGCCGCGCGAAGCGCCGTGAGCGCCTCATCCGGCCGCTCGAGCCGGCGCAGCGCGCTGCCCAGGTTGCGGAACGCCTCGGCGTAGCCGGGCCGCAGATCCACCGCCGAGCGATAGTGGGCTACCGCTTCTTCGAGCGTTCCCATCATCTGCAGCAGATTGCCCAGGTTGTTCCGCGCTTCGGCGTAGTCCGGCGCTTCCGCAATCGCCCGGCGGTAGCTGGCGGCGGCCTCGGCGAGCGCGCCCTCCATCGCCAGCAGATTGCCGAGATCGTTCCAGGCCGCCGCGTAGTGCGGATCGTTGCGCACCGCCTTGCGCAGCAACTCCACCGCCTCGCCGGGATGGCCGTCCTGGAACGCAGCCATCCCAAGCAGGTGCAGCGCCTGCGGCTGGTACGGCGACACATCGAGAACCTTGACGCAGATTTGGGCTGCGCCGGCCAGGTCGCCCGCTCGCGCCACGTCGCGCGCCAGAGCTAGCGCTTCTTCGATGGTGAGCGGCTGCGGCACCGGATCAGTATAGCTGCTGGCAAGCCAAAGCAGCTATCATCAGCGTTGGATCGGCAATCGCCGCAATGCGATCGGAGCCGCGACCAAAGGGAGCGGTCGGTTTCACGCATCGCGTCACCAATGGAGGCACAACTTTGAATCGTCGTGATTTTGTGAAAACCGCGGCTGGTGCGGCAGTGACTCCAGCGCTTGCCCTCCCCTCCGATTCTTCGAATCAGCGGCGGTGGCTGGCCGTTGCGGAAAGCCTGAAACCGCGGCTCAACCGGACGCCGGTGCCGCCAGCCGGCATCGTTAGAATGATCGCCGACGGCGCTGAGTTTCTGCGCTGGCGGGTGGAGCAAGTCTCTCCGGTTGCGGCCCTGACCGAGCGTCTGCTACGGCGCGGCGACTCTGCCGTCATCGACTTCGGCCGCCACCTGACGGGCCATTTTTCATTCTCGATTGCGGGCGAGGGGCGCGGCGTCGATTCACCGGCGCGCTTGAAGCTGACCTTCGGAGAAGTTCCGGCCGAAGTTGCGCAACCTCTCGATCCCTATAACGGCGGTCTCAGCCGGGCGTGGCTCCAGGACGAAACGATCAACATTGACGTGCTGCCGGCAATCGTCGAGATGCCGCGCCGCTATGCGTTCCGCTACGTGAAGCTGGAAATCGTCGATACTTCGCCGAACTACGCCGCACGCATCGCGCAGATCAAAGCCACTGCGCTCTCTTCCGCCGGCACCGATCCATCGCCGCTGCCGGAGCCAGTGCCGGCGCTGCTGCGGCAGATCGACAAAGTCAGTATCGCCACTTTGCGCGACTGCATGCAGACCGTGTTCGAGGACGGTCCCAAGCGCGACCGGCGTCTCTGGATCGGCGATCTTCGCTTACAGGCTTTGACGAACTACGCGACGTTCCGTTGCAACGATCTGGTCAAGCGGTGTCTGTACCTGTTCGCCGCATTCCCGCGCGAGGACGGCCTGCTGCCCGCGTGCGTATTCGAAGATCCCGAGGCGCATCGCGGGCACGAGTACATCATCGACTACGCCGCGTTGTACGCCGCGGCGGTGCTCGACTACGCCAAAGCCACCGGCGATTGGAGCGCCGCCCTCGATCTGTGGCCCGCCGTGCGGAAACAGATGGAACTGCTCTCTGTTTTCGTCGGGCCCGACGGAGTTTTCCTGGCGCCGCCGCGCAGTTGGGTCTTCATCGATTGGAGCGAGTCGCTCGATCGCGCCGCCGCCATGCATGGGGTCTTCGTGTTTTCGCTGGGATGCGCGGCGGAACTGGCGCGCCACTGCGGTGCGGAAAGCGATGCCGCCACGTACGAGCGGTTGATCGCTCGCATGACCGCGGCCGCGCGCAGGGCCTTTTACGATCCATCGCGAAGGCTGTTTGTGAGCGGCGAGAAGCGCCAGGTCTCCTGGGCTTCGCAGGCGTGGATGACGCTGGCCGGCATTGCTACCAGAGAGGAGGCCGCGCAATCGTTCCACGCCGTCGCCGCCGAGGCCGATGCAGTGCGCCCCGGAGCGCCGTATCTCTATCACTATGTCGCCGAAGCCATGTTGCGGTGCGGGCTGAAACAGGAAGCCCGGCAATTGGTGGAAACATATTGGGGCGGCATGGTGAAGGCGGGCGCCGATACGTTCTGGGAAGTTTACGACCCGTCGAATCCCGGCCTCTCGCCCTACGGCAGCACGCTGGTCAACAGCTATTGCCATGCGTGGAGCTGCACGCCCGCCTATCTGCTGCGCAGCCTCGATCTGGCCGGAAAATGAGCCGGGTTGTGTGCATTGTGGGGCAGGCGCTTCCGCCTGCCAACCGGCGAAGCCGGGCCTGCCCCTGGTAACGCCGGCGATCTTGTCGCCGGTTCTTTTTCCTGCTCTCGGTTCCTATTCACGAAGCACGCCCATGGCTGCGAGACATCGGATCGCACGTTTAGGTTACCGCTCGATGCGGAACGTGCGGCGGAGCGGCAGGTCGCGCGAGGAACCCCCCACTTGCACGGTGTATTCGCCCGCCACGAGTTCCCAGGCATCCTTGTCCTCATTGAAAATCGACAGATAATGCGGGTCGAGCGCGAGGGTCACCGTTTTGGATTCGCCGGGTTCGAGCGCAATCTTCTGGAATGCCACCAGGCGCTTAAAGGGTTCACCGGCAGGCTGGGGCAAGGTAGTGTACACTTCGGCGATTTCGGCGCCGGCTCGCTTGCCGGTATTCTTCACTTCGAACGTAATTTGCGACGGCGACACCTGCAAGCCCGAATATCTGTAAGTGGTGTAAGAGAGACCATAGCCGAACGGAAAGAGTGGCTGTTTGTCTTTGGCGTCATACCATTTGTATCCGACCAGCAAGCCCTCGTCGTATTCGATATCGAACCGCCGGGTGTTGACCTTCCAGGGAGCGCCGGGGAACATCGGGACCTCTTCGCCCTGGCGCGGCGGAGGCTGCAACATCTCGGCCGGGTGCGGCAGGTCCGCTTCGGTTTTCGCGAAGGTGACAGGCAGTTTGGCCGATGGGTTCACCTGGCCGAAGAGGATGCTCGAGATGGCTTCGCCGCCACGCGTGCCGGGATACCAGGCTTCCAGCACCGCGCTGACCTGGCCGATCCACGGCATGGTCACTGCGCCGCCGGACTCGATCACGACGATGGTGTGCGGATTGGCCGCGGCGACGGCGCTGACCAGGGCGTCCTGTTTGCCGGGAAGCGAGAGGCTCGGCACGTCGCTGCCTTCGCCGGTCGGCTGATTGACGAAAACGATAGCCACGTCGGACGCCTTAGCCAGTGCCGCGGCCGCGTTCGTATCCGTGCCCGGATCGTATGCGACCTTGGCGCCAGGCGCCTTGGCGCGAATCGCCTTTAACGGCGATGAGCGATGCCAGACCTGGCCATCGGCAATCGCCCAGGGGATCGCGTTACCGCCGATGGGGTCGACCTGCCCGGAACCGCTGCCGGAGAGCACGCCCACGTCCGCGTGCGATCCGATGACGGCGATCGAATGGACCTTCGACGCGGCTAAGGGCAACTGGCCGTCCGCGTTCTTCAGCAGAACGATGGTTTGTTCCGCAACGCGCTCCGCCACCTCGAGACCGTGAAACACGTCGGGTACGCGCCGGTCCGGCGGGTTATCGAACAGCCCCACCGCAAACTCGCTGCGCAGGACACGGTGGATCATGTTGTCGAGGCGGGACATGGGAACCGCACCGCTCTCCACCGCTTTCTTGAGGGCGGCGCCGAAGTAATCGGGTTCGGGCATCTCGAGATCCAAGCCGGCGTTGGCAGCCTTGGCTGTGCTGTGCGTGGCGCCCCAATCGGAGATCACGAAGCCCTGGAAACCGAAATCTTTTTTCAAGACCTGGTTCAGGAGATAGTCGTTCTCGCAAGCATAATCGCCGTTGACCAGGTTATAAGAGCACATGACGGCGCCCGGGTTGGACAACTTCACGGCAATCTCAAAGCCGAGCAAATCGCTTTCGCGCATGGCGCGTTTGCCCACCTTCACATTGACGAAGGAGCGGCCGCTTTCCTGGTCGTTCATGGCGTAGTGTTTGAGGTCGCCGACGATGTGCTGCTCCTGGAGCGCCTTCATCTCGACGCCGGCCATCGTCCCGGCCAGAATCGGGTCCTCGCCGTGGTACTCGAAGTTGCGGCCGTTGCGCGGTTCGCGCGTGAGGTCGATGCCGCCGCCCAGCGTCATGGTGTAACCCTGATCGCGCAGCTCGCGGCCGATCAGCGAGCCGTATTCGCGGGCGAGTTCGATATCCCAGCTCGACGCTTCCGCAATGGTGGAAGGCAGCGCGGTGGAATAGCGGCCGAACACCGAGGAGTGCGTCACGCCAACCGTGGCGTCCGCCATCTGCAGATCGGGAATGCCGAAACGGGGAATGCCCGCGATGAATCCGGCATTGCCCAGCGCTCTGAGCGGCAACGTTTCGGGACCGCCCATCTCCCAGCCGTTGGCATGGAGCAGCGAGATCTTTTCGTCGAGCGTCAGCGCCTGAACCAGGAGGTCGGCTCGCTGATCGGGTGAAAGAGCCTGGTTCATCCAAGGACCGGCGGGCTTCCGCGGCTGCGCGGGCTGCGCCAGGACGGGCGCTATGCCGAGCGTCAATGCCAGGGCGGCGATGGTAAGCCTGGACAGGCGGGGAAGGAGGTTGCGGAGTTTTGTCATGGGCATCGTGGCCATCTCTGCTCAACGTAGCAGGTAGACGCCGCGTCGTGCATGGCGCGTAGTTCCTGCGAGCCTTGTTCTATCGGAGCCGCGACCAAAGGGAGCGGTCACGCTGAAAGGAGCGCCCGCAATTCAGCCGGCATCCCATATCTCAGCGGCAGTACGCTATGTCGTCGGCGGGCAAGGCGATCAAATGACAGGGGACGAATCGTCAGCGTGACCGCTCCCTCCGGTCGCGGCTCCGTTTCGGCGGAATATCCGAGCGGCCAAGTGCGCAAGTACTGCTTTTTGTGCTTGAGGTAGTCAAGGCGTGGGTCGAGGTAAGGGCGCATCGCCGACTTCGGTAAGGATCTTACCGTTTTTCACCGAAAACAAAGCACTTAACCTCCGTTTTTGGAAAGATCCTTACCGCCGACGACTTTCGGCTGCGCTCCCCGGCCCACTGCGGATCGATTCAGGTCCTTTAATGGAGCTAGACTCTTGTTGGCGGATGTTCAGAACGCGAGCACGCCGAGGCGCATGGGAGGTTGGGGTGAGCGCAGGGACAACGGCAGTACCTTTGGCAGACCGCATTTCGCTCAAGGAGAAAATCGGCTACTCCTTTGGCGATGCGGCTTCGAATTTTTATTGGAAGACTTTCGAGTTCTTCCTGATGATCTTCTATACCGATGTCTTCGGGATATCCGCAGCGGCGGTCGGCACCATGCTGCTGGTGACGCGCATCGCGGATGCGGTGGCGGATCCGACGATGGGCGCTATCGCCGACCGGACCAAAACGCGGTGGGGCCACTTCCGGCCGTATATTCTGTGGTTCGCGCTTCCGCTCGCCGTGGCGGGCGTGCTGACGTTCACCACCCCGAATCTTGGCGGCGGCGCCAAGCTGGTCTATGCATACGTTACGTATTCCTTGCTGATGTTCCTGTACACGGCGGTGAACATTCCTTACACCGCGCTGATGGGCGTGATGACGCCGAACTCGCAGGAGCGCACCTCCATCTCGTCGATACGGTTCATTGGGGCTTTCACCGCCGGAGTGATCGTGCAGTTCTTCACGCTGCGGTTAGTCAAATTCTTCGGCGCCGGCAACGACGCGCGCGGCTGGCAGCTCACCATGGTGCTGTACGGTGTCCTAGCCGTCATCCTGCTGGTGCTCTGCTTCTCGATCACGCGCGAGCGCGTGGCGCCGCCGGCGCAGCAGCATTCCGACATCAAGCGCGACCTGGGAGACCTGTTTGGCAGCCGGCCGTGGCTGGTGCTGGTGGGCGTGCTGCTGATGGTGCTGGCGGCGTTCGTGATTAAGGGCTCGGCTTCGGTTTACTATTTCAAGTACTTCTTGAAGCGGCAGGACTTGCTGGGAGCGTTCCTGGTGGCGAACGGGCTGGCGTTTCTGGTTGCGGTTTCCATCACGTCGCGGCTGGCCAAGTGGTTTGGCAAGAAGCCACTGTTCATGATCGCGATCGGCGGCGGAGGTCTCATCATCGCCGGCTTCTGCCTGGCCGGGCCATCGGATCTGTGGCTGATCTTCGCGCTGCAGATCGTTTCCAGCTTCGTGATCGGGTTCAACTCTCCACTGGTCTTCGCCATGTTCGCGGATACGGCCGACCATGCCGAATGGCGCACAGGCCGGCGGACAACGGGACTGGTCTTTGCCTCGGCCATCTTCTCAACCAAGATCGGCGTGGCGATCGGCGCGTGGATGTTCGGCCTCATCCTGGCTTACTTCGGGTACGTGGCCAACGTGGAGCAGACCGGCCGCTCGATACACGGGATTGTCCTCTCGATGAGCTGGATTCCGTGCGTGCTGATGGTGCTGGCAGCCGCCACCATGATGTTCTATCCGCTCGACGATCCGCTGATGGTGAAGATCGAAGCGGAGCTGAAGGCGCGGCGGGGAGAGGTGGAAGCATGACAACGCTGCTGCCGTGGCGCGGGCTGTCAAGCCTGCTGTGTCGAGATTCTTCTCGACATTTCTTCGATCCCCGGCAAGACACGTCGGCACGGGTGCCGACGCAGCACGCACGAGTGCGTGCGCCACGGCTGATTCTTGCGTTGATTTGCTTTTTCGCTTTGGCGTCTTCCGCGCTGGGGGCCGATCTGACGGTGCAGAAGTGGCAAGGCAACGGCATCGACTACTCCGGCTATCGCGCGGGCCAGAACCCGCAATTGAACAAGTTCCCGACGCAGGCGCAGATTCTCGAAGACCTCAAGATCCTGGAGCGGAACTGGACGCTGATTCGTCTCTACGGCGGGGATCAGCACTCCGAGGACGTGCTGGAAGTGATCCGGCGCGAGAAGATCGGGCTCAAGGTGCTGCTCGGCATCTGGCTGGACGGCAGGCCGGGCCATGAGGCCGAGAGCGCGCAGCAGACGGCGACGGGAATTCGCCTGGCCAATGAGTACAAGGACATCGTGCTGGCGGTCGCCGTGGGCAATGAGATTCTGGTCACCTGGTCCGACCACAAGCTGACCGAGGAGAAAGCGCTGGAATACGTGGCGCAGGTCAAGAAAGCGGTGAGCTGCCCGGTGACCGTGGCCGACGACTTTCTCTATTGGCAGAAGCCGGATGCGAAGCTGGCGAACGCCGTGGATTTCATCGTCATGCACACGTATCCGATGTGGGGCCACGAAGACATCGACACGGCCATGCCTTCGACCATCAAGAACTATGAGGCCGTGCGCAAGGCGCATCCGGGGAAGACCATCGTTCTCGGCGAGGCGGGCTGGGCTTCCTACAGCGTGGGCAATCAGCACGTGCCGCGAGCCGGCGACGAAAAGAAACAGAAGCGTTACTACGAGGAACTGACGGCGTGGGCGAAGGCCAACGACGTGACGCTGTTCTGGTTCGAGGCATTTGACGAGCCCTGGAAGGGAAGCGGGACGGAGGGGCACTGGGGATTGTTCTCCGAGGGCCGCAAGGCCAAGCTGGCGATGCAGACGCTCTATCCGGAGCTGATGCCGACCGGGCCGACGTCGCCCGGTTACGATTCGCCGGCCGTTCCAGCAGTCAAGGAGAAACAGTGAGCATGGCTTTCGTCGGCGGGGCGGAGCTCGAAAGCGGCGCGCGGCAGGTGGATGGCGGGGCCATCGAGATAGGTGGTGAACGGTTCTATCGCATCGTCAATTACGATGCGATGGCGCCGTTCCTGATGAGCCTGGTCAGCGACTCGGATCATTGGATGTTCGTCTCGAGCACCGGCGCGCTCTCCGCCGGCCGCCGGGATCCCGACCACGCGCTGTTTCCCTATTACACCGACGACCGAATCCACGACAGCCAGGACCAGACCGGCGGGAAGACCATCCTGCGGGCGACACGCGCCGGGCGCACTTCGCTGTGGGAGCCTTTCTCGCAACGCTACGAAGGACTATACCGCATCACGCGCAGCCTGGCGAAGAGCGTTTACAGCAACAAGATCGTCTTTGAGGAGGTGAACCAGGATCTCGGGCTGTCTTTTTCCTGCGCCTGGATGACGAGCGACCGTTTCGGCTTCGTGCGGCGTGCGACTTTGGTGAACCTGGCAGCGGAGCCGGTCGAGATCGATCTGCTGGATGGCATCGAGAACCTTCTGCCGCACGGCATCACGCGCCGGTTCCAGATGGAATACTCGACGCTGGGGGACGGCTACAAGGAGAACGAACTCGAACCCGAGACGGGACTCGGCCTCTTCAAGCTCAGCTCGGTTCCGGCGGATCGGCCCGAGCCGAATGAAGCGCTGCGCGTGACTACGGTCTGGTCGGAAGGAATCGAGCCGGCGCGGCGGCTGCTGTCGGCGGTGCAGCTCGATCGCTTCCGGCGCGGGGAGGGGGTGGACGAGGAAACGCTCATCCGCGGCCGCCGCGGCGCGTATTTCATCAACGCGCGGGTGACGCTGGCGGCGGGCGGGCGCAAAGAGTGGAGCTTGGTCGCGGAGGTGGATCAGGACGCGGCGGGCGTGGCGGCACTGGTGCGGTTGCTCAGGGCTGAGGGGGCTGGATCGTTCAGAGAGGGCGCTAGCGGCGCGGCTGAAAATCGCGGCGGAAGAAAAGCCGAGACGACTCTCGGCTCGGCAGGCCTGACGGCCCGCGCCACGGTGGCGATAGGCGCGCTGCTTGACGAAGACATCGCGCGCGGTACGCGCAACCTGGTGCGCATCGTGGCTGGCGCCGACGGTCTTCAACTCACGGGCGACGATCTCAGCTCGGACCGGCACTTCTCGAATGCTTTGTTCAACACCATGCGTGGCGGAATTCCGGATCGCGGGTATGTGATTTCGCGCTCCGACTTCGCCGCGTTCCTTGGCAAGGCCAACCACGCGGTAGCCGAGCGGCAGGCCGCATTTCTCGATACGCTCGACGAAACGCTGCTCGACAGCCGCCTACTGGAACTGGCGCGCGAACAGAACGACCCGGATTTGGAGCGGCTGGCGCATGAGTATCTGCCGCTGACCTTCAGCCGGCGTCACGGCGACCCCAGCCGGCCGTGGAACATTTTCTCGATCGAGGTCAAATCCGAACACGGCGAGCGGATCCTCAACTACCAGGGCAACTGGCGCGACATCTTCCAGAACTGGGAAGCGCTGGCGCTCTCCTTCCCCGGTTATGTTGAGAGCATGATCTTCAAGTTTGCCGGCGCTTCCACCGCCGAGGGCTACAACCCGTACCGCATCATGCGCGACGGCTTCGACTGGGAAGTGCTGGACCCCCACGACGCGTGGTCGTACATCGGGTATTGGGGCGACCACCAGGTGGTCTACCTGTTGAAGTTGCTGGAGGTTTCGGCGCGCTACCATCCTGGCGCTATGGCCGGGCTGCTGACGCGGCGCGTCTTCACTTACGCCAACGTGCCCTATCGCATTAAGCCGTATGGCGCGATGCTGGAAGACCCGCGCAGCACGATCGATTTCGACGCCGCGCTCGACCGCGAGATTCGCCAGCGGGCGGAATCGATGGGAGCGGACGGCAAAGCTCTGCCGGGCGCGGACGGCGCGCCTTACCGCGTGAACCTGGCGGAGAAGTTGCTGGTGCTGGCGCTGGCGCGGCTGTTCAATTACATCCCCGAGGCCGGCCTGTGGATGAACACGCAGCGGCCGGAATGGAACGACGCCAACAACGCGCTGGTGGGCTCCGGCGTGTCGATGGTGACGCTGTTCTTTCTGCGGCGGTTTCTGTCGTTCTGCCGGGGTGTTTTTGATGCAGCCGGCACGCCAGAGATCGAAGTTTCGGCGGAAGTCGCGGAGGCTTTTCGGCGGGTGGCGGAAACGCTGGAACGGCACGCGGGGCTGCTGGGAGGGCCGATATCGGACCATGATCGCAAGGCCGTTCTGGACGATCTGGGCAACGCGGGGAGCGACTACCGCGCCGGGCTTTACGCGCACGGGTTTGCAGGAACGCAGACGGCGCTGAGCATCGCGGAGATCGGTGCCTTTTGCGATGCGGCGCTGCGGCACATCGACCATTCGATTCGCGCCAATCGGCGAGACGACGGACTCTATCACTCCTACAACCTGATGAAAGTCGCGGGCGGCGGGATCGCGATTCGCCGTCTTTACGAAATGCTGGAAGGGCAAATGGCGGTGCTGAGCTCGGGCGCGCTCTCGGTGCACGAATCGGCTGATCTTCTCGACGCGCTGCGCAACAGCGCGCTGTATCGGGCCGACCAGAACAGCTACGTGTTGTATCCGGACCGCAAGCTGCCGGGCTTCTTCGAGAAGAACAACATACCGGACGCGGCCATCGCGCAATCGATGACGTTGGCGGAGATGATCGAACGGGATGACCGCCGCATCGTGATTCGGGATTCCAATGGCGTGGCGCACTTCAACGCGGCCTTCCGCAATGCCGGGCTGTTGAAAGAGGCGCTGGCCGGCTTGGGCCTGCCGAATGAGGAGAACGCGCAGATCCTCGCGCTGTATGAAGATGTGTTCGATCACCAGTCGTTCACCGGCCGCTCGGGCACGTTCTATAAGTATGAGGGGCTGGGTTGCATTTACTGGCACATGGTTTCGAAGCTGCTGCTGGCCGTGCAGGAAGTGTTGGACCGGGCCGGATGCGCGGGCGAGGACGCCGCGGTGATCGAACGCCTGCGGAAACACTATTACGAGATCCGCGAAGGCATCGGTGTTCACAAGCCGCCGGAGTTGTACGGCGCGATCCCCACCGATCCGTATTCCCACACGCCCGGTTTTGCGGGAGTACAGCAGCCCGGCATGACCGGACAGGTGAAAGAGGATTTGATCACGCGGCTGGGCGAGATGGGCGTCGGCGTCACGGATGGACGGATGGTCTTCCGCCGTCACCTGGTGAGCCAAGGCGAGTTTCTGGCGGGAGCGCGGACATTCCCCTACTACGATCTCGACGGCAAGGAGCGCAGCCTGGATCTCGGGCCCGGCACGATGGCGTTCACGACCTGCCAGACGCCGGTGGTGGCCCACCAATCGGGGCCGCGGAGAATCGAAATCACCCGTGCCGATGGCTCCCGCGGAAGGATTGAAGGGCTGGACCTCGACGCGCAAACCAGCGCAGCGATATTCGAGCGCAGCGGAGCGGTCCAGAGGCTGGACGTGTTCTTCGGGTTCGAAGGCGAGTAGCGTCGGGCATCATCCACCACCGGCGCAAGACGTTCAGCATGGCCACGAGGGTCTTCCTGGAGCTATTGCGGCAGAAAGCCGCCGCGGAACATTCGGTGGTCGCCGAAGCCGCCCGCTGAGAGCCGCGGCCCAGTCTCGGTCGGGGACAGTCTCGGTCGGGGACAGACCGCTCTGTCCACGCGGCGCAAGAGCGGCGCCTTGGGACAGAGAGGTCTGTCCCCTTGCGCTGCCGTTCAAACCTCTACAATATTGGCGGCTGCCGTTCGTCTACAGGAGTGGATGGACGCGTTAGCGAGTATCGGTTCGATGACCGAACAAAATCGGCAACTCTCCGAAGTTATCGCGGAAGAGCGCACCCGGCTGCGCAATTTCATTCGGAAACGGGTGCCGAACGAAGCCGACGTGGAAGATCTTCTCCAGGAGGTCTTCTATGAGCTGGTGGAAGCTCACCGTTTGCTGGTGCCGATTGAGTATGTGACAGGCTGGCTTTTTCGGGTCGCGCGCAATCGCATCACGGACCTTTTCCGCAAGAAGAGGCCGGCGAATTTCACCGACCGGGCGATCCAGGAAGAAGACGGCGAGCTGCTGCGGCTCGAGGATCTGTTGCCGTCGCCCGATGCCGGGCCGGAAGCGCTCTATCTCCGCAGCGTGCTTCTGGATGAGCTGAAACTGGCGCTCGGCGAACTGCCGGCCGAGCAGCGCGAAGTATTCGTCGCTCACGAACTGGAGGGGCGCAGTTTCAAGGAGCTGTCGGCGGAAAGCGGCGTCAGCGTCAACACGCTGCTCTCACGCAAGCACTACGCGGTGCTTCACTTGCGCGAGCGGCTGCGCACTATTCACGACGAGTTTACGAGGGAATGAGGAACCTATCATGAAAAAGAAGTGGATATTCCTGGTGGCCCCGCCGGCGGTCGTGCTTTTCATCGCGATTTGCGGCGAGGTGGTGATGCATCTTTGGAACTGGCTGGTTCCGATGCTGTTCGGATTGCGGCAGATTACGTTCTGGCAGGGTCTCGGGCTGCTGATTCTCAGCCGGATTCTGTTCGGAGGCTTGGGCCATCATGGCTCGGATGGGTCCCATCGGGGCTGGCGAAAGGGCGAGCGCTGGGGGCGGATGACGCCCGAGGAGCGCGAGAAGTTCCGCCAGGGCATGCGATCCCGCTGCGGCGGATCCTCAGCGCCAGCCAGCGGAACCAATGAGCCGGCCTAATCGCGCCGGCTTCCGCACCGCTCGCGGAGACATGAATCGGCTCCGATTTCTGTGCATGAGTCATGCCGCGCCTTTTTCCCGCAACTCCCTATGAGACTGCCGCGAGGTTTTGGGGAGAGCGGGAAAGAGATGAGGATTCTGCGCAGACGCCGATATCCATCAGATTTCCACCGGCCGGATCGTCAGTCCGGTTGCCGGTATCAACCGGAAGATGAGCCGGCCGGAAATGTGGATATGCTAAGCTGGACCAACCACTCAAAATGGACCCGGGCATGGAAACTGGGCTTGCCGCCGATGGCGACATTACCCAGTTGTTGCGCCAGTGGAGCGACGGGCGTGACGAAGCTTTTTGCGAATTGCTGCCTCTTGCCTACAACCGCCTGCGGCAAATGGCCAAAGCCCGCATGCGTTGTGAGCGGCAGGATCACACCCTCCAGCCGACCGCGCTGGTCGCCGAACTGTATTTGCGGCTTGCCGGAGCGAGACTGGCGAACTGGAAAGACCGGGAGCATTTCTACAGTTTTTGCGCGCGAGCCATGCGCTGGATCCTCACCGACCATGCCAGGGCGCGCGGCAGCGGGAAACGGCGGGGCGACCTGCTACTGCCGCTCACCCAGGATATCCGCTGGCTCGGCGAGCGGGAGCAAGACGCCTACGATCTCGACCGGGCGTTGTCGCGCCTGGAGGAAATCGATTCCCGCAAAGCAAAGGTCCTTGAGTTACGCGTTTACCTGGGCTGCACGGCCAAGGAAACCGCCGACATTCTCAACTTGTCCAAGGCGACCGTGGACCGCGATATGACATTGGCTTGCGCCTGGCTTTGCCGCGAGCTGCGGCCCGAAGAGTAGCGCTTTCGCGTCCGGGGCAGCCAACCCCAAACGAATGGGAGGCACTCACATGGATCCACTCTGGCAGCGGGTGGAGGAGCTATTTCACTCCGCGCTCGAACAACCGGCAGCCGAACGCGAAGGGTGGCTCGCCGCGCAAACCGGATTCGATCCGGCGTTGCGGGCGGAGGTTCGGTCCCTGCTCGTGGCGGACCGCAAGAATGGGGAGCTCAACGAGCGGAGCCGCGCCGCCGAGCCGGAGCCCGCTGGAGAAACCGGCGAGCTTGCGCCGGAGGAGCCCGGGCGCCGCTTCGGTCCCTATCGGACGGAGCGGCTGCTCGGCTGCGGCGGCATGGGCGCGGTCTATCTGGCACGGCGGGACGACGGACAGTTCGATCAGATCGTCGCACTGAAAGTGATGGCCGCGCACCTGGCCGGCGAGGAGTTCGTGCGCAGCTTTCGTAACGAGCGGCAGTTGCTGGCCGCGCTCGCCCATCCTCATATCACGCGCCTGCTGGATGGTGGCGTGGCGGCGAACGGCGACCCCTACCTGGTGATGGAGTACATCGAGGGCCAGCCGCTGGACCGCTACTGCGCCGCTCGCAAGCTGCCGGTGGAGGCGCGCATCCGCTTGTTCCAGCAGGTGTGCGAGGCGGTCGAGTTTGCGCACCGGAATCTGATCGTGCACGGCGATCTGAAACCCGCCAACATACTGGTGACCGCGGACGGCACGGTGAAGCTGCTCGATTTCGGCACCGCCAAACTGTTGCGCAATCCTGACGGCCAAGTCACTCAGTTCGCGTTGCTGACTCCCCGTTATGCGAGTCCCGAGCAACTTCGTGGCGAGCTGGTGAATACCGTAAGCGATGTTTTTTCCCTGGGCGTAATCCTCTACGAAATGCTCACCGGCGCCTGGCCGTTCGGCGATCCCAGGTCGACCGCCGACGGAGTGGACCGCTTATTACACGGACGCGAGCCAAGCGCGCCGGCGCAGGTAGTGTCGGAGGGCGCCGCGGCGGAGCGGTCGGCGAGCCGGGAGCGCCTGCGGCGCCAAATCGAGGGAGATCTGTCCACCATCGTTCTCAAGATGCTGGAGAGCGAACCGGCCCACCGGTACGAAAGCGTGCGGGAGGTGCGTGAGGATCTGGAACGCTTCCGCGACGGACGCCCGGTTCACGCGCGTTCGCATTCGGCCTGGTACGCCGCCCGCAAGTTCGCGGCCCGCCACTGGCTCGCGGTATCGGCAACGGGCTTGTCGGTGGTGGCGCTGGCCAGCCTGACCGTCGTCAGCGTCTATGAGTCCGCGCAGGCGCGAGCCCAGGCCGTGCGCGCCGAGCGGGTCAGCAAGTTCGCGGAATACACGTTCCTTTCCGCTACCTCGTTTTGGAACAGCCCTCTGCGCGGCAGACGCGATGCGATCCAGTTTACCGACATTTTGGATAACGCCGCCGACCGGCTTGGCAGGGACCTTCGCGACGATCCCGAGGCGGAGGCCAGGCTGCGCGGCACGCTGAGTGGCACCTATTCGATGCTCGGAGAACCGGCGAAAGGGGAGCGGCAGGTCCTCCTGGGAATCCAAACGCTGCGGCGGGCTCGCAACGCCTCGCCCCTGATCGCGCCCATGCTTTACCACTCCCTGTGCACTGCCCTAAATCTTCAGGGCCGCTACGCCGAGGCGTTGGCCGCATGCCGCGAGACCGCGGCATTGTGTCGCGTCAGCGACCGCGACCGCCTCGGTGGCGTGCTGCACGACACCGCCTACATGGCGGTGAATGCCGGCGAACCGCTGCCGGAGGCCGAAAAGATGTACTGGGAGGCGCTATGGGTTTCCATCCCCTCCAATCCCCTTCTGCCGGCAATTTCCTATAGCCGCGTTGGGATGCTTCGTCTTCGCCAGGGCGACCTCGATGGTGGCGAGCGCCTACTGCAGGAGGCCGAGCCGGCGCTCCGCGGGAAGGGCGAACCGCTCATTGAAATCATCCCCGTTCTGTACGCGCGCGCATTTGAAGAAGACGTGCGGGGCCATTACCCGGAGGCCGTCCGGCTGATGAGCGAGGCGCTGGACCTGGTCACGCGCAGACGGGTTGCGTTCATGGAACCCGACAACCTGGCGCTGCAACTGGCCGCATACGAAGCTCTCGCGGGAAACCCAGGCGCGCTCGCCCGCTTGCACGATGTCGAGGGACGTCTGCCGTCCGGGGCGGCTGCGCCGGTGGACCGGATCCGGCACGACCTGTTCGCCGGGATTGTGGAGGCGCGTTGCGGATCGAAGGCCGCGGCCGAACGTCGCCTGCTCTCCGCTCTCGGCACGCAGGAAAAGGAGATGAGCCGGCAGCCGGATATCGCCGTCGAGATTTGCCTGCGCCTGATGGAACTGTGGCACGCCTCGGGAAGAGAGAAGGAGGCCGCCGAGGCCGCGCGCCGTGGCCTGCGCGCAGCCGCACTAGCGTACGGCAGTTACTTTGCCGGGCATCCTTTCGTGGTTGAGATGCAGAAGAGTCTTCGGTGAGACTGGCCGGATTGCCGCGAGGCACCCAGTGTGGTTCTATTTGCCGGTGTAGGTTACGTGCCAGACGCTACGGGAGCCATCGTCGGTGACGAACAGGCTGCCGTCTTTAGCGATGGCAACGCCTACGGGGCGACCCCAAACCTGCCCGTCTTTGGTCACGAAGCCGGTGAGGAAGTCTTCATAACTGCCGTCGGCATGACCCGCGTGCATGGGGATGCGGATGACTTCGTATCCGGCGCGGTTCCTACGGTTCCATGAGCCGTGTTCGGCGGCGAATCCATCGCCGTTGTAAGTGGCGGGAAACTGCGCCTTCGCGGTGGGATAGAAGACTAATTCGAGCGAGGCCATGTGGGGTTGTAAGAGGACATCCGGCGTGATGACCTTGGAGGCGAGGTCGACGCGGGTGCAGCCCTTGGCTTGCTCGGGAGTGAGCGCGGCCGCTTGCAAATTCGGTCCGGTGCCATTGGCGCACGGCGCGGGAAGGCGCGGGTCCTGGTGACCGCCCATGTAATACCAGGGCCAGCCATAGAAGCCGCCTTCCTTGACCGAGGTCACATAGTCGGGGACGAGGTGATTGCCCAGATTATCGCGCTCGTTGGTGGAGCACCAGAGCTGGCCCGTCGTGGGGTTGATGGCCTCGCCGACACAGTTGCGGATGCCGGAAGCGTAGACCTCGATGAATTTGCCTTCCGGAGTGAACTCGAGGACGTCCGCGCGGTGGAACTCGCGGGGGTGCGTGTCGGGATCGTCGACGTTGGAGCCGGAACCAACCGAGACCAGCATGTGCTGGCCGTCTTGGCTGAAGACGACGTCGCGGGTCCAGTGGCCGCCGCCCCTGAGCTGCGCGTAGCCGGGGATGTTGGGAACGATGGTCTCGGCGGGGCCGGTCGCATGGAGATCGCCGGAGTGATATGGGAATCGCTGAATGGTGGTGGCGTTGCCGACGTAGACGTACTGAGGATCCGCGGCAGGGTAAAAGGCGATGCCGAAAGGGTGATCCAGCCCGGTGGCGAACTTCTCGATTTGGGCGGCCTTGCCGTCCGGCCCGGCGCCACGGAGAACGAACAGGGCGCCGGCGCCGGAGTCGGCGAGGAAGAGATCGCCGTTGGGTGCGGTGCGGATGAGGCGCGGCATGGTGAAGGTGCCGCCACTCAGGGCCATCACTTGCTTGTTGTCCGCGCGCTGCATGGGAGCAGCGTCGCCGCCGGCGTAGAGCGTGACTTTGAATCCGGCAGGCGCGAGTGGCCATTGGTCGGCGGGACGCGGAATCAAGTGGGGCGTATTGTCGACCGCCTCATCGGGCTTGGGCTGGGGAAGGTCGGCGAGAGTGATTTTGCGGCGGATGCCGGGCTGCTGCTGATTCCAGTCGGCGAATGCGGCCTGGCCGGTGACGGTCTGCTGAGCCGGCACTAAGGCGGGAAGCAACAGAGAGGCGGCGAGTAAGGTGCGGAATCTCATCATCAATAGTCTCCCGGCTTAGAAGCGTGACCGCTTCCTTCGGTCGCGGCTCCGTGGAGTCGCGCGATGACCGCTCCCTTCGGTCGCGGCTCCGTTAGCGCGTAAAGGCAGCGGTCAGGATACTTCAGAGATGCTACGCCTGGCGTCCCGGATTCGCAGTGGGTTCGTTACTGCTTCTTGGGTTGGTATTCGACGAACAGTTCCGGAAACTGCTGCTTCAAGGCGGCGATTTTCGGACGGTCGCACACTTGAATATATGAGTTGCCCGGGTTGTGGTAGGCGTAGTCCTGATGATAATCTTCCGCCCGATAGAATGCCTTGAGAGGAGTCACTTCGGTCACGATCGGCGCCGGAAAGACCTTTTGCCGATCAAGCTGTGAGATGTAAGCCTTCGCTAACCGCTGCTGCTCCTCGTTAGCGAAGAATATCGCCGATCGATACGACGTGCCCACGTCGGGGCCTTGCCGGTTCAACTGCGTCGGATCGTGGGCGACGGAGAAATAGATCCGCAGCAACTGGCCATAAGTGATGCGCGATGGATCGTAGATCACCTCAACCGATTCGGCGTGCCCGGTCGTCTCCGTGACCACCTGTCGATAGGTAGCGGTATTCGCGGATCCGCCCGAATATCCGGCCGTGGTGGCGAGAACTCCCCGCACGCGTTGAAATACGGACTGTACGCCCCAAAAGCAGCCTCCGGCAAATACGGCGGTTTCCCTTCCTGGCTGTTTGGCGAGGGGAACATCGGTGGCTGGTGGCGGAATCAGCGGAGTCGCGAAACCCGCGGCGGCCGAGAGCAAAAGACCAGCGGCGATGCGGCGCAAAGCAAGTTGGAAAGACATCGGCAATTCTCAGTTTCATGGTACTGCCGAAATCGTCACCCGGCATGCGCCAGCTTGGTAAACTATCGCACATGGGAACCACCAGGCCGGAGCCGTTAGCGGAGCTTCTCGATGCCATTCGTCAGTCGGCTTCCGCGGCGCGAGCGTTGGGGCCTCTGCAAGAAGAGGTGGTCGCGGCAATCTCGGAACGGCTACCGCAATACAACTGGGTGGGCTTTTACATGCTGGATCCGGACGATCCGGAAATGTTGGTGCTGGGTCCTTTTGCCGGCGAGCCGACGCCGCACGTGCGCATTCCGGTCGATCGGGGGATTTGCGGAGCCGCGGTGGCATCGCGCGCCACCATTGTCGTCGATGATGTCAACGCCGACCCGCGCTATCTCTCTTGCTCGATCAAGACGCGGTCGGAGATTGTAGTTCCCATTTTCGTGGATGGCAAAGTTGCCGGCGAGATCGATATCGACAGCCACCAGCCCGCGGCATTCGCCGACGCCGACCGCGCATTCCTCGAGGAAGTGGCGCGGATTGTCGGGCATTACATTGCAATCAGCCAAACGTAAACGCCTCAAATGCTTCACCGCGGCAAACCTGGGTAGAATCGTCAGATGGCCCCTGTTGAGACTTCTTACTTTGCATACTGCGCGGCTCACGTTCCGATTGCCGGCAGGAGCTGTGCGCGAACGCTATTGTCCAGCTTGCGAGTTTTTCTGCTGGCGGCTTTAGCCGTTACCGCGTGGCAGCCGGCCCTTGCCGGCCCTCAGCAGACAGGGAACGCGGCTCCGGGCGACAGCGATATTCCCAAGACCTTCACTGCCCCCGCGGCGGACTATGACTACGTCCGGCGCGAGGTGATGATCCCGATGCGCGACGGCGTGAAACTCTTTACCGTGATTATTGTGCCCAAGGGCGCGCGCAACGCGCCGATTCTGCTCACCAGAACGCCCTATGACGCCTCCAAGCGCACCGCCCGAAACAACAGCGTGCACATGCTGGCGGCCATGCCGGAGTCGGACGAAGTGTTTGTCGCCGATGGCTACATCCGCGTCTTCCAGGACGTTCGCGGCAAGTACAAGTCGGAGGGAGACTATGTGGTGACGCGCCCGGTGCGCGGCGCTCTCAATCAGACCCAGGTGGATCACGTCACCGATGCCTACGACACCATTGACTGGCTGGTGAAGAACACCCCGGAGTCGAACGGACGTGTGGGCATGATCGGCTCTTCCTACGAGGGCTTTACGGTTGTGATGGCGCTGCTGGGCCCGCATCCGGCGTTGAAGGTCGCGGCGCCGGAGAGCCCTATGGTGGATGGCTGGATGGGCGACGATTGGTTCCACTACGGCGCGTTCCGGCAGATCAACCTCGACTACCTGATGGAGCAGACCGGGCAAAAAGGCGCGGGTGATGCAGTGCCTCGCGATGCCTATGACGATTACGAGGCATTCCGCCGGGTTGGCTCGGCCGGCGCCTGGGTTCGCTTGCACGGCCTCGATCAGCTCCCAGCGGTTCAGAAGATGATCGAACATCCCGCCTATGACTCGTTTTGGCAGGGCCAGGCGCTCGACAAGCTGGTGGCCGCGCAACCCTCCCAGGTGCCGGCCATGTGGATTCAAGGGCTATGGGATCAGGAGGACATGTGGGGCGCGATTCACTGCTACCTGGCCCTCAAGGCCAAAGGACAGGCCGATCACAATTACCTGGTGATGGGCCCGTGGCGGCACAGCCAGGTGAATTATGATGCCTACAATCTCGGGCCGCTGAAGTGGAAGGGCGATACCGCGCTCGAATTCCGGCGCGATGTGCTGAAGCCGTTCTTCGACCAGTATCTGAAGTCCGGAGCGCCCAAAGTCGAGACGCCGCCCGTGTTCATCTACAACACCGGCGAGAATCATTGGGACCGTTTCAAAAACTGGCCGCTGGCCTGCGACGAGCATTGTGCTTCGCCAATGAAGCCGCTATATTTGCAATCGGGATTCGGCTTGGGATTTGACAAGCCGGCAGCTTCGGGAGCCGCTGCCGATTCCTATGTTTCCGATCCCGCCAAGCCCGTGCCTTATGTGCCGCGGCCGGTTCGATTCGCGGATTATGACGCATGGAAACCGTGGCTGGTGACAGACCAGCGCGCGGCCGCCGACCGGACCGATGTTTTGACCTATGAAACGGCCGTGCTCAAGACCCCGCTACGCATCAGCGGAGCGCCGGCCGCCGACGTATTCGCCGCCACCAGCGGCACGGACGCGGACTGGGTGGTCAAGCTGATCGACGTTTATCCGGACGAAGTGCCGAGCCAGCCCGAAATGGGAGGCTATCAACTGGCGGTTGCCATGGACATCTTCCGCGGGCGCTACCGCGAGAGTTTCGAACACCCCTCCGCCATTGCGGCCGGCCAAGTCGAACGTTATCGCTTCGCGTTGCCGACCACCAACCACGTGTTTCTGCCCGGCCATCGGATCATGGTGCAGATCCAGTCCAGTTGGTTCCCGCTGTACGATCGAAACCCACAAACCTATGTCCCCAACATCTTCTTCGCCTCGCCGGACGATTACGTCAAGGCAACCGAGACGGTGTACCGCTCCGCCGAACAGCCGAGTGCGGTCTGGTTGCCGGTTGTGCCGTAGAGCGTAGGTCACCACGGCGCTGGACGTGCTTGCAACGGCAACCCTGTGGCAGCCAGGTCTCAGGCCTTTTCGACTCGCTTGGCGCCTCGGCCCAGGAGCTGATGCAGGGCAAAGGGAACTTCGTCGGGGTGCGTTGCACACCAGGCAACGATGCGCTCGAACTTGACGGTGTCCTCGGCGATGGCGCTGATTTCCATCAGCTCGGTTTCGATGATCTCCGGGTCTCGCATATAACACCCAGCATGGCACACGGCGGCATCCGCGGGCACCCGACATAAAAGTGAATGGCGCGTTCCAGCATTGGGCACGGGCTCAGCCCCGGAGGGGCGAAAGATCATAGCCCACGGCGCAAAGCCGTGGGAAAGGACGGCGGTGAGCTTAGCCCCGGAACGGGGCGTAAGACGTTGTTGGCGGCGATCTTCCGCCCCGTTCCGGGGCTGGTAGTGAATAACCGGTTCCCACGGCTTACGCCGCGGGCTATTTTCTAACGCCCTCCGGGCTGAAGATGCGGCCGAGCGTAGCTGTACGCTCGGATACCGGCAGATCTTCACGGAATCCGAGGGCTCGCCACTCTCATGTCGTACACCCATCCGCGAGGGGCAGCGCGTGGTGCGGCGATCAAGTCCCCTACAATATAAGAAGTGATCTACACAATCTGGGCCGCCGAGGTTGGCTTGAAACGCATATGAGCAAGCCTATCGGCATTTTTGATTCGGGTGTCGGCGGACTCACCGTGTTGAAAGCCTTGCGTGGCAAGCTTCCCCATAGCGACTTTGTCTACGTGGGCGACACCGCGCGCGTCCCTTACGGACGCAAGCCGAAAGAAATGGTGCGCGGCTTCGCCAACGAGATCGCCTGTTTTCTGCAAACCCTTGACGTCTCGGCGATCGTGGTCGCCTGCAATACGGCCTCGGCGTGCGCCCTTCCGGACCTGGCCGAGCGGATGCCAATTCCGGTGTGGGGCGTAATCGACCCCGGCGTGGAGGCGGCGCGGCGCGTGACGCGGACCGGGCACGTCGGCGTCATCGGCACCAAGGGGACGATTGCGAGTGGCGTGTATCAGAGCAAACTGAACGCGTTGGGTCTCACGGTGTGGGCGCAAGCCTGTCCTCTGTTCGTCCACCTGGTGGAAGAGGGGTTATCGGATTCGAGCGAAGCCGAAGTCCTGACGCGACACTACTTGTCCGCTATGCCGCAGATTGACACGCTCATACTGGGCTGCACGCATTATCCCGTGCTTGCGCCGGTGATCCAGCGCGTGGTGGGCTCGGCGGTGGCGCTGGTGTCGAGCGCGGAGGTCACGGCTGACGTGGTGTCGCGCGCGCTCGCGGACTCGCCCGGCGGGATTGGCCGCGTGACACACTACGTCACCGGCGGCGTGCCGGCGTATCAGCACACGGCCGAGGTGATCGGCGGAGTGGATGGCCGGGTGATTCCGCTCGATGTCGCCAGGCTGGCGGATGCGGGCGTCATCGCCGGGTAAACGCCGGCCGTTCAGAGCCACGATCGGCGAGAAGCATTCCGGCATTTCGAATTGTCACTGGCGCGCAACCGCCGGTGGGCAGTTGCCAGTTGAGGAGCACATCGGGCCATCAGACCAGCGCTACGACATCCTTGGAGCGCTCGGACTTCAGATAGGCGTTGGGATCGTGATAGAGAGCGCCCTCGGGAAGCCACTCCATCAGCGACCCGAGATCCTGGCGCACAATGTTCCGGTAGAACTGGGGAAGCGTGCTGCTTTGCCGATCGAAATAGGGTGGGAACTGCGGGTCGGTGTCCAGGCGATCGCGAATCTCGCGGTGGTACCTGGCCCGCCCGAAACCCTCCGTCGAAACCGCCCGCACCACATTCATCCAACGCGAGGTAACGCCCTGGGTTGCCAGGAAGCGGCGGAAGATAGCGCGCGTCGAGAAGGAATAGCGGGTTAGATCGATGAGGTGGTCGTAGAAGGTCTGCCAGGAATAGTTCGCCGGCTTGACGTTCATGGCGCCATTGTTGTTGAGGAAGTGGAACGGGAAGGGCAGCACGCGGCCGGTGCGCTGGTAGTCCAGGTTGAGCGGAGCGGCGCGGCCGAATGCGGAGAGCAGCGAATAGGCCGGAAAGGCGCCCGGGGTCATATCCAGGAATCGCTTGGTGAGTTCAAAGGGATCGGGCCCTTGGTCGGTATCGAGTCCCAGCACGAAATTGGTTTGGATGTAGGGTATGTACCGCAGGATTGTATTGACGTGTTCGGATACCTGGCGGACCTTGGCCATCCCGAGCGCCGCGCCGGTCTTCGATTTGTCACCCAGGGCGAACCAGGATTCAATGCCGGGAAGGACGCCTTTGAATGAGTTGCGTTGGAGCCGCTTGAGGTGCGGTTCGGAGAGCAGGGATAGACTGCTTTCGGCGACGAAGTCGATGCTGCCGGGAGGGACCGCGTCCTCGATCATGTCCATGTAGTCGTTAAAGCGGACGCCGAAATTGGGATCGTGCCAGGCTACCAGCGGCCGTTTGAACTTCGTCAGCAGGAA
>Ga0187847_10000185_pt1 | contig 74390 bp, 60 predicted proteins | sample June2016WEW_4_10_FD_132458 | JGI IMG/M metagenome (GOLD analysis project Ga0187847, IMG submission 132458) | Peatland microbial communities from SPRUCE experiment site at the Marcell Experimental Forest, Minnesota, USA - June2016WEW_4_10 | ecosystem: Environmental > Terrestrial > Soil >...
ACAAGCTCTACCAGTCTGTGATTGTCGCCTGGGATGAATTGGTCGCCGCGGTTGGGCTGAAGCTTGCTGCTTGATAAGGTTCTAACGAGAACAGAATTCTCGTTGGGGCCCCATTAACGGACTCACCATCTTCACTCAATAACCAGTTTTGAGTGACGGGGCGTGCTGGCAACAGGTTGGACAGACTAAACTTGCTCAGTTCCGTCAAAAGAAACGAGCGGAGGAGAGCCTCCGGTTCGTGGAAGTGCACCTTGGCCGGGGCGAAGGCCTGCTTCTTGGGCGGTGGCCGCATCGATGAAGGTAAGGCCACAAGGAGTGCCAAAGCCGGTAGCGTTGTTCCAGGCGAGCTTCATCGTGGGTGAAGAGTCGATCCCGTTTTCAACAGACTTGCCTGACCCGAAGCAGAACCCGAGCAGCAGCGCCGCCCAAGGTGCAAACGGTGTGCGCCCGATTGCCCCTGCTGCGCCGCCGCTAATCGTTACCTCTGTAATCACGCATAAAGTAAACTCCCTTGCCGAAACATGAGCCTTGATTCAGGGTTAATAGCAATGGTCGGGGGTTTACGATGAGTAATCGATTCGTTCTGTTCAGCGCCATTCTTGCCTGCAGTGTGGCCTGGGGGCAAAGCCAAAGCGCTCCATCCGGTGGCGGCGCAAGTGATGGCCAACCATCGATGCCGGGAATGGACATGTCGGGAATATCGCACCAGGACATGTCGAATATGCAAGATATGCCCATGGGCGAAGACAAGGATGACACTAGCGCGAGCGCCCACGTCATGCACTCCATGGAAGGCCACATGGATATGGGGCCGCATATGAAGATGACGGCCCTGCGACCGATAAAGCTCGGCGACGCGAAGCGCGCCCAACAGGTCGCTGACGAGGCTCGTAAAGCTTCAGAAAAATATAAGGACTACCATGTCGCTCTGACCGACGGGTTCAAGATCTTTCTTCCGAATGTTCCGCAAACGGTTTATCACTTCACAAACCGGAGCTATGCCGTCGAGGCGGAGTTGAGATTCAACCCTGACCACCCTACCTCGCTGCTCTACGAGAAGCACGGGAACGACTACAAGCTCATTGGCGTGATGTACACGGCTCCCAAGCGTTACTCGGAAGATCAGCTTGACGAGCGCATTCCACTCAGCTTCGCGCAGTGGCACGAACATGTGAACTTTTGTATTCCTCCGCTTGGACGATGGCACGAACTTGCTTCGCCAAGTCCGCAATTCGGGCTGCGAGGATCGATCACCACGCAGGAAGCTTGCGCCGCCGCCGGGGGGAGGTTCCACCCTGTTATTTTCAATTGGATGGTGCATGTGTATCCATTCGAGACCGATCAGGCGAGAATTTGGTCGGTCGAACGCCAGCACGGCGATGCCGATTAGCCGCACCTGCAAAAGAGAATCGTTTCTCGTTTTGGCAAGCTGCAGACGACGCCAACCTACGCATAATTCCGCCACTTTCGCGGACGCAGCCCACTTGTGCCGCCGCCGCTTAACTCCACCCACAACCGCCAACGACCGGCACCGCGTATCGGCCAACAATTCTGCCGCAAACTGGTGATTAAGAATTCGTATCCCGTCAATGTCCAATCGCCGGAAATCGCCAAATACGTCCTCAGCACGAGCCCCTCCTGGCGGAGGCGCGGAGTATGGCATGGAGAATGAGCATTCGAGGCGGTATTTCGATCGCTGTTGCCAACCATAGATGCTTCCGATCTCCCGAAACCCGGTGAGGGATCGCATCGCGACAGCGTGAAGTTGTCTGAGAATCGTGCGGACTCCGTGAAGATCTAACTTGTGCAGAACTCGTCAGCTGCAGGATCGCGGGTCAGCACTCCGGGTTGTGGCGAAACCAGGCCTATCGCTCCCAACAAGAAGGCAGACAGCACGGAAGATCCTGAAGCGACGCGAGAAAAACTGTCGCCTAAGGATTGTGCTGAGCTAAATGCACCTCGAACGATTCCAGTTGGTCGCAGACTCGCGGTTTTGCTTCCGCGAAGCGCGGCCGCCAGCTCCGACGGCCTCCGGAACGGATCGCTGGCGTTTGCGATGCACCGAGGCGATCCTGCCTCAGTTGTTCAATGCCTTCTCACGAGGCCAACACGCGGGCGTCGGTTTAGCGCTGCGGCGGTTTGCCGCGGGGATTCCTCTTGCCGCTCCTTGGAAGCAGCGCGGCTGCGTTATGCTGAGAGGTCCTCGCGGGAGGGTGGGATTCTCTTCGCATGGCCATTCCCAATACGAGACTTTCCCAATCATCGTCTGACCGGGACGGAAAGCTGAAGCGGAACCGGAAGCTCGTCCTGGCCGGACAGATTGCTTTCCTGCCGACGGGCGTGCTCACGACTTTGCTGGGGCCGATGTTGCCCATCCTGATCGCGCGCTGGTCGATGAATGACGCTCAGGCCGGCAATTTGTTCCTGGTGCAGTTCCTCGCAACCCTCGCGGGCGTGCAACTGTCGGGAGTCTTGCTTTCGCGGTGGGGTTTCCGCCCGGCGCTTTTGTCAGGATTGCTGTTGATGGCGAGCGGAGCGGCGATGCTCGACCTGGGATCGCTGTGGCTGGGGATGATTTCGGTAGCAGCGTACGGATTAGGGATCGGGCTAACGATTCCGGTGGACAGTTTGCTGATCGCCGAGATCGCTTCGGATTCAGGCGATCGTCTAGGCGTCGCTTCCGGAGCTGGTGCCGTGAGCCTGCTGAATTTTTTCTGGGGTGTGGGCGCAGTGCTGTGTTCGCTGATGGTGGCCTGGACCGCGGATCATAAATTACTGCCGGTGTTTCTCGGCGGAGTGGCGCTGTCTCTTCTGGTACTAGCAGGGGCGGTGCGGAATTCGCCTTTCCCGCCGCGGGCGACGTCGGCGGGTGCAACTGCCTCCTCGTCCTGGCGGCGGCTGGTGAAGAATCCGGCGATTGGGCTCTTCGCCGTCGTATTTTTTCTGTATCCAGGAGTGGAAGCGGCGGTGGGGGGATGGATCGGATCCTACGTTTCGCGGATGGGAGCTCGCGGGGCGGCGATTGCATCGATGATGCCGGCTTTGTTCTGGTCGGCGCTGACGGCGGGTCGGGCCTGGGGGACCGCCTTTCTGCGCCATTGTTCGGAACGCGGCGTTTTGCGCGCCGGCTATGCCGCGGGTGTGGCGGGTATTGGACTGATGCTCTGGGCACCGGCGCTGGCCACAGTGATTGGCGGTGCGCTGATTGCGGGCCTGGGTTTTGCGACGTTGTATCCGATCACCGTCGCCCGGCTATCGCAGCGGTTTGGGGTGGCTGCCCACAGCATTGCGCCGGCCATGTTTTCGCTGGCGGCGATCGGACCAGCAATAATTCCGTGGATGGTGGGCTTGGTCTCGCAGGTCACGGGGAGCTTGCGGGCTGGGCTGTTGGTTGTCTTATCGGCCACGGTGGTCCTGTTTCTCGTTCATCTGTTCGAGTGGTGATATCGCCCGGCGATGCTGGTTTCTGGAATGCCCGGATTCCTGCGGCGCGATGCCCTCCCAGCCAGATCCAGCGCTGGGGGCGACCTTCCGGCACAGAAAAGACCTCGACCCGGCGTCCCAAGAACACATCAACTATTTCCGCAAACCATGGTCGCGTTTCGGGTCGTACTCGAAGTCGACGAGGCCGTCGCGGTAGTCGAGTCTAACCTCAAGCTTCCTGAGCATGGCGTAGCCCAGAAAGCCGGACACCTCGGTGCCCGCCTGAAAGCTGATGGTGGACAGGTCCAGGGTGATCATGCCCAGGTTTGACTGCCGATAGTGCCCGAAACCTAACGTCGCCCGCTTGGAGCTGTAGACCTGATTTACGGACCCGCTCACTCCCACAACACGATCGCGGTAATCGGAACCTACTTTGGCGACCTGCCGCGCAGCGCGCAGGGAGAGGATGTTGCTGAACGCGCCGGTGTCGAGCCCGAAAAGCATGGGTTTCGAATCGTTCACACGGGTCGGCACCAGTATCATGTGGCCAAAGCGGAAGACCTTGGTCCAGTTGGCCATCTCCGGCGCAATGTAACGATCGCGGGGCTGAGGTCGGCTCAGCGGGCCGGCTCCGAAGGAATTCCGGCCGTTCGCTCTCGCGCTGGAGTTGGAATCTGGAGCCGGCTCGGTCGCGCCGTTTTCACTTTGGTCCGCATCCGTCGGTTCCTCTCCTTCGCTGTTCAGCGATTTCGGAGCGATGGTATCCTCCGGGCGCTTCGGCAGAGGAGATAGTTTGAGCCGTTCTCCGGGCAGGTCGATGTCGACCAGATAACTGCCAAACACGTCTGCGCCGATCAGCCCGTCTCCGCCCGCAACCGCGCCTCCATCGCTAACCGTGACCAGGCAGTCCCGGAACTCGAGCTCTCCAATGCGAACATGATCGGCGACCGCCGTGTAACCGCTTTGCAGTCCCTGGTCTCCGATGCCTCCGAAGTGCACGTTGGAGATGCGGGTCAATCCTGCTTTTTCCGCGATCGTCCGGCTGACAATGATTCCGCCGGCGCCGGTGTCAAGCAGCAGACGGATCGTGCGGTCGTTGAGACTTGCCGACAACCCGATGCCGCGTGGCTCGTCAAGCCCCCAGCCGCGCCTTTCGTTCTCCGGATGCACGGTCTCGAGCCTGGTCTCGGTCTGCTCGACTTTGCTGGCCAGGGTGCAAGCATGACCGGGTGTGTCGATGGTTGCTTTCAGGAAGTCGAGGTACTCAATCATGTGCTTGTTTTCATCATCATCATCTTGGCCACTTCCGCTCGAATGGGAGCGAGCGAGATAGGTTTGCAAAGCCGCCAGTCTTTCTCTTCGCGGCAGCGTAGGCAGCCATGCTCTTTGCACATCGGGGTTGTCAGCGGCGATTGCGTGTGCCACCTGTAACTCGCCGTAGGCGGTACGGTAAAAAGAGTAGGCGGCGTACACCCGCGCCAGTCCGAGATAGGAATGCACTTCGTTGTGGTCCAACTTCTTGGCGGACAAGTACGACAACTCAGCATCCGACATTTCAGCGCGGCGGAACTGAACATCGCCTTTTTCCGACAGCAATGTCGCCGAATTGGGCTGTGCAGCCAGGGCCGCGTTTACCGTTTCCAACGCTTCATCGATCTTCTGTTCGCGCAACATCGTTCGAACGAGTCCGAGTTGCGCCGGTAGCCATTGTGCATCGGTCTTGACCAAAGCCTGATAGTGCGCCTCGGCTGCGGCGAACTTTCCTGCGCGATAGAGTTGATCGGCGGCGGCGAGTTCCTCCCGCAAGGCGGGGGACTTTGTATCGGGCGGTACGTCGGCACGCACATTGCGCAACGCGACCGGCTGCGGGAGCGCTAGCAACAGGGACAGGATCCAGACGGAGCGCAAAAAAGCGAGCATCAGCGCAATACCCAGCGGTCGCCAAGAAGCGTAGCACGGTTTCCGAGGGCTGCGATGTCTCCGGTCCGACCATCAAGTGAGACGCGGGTCCGTTTCTTACTGAGATCGCCACCCTTTTTGGCATAGGTCAAACGCGGGGCTCAAAGGCGCGCCGCCCTTGCGCGCTTGCTCTCGGCGAGATGGAGCGGTCGGGTGGAGCTTAGTTCGACGCGGTTTCTGCCTTTGTGCTTAGCCCGGTAGAGAGCCTGGTCGGCGGCTTCGATGACCTGCTCGGGCTGGCGGTAGCGCGTGCTTGGTTCTGCGACTCCGATGCTGATGGTTACCGATAGGTGATCGGAGTCGGGCTGGGCTCCGCTCGACGGACGAGTGGGTCCGGCGCTCCCCAGGCGCGGGGACGTCTTCTTTCTGGCTCCCTTTCTGCGATCGGACTGGACGGCGCGGCGATCGCGTTCTCCTTCGGCATGATCCGCGGCCCTTCGATCGGCGCCCCGAACGCGGAACGTGGACTTCTCGATCGTCTCGCGCAGCGTCTCCAGATGATCGAGGGCTTCTTGGGCGGAGGTGTTGCGGAAAAGGATGGCGAACTCTTCCCCTCCGCAACGGAAGGCTTGGCCGTCGCCACCGACTTGCGTGAGGCGCTTGGCGACCATGCAAAGGACTTGGTCGCCAGTGTCGTGACCGTAAGTGTCGTTGAATCTTTTGAAGTGATCGATATCCACTATGGCGATGGCGTATTGCTGGTCCAGAGAAAGGATGGACTCGTTGAAGGCGCGGCGTCCGCGAATGCCGGTGAGTTCGTCATGGTAGGCGAGGACGTAGGAGGTTTCAATCAGCGAAGCTGCCAGGATGAGGCCGGCGGTGGCCACATAGGCGTCCGACATTTTGCCGAGCGGAGCGAATCGAAGCCAGAGAAAGACTGTGGCTACCGACCACACAAATCCGGGTTCGATGGGTTTACGGGTTTGGGCGAAACGGCGCACGAAGATGACGATGGCGGCGACAAAGCTTAAGAAAATCCAGGTCGGGATCGAGGTTGCGGCGGGAGGAGGGGGATTGGCGGGATTGTTTTCCGGGCGGCACAGAATGGCAAAGCCTACGGATTCGAGCAAGAGCAGGCCGAAACGGGGGACGATACCTGCGACCACAAGGCCACGTTCGCGCAGGTTTGCAAAGGCGATGAAGTTCAGCGGGACCAAAAGGGCTGCCAATGCGACAGCGGTGCGTCCGGGGCCGGAGAGCGGATGGCCGGCGGAGAAAAAATCTACGGCGCGGTGGGCCAGCAACAGAGCCAGCAGGGAAAATAGAATGCGACTGGAATTGAAACGCCAGGCGAGAAGCAGTCCGGCCGCGAAGGCAGTGAGGTAGTAGACCGAGAGCGAGGGCGCGATCTGGACAAACAAGGAAGTGTTGACGAGCGTCGCCACCAGCGCCAGTAAAATGCCGCCGGGGACGAGCCACGCCTTCCACGCGCTTGTGTTCACCTGTTCAGAATACGGCAGGCGGGGTGGCGGGGCGGTAATGTTTCGGGCACAGGGCGGGACGGCTACTGTTTCCAGCGCGCAGGGGTGATAGTCTTCCCAGTTGATGGGACGCGCTTCAAATTCCTCGCTTCGCTCGCGACTCCGCCCAGAATCCAAATTGAGCTCAAAGGCCGCCATTCAACGTGCCCTACCCCCGGTGATTGCGATCGACACCGGCGGTACTTTCACGGATTGCGTTTGGCTGGAGGGCGGTGTGCTGCGGACTCTGAAAGTGTTCTCCACTCCGGATGATCCCGCGCGCGCCATCGGCGAAGCTCTGCAAAAAATCGGCTGCGGCACCGGGCCGGGGGTCTCGGACCTTACGCTGTTGCATGGCACTACGGTCGGGACCAATGCCCTGCTGCAGCGCAAAGGGGCCCGCGCGGCGCTGATAACGACTGCGGGATTCGAGGATGTGATTGCGATTGGACGGCAGGCACGGCCTCGGCTGTATGACTTTTTCTTTGATCGGGTGGCGCCGCTGGTCGAGCGGGAAATGCGGTTTGGCGTTGCCGAGCGTACCGATTCCGAGGGCCGGGTCTTGCAGCGGCCGGCAAAGGCAGAGCTGGCGCGAGTGCGGGAGGCGGTGCGGCGGTCGGCGCCCGACTCGATCGCCATTTCCCTGCTGTTCTCGTTTGCCAATCCGGAGAACGAGGTGGCGGTGGCAGCAGCGGTCGCTTCGCTGGGTTTGCCTTTGTCGGTATCGCACCGGATTTTGTCGGAGTTTCGCGAGTATGAGCGGACCAGCACGGTATTGGTGAATGCCTATCTGCAGCCGCTGATGCAGAGCTACATGGAGAGACTGGCAGGGTGCGCAAATGGTGTCGGCGACAGTTTTCCAACGCCGCCCCCCCGTGGCAGGAAGCGCGGGATCGGGGGCAGGAGCGCGCCTCGAATTTTTGTCATGCAATCAAGCGGCGGGATCACGGCGCTGGAGTCGGCGGCGCGGGAGCCGGTGCGCACGGTCTTGTCGGGCCCGGCGGGCGGATTGGTGGGTGCCGCGGCGATGGCGGCGCAGAGCGGGTTCGGGCAGATTCTCTCGTTTGATATGGGAGGAACGTCAACCGACGTGGCGGCGGTGCAAGGCGAGATGCGAACCGGCGGGCAATCGGAAGTGGCCGGGCTTCCGGTGGGAGTTCCGATGCTCGAGATTCACACGGTGGGCGCAGGGGGCGGATCGCTGGCTCGTTTCGACGCCGGTGGATCGTTGCGCGTGGGGCCGGAATCGGCGGGCGCCGATCCGGGGCCGATCTGTTATGGACATGGTATGCAACCAACCGTCACGGACGCCAATTTGCTCATGGGGCGACTGCGACCGGATCGTTTTCTGGGTGGGGAGTTCAGGCTTGACCGGGAACGAGCGTGGCGGATCACATCCGAATGGCTGAAGAAGCAGAGCTCGCACTTGAGCATTGAGCAATTTTCCGCCGGCGTGGTGCGGGTGGTGAATGCCAATATGGAGCGGGCATTGCGCCTGGTTTCGATCGAGCGGGGGTATGATCCCCGGGAATTTGCGCTGGTAGCGTTTGGGGGCGCGGGAGGATTGCATGCCTGCGAACTGGCCGAGGCGCTGTCGCTTCCGCGGGTGATGATTCCGGCGCGGCCGGGTGCACTCTCGGCGTATGGAATCCTGGTTAGCGATGTGGTCAAAGACTATTCGCGGACGCTGCTATGGCGCATGGTCGATCGCCTTCCGCGGGCAGCTCTGCGGGCGGAATTTGGCAAATTGGAGGCGGCAGCGCAGAAAGAGTTCCGCGCGGAACGGTGGCGCGGGCGTTTGCAGGATGACGATCTGCAGTTTGAGAGAAGTCTGGATCTGCGGTATCGCGGGCAGGGTTATGAACTCAATGTGCCGGCCACCGAGGATGCGATCGCGCACTTCCACCGCGAACATCAGCGGTGTTACGGATATCAACACGCGGGACGGGAGATCGAACTGGTCACGCTGCGTCTGCGAGTTCGCTTGCCCACGCCGCCGCCCTCTGCCAAAGCCCGGAGGCAGACGATGGCGCGAGAAACGTCGTCGCGCACGGCGCCCGGGAATCGTGCCGAGGTTGTCTTTCGCGGCCGAACCGTGTCCACGCCCGTGTTGGAGCGTGCCGATCTTGTGCCGGGGAGGCAGATGCGGGGACCGGCCGTGATCACGGAATACAGTGCGACCACGGTGATCCCGCCGGCCAAAAAATTCTGGGTGGACGCGGCGTCAAACCTGGTGATCAGGATGGGGGGATCGTGAGCGTGCAGCTCATTCCTCGCCCGTGTCCTTGCTTTCCTCGATGGCCATGTCCTTCAATTCGCTGGACTCGAAAACGTCGCCACATTCCTGGCACTCCACGTATTCGGAATCCTCGTCGCGAGAGACAATCTGCACAGTTGGATGCTTACATTGGTCGCGAGGAACTCTGGGCTGGGGGGACTGCGAAACCTTACTCGACGTCATAAACTGGCCGGTGATGCATCTCCCGAGGATAACGGGCGCTTTACCCCTGAATTGGCGATATTTTGCGGCGGTTCGACCCCGGATGTCAAGTGCCGGCTGGGAACGATTGTTGAACTTCTCGTGTTCTCGGCCGCGGCGGCTGTGAAAAACAGACAATCGCCGCCGCGGGAGCGCTTGACTCCGGGCCTCGAGCAAGCCGGCATGAATCAGTCGGGAAGCCGGACGGGTCGGCTCGCGGGGGAATTGCTAATTTCCCCGGGTCAGCGTGAGGGCAGTCACGTCGTTGTGTTTGGGAACCATGTGCATGAAGTCTTGCACCTGCTGCAGGATGCTGTGCGAGAGAACCTGGGCGGTCGCCGGTCCCGCCTGCATCACTTTTTTGACTCCGTCGAGGCCAAACTCCGCGTTTTTCGACTCCGCCTCGACCACTCCACGCGACACTACTGCCAGCGAACCGCTGGGTCCGAGGCCAACGATGCGGGCGTCGGTCGGGGCGAGCGAGAATAAACCGAGGGGCAGGCCGGTGGCGGGCAGTTCGACGATGCTGGAGTCGTCGCGCAGCAGCCCCGGTGTGTGGCCGGCATTCACGTAGCAAACCGTGCCCAATTCTTCGTTATAGAGACCGGCGAAGGCCGGACAGCTGCGAACTCCGCCGGCCGCACGCATGATCTCGAGATTCAAGCGGCGCGACAGTTCGATCATGGCGTCTGATTCGTTGAGTTCCTCTGCCGTGAAAAGCCGTTCGGCGGCGGAGCGGAAACAAGCTTGCGCGGCTTGCAGTACCGGGCCGTTGGTTTCGCGTTTGCCAGCCACGTCCAGCAATCCGAAAAGGAAGCGAAAGGGGCCGACGCGTAGGAAGTCGTGCAGATCGCCTCCGGCGCGCGAGGAAAAATAGGCGATGGCCAATTGGGCGCTCTGGAGAGCGGGAGTTTCCGGTTGGATGATTTCGGCAACTTCCTCTGTACCCCCGCTGAATCCAAGCTTGGACAAGAGCGCCTTCATGAGGGGCGAAAGTAACACAAACTTCTCGGCTGGGCAATGAGAGGTAAGTGCCAGAAACGGATCGGCGGAAGCAAAAGCCGCTTTTCGGCGGGGACGAGGACTTGTTCCGACGGGTTCGAAAGGCTGGTGTCTCCCCGCCAGGGTGGCGGGGACCGAGCATGGAAACAAGCGCGGCTCTGACGCCATACCACGCCGCAGTTGCCGCCCAGCAATCTTCCTGTTGCGGGAACTATTCGCCGTATTTTTCTTTGAGCTGGCGCGTCATTTCATCGCGCAGCTGCCGGTAGTCTCCGTGTATGGTGGCGCGCAGTGCGGCCTCGGCGGAGCTGCCTTGGGAGAGCCGTTCGAGGATGCGAGCGATTTCGCTCATGCTGTAGGCGTCCCGAATATATTCGGTGGTGGCGAGAGATTCGGCATAGGCGAGCGTGGCCTCGGGAGCGGAGAAGCTCATGAAACTGCCTTCGAGCACATTGAAGGGAATCTCGTTTCCCGAGCCGAACAGCTGCGCGAGCTGATGGCCGAAGGAGGCGGCTGACTTGCCTTCTTCGATCTGAGCGATGCCTTCATTCAGCCAGGTAGGGCAGCGGTTGCTCGACATCTGAGAAACGAACGAGTGCGTCAGTTCGTGTTTTAGGATACGGGCGAGTTCGGGCGTGACGTTCTGGACGCCACTGATCGGGATGCGCAGTTTGCCATCGTTGATGGCGCCCGACCAGGACGGCGCCCGCGTGACGTCGAAGAATGCCTGCTGCGTGTAAAGGGTTACGGCAATGGTGTTACGCGGCGAGTAGCCGAGATCTCGCGACAAGTCGTCATATTCGGAGTCGAGGGTGGCGAGCAGGTCGCGGCGGAAGATTTCGGAGGTATCCTTGCCTTCGAAGTGGAGGTTAAAGTGGTTGCTCTCGCGTTGCGAAAAATCGGATTCCGCGTTTGACTCACGTTCGGCGCGGGCTAGATATTGGCTCACAGTCGCGTCGGGGCGAAGGGCCAGCGCTTTTTTCCACGAACGGATGGCATCGGCGGTATGATCGCTCGCGAATTGCACGAACCCGAGCATGGCGATGGCGTCGGGCGAGTCGGGAGCGACGTTGGCGGCGTGTTGCGCGTAGGGCAGAGCTTCTGCCGCATGGCCGGTGCGCATGAGGGTGGCGGCGAAATAGATCAGCAGGGTCGCGTTATCCGGCTGGAACTGGAGCGCGGCTTCGAAATAGTGCCGGGCTTGCGGGAAGTTGCCACCATCCGATTCGTGCTTGCCGGCGAGGAAGTAGGCTGTGGCCGCGACTTCGGGACGCGCCGGCTGTCCGAGATTGGCGAGGGCGTCGGTATCGACCTTGCCGTCGCGAATGACCTTCAGGGCTACATCGGCTTCATGGTCAAACGTGGGTGCCGGCGGAGTGATGTCGGGGGCGCCGGCGGTGGTTCCGGCGCCGGCGCGAACCGGGGCGACGCCACCAGCATCGACGTGGTCAACCGCCGATTTCGGCACGGCGTAGGTATCTTCGCCGACGTCGTATTCGACGTGGTCTTTGCTTTCGCGCACCTGGTCGGCCCAGATGGCGTGTCCGTTCTTCAGATGGATGACGTCGGCGCTCGACGGCACCGTTGGCAACAGCACTAAAATGAAGATCAGGGCTCGCACTCGGCTGATTCTAGCAACCGCGTGAGGGGGGAGTAAGGTGACCAAGGTGCTGGTTCGGTGGCGGCGATTGATCGGTTTGGCATGGTGGCTCGCTGCTGCCATGTTCTGTGCAAGGGGCGCCTCAGCCGAGCCCGATTGCCCGCAAACCACCAGCGGCCTCTACTCGCGCATTCGCTCCGTGGCATTGGATCCCGAACGCGTCTATCACGTTCGGGAGGCGTCGATCGATCGGCCAAACCTGCATCTCGACCTCGACGATGGCACGCTGGCGTTTACGGAAGACATTTGCGGACGGATCACGGGCGCCTTCTTTGCGGGCGAGGGAGAAATACGGCTGCGACCTCCCGACAGAGCGGAGCGGGGATCACTGGCCCTGTTTACGGGGATGGCGATTCTCGAAGAACAGTTCAGCTCGATTTACTTGCGCTTTAACGACGACACCGCGGCGCTCCTGCAGAGGTTTCTGACGCCGGCCCCAGAGGCCGCCGAATTTATCCAGCAGTGGAGCGATACCAGCCGCGCTCTGGCCGAGTTTGATGCTCTGCGCTTGCTGCGGGACTTCAGTCATTTTCTTCCCCTCGAGGGACTTCCCGCCGGTGGGCCGAAAAGTCCGCTCCGGCACGAGCCAGAGCAAAAGTTCCCGCCCCTGCTGCACGTTCACGTGCTGGGCGACAAACTCGGCGGGTTTGAAGTGTTCTGGGATGAGTCCACGGTCGAGCCTCTGTGGGCGGGGCAGTCGCGGGTGAAGGATGGCCTGCTGTTTTTTGACGTCTGGACTTCGTTTGCGCCCCCCGGAGTCAGCCGTGTAGCGGCGGAAGCTGCGGCAAACGATGTCTTCATCTCGACGTTCCACATCCAGGCGACAGTGCAGCCCCCGGCCACGTTGCGAGCCTCGACAGAGGCGAAGATGGGCATTCGGAACGGAGGCGAAAGGACCCTGCTGTTTGAGTTGTCGCGCTATCTGAAAGTGGACGCCGTCGAAGCGGATGGTCGGGCGGTGGACTTCCTCCAGAATCCGGCGATGCAAGGAACCGAACTGCAGCGGAAAGGCAACGACTTGGTGGCGGTGATCTTTCCCGCCCCGCTCGTGCCCGGGCAAGAATCGCTGCTGCGTTTTCGCTACGCCGGCGAAGTTCTATCGGAAGCCGGCAGCGGATTGCTGTACGTCGGCGAGCGCGGCACATGGTATCCGAACTTGGGCCTGAACCCGGCGCAATTTGACATGGAGTTTCACTATCCGGCGAGCTGGACCCTGCTGGCAACGGGCAAACAATCGTCGGGAACTGGCGACGGGGTGGCCGCGGGCGAGAAATTTTCCCATTGGGTCTCGGAGCGGCCGATTCCGGTGGCCGGGTTCAACTTGGGCAAGTACGTTCGCGCCGAGGCGAGGGCAGGTAACATCCGCGTGGATGCCTATGGCACCAAGGGAGTGGAGAAATCATTTCCGAAAGGCCATTCGGAGCTGGTTGAGCAGCCGGAAATGCCCCTCGCCCCGGGACCGAGAGCGCGCGGCGTGAGCCCGGTCCTCGTGACCCCGCCGCCCCCTTCCCCGGCGCTCGATGCGCAGGCGGTGGCCGACCGGGCAGCGAAGGCCATCACCAATTTTTCGCAGTGGTTTGGACCCTATCCCTATGGCTCGCTGGCGCTCACGCAAATGCCGGGCAATCTGAGCCAGGGATGGCCGGGACTGGTGTTTCTTTCGAGCCTCGCGTTCCTCAGTCCGAGGGAGCAGACGGACTTGCATCTTGATCCCGTGACGCGCGAGCTTGACAGCCAGGTTCTTGTCCACGAGACGGCGCATCAGTGGTGGGGCGACCTGGTCCAGTGGAGCAGTTATCGCGACCAGTGGTTCGTCGAGGGTCTGGCAAACTATGCCTCTCTTCTGCTTCTCGAGCAGCAGAGCCCGGCCCAATTCCGGCAAATTCTCGAGAAATACCGCCGCGATCTGCTGGGCAAGAACGAAGATGGTGAACGGCTGCGCGATGCGGGCCCGGTGACGTTGGGATCCCGCCTGGCATCGTCCCACTTTCCCGAGGGATACGATGCGATCAGCTATGAAAGGGGTACCTGGTTGTTTCATATGCTGCGATGCATGTTGCGCGACACCGAAACCGGATCTCGTTCCCGGAAAGGTCGCCCGGGCCGGGCCGTGAACTCGGAAGAGCCGTTCTTTCGTGGGCTGCGAAAAATTAGGGAGCGCTATTCAGGGAAGAAACTCAGTACCGAAGAGCTGCTGCAAGTTTTCGAAGAGGAACTGCCACGCCCACTTTGGTACGAGAATCGTCACAAACTGGACTGGTTCCTGGAAGGTTGGATTGAAGGCACGGCGATCCCCGAGCTGGAAGCGCGAGAGATCCGCTTCGCGGAAAAAGCCGGGGTGACCACCGTTTCCGGCGTAATCGTTCAAAAGGACGCACCCGATGACCTGGTGACAGCGGTTCCGGTGTACGCCGAGACTACGGGTAACACATTGATTTTTCTGGGCGAACTGTTGGCCGATGGACGCGAGACCACTTTTCACCTGACCGCTCCGAGCGAAGCGCACAAGATTGTGCTCGATCCGCAGCAGACGGTTCTTAGCAACCCGAAGTAGATTCCGGAACCAGAATTCGAACCGCATTAGCGCTGGTCTAAGCGCGGGGATTGGTCGATGTTGAGGTGGAGGTGTGATTGCTTAGAAAGAGTCGTCAGGAAATAGTCCGGAGAATATATGACTCTTCCGCCATCGGCCAACGCTTCCGTATCGACCTCTGCATCGGCCACTGCCCGGTCCGCGCTGCGCACGATTCTGTTGGTAGAGGATGAACCTTTTGTGCGCGAGGCCACCTGCAACATTCTGCAGAGCGCAGGCTTTGCGGTCTTGTCCGCCGGAGACCCGCGAGATGCCATGAAGGTTTACGAAGATCGCCACCGTGAAATCTCTCTGGTGATGACCGACATGGTGCTTCCCGGGGGCACGGGACAGCAACTGGGGCAAGATCTACGGCAGCGTTCTCCAGAGGTGGTGGTGCTGGTGACGTCGGGCTACAGCGACCGGGAATTTGACCTCGAGGTGCCCGAGTCGCACATTTATTTTCTGGCCAAGCCATATTCGAGGCGCACGCTGGTCGACAAGATTGAAAAGATCCTGGCGACGGTGCCGCTGGCGCGCGTGGCCACGCAAGCGGGCTAGGGGCTCGCTTCGTCCGGGTTCCGACTTCGGCTGCGCTCCGCCTTCGCGCGGCAGGCCGACGCTTCCGATTCCCGCAGGTTGTTGCTTCCGCTTCTCCGCCTCCCGCCTTTCCCAACTGTTGGGGTTCCGCGAAGTTTATAATCCATCGTTCTGATGATCGGGCACTCGAAAGAATTCCTGAGTCCGGGACCGAAGGAGTAAGCATGAAGCTTGATGGGCGAGTTGCGCTGGTTTCGGGAGCATCGCAAGGGATTGGTCAAGCTTGCGCGCTCGCGCTGGCGCGGGAAGGCGCGACGGTTGCCGTCGCGGCGCGCAATCGGGAGAAGCTCGACCAACTGGTCACGCAGATTGTGGCTGCGGCTGGCAAGGCGGCCGCCTTCGTCATCGACGTGGCGGACGAAGAACAGGTGAAATCTGGTGTCAGGTCGGTGATCGCCCAGTTCGGCAAGATCGATATCCTGGTCAATAACGCGGGCATCACGCGCGATCAGCTCGTTCTGCGCCTGAAGCGCGCGGACTGGGACGCGGTGCTCACGACGAATCTGACTTCGGCGTATCTGTGCATCCAGCAGGTGTTGGGCTCGATGCTCAAGCAGCGCTGGGGACGCATCATCAATATCACCAGTGTCTTTGGCCAAACCGGGCAGGCTGGGCAGGCGAATTACTCCGCCTCCAAAGCGGGGCTGATCGGGCTGACGATGGCAGTGGCCCGCGAGGTGGCATCGCGCAATATTACCTGCAATGCGGTCGCCCCCGGATTCATCGAAACCAGCATGACCGCCGCCCTGAGCGAAGAATTCAGGCAGAACGCGGTGAAGCAGATCCCGCTCGGACGTGTCGGCTCTACCGCGGATATTGCAGGCTCGGTCTGCTTTCTGGCTTCCGACGAAGCTTCCTACATCACCGGTCACGTGCTGAACGTGAACGGCGGATTGCTGATGGGGTGAGGCGATGGCTGGCTTTAGCGGGGATTGTGGACGACCAGGATCATGCCGGGGCGCAGGGCGGCCAGATTGCGATTGTCATGTTTGAGCGCGGTGACGGTCGTGTTATAGGAACTGGCGATTGAGTAGAGGGTTTCGCCGGGCATGACCTTGTGGTGGATTACCCCGGCGGAGGTGGTGCGGGATGTCGGCCTGGTCTTCGCCCGGGCGGCGGCCGATCCCGGCGCGCGGTACCGGGATTTGCCGGAATGCCTGGCGGTTAGCGAGGCTTCGCGGGTCCCCGGAGTTACGGGTAAGTGGAGGTATAAGCTTTTTCTTCCGGCCAGGCTGTTGCTCTTGAGGTGGTTCCAAGTGCGAAGCATCTTTTCCGAGATGCCGAAGTTCTCCGCGACCGACTGCAGCGTATCGCCTTGGCGGATCTTGTAGCGCATCAGTGCGTGGGCGTAGGTGCCGCTATCGGCCTCTTTTTCCTTGCCGGCAGCGATGGGGATGATCAGCCGGCTTTCGGGGACCAGTCCGTTAGCGGCCGGCCCGTCCTCCAAGTCGTTGGCTTCGGCTATGGCGGCCGGGGTTGTGCGATAGGTGCGGGCAATGGCGGTTAAGGTTTCTCCGGCCTGGACCTTGTGGTAGCGCCACCAGACGCGCTTGTCGGCGGGAATCGAGGCGATGGAGGCCTGAAATTTGTCGGCGCTTCCGGCGGGCAGGTGGAGTTCGAACTGGTCATCCCGGTTCGTAATTTTCGGAGTGGTCATGCGCAGCAGGCTGGGGTTCAGGTCGGCCAGTTCCTCGGCGGTGGCGTCTACGCACTCGGCGGCCAGGCGGAGGTCCACCGGATAATCAATCTTGACCGAGTCGTAGGCTACGGGCTTTTCTTTGACCACGGAGTCGAGACCGTATTGCGCCGGGTTTTTGGCCATGATGGTGACGGCCACAATGATAGGAACGTAGTTGCGGGTTTCTTTGGGCAGAACGTTGCGGCGGTAGAGCTCCCAGAAATCAGCGTAGCCGGTGCGCTTGACGGCCGACTGGACGGTGCCGGGACCGGAGTTGTAGGCGGCCATGGCTAGATACCAGTCACCAAACTCGTTGTAGAGGTCTTTCAGGTGGTGCGCGGCGGCGCGGGTGGATTTTTCGGGATCCTGGCGGTCGTCGACCCACCAGCTGCGTTCCAGTCCGTAGCCTTGGGCGCGGCTGCCCATGAACTGCCACATCCCTCTGGCGCCGGCCCGCGAGACGGCCAGGGGATGGAATCCGGATTCGGCCTGGGCCAGATAGATCAGGTCTTGCGGTACTCCCTGCTCTCTGAGCACGCTGCGGATCATATCTTCGTAGCGGCCGGAGCGGGCCAGCGCGCGCTCCACGGTACCGCGTCCGCGGGTGGAGAAGTAGTTGATGAAGCCCGCGACTTGGTCGGTCATCATCAGAGGCAGGTCGGAGCGGGTGGACTTGATCTCGGCTTCGGCTTTGGCTTTGACGTTGGGGTCGACCGTGGGAGTCAGTTCGTTGGCTTCATCGATGGGAGCGGGTTCTGATTTTTGCTCGGCGAATCCGTCGCCCTGCTGCAGGGCAGCCAGTTCCAGGGTGTTGATGCCGTCGAGAATGCGATCCAATTCGCGCTCCAGGCGGTTATCTCCGGTCGAAGAGCGGAGATCGAAGCCGCTGCCGAGGAGCTGGTTAAAGGCGGAATCGAAATTTTGCTTGGCGGCTTCCAGGTGGCCGGCGCGATAATTATCCTGCCCCGATTGGTATTCTTTTTCTACCCGGGCGATGAGGTCGGCGATAGGATCGACCTGGAGGGCCTGTGGAACCGGCGGCTTGGCTTGCGGCACGGCGGCGGATGCGGGCTTCTGCTGTCCGGCATCGGTCGAATTGCTGGCCGCAACCAGTGACGGAGCTTCGGCCTGTGGGGGCGGCAGAAAAGACGCCTTCTGGGCGGGCTGGCAGGCGACGGTCGCCGCGGTGGCGGCGGCAAGCACGATCGCCAGATACGAGTGAGAATGAAGCCTCATATTGTGAGCAACTTATTGCCACCGCTTTTGCGCCGTCCCTAGCTCTCGGGGCCGGCGAGCAGCCCTCAGTAGTGAGATGGTACTATCGCAAAATTCGTTGGGTCAACGCTACGGAAGGCTCGGTGCTTCCGGGTACTTTCGGAACCGGAGGGGGATGTTACCCCAGGCGGGCTGGATATGGCAAACCGGCGAAGCGGCGGCGGAGGGGCGCGTGCCGTGGGCTTGACACAAGGACCGGAGTCGTTCGGGCATTGAGATTCATCGAAGGCGAATATGAAAGCCATAGAAATCAAGCAAACGGGTGGGCCGGAAGTGATGGAACTGGTGGAGTTGCCGGTTCCGCAGGCGAAAGCGAACGAAGCCGTGGTGAAAATTGTGGCGGCGGGCGTCAACTTCATTGACGTCTATAACCGCGAAGGGCGCTACAAGGCACCGCTTCCGCTGGTTTTGGGACAAGAAGCGGCGGGTGCGGTGATCGCGCTGGGCTCCGAGGTGCACGACCTTGCGGTGGGTGATCCTGTCGCGTACTCGTCGGTGCCGGGCAGTTATGCCGAATACGCGGCGGTGCCAGCGGACCGGTTGGTGAAGATTCCCGCTGGCGTCGGACCGCGCGAGGCGGCGGCGGCGATGTTGCAGGGGATGACGGCGCACTACCTGGCTTACGACACCTATCCGCTGAAGAAGGGCGAGACTGCGCTAGTGCACGCGGCGGCGGGGGGAGTGGGGCTGTTGCTGCTGCAGATGGCACATAACATTGGTGCGCGCGTGATCGCTACCGTGTCTACCGAACAAAAAGCTGGGTTGGCACGGGCGGCGGGCGCCGATGACGTCATTCTTTATACGCAGACCGATTTTGAGCTCGAGACCAAGCGGCTGACGGGCGGCAAAGGGGTCGATGTGGTGTATGACTCGGTCGGCAAGACGACGTTTGACAAAGGGCTGAACCTGCTGCGGCCGCGCGGGATGATGGTGCTCTATGGAGGGTCGAGTGGGGCAGTAGCGCCGTTTGATCCGCTGTTGCTGACGCAAAAAGGGTCACTGTTTCTCACGCGGCCTTCGCTTGGCGCCTACACCATGACCTCACTGGAAATGCAGAAACGGGCGCGAGCCGTGTTTGCCATGATAGGCACCGGGAAACTCAAGTTGCGGATCGAACATCTCTATCCCCTGGCTGAGGCGCAACAGGCGCACCGGGATTTGGAAGGACGTAAAACCACGGGAAAGTTGCTGCTGCTGATGTAGCCTGCCAGGCCGGCCTGGAGAGCCGGGGGGAGCCGTCCCTGGAGCCGGTGCACGAGCGAAATCGACTTCGATCATGCCGTTTCTGGAATTGAAAAATTCGCCACATGCCCCTGGCGTGCGGCCGGTTCGGATTCACTTTCGGGACGTTGGTGGCGGCCGGCCGGTGGTGTTTTTGCATGGTGGGTGGGGCTACGGGGTTTATCCCATTGACCGGCAGATCGAGGACCTGAAGCGCCAGGTGCGCTTTATCATTCCGGATCGTTCCGGGCATGGACGCTCTGCGCGATTTCCGGGACCGCTTCCGCTAGATTTTCATCGCCGGGCAGCGGAGGAGACTTTGCTGGTTTTGGACGCCCTGAACATTGAGCGGGCGGTGCTTTGGGGACACAGCGACGGAGCGGTGATTGGTACGATGTTGGGGCTCCTGGCACCCGGGCGTTGCTGCCATCTGCTTCTCGAAGCCTTTCATTTCTGTCGCCACAAACCGGGATCGCACGTTTTCTTTCAACGCTTCGCCAACCATCCGGAAGAGGTTAATGAAACAGCGCGGGGCCGGCTGGCGGCCGACCATGGAGCGCGAGATTGGAAAAAAGTGATCCAGCGCAATTGCCGCGTCTGGCTGCAGCTTGCCCTCGCCGGCTGCCCTGCGGGGGAGGATCGCGCCCTCGATCTCTATGACGGGCGGCTGGGGGAGTTAAAAGTGCCGGTGACGTTTGTGCATGGCAGCGGGGATCCGCGAACCGAGCCAGGAGAAATGGAACGGGCGCATGCGGCGCTTTCCGGTGCCGAGGTGCGTTTTATCGAAAACGGGCGGCACAGCCCTCACAGCGAAAGTGCAACGTGGCGCAAATACAATGAGATTCTGCGGCAATTGCTGGTGCGGAAATAATTCTATTTCAGGTCGGAGCAAGCGGTCGGTCTCGCGGGCGAGCGATTTTGTTCGCGGCCGACTTTGACTTGCTAGCCTCTTTTCCCGCGCGAGTAGTTTTTCAGATACCCGGGCAATTCCAGCTGGCAGCGCTCGTCGGGAACGGCTGGGGCGGCCGTCATCACCAGCGGGATCACTCCTGCCCAAGTAGGGAAAGAGTAATCTTCTTCGTCGTCGACCGGAGGCCCGAGGCGGACCTTTGCGGAAAATTCGTTGATTGCCAGGCGCAGGACCGACGTTGCCTTCAGTTCCGTCTCGTTCGGCTGGCGGGCGTCGCGCCAACGGTTGGGGAGAATGTGTTCGCTGAGCGTGCGCAAAGCGGCCAGCTTTTCTACGGGATCACGGACCAGTTCTGCGGTACCCAGAATCACCACCGAGCGATAGTTCATCGAGTGATTGAAGACCGAACGAGCCAGAACCAACCCATCGAGCAAGGTGATGGTGACGCAGACCGGGACGCCCTGATCGAGGCGACGCAGCATGCGACTGGCGGCTGAGCCATGAAAGTAGAGCACATTGCCGTCGCGCCCGTAGGATGTGGGGATCACATAAGTCTGTCCGTCGACGACGAAGCCTACATGGCAGAGAAACGCTTCGTCGAGGATCCGGTTGACGGCGTCACGGTCGTAGACCGCGCGCTGCGCTTCGCGCACTACGCGCATGCGGGCGGTGGGAGGCTCGGGCATGAAGATGACTTCCTAGGCAGGCGCCAAGAATCGTGATAGCGGGATTTTAGCAGGTTGCGGAAATCTGGTTCTCCACTGCCGGTCTCCGTTTGCGCGGGCGATCACGCGACCAAGACACGGAACCGGGTGCCTCGCCTCCGGCTGGCGACTACAGCAGCCCGCCGGTCTGGATAGCCAGGATATTGAGCGCCATTTCCAGTTTGGTGATGGCTTCGCCGAGTTCGGGATGATTTCCGGCTTTGTTCTGCAGCTCCTTCAGAATTTTGTGGGCACCAGCAACCTGCTCGGCGGCTTGGGCTGAATTTGGCTCGGGTTTCGGCTCGTTCGCTGATGGCATGACTTTGGCTCCCCTTGTACCACTCAATTCTATACAGGATCGCCTGCTCGGGAGGATCCGACCGTGCATCTTACGAATATGCTGAGATTCGCTCTGGGCTGGGCGGCGCTCGTGCTGCTCTGCGGGGCCGCGACAGGAGAGCAGGAGCCGAGCTTCCGTTCCCGTGGCAACCTGGTGCCGGTTCCGACGCTGGTGAGAGATGCGCAAGGCAACGTGGTCTACGGACTGCACCTAGCGGACTTCATTGTCGAGGATGATGGCGTTCCGCAGACGGCGTATCTGGACGAAGCGGTCGAAGCCGAGCCGATCTCGCTGGTCATCGCGGTCGAGTGTGGGCGCCGCGCGAAGCGTGAATTTGGCAGGATGACCGGCTTGGCCGCGATGCTCGATCCGGTGCTGAGCGGGCGGCAAAACGAGGCGGCCTTGCTCGTCTTCGATAGCCGGCTGAATCTGGTGCAGGATTTTACCCAGCAGGCCGACGTCATCGAAACCGATCTGAAACACCTGGATTCGGGTGACAACGGGGCGGCCATTCTCGACGCCGTGGCCTACGCCGCGAAAATTCTCGAGCGAAGGCCTGAAGGGCGGCAACGTGTGTTGCTGCTGATCAGCGAGACTCGCGACCACGGCAGCCACTTTGCAAGGATCGACGATGCCGTCCGATGGGTGGGAGTGTCACACACTCTGGTCTACGCCTTGCCCTTTTCGCCCTATATTTCGCAGCAACTCGATACCGCACGCGGCGCCAACCGGGACGAGTGGGGTCCGGGAATGGACATCATCGAGAAACTCGCGGCGGCGCGGCAGGCGATGAGAAAGAACTCGGCCAAAGCGCTCGCCTCCATGACCGGCGGTGAGTATGAGCTGTTTTCGACCCGCCGGGGCTTTGAGTCGGACATGCTTCGCTTTGCAAATCACCTGAACAGCCGTTATCGGCTGAGTTTTGAACCGAAGGATCCGCATCCCGGCTGGCACCGGATTCAAGTTCGATTGAAGGCAACGGCTTCCGAGCAGGGGCTGCTTTTCCGGAGCACTTACTGGGTCGCCGGACCAGAGCCTTGAGAGCCGCTCCTCCCGGTTCTCAGTTGCAGCCCGGCCAATTGCCGAGCGCGTGCGCGACCCCGGTGGGAGGCGGGAGCCGGCGCACCGGCCAGGCTTATTTCGGCCGGGTTTCTCCCAAACGCCGCAGCGGCTCTTCGAGCAGGGCAAACTGGATTTTTTTCTCGACCGGATCGATGCGGTCCACCAGCACCCGCACGCGGTTGCCCAGGCCGTAGGTCTTGCGCGTACGCTGGCCGATGATTTGGCGCGTGTCTTCGTGGAACGTGTAGTGGTCGTCGGTTAACGTGGGAAGCGGGACCAGGCCCTCGACGAAGAGGTCGGTGAGTTCCACGAAGAAGCCGAACTTGGTTACGCTGATGATCAAGCCATCGAAATGTTCTCCCAGGCGGCGTTCCATGAATTTTACTTTTTTCCACTCCAGGAGGCCGCGTTCGGCTTCGTCGGCGCGCCGTTCGGACTGGCTGGATTCATCGGCGATGGTGTGGAGTTCTTGGAGTGGAATGGGTCCGTCGCGCGGCCCAAGCGCCTGTTGATGGGAATCGCGGTCGCGGCGCTTGGACCAGGGGGATGGGGGAGCGCCGGCTGGCACTGCCGGCCCCGCTTTGCTTCCGAGGCCGGGGGCCGGATCCAAGTCGCGCCCCGCGCGCGACCGTCCCACGGGTACTTCTCCCTCCATGGTTTCAGGCGAGACTCTTAGGACCTCTTTCAGGATGCGGTGGACGATCAGGTCGGGGTAGCGGCGGATGGGCGAGGTGAAATGGGTGTAAGTGGTGGCAGCCAGGGCGAAGTGTCCGCGGTTTTCTTCCGAGTAACGGGCTTGTTTCAGCGAGCGCAGCATCAGGAAGCTCAAGATCCTTTCTTCCGGCTTGCCGGCGATTTTATCGGTGAGCTTCTGGTACATGCGCGGGGTAATGTGGACCTCCTTGGGGACTTCGATTTCGCGCACGCGCTTGCCGGTGCCGCGCGCGTCGCGCCGGTCGGCGTTGAGCTGGACCCGCTGAATCGGCAGGGCACCGACGCCCAGCGAGTATCCGAAGGTGGCGGCGATGACTTCGAAGTCGTAGACGCGCTTGGCGTCGGGCTTTTCGTGGATGCGGTAGAGCGACGCGATGCCTTTATTTTCCAAATACTGGGCGACACACTCGTTTGCCGAGAGCATGAATTCTTCGATCAGGCGATGAGCCTGGTTGCGCTCGGAACGGGTGATGCTCTTCATCATTCCCAGTTCGTCGAATTCGATGACCGCTTCGGGGAGATCGAAGTCGATCGATCCTCGTCGCTGTCGCTTGCGGTTCAGGATCATGGCGAGATCACGCATGCATGCAAAATATTCCACTTGCGCCGCGTATTGCTCGCGCGCCGATGGCTCGAGTTGGAGTACCGCGTTGACGGCGGTGTAGGTCATGCGGTTCGCCGAGCGAATCACGCCTTCGCTGATTTCGTAACTTCTAATTTCGCCTTGCGGGTCGATCTCCATGGTGCAGGACAGAACCAGCCGATCGACGTGCGGGAGCAAGCTGCAAATGTCGGTTGACAGTTCCAGCGGGAGCATGGGGACGGCGCGGTCGGGGAAATAAACGCTGGTGCCTCGGAGACGGGCTTCCTGATCAAGTGGGGAATTGGGGATTACGTATTCGGCAACATCGGCGATGTGGACCTGGAGTTGGTAGTTGCCGTCGCCCAGTCGGCGGACGTAAACGGCATCATCGAAATCTCGGGCGGTTTCTCCGTCGATGGTTACCGCAGCGAGGTCTCGGTAATCGCGACGGCGGCGCAGGGTCTGTTGGGAGATGCTTTTCTCGATGCTTTGCGCTTCTTCGATGACTTCGGGCGGGAAGCGGTGCGGCAGGTGGTGCTTGCGGATCATGATTTCTACGTCGACCCCGAAATCATCTTCCGCGCCCAGGATTTCGATGACTCGCCCGCGGGGATTCTGGGTTGCCGAGGGCCAGTCGGTGATTTCCACATCGACCACGACGCCTTCCAGATCCGGCCCGTCGGTGTGGACTTTGGCCTCGTCGCCGATGACTCGGTCTGGGGATGTCGGCCTCTGCGGCTGGTTCGCTCGAGAGGGTTCGCGGGCTTTCGGGTTCTCCAGGCCGGGTGGGATGATGATTTCCTGCGTTACCTTCTCGTCGATGGGCTTGACGAAGTTGTGGCGGCGTCCGTAATGGAAGATGCCAACCACGGTCGGGTGGGCGCGCGCCAGGGAACGGATGATGCGGCCCTCGGCTCGACCGTCGCTGCGGATGGAGGTAACTTCGACCAGCACGCGGTCGCCGTGCATGGAGGAGGCGGTGGCATGCGGCGCAATGAAAATGTCTCCCGACAGGCGGCGCTTGAGATCGTCGTCGAGCGAGGTGGCTTCGGGGATTACGAAGCCGAAGCCGTCGCGATGCATCGTCAGGCGGCCGACCAAAAGATTGCGCCCTTTAGCCGCTTGCGGAATGGCGTATCGTTCCGAGTCGATGGCGAGCAGTTCGCCTTTGCTGACCAGCGCCAAGAGACGGTCGGTCAGCTCGCGTCGGGCTTCTCCTTGGACCGCAAGTTCGCGCAACAGTTGCTTGTGACTCGCTGTCTTTTTGGGTTGGCGAGCGATGTGGCCGAGGATGGCGGAGTCGGAGAGCATCAGGTGTCAGGTCTCTGGTCTTGGTGCTTGGTCACAGGCTGAGGCGAGGACGACCATCTGTTTCGTCTTTACCGCTACAGCGTTTTCAAATATTTCTCTTCCAGGATTCGGCGATGATGCAGTTCGTGTCCGGCGATGATGTAGGCGAGCGCTCGCACGGTTACTTCATGGCTGCTGGCGATGCCGCGGCGGGTCCAGGCAGCTGGGTCGAGATTGCGGAACAGCGAGAGGGTGGCGCGCCGGACAGCAATGTAATCTTCGATCAGGTCCGAGAGGGGGTGACGGGAGAGCGGGGAGTTGCGGGCGTAGGCGTTTTCGTCGAAGCTGGCGAGGGGCGTGGTATCCCCGCGAGAGATGCGCAGGGCTCGGTAGGCGAAGATGCGCTCGGCATCGCAGATGTGTCCCAGAAGTTCTTTGACCGTCCACTTCTCGGGGGCGTAGCGGAGTTCGCCGTCGGCTTCGGCGCGTCCGGTGAGCAGGAGCAGCATCTGGCGCCGCTGGGCTTCCAGGATGGCGAGAATGTCATCGCCCGGGACGGCCGCGAGATATTTCTCATAATAAGGAGCGTATTCTCCGGGCAAGGGTCGTAGGGAAGCGGTCGCGGTCAGGTCGCTGGTGGTCATGGCAGGATTCCTCGTAAAAGATGACGTTCGGTTCGGTCGTTCCCCAAGGCTCCATCTTATCGCGATAAAAGAATTACCGCAGGCTGGGCAGAGCTTACATGATTGGAGTGCGGGCGCCAGGGGGTCGCAGCGGGGGAACCATTACGGGAACTATGAAAAACAATAAGAATGCTGGATTTCCACAGCGTTAGGCGTTAACCGAGGAGTACAATTCGCTTTGGCACTAGAAATGCGGCGGCGCTTTATAATCGCTAAAACATAAGGAAAGGATTTCTAACAATGTGGAAGCCAACGAATCAACCTGCAACACCTGGCCGGCCGGTTGAGCCGGAACGTCCGAGCACGTCTACTGCGCCGACGGCGCCGGTGATGACTACGAGCGAGCCCGCGGCTGCGCCGCGTCCGGTGACGACGACCACTTCGGACCAGGCCACGATTGGCAAGTCGCTGGTGATCAAAGGTGAGGTGACAGGTTCCGAATCCCTGTATATTGACGGCCGGGTCGAGGGATCGATTAACCTCTCCGGTAACCGCGTGACCATCGGGCGCAATGGCGTGGTGGCGGCGAACATCAGCGCGCGGGAAATCGTGGTCCTCGGCAAGGTACGGGGCAACTTGACCGCGAGCGACCGGGTGGATATCCGCAGCGATGGCTCTCTGACGGGCGATGTGGTAGCAGCGCGCATTTCGATTGAAGACGGTGCCTTCTTCAAGGGCGGCATCGACATCCGCAAGGCGGGATCTGCGGGAGCGAAGACGGAATCGAAGATCGAAGAAGTGAAGACTGTCGCGGCGGCGGCGCCGGAACCGGCGATCGCGGCAAGGGCGTAGGCGCGACTTCGCCGTCCAGATTCAGGGATCGCGATCGCCGATCGACCTGTCGGCGACAGCGGAAATTCAGGGTTAGAAAACGGACCTCTCTGAGGTCCGTTTTGTCTTGCGGCGCGTGCCTCGGTAAACGGTGCCGCTGCGGGTAACGCGCCTGGTTCGGAACCGTAGGGGCAAGACCACGGTCGCCGCACTCAGCAACCGGTTCACGGCTCTTTGCCGGCGGCCAAGGTTTCGCTGGCCCCGCTTGCGGTGACTCCTGAAGATGCGGCTGGGTTTTTTCTGCGCAGGTCTGCCGGTAATTCTGATCCCAATAACCAGAGCCCTGCGGCTGCGGCCGCGGCCCAGGTCAGCGAGCCGAGCGCGAGCGCGAACAGGTCGGCGCGGCGCGTGCCGTCGAGCGGGATGCTGCGCATCACCTGGTGACTTAAAGCGCCAGAGACCAGGCCGACGAGTGCCGATTTTCCCAACTCTTTCCAGTTCATGCCGCCGAACGACACCATGCCGCGAAGATGCAGCAACAGTGCGATGGCCAGGGCGTTTGCGGCAATGCCCAAGTCGGAGGCGATGGCGAGTCCGGTGATCGAGAACGTGCGGAACAGAAGCGCGTACATGGGCAGCGATACGACGGTGATGATGCTGGTGGCGATCATCGGAGTCAGCGTGTTGCCGGAAGCGTAAAATGCGCGGGCATAGAGCGCCTGGCTCGACCACAACCCGAGCGACAGCGAGAACCAGAAAAAGTAGGTAGCCGTGGATTCGGAGTCGGCGAAGGTGAAAACGCCGCGACGGTAGACCAGATCGATGAGCGGGAGGGCAATGGCCATCATCCATCCGGTCATCAGCAGCGATGCAGCGGTGATGCGGTAGACCGAAGCGTTGACGGTGGCGGCGAACTCTTCGAACTTCTTTTCTTCGAACAGACGTGAGAAAAAGGGCAGCGATGCCTGGCCGGCGGCTTGTCCGAGAATGGCGATGGGAACGGCGAACAGACGCTTGGCAAAGTTGAGGCGTGCGATGTCGCCGATTCCCTTTGCGGCGTAGTGGCGGAGAATCCAGTCGTCGGCGGTGACCAGCGAAACCCCAAGCATGAGAGGAATCGACATGCGCACCCAGTGGCGGAAAGCGGGATTGTTCAGGTCGAATGAGGGACGGTATCCGGTGCCAATCCTGGCGGCTCCGATGGCGTTGGTCAGAAAAGGCCCGGCGATGCTGCCGGCGAGCGCGCCATAGGCCAGGGAGTCGATGCCGACTCGGCGCCCGGCGAGGACTCCGCCGGCGATAATAAACAGGTTGTAGATCAGCGGACCAAGGGCAGGCAACAGAAACAGCCGGTGCGAGAGCAGGACCGCGGTGACCACTCCTCCGACATAGAAGAAGATCTGCGAAGGAAGAAGAATGCGGGTGAGATGTACGCACAGGCGAACTTGTTCGGCATTGAAGCCGCCGAACATCGAGTTGACGAACTGTGAAGTGAAGATTTCGGCCAGGATGGTGCCGGCGACGAGCACCGTCGTCATCACGGTGATGATGATGGAGAAGGTCTTCTGCGCGTCCTGCTCGCGCTCTTCCGCCAAAAACCGGGTGTAGATGGAGATGAATGTGATGGAGGCCGTGCCGCCGGCCACGATGTAGTTGAGCAGGTCGGGGAGGGTGAAGGCGGCGACATAGGCGTCGGTGAGCTTTCCGGCGCCGAAGGCGTAGGCGATGTAGGCCTCACGGATGTAACCGATCACGCGCGAAAGGGTGATGGCCGTCATCAGCAGCAGGGTGGCTGAGAAGGCGGTGTGCTGGTGGGACGGACGAAAGAAGCGGGCAAGACCCATCCCTCGCAGATTAACGCATCTCGCCGGGCGGTGGCGGGATATCGGCGGGATGGAATCGGGAATGGTAATCGTTCGCAGCGGAGGCTCCGGCCTTTCCCGGTGCCGGGCGGAAAGCCCCCCACGGCCCGGCGATGCGGGCCACGGCTCGAATGGACTCGGTGGTCGAGTGCCGCGCCACAGGCTCCCTTTATAATCCGCTTGTGGCTGAACCTGGCTGGAACTCGCGCCCATTGCGTACGCCGGTATTGCGGCGCTCATTTCTGAGGCCTTATCCCTTGGCGGTGCGGGGCGAGGGCGTTTGTGTCTGGGATGGTGAGGGCCGGCGCTACTTGGATTTTTCCGGATCGGCGGCGGTGAATTTTATCGGGCATGGTGTTGGCGAAATTGGCGATGCCATGGTGGAGCAGGCTCGGCAGCTGGAGTTTGTCCACAGCAGTCAGTTCACGACTCCGGTGGCCGAGGAGTTTGCTACGGAGTTGCTTGATTTTGCGGGAGAGCATTTTGCCGGCGGCGCGGTTTACTTTACCTGCGGCGGATCGGAGTCGGTGGAGACGGCATTGAAGCTGGCGCGCCAGTACCAGGTGGAGATTGGCGAGAAAAATCGGCATCAGATTCTGAGCCGGCAGCAGAGCTATCACGGATCGACGCTGGGGGCGCTGGCGGTTTCGGGCAACCAGAGACGACGCGCAATTTTCCAGCCGATGATGCGCGAGTTTGAGCACGTTGGCATTCCTTATTGCTATCGCTGTGCCTTCGACTGCACCGACAGCTGTTACCACTGCGGCCAGCAGTATGCCGCCGAGCTGGAGCGCGCCATTCAGGCGGCCCGGGGCGCAGTGGCCGCCTTCATCTTTGAGCCCTTGAGCGGGGCAACGTTGGGAGCGGTTACGCCTCCGCCGGGGTACCTGCCGGCAATCGCCGAGACTTGCCGGCGGCATGGGGTGCTGCTGATTGCCGATGAAGTCATGACGGGGATCGGCCGCACCGGGCGGAATTTCGCGATCGAGCATTTTTCTCCGGAGCGAGGCGGCGTTGTTCCCGACATTTTGGTTGCGGCCAAGGGGTTAGGGTCGGGCTACGCTCCGCTGGGGGCGGTGATTGCCGGCCCCCGAGTAGTCGATGCCATTGCCGGGGGGTCAGGAGCCTTTCTGCATGGTTTTACCTACAACGCGCATCCGGTTTCGTTGGCTGCCGGACGCGCCGTGCTCCGGCATGTGCGGGCACGGAAGCTGGTGCAGGCGGCAGACTCCGATGTGGAGGGGACGGCCGGGGCGGAGTTGAAGATTGCGCTCGAGAGTCTCTGCGATTTGGATGCGGTCGGGGATGTGCGGGGGCTCGGGTTGTTGTGGGGGGTTGAGTTTGTGGCGGACAAAAAGACGAAGGCGCCGTTTGCGGCGGAGAACAATTTTGCCGCCCGGGTGGGGCAGGCGTGTCTGCGCCGCGGATTGTTGGTTTATCCCATGCAGGGATGCGTGGACGGGGTTGCGGGCGACCATTTGCTGATTGCCCCGCCGGCGGTGATTTCGTGCGAGGAGATTCGCTGGGCGGTGGCGCAGATACGGATGGCGGTCGAAGAAGCTCTCGCGCACCCCGACCGGGCGCAACCCGGGCAATGAACCGGGTCTTTCGGGGCGCGGATCGGATCACACTTTCGGAAAGAGTTCCCGGTCATCGTGGATTAAGGTAGGCGCGGCATTCTGCCGTCATCACCGGCCCGGCGATCGCGTCGCAGGCAGGCAACCCTGGCGACGGGTTTTCGCGACCTCCTGTTTTCGGCTCGGGGGCTTAGTTACCGGTTTAGGCTTAGGCATGCGCCACTGCGTGCCTTGCACCCCCGTTGCTATGCTGGGCGGGCTCGCTTGATTTCCCGACGTATCTGATTGGCAAAAAAGCGGATATCTGTTGAGCTTCGTTTTACCTCCAGGCTATTGCTCGCCGCCAGCCGCCCGCGTCATATAGCCGCAGGCGGAGGCTGGTTATGGCTATTTCGAGAGCACAATTTCGGGAGCGGGAACCAGAGTCGGCGTTAGCCGAGTCCCCGCGGCCGGGTTTCCGGGAGACCGTGCGGGTGCATGGGAGTTTTCTGGCGGCGGCCGAGAGACGGGCGCTGGTCTGGATGGCGGAGCGGATGCCCGCCTGGGTCAATTCCGATCAGCTAACCGTGCTCGGCTTCGCAGCACAGATGGCGACCGGTGTTTGCTACGCCCTGGCCGCCCTTGATCGCCGCTGGTTGATTGCGGCCGTGTTTTCGCTCGCCGCGAACTGGTTTGGCGACAGCCTGGACGGGACGCTCGCACGTGTCCGGCAGAGAGAGAGGCCGCGCTACGGTTTTTATGTCGACCACATCATCGATTCGATCGGGGCGCTGGCGATGCTCGGCGGGCTGGCGCTTTCGGGATACATGCATCCCGGAATTGCGATGGGATTGCTGATCGCGTTTCTACTTTTGTCGATTGAGTCCTATTTGGCGGCCTATGCGCTTGGCGAATTTCATCTTTCTGTGTGGCGCTTTGGGCCAACGGAATTGCGCGTGCTCCTGGCGCTAGGCAATTTGGCGCTGCTGCGCTGGGCCCGGGTGATTCATGGGCGATATCGGCTGTTCGACATTGGTGGCGCGATTGGGCTGGCGGGTATGGCCCTGATGCTGGTGGTTGTGTGTGTGAACCATACGGCACGGCTTTACCGCGAAGAGAGCATTTCATGAGCGGCTCCCCTTTGCCGGAACGCAGTTTTCCGTTTCGAGCGCCGGGCTCGCAGGACCATCCGCAGCCGGCCTTGCTCCGTTGGCTGAAGTTCAACGCGGTCGGCGGGATGGGAATGGTTGTGCAACTCACGGCGCTGGTGGTTTTCCGGTCCGGGCTGAAATTCGATTCTCTGCTCGCCACCTGGCTCGCGGTTGAGATTGCTGTGATCCACAATTTCTTGTGGCACGAGCGCTTTACCTGGCGGGACCGGCCGGCTTCCCGGCGGCGGGAGTCATGGGTCCGGCTGGGTAAGTTCAATGTCAGCAACGGAGGGGTGTCTCTGGCCGGAAATCTGGGGCTGATGTGGCTGCTGACGGCGGAGCTGAAATGGAACTACGTTGGGTCGAATCTTCTGGCCATCGCCGTCTGTTCGCTGGTCAATTTTCTGCTCGGCGACCTTTTTGTATTTGCCGCCAGGCTGGACTCGACCAGTTCGACCTGACGAGGGCGCCGCGCGGGTGCCTGGCCGAGCTTGCTTCCTGCAGGGGATCGGGCGAATGGCCTGGTCCGAACCTGGTTTGCGGCGAAGACGGCGATTGGGGCGCGTCTTTTTGGGGGTTACGCCGCGAGCGAACACGGGATATACTGTTGCTGGCTGTTATGCGCTCGAAGGGCTCCATTTCGCTTGAGACTTGCTGGATTGAAGGACGCGCCTGTCCTCGCCGGTACCTGTCGGTTCTGCCTTCGCACGTGCGCGCCAACCTCTTTGGCAGCGACTAATTCTTCCCGCTTCGCCTTTTTTTTCTTTCGCCCATTGCTTTTTCAGTCCCAACTTTTGGCTTTCGCTCGTAGCCCCAGCAGCATGGCCGAAGCGGACCGGATCAGGCGAGTACAGTGTGAGAACCGGGAACTGAGAACCTCTGGAGGACTTCATGACCACCAATATCCTGCATGCCGGCCCCAAGCTGAAGACGGCGCTTCCCGGCCCGAACGCCAGGCGCATTCTCGCGGGCGACGAAAAATATATTTCCCCATCCTACACGCGCTCCTATCCCCTGGTGGCCAAGCGCGGGCGCGGCATCGTGGTCGAAGACGTGGATGGTAACGAGTTCCTCGACTTCTCGGCCGGGATTGCCGTGGTCTCGACCGGGCATTGCCATCCGGAGGTGGTCGCCGCCATTCAGAAGCAGGCGGGAGAACTGATCCACATGTCGGGTACGGATTTTTATTACGAGGGCATGGTGACGCTGGCCGAGCGGCTCTCGAAGATTGCACCCATGCCGGGGCCGCACAAGATTTACTACGGAAACTCGGGGGCGGAAGCGATCGAGTGCGCCTTGAAACTGGCGCGCTATCACACCAAGCGGCAGCAGATCATCGCCTTTCTGGGAGCGTTCCATGGACGTACCATGGGCGCTCTCTCGCTGACCGCATCGAAGCCGCAGCAGAAGCGGCGGTTCGCGCCGCTCGTGCCCGGTGTAACGCATATTCGCTATCCCGATGTATATCGCGGTTGTGCGAGCGGAGCACAGGATGCGGAAAAATTTGCGCTCGGTTGCGCGCGTTTCATTGAAGACAAATTGTTCAAGACGGTTCTGGCGCCGGAGGAAGTAGCGGCGATTTTTGTCGAGCCCATTCAGGGCGAGGGCGGGTACGTGGTGGCGCCGACGGTGTTTATGCAGGAACTGCGCCGGATTTGCGACAAGCACGGCATCCTGCTGGTGGTCGACGAGGTGCAGAGCGGCATTGGGCGCACCGGCAAATGGTTCGCGGTGGAGCATACCGGCGTGCATCCGGACATGGTCTGCATGGCCAAGGGCATTGCCTCCGGCATGCCACTCGGCGTGACGATGAGCAAGGCCGATGTCATGGACTGGATTCCAGGCTCGCACGCCTCGACGTTTGGTGGGAACCCGGTTTGCATTGCGGCGGCGCTGGCCACGCTCGACGTGATCGAAACCGAAGGCCTGTTGCGCAATGCCCAGGAAGTCGGCGAACACATGCGCAAGCGCATGGAAGCGTGGCCGGGCCAGCACCGGATCGTCGGCGATGTCCGGGGACGAGGCCTGATGATTGGCGTCGAGATCGTGAAAGACCAGAAGACGCTGGAGTACGGCAACAGCGAGCGCGACCGCATCGTGGAGTCGGCGTTCGAGCGTGGCGTGCTGTTTCTGGGCTGCGGGCCGAGCACGATTCGGATTGCGCCGCCGCTGGTCGTTACCAAGGATGAAGCCGACGTTGCGGTCGATGTGCTCGAAGAGGCGATCGCAAGCGTCGAGCGCAACGCCTAGCCTGGCCCCGCCCGAAGTGGCCACGCCGGAACTTGCGCCTTTTGCCGCGGCACACGAGAGACGGGGCTCGCCCCGTTTCTACCGGGAAAATCGTATGGGCGACAGCACGGTGCGCGAATTGGTATACGGCAGGGGCGCCCATGTGGATCCGGTTGCGTCGATTGAAGATGTTCCGGCGGAACTGGCAGCGCGCCTGGTCGCGGGATCTCCGCACTCCATCTGGCAGATTGTGGAGCATATGAATTACTGGATGGATTACGATCTGGCGATCATGGCGGGGGACCATCGCCCGTACCCGAACCAAGCGGGGAAAAGCTGGCCAGCGCATCCCGGTCCGGCGGCGGACCATCGCGAGGCGGAGCAGCGATGGCTGGCGACGATTCGCCGCTTCACGGATTTGCTGGTTGAGGTGGCGCGGCTGGCGGGCTCGAATGGGGCGGTGTTGGAACGGAAGGTTTTCAGCCCGGGACCCTCACCGGCTCCGCGCGAAACCACGGTGCATGCCATGCTCTACCAGATCACCGCGCATAACAGCTATCACGCCGGCCAGATTGTCTTGCTCCGGCGCCAGGCAGGCGCCTGGCCTCCGGAACGCGGCGGCGATACCTGGTGAGCGATTCCGTCTCGCTGCGGTAAAGCCCTCTCCCGCCGCTCGACTGCTGTAGATCCAACGAAATTCTGATGGGAAGGAGGCGCACGATGCCGCGCTTTACCGCTCGCACGTTGTCGGTTCTGGCGTTCACTCTGGTGGTCTGGGCCTCTGCCTTTGCGGGCATTCGCGCCGGATTGCGCGGCTATTCGCCCGCCAACCTGGCCCTGGTGCGCTTCCTGGTCGCATCGACGGTGCTCGGCATTTATGCCGGGATCGCGCATTTTCGGGCTCCCGAATGGCGCGACCTTCCCGGACTGGCGCTCACCGGAGCGATCGGCATTACGTTTTACAACCTGGCGCTCAACTATGGGGAGACCCGGGTGGCGGCCGGCACTGCCAGCCTGCTGATCGCATCCACTCCGATCTGGACCGCTCTGGCGGCGCGCTTGTGGCTCCAGGAAAAACTGACGCCGAGGGCGTGGCTTGGAGTCCTTGTGAGCTTCGCCGGAGTTGCGCTCATGGCTGGCGGAGAAGGAGAAGCCATCCGGGTCTCCAGGCACTCGCTGATCATTCTTGCGGCTGCGCTCACCTCCGCGCTCTACATGATCCTGCAGAAGCATTATCTCGGGCGCTATAGCGCCCTGGAGCTTACGGCGTACTCGATCTGGTTTGGCACTGCGCTGCTGCTGCCCTTCGCCAGCGGCGTGGTGCACAATCTGCGCGCTGCTCCGCTGCCGGCGACGCTGGCGGTTGTCTATCTCGGAGTTTTTCCCGGGGCGATCGCTTATGGGGCATGGGCTTATGTGCTTTCCCACGGCGCGGCGGGACGCACCGCGACCATACTCTATGTGATTCCGGTCGTGGCCATCGGCATTGCCTGGATCTGGCTGGGCGAGGTTCCGAAGCCGATTCCACTGGCGGGCGGGGCCGTGGCTCTCGGTGGTGTGGTGCTGGTGAACGCGGCCGGGAAACACCGGCGCGACCACGGGAAATCGCGCGACCCGGGCGCTTGGCCGATATCGGAGGCGGCGGGCGGAAGAGGCGTGCTCGCGAGCCCGAACTCCAGCCGGCCAATTGTACCGGCGGTCCGGTGATGAGCATCACATCGCGGGTCTGTCGACGAGGCTACGGTGGAGCTGGAGATCTCGATGTGGGGAGGACGCTGGAAGCGGCAGGCGATCGCCGCCAACCCCCCCCGAGCGACCGCTGTTGCCCTCGAGGTGCGGTGTATCCGCCCCGGTATGAGTGGCGGTTCTCCGGGCTCGCCGTATATTATGAATTCCGACACAGCCAACCCTCGTTCGAGCGGTTTCAAAATGCGTTTCCCGTGTCGTACAATCGTGGCTTTGCGGAATCGTTGCTGAAAGGATTTAGTACGTGCCTGAATTAAGAAAAGACCCCATCGTGGGCCGGTGGGTGATAATTTCCACAGATCGCGCCAAGCGGCCTACCGATTTTGTGCGCGAGGCGATAAAGATCAAAGGCGGATTCTGTCCCTTCTGTTATGGCAATGAGAGCAAGACGCCGTCGGAAATCCTAGCCTATCGACCGAGCAACAACGGAGGCGCTGGGCCGAAAGACAGTCCGGGGTGGACCATTCGCGTCGTTCCCAACAAGTTTCCCGCCCTCGGTATCGAAGGGAATCTGAATAAGCAGGCCGAGGGCATGTTTGACAAGATGAATGGCATCGGCGCCCATGAGGTCATCATCGAAACTCCCGACCATAATTCCACTTTGGCCTTGCTGTCGGCGAAAAAAATTGAAGACGTTCTTTGGGCGTTTCGGGATCGCATTCTCGATCTCAAGAAGGACCGGCGCTTCAAATACATTCTGCTGTTCAAAAACCACGGTGAGGCGGCCGGCGCCTCGCTCGAGCATTCGCACTCGCAGCTGATCGCGCTGCCGATTGTGCCCATTTACGTGGTGGAGGAACTGCAGGGGGCCAAGCAGTACTACATCTACAAGGAGCGTTGTGTGTTTTGCGACGCCATCCGCCAGGAAATCGAGAGTGGCACGCGCGTGGTGGCCGAGAACGAAGATTTCTTGACCATTGCGCCCTATGCTCCCCGCTTTCCCTTTGAGACCTGGATCCTGCCCAAGCGGCACGAATCTGCGTTTGAGAACTCGTCGTCGCACATGTTCGAGAATCTGGCGAAGGCGCTCAAGCTTCTGCTGATGAAGGCCGATCGCGTGCTCGACAATCCCCCCTACAACCTGGTCGTGCACACCTCGCCGGCGCAGGATCCGGCCAACGAGTACTACCACTGGCACATCGAATTCATGCCGAAGCTGACCAAGACTGCCGGATTCGAATGGGGAACCGGGTTCTACATCAATCCCACGCCTCCGGAAGAAGCGGCCAAGTTTCTGCGCGAGGCGAGCGTGGAAGACGGGGTGTCAAATACGGTGGGCGCGCGCTGATGGCGGGCGCCGCCGAAGTCATCCCTGGGTGCGGTCGAGGACCTCGGCGTGCCAGGCCATCTGAATCGCTTCCAGCTTGGCTTCGTTTGACTTCGCGGGATCGTCTGTGAATCCGGGAAGGGCGATCACGAATTTGTGCAGGTCGGTGAAACGGACGGCGAGCGGGTCGAGTTCGGGATGGGTCTCCGAGAGCAGAATACCGATGTCTTCCGCGTCATTCCAGCTGAGTTCTTGGGCCATGAATCAGGGCTCCTGCTGCGGGTTCTTGGCTAGTGTTCCTCGGAAACGTAATTCCGGTTCCAGGCGGGGATCTCGACGATCAGCCGGCCCGGCTTCTTGATTACTGTCTGACACCCGAGGCGTGAGTTTAGCTGAAGATCGGCGGCCATGTCGAGCTTGTCGGCTTCGTCGTCTTCCATCTCGGAAAGCAGGTCCGCACCTTCTTTGACCCAGATGTGGCAGGTGGTGCAGGCGCAGTTGCCCCCGCAGGCATGATCGAGATGCACACCGAAGTTCAGGGCCACATCGAGCAGCGATTCTTCCTTGCCGTGATCCTTGTACGGCAACTTGCCGTGTTCGAAGCTAACCGTCTTGCCCTCGGGAAGAAAGGTGACTTCCACCGTATTTTCGCCGGGAGCGTCCACCGTGGTCGTTCCCGGGCTTTGCGTCCGTTGCTCAGACATGTAAAGACTCCTGCTTCATTCAAAATCCGCCTTGGCCACCGGGTGCCCGGCTCGCGGGCCTTCCTCAAGATCGGCGTCGTCCATTGCTTTTCCCTTGAGCGCGGTCGAAACGGCGGTATCCATCATGAGCTCCGCCAGCCGCATGGTAGCTTGATTCAGAGTGTCGATGCCCTCGCGGATGGCATGATAGTCGTCGCCATCTTTGACCTCGACCAGAGCTTGTTCAAGAGCGCCTATGCGGCCGCGTTCGACGCCCTGGAGTTCCTGCCAGGCCGGGCTGTTTTTTCCTTTCGCCAGAGCGGTGAGGATGGTTTCGGCTTCGCGGCGCGCTTCAATAATCTGGCGCTGGCGGAAATCTTCTTCGGCGAAGTCGAACGATTCGAGCAGCATGTTCTCCACCTGCTCGTCGGTGAGTCCATAGCTCGGCTGGACGTCGATCTCGGCTTCCTGTCCGCTGCGTTGCTCGCGCGCCGAGACGCGCAGAATGCCGTTGGCGTCGATCAGAAACTTTACCTCGATGCGGGGCAGGCCGGCGGGCATGGGGGGGACTCCTTTCAGATCGAAGCGTGCCAGCGAGCGACAATCGCGCGCCAGTTCCCGCTCTCCCTGCAGCACGTGAATCGCCACGTTGGTCTGGCCATCGATCTGGGTGGTGTAGTACTGCGTGGCCGAGGCCGGCACGGTGGAGTTGCGCAGGATGATCTTGTCGGTCACGCCGCCCGCCACCTCGATTCCGAGCGACAGCGGGGTGACGTCGAGCAACAGCATCTCTTTTGTGATCTCCGAACCGCCGCCCAAGATGTTGGCTTGCACGGCAGCGCCGAGGGCAACCACTTCGTCCGGATTCAGATCCGTGTGGGGGACGCGGCGGAACAGATCCTCGGTCAGGCGCCGCACTTTTGGAATGCGCGTCGAGCCGCCGACCAGGACCACCTCGTCGACCTGTTCGGGTTTCAGGCCTGCGTCTTTGAGCGCCTGCTTGCAGGGACCGACGGTGCGATCGAGGATGGGCTGGATCATCTGCTCGAACATCTCGACTGAGACCTCGCGCTGATATTTCTTTCCGCCCGGCAAGTCGACATCGAGCTTGGCCGAGGGCTGCGAGGAGAGGGCGATCTTGGCCTCGATCACCGCCTTGCGGATGCGGGCTACGGCTTCACCGTTGCGCCGGACATCGAGTCCCAAATCGCCGCGAATGTCATCGAGCGCGATGGCAATCAGGAGATTGTCGATGTCGTCTCCCCCGAGGTGGGTGTCGCCGTTGGTGGCTACGACCTCGAAAATGCCGTCGTGCAGCTTGAGAATCGAGATGTCGAAGGTGCCGCCGCCCAGATCATACACGGCCACGATGCCGTGCTTGTTCTTGTCGAGACCGTAGGCGAGCGAGGCCGCCGTGGGCTCGTTCACCAGGCGCAAGACGTTCAGACCGGCGATGCGGCCGGCGTCCTTGGTGGCTTGCCGCTGCGCATCGTTGAAATATGCAGGGACGGTGATCACCGCCTGGGTCACGGGCGCGGCGAAAAAACGCTCGGCATTGCGCTTCAGCTGACGCAGGATGAAGGCCGAGATCTCGGGGGGGGTGAACGTCCTCGTCCCCAGCTTGATGCGGATGACTTCCCCGGACTGCAAGTCGTCAGCCAGGCGGAAGGGGAACATCTTCAGCTCTTGCTGAATATCCTCGAGGCCGCGCCCCATCAGGCGCTTGACCGAGTAGACAGCGCGCTCCGGGGTTTCGATCAGATACTTGCGCGCGGCGTTGCCGACCAGGATCTGGTTGTTCTCGTCGAGCGCAACCACCGATGGGACCAGGTTCAGCCCGTCTTCTCCGGGGATGACGTGGGGGCAATCCCCCCGCATGTAGGCGACCAGGGAATTGGTAGTGCCGAGATCGATGCCGACGATGGTGTCTGTTGCCATGTGTAGTTACTGATTTGGAATCGGTGATTCAAATTGCCGGTGACGCATTGCTCTAAAATTGAAAATCACAAACAGCCAGTTCGCTTCACTCCATGGCTTCGTTCACGTCGCGGACCAGGTTTCGCACGTAGTTTCTGCGGTTCAGTATATCGAGGATCGTAGCCAGGATTTTTCGCCGGTCGTCGTCGGTTCCCTCCGAGGCTTCGCTGTCGACCAATCGGTCCCAGCGATTCCACTGCGCCTTGAGCTCGTTGAACAGGGCGTCGTATTTCTCTTCCAGCGAGAGCTTGGCCTTGCCGATTTCTTCCAGTAAGGCAGGATCGTCCTCGCCCAGCTTCTTCTGGGCGCGCAATTCTTCCAGGTGCAGATTGAGTTCGAAGACTTCTTCCAAAAGGTCGGCGGGCACAACCTGTTTTTTCAACTCGCCGCTGGTGCGCGCTTTTTCCGTAGCCTTTTTCGATTGTTCTTCCAGTTCGACGCCTTCTAGGCGCAACAGGTACTCGGTGCGCCTGATGGGGTCTTTCAGTGTGCGGTAGGCGTCGTTGAGCATGGAACTCTGTTCCAGGCTCCAGGCGCGTTCTTCGCTGTCTGCCTGTCCGAAAAGGTCGGGGTGAAGCTTGCGGCTGAGCGCGTAGAATTCCTTTTCCAGTTGGGAGGCGTCAAGATTGAGCTTGCGCGGGAACCCGAAGAACGTGAAATAATCCACCGGCACCGGCGGCTGCACTTTGCCGCACGAACTGCAGAAGTGCACGGCGCGCATGGTGCCGCACGACCAGCAACTCGGCGTGGCTTCGCGCGGTACCTGTCCGGGAACGATCAGCGACGACTTGGATTCTGCATTTGTCATAACAAAATTTAGGGCGAGCGCGCAGCCCGCCCCCGCTACCAACCGTGGTGTGGGCTCCTGCCGTCAGCCGATCCCTACCGGATACGGCCCTCTCCCCACCCTACTCCGCTTATGAGAACGAACTTCCGCAACCGCACGACTTGGTGGAGTTGGGGTTGACGAACACGAAACCTTGTTGCATCAGGGTTTCCTGGTAATCGAGCGTCATCCCGTGCAGATAGATGAATGACTTCGGGTCGACGAAAACCCGCACGTCTCCAAATTGAAACACCCGATCGCGCTCGCGCGGCTGGGTGTCGAACCGGACGTTGTAGCTCAGGCCCGAACAGCCGCCCCCCTGCACCCCCAGACGAAGGCCGCCCTGCTCCGGCGAAACGTTTTCCTTCACCATGGCGGAACGGATTTTTTTCAGCGCGTTGTCGGTCACCTGGATGCCCTTGGCCGGAGCCTGGGGCTTGCTCCCCGGCTGGGTCTCTGCTTCGTGCTTGACGGCTTGATCCATAGCTTTCGGAGCTCTCAGTTCACCCTATCCTGTCATCCGACCGAAGCGAGCGATCGGCACCTGGCGTCGAACCGCGGACCCCTCGCTTCATCGGGCGTGATCATTCCGCATGCACTTGCGCCACCACGCCGGGCGCCGAGAGCAGAACTTACTGCGCTGCCCGCACTTCCACGGGCTTCGCGGTTTCCTGCTTTTTCTTCCAGTCGCCGATGGCGGCCCGGATCGCATCCTCGGCCAGCACCGAGCAGTGAATTTTCACCGGCGGCAGCGCCAGTTCCTTCACGATTTCGGTGTTCTTGATCTCCAGCGCCTGTTCGATGGTCTTGCCCTTGACCCACTCGGTCGCAAGCGAGGACGACGCAATCGCCGAGCCGCAGCCAAAGGTCTTGAACTTCGCGTCTTCGATGATGTTGGTCTGCGGATTGACTTTGATCTGCAGCTTCATCACGTCGCCGCACTCGGGCGCGCCCACCAGGCCGGTGCCCACATCAGCGTCCTTTTTGTCCATGGAGCCGACGTTGCGTGGATGGTTGTAGTGGTCGATCACTTTATCGCTGTAAGACATTTTTCTTCACCCCTTCTTAAGGACCCCCGGTTGAGGTTTCAGGCTGCCATCTGGAGCAACCTGCGGATTCTAGTGCGCTTCCGCTGCCCACTTCACATTTTTCAAGTCGACGCCTTCTTTGGCCATTTCGTAGAGAGGCGAAAGTTCGCGCAGGCGCAGCACCGTCTCGACCACGCGGTCGCCCACATAATCAACCTCGGCCTCGGTGTTGAAGCGTCCGATGCCGAAGCGGATCGAGCTGTGGGCCAGATCGTCCCCGGTACCAAGCGCCTTCAATACATAAGATGGCTCGAGCGTGGCGGAGGTGCATGCCGATCCGCTCGAAACCGCGATATCGTTGATGCCCATCAGCAACGATTCGCCTTCCACGTAAGCGAAGCTGATATTCAGGTTGCCGGGCAGCCGATGCTCCATGGAACCGTTGATGTAGACCTCGTCCAGGCGGCTCATGATGCTGTCTCGCAGACGGTTGCGCAGGCCCGCCATTTTGCAGGATTCCTGGGCCATTTCCTCCTGCGCCAGGTGGCAGGCTTTGCCCAGGCCGGCGATTCCGGGGACATTCAGCGTACCCGAGCGCATTCCGCGCTCGTGGCCGCCGCCGTCGATCAGTGGCACCAATTGCACGCGCGGATTCTTGCGGCGCACATACAGCGCTCCTGCGCCTTTCGGGCCATAGAGCTTGTGTCCGGTGATGGAGGCAACGTCGATATTCATCTTGTTCACGTCCACCGGCACCTTGCCAATCGCCTGCACGGCATCGGTGTGGAAGATCACGCCGCGCTCGCGGCAGAGTTTGCCGATTTCCGCAATCGGTTGCAGGACCCCGATTTCGTTGTTGGCAGCCATGATGGTCACCAGAATCGTCTTGTCGTCCAGGGCGCGCTTCAGGTCGTCGAGATCGATCAGTCCGTCTTTCTGCACCGGCAGATAGGTGACGCGGAAGCCGAATTTCTCCAGGTGCTTGCAGGTGTCGAGCACGGCCTTATGTTCGGTGACGGCGGTGATGATGTGGTTGCCTTTTTCGCGGTACATTTCGGAGACGCCTTTGATGGCCAGATTGTCGCTCTCGGTCGCGCCCGAGGTGAAGATGATCTCCTTGGAGCTCGCGCCGATCAGCTTGGCGATGCGCTCGCGCGACAATTCGACCGCCTCTTCGGCCGCCCATCCGAAAGGATGATTGCGGCTGGCGGCGTTGCCGAACTTCTCCATGAAATAGGGCAGCATCTCTTCGAGCACGCGCGGATCCATCGGCGTGGTTGCGTGATTATCCATGTAGATCGGCAGGCGGACGCCGTTTGCCGTTGTCTGCTGTCCGTTGTCTTTGCTGTTCGAGTGTGCCGCTTTCCCATCCGTACTCATGATCAAGTTTCTCCTCAGAACCTGCTGACTACGATATCGTTACCAACTCCGCCGGCTTGGCCGCCGGCGTGGTGACATGGAGCACTTCCGGCTCCTCGTTCATCTGCGAAATCATGATGTTCTTCAGCACCTGCTCGATGCTCTCATTGACCTTGCGCAGCGGTTCGCGAATCGTGCAGCGACCGCTCTGGCCGCATTCGCCGCGGACGGTTACGCAGGCGGTGATGAACAGCGGCCCGTCGATTGCCTTGATCACCTCGAACGCGGAGATCGTTTTCGGATCCCGAGTCAAGGTATAGCCACCGTTCATGCCATGTTGAGAACGGATCAGGCCGACCTTGGCCAGCCGCTGCAGAATCTTCGCCAGCGCTTCTTGCGGAATGCCGTAGGCCTCGGCTACATCTTTCGCGCTGCAGGCGCCTCGGTCGGCGTGCTCGGCCAGATGCTTCATGGCCATCAGCCCGTAGTCCGCTTTTTTGGTCAGCTTCAGCATCTCGAAATGCCGACCTTTATAGTCGGATTCAATTCCGACTGTTTCGGTCGCTATTCAATATTAAACGGAAACGGCCGCTTCTGGCAAGCGCCACCAGAGATTGGAGCGATTTCGAGGTTGAACGGTAAGTTTCTATGGGCTAATGGCTTAGGTCGAGCAGCCCGCTTGAGACTCCAGGCGACGGGCGATGGACATGATTACTTTGGGCCGGGGATCTGGCGCTTGAGGCCCACCAGCACCAGGCCGCAAATCTCGTCCGCGAAGCCCTCGTCGAGTTTGTCGTGGCGGATGAGGAAGCGCATGTAAATCGGTCCGTAGAGCGTGTCAAGAATGAGATCGAGGTCGCTGTCGGCGGGTAGCTCGCCACGGTCAATGCCGCGGGTTAGGGTCTGATAGGCCTGCCTTCTTCGCGGCCAGAGGAAGCGGTCGCGGAAGGCCTCGATCAATTCCGGATCCGATTGTCCTCCGGCGAGCAGGGCAGCGACGATTTTGCCTCGCCGCGAGCGCAACACCCGAATCAGGCGCCGCATCTGCAGGCTCATGTCGTGTTGCACGGAGCCGGTGTTGGGGAAGCGGAGTTCGTCGATCGCGCTCGCGTGGAAGGCGTCGGCCACCAGTGCCGCCTTGGTCGGCCACCAGCGGTAGACCGTGGTTTTGCCAACACTAGCGTCCTCGGCGATGGCCTCGATGCTCAGATCGGCAAATCCACCATCCCGCCTGAGCAGCTTCAGGGTGCTGCGCAGGATCGACTGCCGCGACTGTTCACTGCGCGGTCGGCCGGGGGCGCGCTTTTCCGCAGTTGCGTTCCGCCCGTTACTTCCGTTCCGCGCCCCGGCGCTCCAAATAGGATTTTGAACCATGGCTGAAGTCTAATATAATTTAAATCCGAAACGTACTGTTTTGAATCTGAGTGAGAAGTTGGCAGCCGGTGGGCGCCGCCGCTTCATTACGGTCGGTTCTGCAGTATCCAGTTCCAAAGGTTACCCGTTTTCGTCCGTTATGTGGATTGTTGCCTTAGCGCTTCGCCGCCCTTACACCTTCGTGGTGATGGCACTGCTCATCATCATTCTCACGCTGGTCACGATTCCGCGCACTCCGGTCGACATTTTCCCCGACATTAATATTCCCGTGGTCAGCGTGGTGTGGAATTATACGGGACTGTCGCCGAGCGAGATGGCCGACCGGATCGTAACCAACTCCGAGCGTGGCTTCACGGTCACGGTCAATGACATCGAGCACCAGGAGTCGCAGTCGCTGAGCGGCATAGCCGTGATCAAGATCTTCTTCCGCCCGAATGTCAATATTGCGATGGCGGTGACCCAAGTGACGGCCATTTGCCAGACCGTGCTGCGCGGACTGCCGGCGGGCACGACTCCGCCGCTGGTCATTACCTACACCGCGTCTTCGACGCCGATCGTGCAGCTCGGTTTGAGCAGCAAGACCCTGCCCGAACAGCAGTTGTTCGACTTGGGGCAGAATTTTCTGCGCACCCAGTTGACCACCGTGCAGGGCGCGGGAACTCCGTATCCGTTCGGCGGCAAGCCGCGCCAAGTGCAGGTGGATCTTGATTCCGCCAAACTGCAGTCGTATGGTCTGGCGCCCGCCGACATCGTCAACGCCGTGGCCGCCCAGAACCTGATCCTGCCGGCAGGCACGGCCAAGATTGGCCCGACCGAGTACAACGTGGAAATGAACGGCACACCGCAAACGGTGGCGGAACTGAACGATCTGCCGGTGAAGACCACGACCTCGTCCACGCTCTATCTGCGCGACGTGGCCCACGTGCGCGACGGGTTCGCGCCGCAGACCAACATCGTGCGACAGGACGGCGTGCGCGGCGTGCTGATGGCCATCTTCAAACTCGGCGGATCCTCGACCCTAACCGTGGTCGATGCGGTGAAGGCCATGGTGCCGCTGGCGGCCCAGTCGTTGCCGCCCGAACTGAACATCAAGGCTCTGTTCGACCAGTCGCTGTTCGTGCGTGCTTCGATTCAGGGAGTCATCCGCGAAGGCCTGACCGCTGCCTGTCTGACCGCCGCCATGATTCTGCTTTTTCTGGGCGACTGGCGTCCGACCATCATCATTGCCGTCTCCATTCCTTTGTCCATCTTCGTTTCCGTGCTGCTGCTGAGCGCGCTCGGTGAAACCATCAACATCATGACGCTCGGAGGATTGGCTCTGGCGGTCGGAATTCTGGTCGACGATGCCACCGTGGAAATCGAGAACATCGAGCGCAATCTGGCGATGGGCAAGGAGATGAAGCAGGCGATCCTGGACGGCGCGCAGCAGATTGCAGTGCCGGCCTTTGTATCGACGCTGTGCATCTGCATCGTCTTTGTACCGATGTTTTTTCTCGCCGGTGTCGCCCGCTTTCTTTTCGTTCCGCTGGCGGAAGCGGTGTCGTTTGCCATGCTCGCTTCCTATCTGCTCTCCCGCACTCTCATCCCCACCATGGTGATGTTCATCATGCGCGGGCACGAGCATCGCGCGGCCGCGACCCGAAATCCGCTGGTGAAGTTCCAGCGAAAGTTCGAGCGTGGGTTCGAAAACTTCCGCGTAGCCTATCAGCAACTGCTCGAAACCACGCTCGAGCACCGGGGGCTGTTCGCGACCGGCTTTGTCATCTTCTGCGTCTTGTCGCTGGGGCTGGTGTACTTTCTGGGGCAGGATTTCTTTCCCCAAGTGGACGCCGGGCTGATTCGCCTGCACTTTCGCGCCCGGCCGGGTTTGCGAGTGGAAGAGACGGCGCGTTTGTGCGATGACGTGGAGAAGGTGCTGCGCCGCGAGATTCCCAAGCAAGAGTTGGAAACCATGCTCGACAATATCGGCGTTCCCTACTCGGGCATCAATCTTTCCTATGCCAGTTCGGGCGTGATTGGGACCAACGACGCGGAGATTCTGATTTCGCTCAACCCGGAACATCATCACCCGACCGCGGGTTATATTCGCAGATTGCGCCGCGAGTTGCCGACGCGTTTTCCGGGCGTGGAATTTTTCTTCCAGCCGGCCGACATCGTCTCACAGATCCTGAATTTCGGACTCCCCGCGCCGGTCGATATCCAGATCATAGGTGCGAATATGCGCACCAGCTATGACATCGGGCAGAGCATCGCGAACCGTATCCGCCTGATTCCCGGTGCCGCCGACGTGCATGTGCAGCAGATGCTCAGCCTGCCCACCATCCACCTTGACATGGACCGCACGCGCATCAACCAGGTTGGACTGAACGCACAGAATGTCGCGCAGAGCGTGCTGATCAGTCTGAGCGGCAGCTTTCAGACGGCTCCGAATTTCTGGCTGAATCCCAAAAACGGCGTCACCTATCCCATCGCCATTCAGACGCCGCAGTACAGGATGGCCTCGCTCGAGGACTTGATGAATACGCCGGTGACCAACGCGAACGCCCAAGGTTCGCAAGTGCTCGGGAACCTGGCGCAACTTACGCCCGTGGCCCGGCCCGCCGTCGTCAACCATTACAACGTGCAACCGGTCATCGACGTCTATGTCGGTACACAGGGCCGGGATCTGGGCGGCGTTGCCTCCGACATCAGGAAGGCGCTGCAGCCCTTCCGGGATCATCTTCCGCGGGGCACGCAAATCGTGCTGCGCGGGCAAGTCGTCACCATGCAGTCTTCGTTTTTCGGTCTCGGTGTCGGGCTGCTCGGGGCGATCGTTCTGGTCTATTTGCTGATTGTGGTGAACTTCCAGTCCTGGCTCGATCCGTTCATCATCATCACCGCCTTGCCGGGAGCGCTGGCGGGAATCTGCTGGTTCCTGCTGATTACGCGCACCACCCTCAGTGTTCCGTCGCTGACGGGCGCGGTCATGTGCATGGGGGTGGCGACCGCGAATTCGATTCTGATGGTCTCGTTTGCCCGGGACCGCATGGACATGGGAGTGCCGGCGATGCAAGCGGCGCTCGAGGCCGGCTACACCCGGATGCGGCCGGTGCTCATGACCGCACTGGCCATGATTATCGGCATGGTGCCGATGGCCTTGGGCATCGGTGAAGGCGGCGAGCAGAATGCACCGCTCGGCCGCGCGGTGGTGGGCGGTCTGCTGTTTGCCACCGTCGCGACCTTATTTTTTGTGCCCAGTGTATTCACCATCATCCATGGCCGCCGCCAGGCCAGGTTGGCGCAGGAACAAAAGTAGGAACCAGAGACTTTGTTGGAGACGTCATCATCATGTCCGTACAGCCGCCCATAGCGACGCAAGCAAACCAGACCCGGCCAGACGAGAGAAGTTCTGTCAGTCAGCCGCACCCCCATCCGGAAATCAGCCGGCCTCCCGATGTGGGTGCGGCTCCCGCCGGGCGGGCGAAAATCCTGGTGGGAGCGGCGCTGCTGGTCCTGCTGACCGCCGGCGCCATTACCTTTATCAACCGGAAGGGCGAAGCCGACGCGCTGGCCAAAGAAACCGATGCCGTTGCGGTTCCGACCGTAGCCGTGGTCGAGCCGCAAACCGAGCCGGGAAACGACGAGCTTGTGCTGCCCGCGAACCTGCAGGCCTTTGAAGAGTCCCCGATTTTCGCCCGAACCAACGGCTACCTCTTGCGGTGGTACAAGGACATGGGCAGCAAGGTGCAGAAGGGGGAACTGCTGGCGGCCATCGACACCCCCGAAGTCGATCAGGAACTGCTCCAGGCGCGGGCGACGCGCGAGCAGGTCAATTCCGCCCTGGGTCTGGCGAAGATCTCTGCCGATCGCTGGGCCAACTTGCGCAAGACCGATTCCGTCTCGCAGCAGGAAGCCGACCAGCAAGCCAGCGGATATACCCAGGCGGTGGCCAACCTGGCGGCGGCGGATGCCAACGTTCGTCGCCTCGAGCAGCTGGAGTCTTTCAAGAACGTCTATGCTCCTTTTTCCGGAGTGTTGACGCGTCGCACCGTGGATCCGGGTGCGCTCATCAATTCCGGGGCGCAAGCGGCTGGCAAAGAGCTGTTCGACATTGCGCGCGTGGATCCGCTTCGCGTCTATGTGAGCGTCCCGCAAGCCTATGCCCCCAATATTCGGGTTGGCATGAAAGCCAACGTGACGCTACAGGAATTTCCCGGGCAGAAATTCGCCGGGACGGTCGCCCGCACCGCCGATGCCATCGACCCCGCGACCCGGACCCTGAATACGGAAGTGGATGTTCCCAACAAGGACGGCAAGCTGCTTCCCGGTTCTTTCGGGCAGGTGCACTTCGCCAGTGGCACTTCCATTCCCCGAATCACGATTCCGGTCAATGCCATGTTATTCCGCGCCCAGGGACCGCAGGTGGCGGTGGTCGACAAGGACAGCAATGTGCATTTGCGCCACATCAACATCGGCCGCGACTTCGGCGCGACGCTGGAGATTCTGGGCGGTGTCGACCCGGCTGATCAAATTGTCATCAATCCCTCCGATTCGCTCGAAGAAGGCCAAAGGGTCCACGTCGATAAGCCGAGTCAAGGAGCCGTGCACTCGTGAAGCCATGGCGGCGATTGCTTGACCCCAAGCTTGGGTTGCGCACGGCGCTGTTGCTTGCCGCCTGCGCTTGTTTGTCGAGTCTTGGCTGCACCGTGGGTCCGGAATACAAGCGTCCTCCGGTGCAGGTTCCCGACACCTGGCAGGGCGAGGGACCGTGGCAGGCGGCGGCTCCGAAGGATGCCGTTCCGAAAGGCGCGTGGTGGCAGATATTTCATGACCCGGAACTCGACCAGCTGGAGCGACAGCTGCTGCAGGCAAACCAATCGCTGGCGGCGGCCGAGGATCGACTCTTGCAGGCGCGGTCGCAAGCGCGAATCGCCTCGGCCGCATACTTTCCCAGCCTCAGCGCCGACCCCAGCGGACAGCGTGAACGATTCTCGGGTAACCGGCCGCTGGAGGGTGCGAACCCGGCGGTGGTGAGGCCTGACACCGAGAACCTGTTTTCGGTCCCGTTTTCCGTGAGCTACGAGCTTGATTTGTTCGGCGGCGTACGCCGCAGTCTGGAGGCGGCGAATGCTTCGTTGCAGGCGAGTGCAGCCGATCTGGAAAATGTGCGTTTGGTACTGACGGCTGAGCTTGCTGCCGACTATTTCAACCTGCGCGAACTGGACCGGGAAGCCGGCGTCGTCAAGCAGTCTGTTGACATCCAGCAGAAAGGGATGGACCTGGTCAACCATCGTCACGAAGGCGGAGTGGCCAATGGATTGGATGTGGCCCAGCAAGCGGCGTTGCTGGATTCGACGGCTACGCAGCTGCAGCTCGTGCTCGAGCAGCGAGCCCAGGACGAACACGCCATTGCCGTGCTGCTCGGCAAGCCGGCCTCGGCTTTCAGCGTAGCCGAGGCTCCGTTTGACGTGACTCCTCCGGTGATTCCCGCCGGGGTTCCATCCGAGATTCTGCAGCGCCGGCCTGATGTGGCCACCAGTGAACGGCAGATGGCCTATGAAAATGCGCAGGTCGGTCTGGCGATGACCGCCTTTTATCCGCACATTACGCTGGGGGGCAGCGGCGGGTGGCAGAGCAGGGACCTCTCGACACTTGCAAATGCGCCCAGCCTTATCTGGTCACTCGGCGGCGACGTGCTGCAGCCCATTTTTAATGGCGGTCGCAATCGTGCCAATCTGGCGGCCAACCGGGCTGCCTATGACGCCTCGGTCGCCAACTATCGCGAATCCGTGCTGGAGGCGTTTCAGCAGGTCGAGGACGGGCTTTCCAGTCTGGCCCTGCTGAACCAGGCGGCGAAGACGCAGCAGGCAGCCGTCACCGACTCGCGCCGTGCGCTTGAAATCGCGAACGACCGGTACGTCGGTGGCGTCACGACTTACCTCGATGTCATTACCGCGCAATCCACACTGCTGAGCAACGAACGCCTGGCGACACAGTTACTGGGACAGCAAATGACCACCTCGGTTTACCTGGTGAAAGCGTTCGGCGGAGCGTGGGACGCTTCCGAGATCGAGCGCGAACAGGTTCGGCCGAAACTCGTGCAGGCCATCCAGCAATAGAGATCCCGCAGGGAGCCCGTGAATCGGATATTTCGTGCGCAGAGGATTGCGGCGCCGAAGACCGCGATCGATCGCATGCTGCGCACGAAATCTGCGGCAAGGGTGGCGAAAAAGCGATGCCCGCTTAAGCCCAACAGGGACTGGTCGCGCAGGCTATGCGGAGTGGCTTTGCTGTTTGCCGGAAAGGACCTCGCGCTCGGCAATCAGCCAATCCTGATTCTCGTCGCCATGGGTGCCGCCTGCAGTCGCGCGGCGCTGCAGATAGAGTTCATAGGCGCGGCGCCGAATTTGTTCTTCCACGCTGGCTGAGAACCGGTTGGCCACCGGCCCGCTCCTCGCAGCTTCCTTGCTGACTTCCGGTGACACCTGCAGAACGGCTGGGGAAAGCGGCATTTCGGCTTTCTTGCCGCGACGGGTGGTAGTAGGTTTTGCGCTTGTTTTACGAGCCATTCTGTACTCCTTGCAGATTCCCAACTCCAAGAGTGGTCTTACGGAATCAATGAGCGACATGCCCGGATTTCGAAGCCTCGCTCCGGCGAGTGCAATTCATTGTCTATGGAAATGATACCGCGAACGGCGCGCGAACCGCGCAATCGGCTATGGAAAAAATCGTTGCCGGGTATAAAAAAAGTCAATCTCTTGGGCATCGCTATCCGGATTGTGCCGACCGGCAAGAAAAGTACTCTGGTAACTTGTGGGACGGCGACACGTTCCACGACTATGGAAAGGTAGAAAACCATAAGGCCATTTATGTCATCGGGCAATCCCAGTGCGGCGAAGGCCGCCAAAGTCAGTCTCAGCGACCTGGAGAACATGGTCGCGGAGTCGCCGAGTTCCGATCGAGCTTGTCTGAAGCTGTCCCAGATTCTGCGAGTGCGTCGCGGCGAAGTGGCGCTGCTCCGATTGGAGAAAAGCAGCCTGCGATTCGTATTTCCGCCCGAGCTGCGATCGGCGGGCGTGCTGCCGCTGACCGGATCGGCAGTAGCGGCGCGTACGGCTGCAACTCGCACCTCTCTTTTATCGAATACCTTCATGCGGGTCAAACATGTCAGCCTGTTTGAAGCGGTCCGGATTGGGTCCGGAGGCGATGAAGAGGAGCGCGCGCAGGAACAAATGCCGATTCAGAAAATCATGTCCGTTCCGGTGGCTCTTCCGGGAGGGGCCGTGGTCGGCGTGGTGCAGATTTCGCGCAAGGGTCTGGATGCCTCGCTCGCCGGTGCCGACTTTACCGCAGAAGACCTGAAGCAATTGGAGGGGGCGGCAGAAATCCTCGCCCGCATGCCTTTCATGCAGGAAGGCGCCGAGATTTAATTCGATCGCATGGACTTGCTGTTCTGATCCCTGCCGAAACCCTCACACGACTTGTCCGGCGCAGAATCCCGATGCCCATGCCCACTGAAAGTTAAAACCGCCGAGTTGGCCGGTGACATCGACCACCTCTCCGACAAAAAAAAGCCCGGGAACTTTCACGGACTCCATGGTCTTGCCGGAAAGCTCGCTGGTGGAGACCCCGCCGGCGGTCACTTCTGCCTTTGCCAACCCTTCCGTACCGTCGGGCTTTACTTCCCACGCATGCAGTTCCCGTTCCGCATCGGCCAAGGCACGATCGGAATAGCCGGCTAATGGATGTGTCTCCAGCCAGCGATCTGCGAAGCGCCGCGGCAGGATTTCGCGCACCAGCAGTTTCCAGGCGGCGTCGTCGCGACGGGCGCCGCTTTGCAACTCGGTGCTGAGATTGCGGCCGGGCGCAAGGTCGACATGAATCGGCTTCTCACCGTCCCAGTAGGAAGAAATCTGTAGAATCGCCGGGCCACTGATGCCGCGATGAGTAAAAAGCATATTTTCGCGGAACGCCGGTTGCGGGTTGAGCCCTCCGCTGCAAACCGAAGCCACCACTTCGGTCGAGACTCCCGCCAGATCACACCAGCGCTTACGGTCGCGTTCTTGAAAGACCAGAGGAACCAGGGCGGGCCGCGGGGGCTGGATCTGCAGCCCGAATTGTCGGGCCAAATCGTATCCCAATGAGGTAGCGCCGATTTTGGCCACCGACAGGCCTCCGCTAGCGACCACCAGGCGGGGCGCTGAGAAACTGGCGTCTTCGGCTTCGACCGTGAACCGTTCCTCCTTGTGCACGGCTTTTACCCTGGTGTTCAGTCGGACTTCCGCACCCGCGCCGCGACACTCCCGCTCCAGCATGGCGGTAATGTCGCTCGCCGCACGATCGCAGAACAGCTGGCCGAGTTTTTTTTCGTGGTAGGGGATGCGATGCGTTTCGACAAGTCGCAGGAAGTCCACCGGAGTATAGCGGGCAAGCGCCGACTTGGTGAAGTGCGGATTGGCGGAGAGAAAATTCTCCGGGGTCGTGTTCAGATTCGTGAAATTGCAGCGGCCGCCGCCAGAGATCAAAATTTTTTTGCCCGTCCGGTCCGCCCGTTCGATCACCAGAACCCGTCGGTCCCGCTTGCCGGCCTCGATGGCACACATCAGACCAGCCGCGCCCGCTCCGAGAATGATGACGTCGTAGTTCCGGGACACGCAGCCCTCGAATCGAATCCATGAGCTTAGCAGGGCTTGCGGCCATGCGGTGTCGCATTTTCAGATCGCCGGCGGTATTAACAGATGCCCGTCAGGAGAGCCGGGCGCGCGACCAACGGCTGTTGGCCGGAGCGGTCGACCCCAAGGCTGCGCGGTTTGCCCAATCCCATCAAGACTGACTCAACCGGGTTTGACGGCCAAACCGGAGCCCGCAGCCGTCGGGATCGAACCATGGGTTAAATTGAAGGCCGTATTCACCAAGCCGATGTGAGAGAACGCCTGCGGGAAATTGCCTAACTGGCGCTTCGCGACCGGATCAAACTCTTCCGACAGAAGACCGACATCATTCCGGATGTCCAACAGGCGTTCGAACATCCGGACTGCGTCTTCATGGCGGCCCTGCAACTCATAATTGTCCGCCAACCAGAACGAGCACGCCAGAAATGTTCCTTCCCCATGGGGCATACCGTCAACGTCCGGGTCTTGCGTATACCGCCCGACAAAACCATTCTGAACGAGATGGGTTTCGATGGCTTTCACGGTGCCGATTACACGCGGATCATCCGCGGCGAGAAAGCCCAGCAGCGGCATCAACAGGATGCTGGCGTCGAGGTGTTTGCCTCCGTAATACTGCACAAAGGAATTCAGATCGGCATCGAAACCCAGCCGGCAAACCTGCTCGTGGATGGCCGCTCGAAGTATCCTCCAGCGCGGGATATCGGTGGTGAACCGGCCCTGTTCTGCCGACCTTATCATGCGATCGACGGCGACCCACGCCATCATCTTGGAGTGCACGAAATGCCGGCGCGGGCCGCGCATTTCCCAAATGCCCTCATCGGGCCGCTCCCATCCGGTCTCCAGAAATTCCAGCATCGCCAAAGCCACTTCGTGGCGCGCGTGCTGGGGCGGTCCCAGCCCGGCTTCGTGAGCCTGGAAAAGCGTGTTCGCCACCTCCCCGAAGATGTCCAACTGATATTGCTGGTAGGCGGCATTGCCGGTTCGGACCGGAGCCGAATTCTCGTATCCCGGCAACCAGGGCAGTTCGAGTTCGGTGAGCCTGCGTTCGCCGCGGAGGCCATACACGATGTTGAGTTCGGATGGGCTGCCGGCGACGGCTCGCAACAGCCATTCCCGCCACTGTCGCGCTTCTTCGAGATATCCGGCTCGGAGCAGCGATTGCAGGGTCAGGGTTGCGTCCCGCACCCAGCAGAAACGGTAGTCCCAGTTCCGCACGCCGCCCAGCAGCTCGGGCACAGAAGTCGTGGGCGCGGCTACGATTCCGCCCGTGGGCAGAAATGTGAGAGCCTTGAGCGTGATCAGCGAGCGCCGCACCGCATCCCGCCATTCACCCTGATAGGCACAGCGATCCGACCACTCCCGCCACCATCGCTCCGTGCTTTCGATGGCCGCTTCCACGTCCACCGGCTCAGGTTCCTGCTCGTGCGACGGATGCCAGGCGAGATCAAACGCGACCCGTTGTCCTTGCCCCACGGTGAACTCGGACTCGGTCTTCAGGTTTTCACCCTGAAGCGGCACATCGGTGTGCAGCCGGATCATATCCGGACCGGCGATGGCGGCGATCCCGCTCTCGGTTCGCCGAACCCAGGGCACCACCGATCCGTAGTCGAATCGAATCACCAGTTCAAGCTTCATGGCGACCTGGCCGCGGGTGCCTACGACAACCCGCAGGACCTCAGGCACTTCGTTGCCCGGCACCATACAGTCGATGAGCATTGCGGATCCGTTTTCGGTCTCAAACTCGGTCTCGAGAATCAGAGTCCCGTCGCGGTAGCGGCGGCGAATGGCCCGGATCGGTTCCGCCGGCGAGATCGACCAGTGCCCGTTTTCCGCAGTCCCAAGCAGCGCCGCGAAACCAGCCGGCGAATCGAAGTGCGGAAGACAAAGCCAGTCGATCGAACCCTGTCTGGAGACCAGGGCGGCGGTGCGGCAGTCGCCGATCATCGCGTAATGTTCGATGGGGATGGACAGGAGTGACCTCCGCAAAATCGGCGTCGGCTCTCCCCAGTCCTCGGGGGGCTCGACGCTGGCCCCGGGCAAGCGCACCGTTCTGCCTGGCGCCTGCGTGGTCCGTGCCGAGCACACATTTTCTCACAGAATTTTGCCGCCCTCGACCTCAACCATGCACGGCGCGAGCCGGCGACAGTCCTCAGTCTCTCGATTGCGAAAACGCCCTATCCCGGACGATCGACAAAAGAAGCGCAGCCCTTCGCGGATCTTTGTGGCGTTTTGACTTCTGTTGTCCCGCAGGTAGCCTTCTGTTGCCGATAAGCCACGGGCGTCGCGTTCAAACCCCAGCGCGGGAAAAAGCGATCCTCATGTTTTGGACGCCATCCCGGCCACGCCACCGTTGGCCAGGATGGGAGATCGTGCTTTGGGCGGCGGTTAAGGCGTTGTTCTCAGGGTTTCTTTCCATTCCGGGGCAGCCAGTTATCCTGACGCCGTGCTACGCTAGCCGCGTTAGCAGCGCTCTGCCGGGATAGAAAACTATGATCTTCGTACGACGAATCCTGCCGTTCTCTCTGCTTTGCCTGCCTGCGATTTTGTTCGCCCAGGCGCCTGCGGTGCAAGCAAAGTACCAGCCGGAATATTTTACCTTTCAGGAAGTCATGATTCCGATGCGCGACGGCGTGCGCCTGCAGACCGTGATCCTGGCGCCCCAGGACGTCCACGGTCCCCTGCCAATCCTGTTCACGAGGTCTCCCTATGGCGTGCCGGAGAAAGCCAGTTCACTCACGGAATCCGGCTTGTTCGACGACCTGATCGCCGACGGCTATATCTTCGTAACGCAGAACATTCGGGGTCGCTTCAAGTCAGAAGGAACATTCGTTATGCAGCGTCCTCTGCGTGGCAAGGCGGACGCCAAATCGATCGATGAAAGCACGGACGCGTATGACACCATCGATTGGCTGATCAAGAACGTTCCGAACAACAACGGCCGCGTGGGTATCTGGGGGATCTCCTATCCGGGCTGGTTGGTCACGCAAGCGCTGATGGATCCGCATCCGGCGCTGAAGGCCGCCAGCGAGCAGGCATCTCCGGACGACATGTTTGTCAACGATGATTTCCATCACAACGGAGCCTTCCGCTTGAGTTACGGATTCGAATACGCCGCCCTGCTCGAAAGCTCGAAGGAAAGTAACACCAACTTTGATTTCGACCAATACGACACCTACGCGTGGTACCTGGCACTGGGCGCAATTTCGAACGCCAACCAACGCTACTTTCACGGAAAACTGCCGACCTGGAACGATTTCGTCGAGCATCCGAATCACGATTTCTGGATGCAGCGAGCCGTCACCACATATCTGAAGCACACTGCGGTACCCAACCTCAACGTGGCGGGCTGGTACGACCAGGAGGATTTCATTGGCCCGACGCGGATCTATGCCACGCTGGAGGAGACCGACAGGGAGCACCTGAACTACTTGGTCGCGGGCCCGTGGAATCATGGCGGGTGGATGCAGGAATCGGGCCGCAAACTGGGCGACATCGACTGGGGTAGCGACATCTCCCGGTATTTTCGTTCGCACATTATGGCTCCCTGGTTCGCGCACTGGCTCCACGACAAGCCGCTCAGCGAGCCTGAGGCATTAACCTTCGAGACCGGCACCAACGTCTGGAAGAGCTATGAGGAATGGCCGCCGAAGAAGGGGATCAGCGAAAAGAAGCTTTATTTGCGCGCCGGCGGCAGGCTCTCGTTCGAACCCCCTTCGGAAGAGGACGCCTTTGACGCCTACATCTCGGATCCGGCGAACCCGGTGCCCTACCGAAACCGGCCCATCACGCCAACCTACCCGGCGCCAGCCTGGAGAACGTGGCTGGTGCAGGATCAGCGCTTCGTGGAGCATCGGCCCGATGTCGTCACCTGGCAGTCCGATGTTCTGTCTGAGGATGTTGCCGTTACCGGGGATATTGTTGCAGACCTGTATGCCTCAACGTCAGGAACCGACAGCGACTGGATCGTGAAATTGATCGATGTCTATCCGGAGGATTACCAGAACATCAGGGAAGAAGATGCGGCCAAGGGAGCCGCTCCCGTGCTGAACGGTTACCAATTGATGATTGCCGGCGAGATTCTGCGTGCGCGCTACCGCAATAGCCTGGACACGCCCACCCCCGTCGCGCCCGGCCAGGTCACGGCGTACAGGATTGACCTGCACCCCAACGACCACGTTTTTCTCAAAGGCCACCGGATGATGGTGCAGGTGCAGAGTACGTGGTTTCCTTTGTACGACCGCAACCCGCAGAAGTTCGTGGACAACATTTATAAGGCCGGCGACAAGGATTACGAGAAGGCGACGCAGAGAGTTTACCGTTCGAACGATGCTGCTTCCTGCGTGGTGCTGCCGGTGGTCGGGAGATAAATGTTCCGCAGTCTGGGTGAAGCGCCGATTCGCAGTCGCGCTTTGAACCCTGCTCCCATGGAGCGTGTGAGATTGCGCCCCCCCGCGAGATCGACCCAACCGAGATGGCCGAAGATCAGGAAAAGCGGGCGTGTGCACGCCGTCGCGATTACCGCTCGAAAGCGAGGTTCGAAAGTCTTCGGTCGTAGCCATCACTGGCGGCATCAGGTCTGTCGGTTTTCGCATCCCCACCATCGCAAAACTCTGGTCGGATTCACGGAATTGCAGCCAGCAGATCGGCTATCGCTGCGGTGTCTCCAAAAGTTTGGCTGATGTGCATGTACAAGTCGAGATTGCCGGGCGCGAAAACGAAGCTTCCCCCGAGCTGAAACGGACTCTTGCCTAGTTTGTGCTGCCGGTGTCCGGATGAACCCGCCCTTTTCCGTGCTGCCGAATTATCGCGGCGGAGAAGATGAAGGAGGGACCCGTTCCGAAGGCCCACGGCACGATATGCCTGCCTTTCAGCATCGACCAGAAGTGGAAATGTGATTCCAGTCTCTTGGCGAAAGAGTTCGGCATATCGTGTGTCGCCCAAACTGATGGCGGCCAGCCGAACGCCCTTGTCCTCGAATGCCGGTTCGTGGTCGCGCAACTGCGCAACATGCTCGCGGCAGAAGATTCATCCGTAGTGGCGAAGGAAGGCGATCACCGCAGGCTGGCTGGCCCAAAGCGAGCCGAGTCTGACAGGTCGCCCTTTCGAGTCGGGCAAGACTATTCCCGCGAGCTTCTCACTCATGGAGTGCGGCACGACTTCATTCTCAAGTCACTCTCCGGGGCTGTCAAGCAAAGCGGACGCTCGAGATCGCGTGTGTGAGGTCTTGCGCAACACCTCGTCCGTACGTTGGATTGCGGACCCAATGCGCCCCCACTGCCAGATCGTGATCCTCCGCCTGCCCTCGTTGACCCGGGAACGAACTCGGCGCGTGGACCCATCCTGTGATCTCGGCCTATTATGATTACGCGTGCGGGAGGGGTTATGGGTCTGCTGAGAAATGCCGTCGTCGTTCTCGTGTTCTGCGGATGGTTTGTCGGTCCGGTTGCCGCCCAGGAAAAATTCACGACTCCCCTGATTCCCCGCGAGGTCCTGTTCGGGAACCCGGAGCGCGCCGATCCCCAGATCTCGCCCGATGGCACACGGATCGCATACCTCGCGCCGGTCGATGGTGTGCTGAACGTGTGGATTCGCACTCTCGGGGAAGCTGATGACCGAGCAGTAACCGCGGACAAACACCGGGGCATTCGAAATTTTCTTTGGCAGTACGACAACCAACACATCCTCTATGTGCAGGATGTTGGCGGGGACGAGAACTGGCGGCTCTATCAGACCGATCTGCGTACCAAAGAGACGAAGGACTTGACGCCCTTCGACAAAGTTCGCGTGGACGTCGTCGCCTATGAATGGAGTTCGCCGGACACGATCCTGGTGCAGATGAACCAACGGGATCCCAAGCTTTTTGACGTACATCGGATTGATCTCAAAACGGGAAAAATTGCGCTCGACACCGAAAACATGGGGGACGTTCAGAGCTGGTACGCCGACAATGCTCTGCGGATCCGCGCGGCGCAAGTGCAGACGGACGACGGCGGAACAATTATTCGGGTGCGTGATCAGAGCAAGGCTCCCTGGCGCGAACTGATCAAATGGGGCCCGGACGAGACTTTTGGCGGAGTCAACGGGTTTTCACCGGACAACCAAGCCCTCTGGGTCACGACAAGTCTTGGCGTCAACGCCGCTCGCTTGCTCGAGATTGACCTTGTGAGCGGCAGACGCAAAGTCATTACTGAAGATCCGCTGTTTGACGTCATGAGCACCATGAACGACCCGAAGACCAATGCTCTGCAAGCGGTCAGCTACATAAAGCAGCGCCGGGAGTACGTGTTCGTCGATGTCGGGATAAAAGCCGATTTCGAGGTCTTGCGAAAAGTTCGCGGCGGGGACATCGCGGGGATCTCGCGGAGTTTGGATGACAACAAATGGATTGTCGGCTACGTGAGCGATGTTGCGCCGGAGTATTGGTATCTGTATGAGCGACCGAAGCAACAGGCGACGCTTCTGTTCAGCAGCCGACCCCAATTGGAAAAGTACACGCTCTCGACGATGAAACCCATCGAGTTTACTGCCCGCGACGGCATGGAGCTATACGGTTATCTGACCACGCCGGCGGGCGTGGAAGCCAAGAACCTGCCCATGGTGGAGTTCGTGCATGGCGGTCCGTGGGGCCGCGACGAGTGGGGCTACAACCGTTACGCGCAGTGGCTATCGAACCGCGGATATGCCGTCTTGCAGGTTAATTTCCGGGGGTCAACCGGTTACGGCAAGCAGTATGTGAATGCTGGCGATCGCCAATGGGCAGCTGCGATGCATACCGACTTGCTGGATGGCAAGGACTGGGTCGGGAAACAGGGCATCATCGATCCGGCAAGGGTCTGCATCATGGGCGGCAGCTACGGGGGCTATGCCACTCTTGCCGGGGTGACGTTTTCGCCGGATGCATTCGCTTGTGGAGTGGACATTGTTGGTCCATCCAATTTGAACACGCTGCTCAAGACCATTCCCCCTTACTGGTCGACAATATTGGCGACGTTCCGCAAGCGCATGGGCGATTCGGAAGGGACGCTCAAGGAGCAGTCTCCGCTGTTCAAGGCCGATCAGATCAAGGTGCCGCTGCTGATTGGTCAGGGTGCGAACGATCCGCGCGTTAACAAAGCGGAGAGTGACCAGATCGTGGCCGCTATGCGTAAGAATGATAAGCCGGTCCAGTACTACGTCTTCCCCGATGAGGGACACGGCTTTGCGCGACCGATCAACAACATGGCTTTCAATGCCGCCTCGGAGGAATTCCTTGCGAAATACTTGGGGGGAAGATTCGAGCCGGCTACCGCGGACGAAACCAGGGTGCTGGCAAGCACTAAGCAGTAAGCCCTGCCGCCTGCGCCTTCAGCCCCGCTCTCTCCTGTCCGAGGAACGCCTGTTTCGGCCAGAACCACGGATCGGTCCCGACAGTGGGCCGGTTACGGTCGCCAGTTCCTATGAACCTAGTTAGGCCGCCCCTGGGACGGTTTGCCTCACAACTTGAGACATTTGCGGATCGATGAATGAGAGCAATGGGGGATTCATCGCCAGCTGGCAGAGAGAGCAGCGCTACAATGTGATGATGCGGGTGGTGTCGGTCAATGTGGGGTTGCCGAGAGAGGTTGTCTGGAAGGGTCTGCGGGTAAGCACGGCGATCTTCAAACAGCCAGTTGAGGGCGGAATTACCATACGCAAGCTGAATCTGGATGGCGATCGGCAGGCTGATCTGACCGTTCATGGAGGGCCGGACAAGGCGGTATATGGGTATCCGGTGGAGCACTCTGAGTACTGGCGGGCGCAGCTGCCGGAGGTACCGGTTCTATTGGGGGCTTTTGGCGAGAACCTGACGACGCAAGGCGTGCTCGAAAAGGACCTGTGCATCGGAGACCAGGTGCGGGTGGGGGCGGCGTTGTTGCGGGTCTCTCAGCCTCGGACGCCCTGCTATAAGCTGCAAGTCAGATTTGATCGAGAGGACATGACGAGGCTGTTCGCCCAGAGCCGTCGGAGCGGATTTTACTTCTCCGTGATCGAAGAAGGGGAAGTCAGGGCGGGGGATGCAATTGAGGTGGTGGAGCGGGATCAGCACAGAGTGTCAGTGGCGGATGTGAACGGCCTGTATTTTGACCGAACCGTTGATCGGGAGCTGGTGAATAGGGCGCTTAAAGTAGCGGCGTTGACGGCGGAATCGCGGTCGATGGTGCGGAGGCGTCTGGGTCCTGGCGATTCGAATTAATTACATCGGCTTCATCGTCTGTGCCTCCCCTTCGAGTGCACTCCGTTCGAGGACCGGAACAAGATCCCGCTTCGGTCCGCACTCAGCGGTCCGGTTGCCTCTGTTCGGGGCCATTCCGGAAATATTTGAGGAGCTGGTGGCGCCGTGTGGAGATGGAGTGCGTTCGCGATGTCAGGCAGGGCGCTTGCGGGCCGCAACCGGGTGGAGTTTTGCAGCCTGTGACTGTTTCCACGCGATAAGTTCGCCCAGGTCGTAACGAAACGGCCCATAAGACCGGAATGTATTTTCGTCGAACAGCCGCATGGCGCCGCAGCTCAAGCAGACCTGGTACGAATATCCGTCCGCTCTTACCGGCCAGCTTCTCTTGCCGTGCCAGCATCCCCTGAATACCGCGATAGTTGCCCCGGCTAAGGCGCCGACCACGATGGTTGGCCACCACCATCTGAACTTCTTAGGTCTTTCGGGTATTGACGGTTGCATTGGGTCGGGCATCAGGTTTCCATTGTTGCGAGTAGATATTCAAAACGGCAGCTTTATTGTATTGTCGCGCGGGCGGCAAAAACTGGATGTGACAGCCGTCACCGGGGGCGTGGTCCCACGCGAACCCAAGTAATCCGCGAAATCGTTACTGACATGTCCCCGAAATTCAGGAAACGACATGAGACCTTCGGGCGCTCAACCCAAATGATGTTAGCCGGATCACGATTCGGCAACTGGACCAGGACCTACCCCATCCAATCCCGCCGCCGGGGAACACAATTCGGAGGGTGCACTGGGTTCCTGCACGTATGCCCCGCAAATCTCCCGCTCTGCTGTTTCAGGCAGCCGCTGGCTTCCAGCCCATCCAATCGAGCATCCAGCGCCAAGAGGTGTCGTGGTTGCGATTGATCGGTGGCGGCGGGAGAGGCTGGGCGGGGAATGTTACCGGCTTCCCTCGATAGGTGTTGGCGATCTCTTGGAATACCTTTCCTTGCTCCTTGATCCTGCCGTCATTGGTGAGCAGACCCAGACTGTATTCCAGCGAGTTAAAGTCGAATTTCGGGTCGACGTCGTGACTATCCCAGTAGGTGAACCAGCTAACCCCTGAATCAATGGCCGCCAGAACTGCCTTCTCCAGCCACACTGCCTGTTGCTTTTCTGTTAACGCTTCGATACAGGAGTTGAATTCCTCTGCCCAGACCGGCTTTCGTGAGTCGCCAGCGTAAGCGCGAATCAGGGTTGCCATGGCCGCAAGCAGCTTCGTGCTGGGAGGGTCCATGGCGCCACCATACTTAAGCGACCCTGACCAGTAGGGATAGCTGTGCATGACCGGCACGGGCCTGGATGCCAGGGCTTGGGGAGAAAACGTGTTCGACTCGAACCAGGGCAGTTCATCTACTCCGTTGACGTGAATGCCCCGTGGATGGACTTCCTCCATGAGCGCAAACAACTTGGTCATCCAGACGTCGCCCACCGCAGGTTCTGTGCTCCAGCAGGTGTTGATCTCATTTCCGAAGTCGAAGCCGATGACGTTGTCCTTGGGAGTGATCACGCGGCCCAGTTGCCGGACTAGCATGTCCTGTGCTTTCCAGATGGCATCGTCGATGTAGAAGGCGGATCCTGGCTTGTTGAAGGGCGGCAAAAAGTACCAGCCGCTTAACTGGCCGGTGAACACAGTGACCACAGCGTCGAGGCGGCGCTCTCCCATAAGCGTGAGCAGTTGGTCCAAGCGCTCCAGGTGAACCGGACTTATCCACTTCGGATTCGGCTGAAAGTAAGGCCAGATCAGCAGGATGCGCAGATGGTCTGCTCCGAGGGACGCGATGGCGTCCAGGTCCCGCTTGATTGGGTCCGCATCCCATTCGTTCCAGCAAAACCACCAATTTTTCGAGGGCGTATAGTTCACCCCGAAGCGGTGTCGGTCCAATTCGCGGGGCGGGAGAGAAACCGCATTTGCGGTCCCGGGTCTCAGAGCGCTGAGCCCAGGCACGGGGTCGGCCAAGACCAGTGTTCTGGCCGCCAGCGGGCTGTACATCGCGGCACGCAGTGCGCCGGACATGAAGTGTCGTCTGTTCACACGTCTGCCTGACAATATACTCGTTCTCCAAAGGCAGTGTCCGCCAGCAACCCGGAGGCAAGGTGTTGACGGCTACCCCTCAGATCCCGCTCTGGATAATCTGGACTTCAAGCAGCAGAGCGACACCTCTACGCTCTCAGCTTCTGATGCGCATTGCCCGGCTAAGACGTGGCAACGAGACTTGGGGACAGAACTTTCGCCGCGGGCTTCGAGCGGGATGGCCGGCCATTGGGGCGACCACACGCAGCAAAAAATTGGCCTTCCTGGGGCGACAGAGGTGGAGAACTCCCAGAAAAACCCTCCGTCTGGAGTCTTCTGCTCGGGTGACGACGAGGATCGAATCCGATGTACCGGAAAAGGAATCTGCATACCATCGGCCTGGCGTCGGCCGAGTATGCCGGCGACTACTCCTCGCGCACGGCTCGCATCGGATCGACTGTCATGGCGCGCCGCGCGGGCACTTAACAGGTAAAAAGAGTCGGGGCCATCCGCAAATGTTGTCATCGGGAATTCGGTCAATCAGCAACGCGAAGGGATCGATACCTGCTTTCTCAGGCAATTGGTCAGTCGTGAATGTGAACGTGGAATTGCGCTGCGGGATGTGCATACGTCGGCGGAAGAGCGTATCACCGTATTTGTTCCCGCGTGCAGGTTTGGCGAATGCCCCGATGTCGATCCCGTCATCCACCGGCACTTCGGTTTCGCGGCCTTTCGAATCGGCTTTGAATTTGCGGGCTTCGACCTTGATGGTGAAATCCTCAATTCCCGTCATCCCGTGCTTTGCCCCAGCGCCGTCACGACACTCTGATGACTTGACGAGCAAACGCCGACGCACAGCATGCTGATGATCCTGAGCACCAGCGCAACACCCTACGCCTCTGCTTGATACATTGTTCTCCGTCTGGATCGCGCCCGCTTTTGAGCAGTAGCCTGATTCTGATCGACGACACCAGGAATCGGAAGAGGTCACGCGCGTCGCGATTCTTCTAGAACACCACCTTCGCACCAAGTTGGATAATGATCCGCTCCTTCCTCTACCGGTGCCTGGAATTGAAGGTTTCCACGACAATCCGGCTGCGAAGATCAAGCCCTGGCAGGTGCTGCAGAAGCGTCCGACTATTTATATAGTGATGAAGAATTGAGGGGCGATGCTCAAATACGCAGCCAAACGAAGTACAACGGGCCCTACTCCTGGTGCGAACGCTTGGCGCTTCAACCGACGCTGAAAGTTGCGAATGTCTTTCCGGTTGTCGAGGCCACGATCGCGCGAAGTATAAACTCGCGGGGATATTCCCGGAGGTCGAGCGCAGACGAGGGTGCCAAGGCTTGACCTCGTCGCGCGCGCTGTCGAACCTTGGTTAGCCGGCCGGGTTTCTGCTACTGCGCCGCCCGCGAGATACCAAACTTCTTCATCTTGTATGCGAGTCCCGTCCTGTTCAGGCGAAGCCGAGCCGCTGCTCCGCGAGTTCCTCCGACCACCCAATTGCTTTCGCGCAGCGCTCTCAGGATCAACTCCCGCTCCACTTGCTCCAGGGCACTGCCGTCACTGGCGCCACGGAGATCAACGACATTAGAAATGTCGGTCAATGGCACTCTCAGCGACGGGCCGGGAGACAGCAGCACGGCTCGCTCCATAAGGTTCTGCAACTCGCGGATATTGCCCGGCCAGGTGTGCCGACAAAGGGCCTCCATCGTTCTCTTGGAGATCTTTTCAATATGCCTCCCCATGCGTCGGGCGTATTTGTTGGCGAAGTGGCGGACCAGGCGTGGAATATCATCACGGCGGTCCTGTAGAGGAGGGAGTCCAATCGGAAAAACGTTCACGCGATAGTAGAGATCGCTGCGGAATTTCTTTTCGGCGACCATCGGAGCCAGGTCCGCATTCGTAGCTGCCACGACCCGAACATCGACCCGTTGAGTGCGGGTGCTGCCCAGACGCTCGAACTCCTGCTCCTGCAAGACCCGGAGAAGCTTCGGTTGCAATTCGAGCGGGATGTCTCCGATTTCGTCGAGGAAGAGGGTGCCTTTGTTTGCCAGTTCGAATCTCCCGATTTTTTGAGCTATTGCTCCCGTGAAGGCACCTCTTTCGTGGCCAAACAGTTCGCTCTCAAGAAGTCCCGAGGGAATCGCCGCACAGTTCACCTTTACGAACTCATAGTTTCTGCGAGGACTGAGGTCGTGAATGGCACGGGCGATCAGTTCCTTGCCGGTCCCCGTCTCCCCGAGGATAAGCACAGTTGAGTCGGCCGGCGCCACAATTTGAACATCTTCAAGCACGGCTTTTAGTCGCGCATTGCTCCCGACGATGCCTGCGAAAGTGTTCTCCTCTATCGTCGCGTCGTCGAGCGAGATGTACTGTTCAGCCAGCTCGTCCGTGAGCGGACCGCCTTCCCTGCATCCCGAATGTTTTCTCAACGGAAAAACAATCGGATTGGCTCTTTCTTCACGACCGCCCTCGTTCGGATTATGCCATGTCGTCTGTGAGGCCAAATCTCGCACCATTGCGTTTTCCATGACTCACTCCTGTTCTCTTAAGTTCAGAGCTATTTCAACCCGCTCGCCGATCTGTTGAGCGCTCCGGCGGCCACGTCGTCGGTAGTAAACTCCGTGAAAGGCTTGGTGCAGACGACCCCGGCGTTATTGACCAGCACATCGATCGTTCCGAGGTACGGCGTGGCTGCTGCAACAGTTTTGGCGGCTGTTTCCTGGGTGCCGATATCGCCGTCCACGAGAACCATGCTGGTTGAGGCAGTCAACGGTTGGGTGAGGTTGCGCGACGTTGCCACAATGTTATGACCCTGATTCCGGAAGCCCTCGACCAAAGCTGCACCGATGCCCTGCTGCGCTCCCGTCACGATTGCTGTTTTGCAGTCTGGCATAGAAAACCTTCGGTCGAGAGCCCCCGATTCAATTCACACCAGCCATTAGGCCAGAAGCGTTTCGAGTCGTCCATTGGACGATGGTATCGATCGATACCATAGCATCAGTCGATCTCGGGCTCAGGTCGAGGTTTCCATTGAGATGGATTGATATGGTGGTTCGACGCGAAGGTGCGTTTGACCTGTTGCCTGCTCAGGTGGTCGGATTGGCGTGGGCAATGTCAAGCAGCCCTGCTGTTTTTGCGCTGCGCTCGCCCCTTTGTAAATCTGGTTCGGGGTGCCCGAAGATTATCAGGACAAAGACCCGGAAACCCGGAAGAGCGCGCCGATGATCTACGCGTGCCCTGTGGCCGACGTTGATCGTGTTTCAAGGAATGAAATCTACTTTCCGCACTCGCAGTCACGTCGCTTAGCCGGGCGATCGAGAAAACGGGCGATCGCTGACGGCAACGCTGCTGCCCCGGCAAGCCTGCCACGCGATGAAAGCCCATCCGAGAAGGTATTAACGAAGAATTCACGGTAAAGGTGTTGTTGTTCGCCTCCGTGACCTTGACAAACGGTGCAGGCTGCTGGCACCATCATGGAATTCATTCTGCAAGGCATGAATGTGTGCGTCGTCCAGCACACCTTCGCCGCTGTGTTTCTTTTTTCCTTTGCGACGGCTCTCTGCGCTCAATCTCCTAATGCCTCCCTCGGCGGTTGCGTAACCGATCCTGCCAAAGGTCGAATCGTTGAAGCCAAAGTCGCATCCATTAGTGGTACGAATTTCGACCGTAAAATGTCCTCGCGTAACGTCATCAAAATATGACGAATGAAACCCAAGGTGCACAAACTGCCGATCCACTAGATCTTCGGAATCTTATTGAAACGATGCCGACACTGGCACTGTGTGCATTGCCTGACGGTTCGGTTGAGTTCGTGAACCGTGGTTGGCAGGAATATACGGGTTGCTCCTTGCAACAATTGAGCGGATGGATCTGGCAAACCACGATTCACCCAGACGATGTTGCCAAGTTCATTGACGAATGGACCGTGGCTTTGGCCGGCGGGAAACCATTCCAGACTGAGGCGCGTATCCGGCGCGCCGATCGCCAATACCACTGGTTCTTGATCAGGAAGGCTCTGGCTGTCCCGCGAAACCAAGGCAGCGACTCGTCCTGGCGTACCTTGATCACTTGCGAGGACATCAACGACAGAAAAGAGGCGCAGGCCAAGCTGCAACAAAGCGAGGCCCAGCTACGGGCGTTCTTAGAAAACAGTCCGAACCTGATTTTCTTGAAAGATCGGCTGCAGGGCCGGTATCTCTATGCCAACAAGGAGTTCAAGAGAGCCCTCCGCATCACCGAAGAACAAGTCGAAGGGAAGAAGGACGAGGAACTATTTTCGGCCCAGCAGGCAGCTGTCTTTCAAGCCAATGATCGACTGGTGATCGAGGCGGGCGTTCCGATGGAATTTGAGGAGGCCGCTCTCCAACCCGACGGAGAACACACGAGCATCGTCCAGAAATTTCCCCTGCTCAACGCAGAGGGCGAGATCTACGCCATCGGCGGTATCGTTACGGACATTACGGGGCGTAAACAGGAAGAATCCGCGCGCCGCTACAGTGATGAGAGGCATCGCCTTGTGGTCGAAACGGCTCCCGATGCTGTCGTGAGCGTGGACGAGAGCGGTGTGATTCAGCTTGCCAATCCCGCCACCACGAGAGTCTTTGGCTATGAACCGGCGGAGTTGATCGGGAAACCACTGACCATGCTCATGCCAGAATTCATCCGGAAGGTACACGAGGCTGGATTCAGTCGCTACTTGGCTACCGGCCAGCGGCATATCAACTGGCAGGGTACCGAGCTTACGGGCCTCCGCAAGAATGGGCAGGAGTTCCCGGTGGAAGTGTCGTTCGGGGAACTGATCAAAGACGGGCACCGGATATTTACAGGCTTCATTCGCGATATCAGTGAAAGAAAGCTGGCTGAGGACAAGCTCCGCGCCAGCGAGCGCAGCCTGCGCGAATTGACCGAGACGATTCCGCAAATGCTCTGGAGTGCTGGGACAGACGGTGCGATTGATTACTGCAACCAGCGCGTGCTTGACTACACGGGATTATCCGCAGAGCAGGTCCGAGGCGCCGGCTGGATGAAGTCCGTTCATCAGGATGACATCGAGAAGATGACGCAGGTATGGACAGCCTCGGTTTCAACGGGTGAGCCGTTTCAGTATGAGTTCCGCTGCCGGCGGACGGCGGACAACGCATATCGCTGGTGCGTTTCGAGCGCTCTGCCTTTGCGTGATCAGGATGGTCGTGTCATCAAATGGTTCGGGACCGTTGTGGATCTGCATGATCGGAAGGAAGCACAACAAGCGCTGCAGATGACCCAAGCGGAGCTTGCCCGCGTTTCCCGGCTGACAACCATGGGCGAACTGGCAGCGTCCATCGCCCACGAAGTCAATCAACCGCTTACCGCTGTAACCAATAACAGCAATGCGTGCCTGAGACTGCTGGCCGCTGGTAACCTGCAACCTGAGGTTCTGCGCCGGGCTCTTGAGGAAATCGTTGCCGACGGCAATCGAGCGAGCGCCGTTGTTGCCCGAATCCGCGGATTCATAAAGAAGAAACCTGCCGAAAAGAACAGGCTGAACATAAACGACGTTATTCAAGAGGTGCTGGCTCTGGCTGACCGTGAGATTTATGAGAATCGAGTCCGGCTCGAACGGCAATTGACGAGGGCTCTCCCGCTGGTGTCGGCTGATCGGGTTCAGATGCAGCAGGTCCTGCTGAACTTGATCCTGAATGGCATAGAGGCTATGGCGGCGGTCACAAATCGACCGCGTTCGCTCTGCATGCAATCCCGGATCGACGACTCTGGCGACGTACTGGTCGCGGTCCGCGACTCCGGTACTGGCCTTAGCCCGGAAGCACATCGCCTCTTCACTCCCTTCTTTACAACGAAAACGAATGGTATGGGAATGGGCTTGTCCATCAGCCGTTCCCTGGTTGAAAGTCATGGTGGCAGACTCTGGGCTGAGCCCAACTCTCCGCATGGCGCGGTTTTTTGCTTCACTCTGCCGGAATCCGGCGGGAGCGTGTCATGACTGATGCTCCGGTCGTTTTTGTGGTCGATGACGATCCCTCCGTACGTTCGTCGCTCAGGTTCCTCTTAAGCACTGTGGGTCTGCAGGTTGAGAGCTTTGACTCGGCCGATGCCTTCTTGCGCAAGAAACCCGCAGGCGTGCCCAGTTGCCTTGTGCTGGACGTCAGACTGCCCGGATTGAGTGGCATCGATATTCAGCGTGAGCTGGCGGCGAGAAACATTCCTATTCCCATAATTTTTCTCACCGGCCACGGCGATATTCCAATGAGCGTTCGCGCCATGAAGGCTGGGGCGGTCGAATTCCTCACCAAGCCATTCCGCGATCAGGATCTGCTGGACGCTATTCGTATCGCACTGGAGCGAGATCGTGCCAGACGTGAACAGGCGAGAGAAGTAACGGACCTTGAACGGCGCTTCGACTCGTTGACTTCTCGCGAGCAGCAGGTAATCTCCATGCTTGTTTCGGGCATGCTCAATAAACAGATTGCGGCTCAACTCGGAACTGCGGAAAGTACCGTGAAGGTCCAGCGCAGCCGGGCAATGGAGAAGATGCACGCGGAATCCCTGGTTGACCTGGTGAGAATGATCGAGAAGATTAAAGGCCCCTCGGAAAAAGCCTCCTAAGCGAAAGTTTACCCGCGTCATCCTTTTTCGGACCTGGATCTACCAACGCCCAATAGATTCGCTCCCTCTCTTCGAATACCTTGAGGCCAGTGAGGAGTTCAGAGTGACAGAGAATCTGATCTCGGTAGTTGACGACGATGAGTCAGTTCGCAGGACCACCGCACTACTCATCGAGTCCTTTGGCTTTCGAGCGGCAGCTTTTGAATCTGCCGAGACTTTCCTGAAGTCTGGCCGTTTGCACGATACCTCGTGTCTCATCGTTGATGTGCAGATGCCGGGCATGAATGGGTTACAGCTTCAAAGCCACCTGGCTGCCGGAAATTGCGGCATTCCTATCATCTTCATCACCGCTTACGAGAGCAAAGATTCCCGTCAGCGAGCTATGCAAGCGGGCGCTGCCGCTTTCCTGGGCAAGCCTTTTAGCGACGAGCGGCTTCTCCAAACCATTCGTTCAGCCTTACGGTTCTTTCACCGGGACGATTGCTGAGGGCAAACTAAGGAGTGAAATATGAGTTTAACGCACGCACTTTGCCATGAATTGGGGGCACCACCTGTGTTGGACGGAAGACCAATCGTCTTCGTGGTCGACGATGACATCTCCGTGCGCGAATCGCTGGAATTATTGATCCGCTGCGAAGGCTGGCAGCCGGAGACCTTCGCTTCCGGCCAAGAATTCCTTGCCCGTCCACGAGCTCTCGTTCCGAGCTGCCTGGTGCTGGATTTTTCACTTCCCGGACTCAATGGTCTCGAACTGCAGAGGCGTGTCGCTGTCGAACGCGGCGACATGCCGATCATCTTCATCACGGGCTACGGTGATGTACCTATAACGGTGCAAGCCATGAAGGCGGGGGCTGTCGAATTCCTGACCAAACCATTCCGTGATCACGCGCTGGTGAGCGCCATCCGCTCAGCACTCGAACGCAGTCGCGTCGCGATCAGTCACGAGGCGGAGGTGAGAGTGCTCCGGGATCTGTGCGCTTCACTTTCGCGTCGTGAACGGCAGGTTATGGCGCTGGTGGTGTCCGGCCTGTTGAATAAACAGATTGGTGGAAGACTGGGCATCAGCGAGATTACGGTGAAAGCGCACCGGGGCAAAGTGATGCAAAAGATGAAGGCTGATTCCCTCGCCGACCTGGTGAGAATGGCCGCCAGGATCCCGCCCGCACCAGCGGCGACCACTGCGGCCTGACAGCTGTATTTACGGTAATAATTCGTGAAGACGGCGAGCTCGCAGATGCCGGACGGGCGACCGCACAACATCCAGGTTAGTTGTCCTCCATGCCGTCGACCGTGTTCCCCATGGAGCACCTATTCTCGCGTCATGGAATCCGGCCGAAGAGGCTGCGCGTCGCATTGGCCGTAGAGCGGGATGGAGGTGAGAGCATGACCGAGTCCGCCCAATCGCATAATGTTCGGCTGGAGATATCAGTTCCCGGCGCCCCCTTGAAGTCAATCCTCCGCACGGAGGAATTGCACCGTCGCCCGCGGCGTCCGCCTGATTATCAGAAAGAGAACTGCGCGCTCGTGAAGCTGGTGAGCGCGCTCGCCGATTCGCCGAGGAGCATACTGCAGATGCTGGCTGAAACGATCCAAGATATTACGCAGTGTGACTCCGCCGGCCTTAGCCTGTTGACGAGGGATGGCAAAACGCCGGACCGTTGCGGCGAAAGATTCTATTGGCCAGCCGTCGCTGGCATATGGAATCCGCACGCCGGAGGTGGCCCCCCGCGCAATCTCGGCCCCTGCGGAGACGTGCTTGATCAACCTCGTACCCTCTTGTTCGGACATACAGAACGGCGCTACCCCTATTTGCCGCCGGTAATTCCGGCAGCCGAAGAGTGCCTGCTGATTCCGTTTTACGTTGCCGGCGAGGCGGTCGGAACCATCTGGGCAATCATGCACAGCGACCGTCGTAAGTTCGACGCAGAAGATGACCGGATCATGGCTTCCCTTGGGAAATTTGCCTCTTCCGCTTATCAAGCGCTGATACAGACAGAAAACCTCAAATTCCAGGTGGCCGAGCGCGAAAAGGCGGAAGCCGAAGTTCGTGAACTGGCGAAAGGTTTGGAAGCGAAGATACGGCGCTTGGTCGAGGCCAATGTCGTAGGGATTGTCATGTGGAATCTCGAAGGGGTAATCACCGGAGCCAACGAAGCATTTCTCCGCATGGTGCAATACGACCGAGAAGATCTCTCCTCCGGTCGCGCACGCTGGACGGACCTGACACCAGCCGAATGGCGTGGGTATGACGAAGGGGCAATCGCCGAATTAAAGGCGACCGGCATCTTTCAACCCTACGAGAAGGAGTACTTCCGGAAAGATGGCAGCCGAGTACCGGTACTTCTCGGCGGCGCACTGCTCGAAGTAGACGGGAACGAAGGGATCGCTTTGGTGCTTGATTTGAGCGAACAAAAGCGAGCTGAGAGGGCTTTGCGGCGCAGCGAGGCTTTCCTCGCGGAAGGTCAACATCTCGGTCAAATCGGCAGCTTTTCCTGGCGCGTGGCGACCGACGAAATCACGTGGTCAGCGGAGCTCTATCGCATCTACGAGTTTGAGATTGGCGTGCCCGTGACGCTCGAACGGATCCGTAGCCGAGTCCATCCGGAAGACGTCAGTTTGATCGAGAAAATGAAAATGGTGGACCAGGCACGGGAGGACGGCCACGACTTTGAATGGCAGTACCGCTTGCTTATGCCGGACCACTCGATCAAGTACATGCATGCTGTCGCTCATGCGACCCGGGACCAGAATGGTCAGCTGGAATACATCGCCTCGGTTCAGGATGTCACAGCACGCAGACTGGCGGAAGAGGCACGCGACAAGGCTCGATCGGAACTTGCACATGCAGCCAGGGTGATGAGCCTCGGAACGCTGACCGCGTCTATCGCCCACGAACTCAACCAGCCGCTGTCCGGCATTGTCACGAACGCCAGCACCTGTATACGAATGCTGGCCGCTGATCCTGCAAACGTCGAGGGCGCTCGCGACGCCGCCCGGCGCACGATTCGCGATGGCAACCGCGCGTCTGAGGTGATCACCGGGTTGCGTGCACTCTTTAGCAAGAAGGACGCCGCGACCGAATCTGTAAACTTGAATGATGCTGCACTGGAGGTGATTACCCTGTCGTTAGCGGATCTGCAGAAAAACGGGGTAGTCCTACGTCCTGAACTTGCCGATGATCTTCCGCTGGTCAAAGGCGATCGTGTGCAGCTTCAGCAGGTCATACTAAACCTGCTCCGGAATGGCTCTGAAGCCATGAGCGCAGTCGAGGATCGTCCGCGGCAGTTGGTGATCAGAACCGAGGAAGAGGAAGGTGGTCGTGTGCGACTGACTGTGCAAGACGCTGGCATGGGTGTCGAACCGGGAGGCGCTCACAGGCTGTTCGAACCGTTTTACACAACGAAAAATGACGGTATGGGCATCGGACTTTCCGTCAGTCGCTCGATTATCGAGAGCCATCATGGACGTCTGTGGGCAACCCTGAATGATGGTCCGGGAGCCGCGTTTTCGTTCTCCATTCCTCGAGCGCCCGGGGGCCTTGCGCACTGCGATGGTCCCCGTAACACTCAGGCACCGAGCGGGACCTAAGCGGCGTGGAGAATCCGTAAACAATCGGTCGGGAGTCGCTACCGGACCCAGTGATCAGGGACGGTCCACTTTGGAGCCGCGCATCCGCGTGTCGTGAGTCGCTAAGCCCCTTGGATGACAAAAAGCCCTGTGACTTCGACCTGGCGCGCGGAGTCCATTGGGTGGCGACCAAACCGGTCAGAGCAGTCGCGGATCAGCTTAGAAGAAGGCGAACCCTGGTGCTGATAACGTAAAACCGAGACCAAAGTATAATGGACTCGCTCCATCAAGGCGAGCACGCTTGCGTCATGGGGCGTGAGTCTCTGACGATCAGGCCTGCACTCGTGTCCGTGGTCGATGACGACGAATCCATGCGCGAGTCGCTGCCCGACCTGGTGAGGGAGTTCGGGTATTCGGCGGAGGTGTTCCTTGCATCCGATTACGTCGACCAGACCAGATGTCTCATCCTCGATGTCTCCATGCCCCCAGGCATGTCCGGACCGGATCTCCAACGGGCTAGGCTATGACTCTCGCGACCAGGCAGTAGCGGACAGTGCGCTTTGCGTGCCAAATACCGGCGTTTTCACTGGTCGGTCCGACGGAAAGATGGTGCAGCAAGGCGGCGATCCATAGGCCGGTTTGGTCTTGTGTCGACTCGGAGGGCTATTGGTCATGTTCTGCAGCACGGCGTCGCCGCCTTTACAGACCTGCTGCACATGGGTGAACGCCCCCGAGAGGTGGCAGGTGAGCTCGGCGGGACGACTCTGGGACGAGGTGAGCGCTACGAGTTGTTTTTGACTCCTGCGACCGCCAAATCGGGGGCTGCCGCACGATCAGCGAACACTAAGGCTCGATCCTGTCGAATCCGTCCAGCGGGGATCGAAGCATCACCCTTGCGCAGGCGCTCCAGCATATCGACTTTCTCGCTGCCGGTCACCAGCCAGAGAATGCGCCGGGCACGATTGATGACCGGATAGGTCAATGTCATTCGCCGCCTTCCCTGGTAAACGCCGGTCACAGCCACATCCCTGTCAGTGACGCTGAGCACGGGGTCGCCCGGCACCAAAGAACCAGTGTGCCCGTCTGGTCCAAGTCCGAGATGGACCAAGTCCAGAGTCGGTGGCGAACCGGCGATCTCGCCGAGCGTCGAGGCATACTGCTCGGCTGCGGCTTCGAGGTTCGGCGATTCTACGGCCATAGAACGGATTTGCTCGGGAAGCATCGGCGAGTGCGCAAGCAGGCTTTCCTGAAGGTGCGTGAGATTTCTGTCGGCATGTCCGATCGGCGCCACTCGCTCGTCCACTTCCACTACTTGCACGTGCTCCCACGGAAGTGCCTCATTGGCTAGCGCCCGGAGCATAATCCAAGGAGTGTGACCGCCGCTGACCGCCATCACGAACCTACCGCGGGCAGCGACAGCAGCAATGGCGTCAGCGGCAATACACCTCGCCGCCGCTCGGGCGGTCGATTCGTCATCGGCAAATACTTGAACTTCCATGCCAGATCCACCATTTCCCTGGAACTCCATTATCCGCGGTGTTCCCCACTTAGGCGGCCCGATCGGAGACGACTGAAATTTGGTGTCTCACAATCGGGTTCTGCCAGCCTCCCGGGGGCGTCACTCGCTCAACCTCATGCGGCCCCCAAGTCATGGGCTCGTAAGGATAGACTGGTGTCGCGTTGTTGAGCACCGGATCGACGATGCGCCAGGCCTCTTCAACGTAGTCTTCGCGAGCAAACAGGGTCGGGTCTCCGGCCATGGCATCTCCCAGCACTCGTTCATAGGCATCCATTTCCTCGGCGTCGGGCGATTTGCTGGCGATCATCTCCGCCGGTTGACCGGCCAACTTCTCCCCCGGCCCCATCACCGT